>WNFI01341168.1_pt1 | contig 14625 bp, 29 predicted proteins | sample 5400471 | NCBI WGS metagenome assembly WNFI01 (sample SAMN13153348, study PRJNA577476) | soil metagenome | isolation source: 100 cm saprolite on Douglas fir-dominated hillslope | place: USA:California | collected 2013-09-17
GAGCCGCACCGCGCCCAGCAGGAACCGTCGGTCCACGACCAGGTCGCCGATCTCCGCATAGACCTCGCTACCGGACATGGCCGTCCGCCTCGGCGACGACCGAGTCGCGCTCCTCCTGGGCGACGCGGTACCCGCGGAAGTCGCTCAGCGCCTGCCCAACCACCTCCGGGCCGTCCGCGCCGAGGCGCTCCGTCAGCCAGGAGACCAGGAAGGCATCCGAGATCGCGGCGTCCGCGGCCTCGAGGATGATGTGCGCGTGCCGGCGCGCCTCCGCCGGCGTCAGCTGCGCCTTCTGCTTCCCCCAGCGGAGGGTCACGTAGGGCTCGCGGTTGCGGCCGGAGACCAGGCTGGCCACGTCGATGCGCTCACCCATGGACGGGCCAGGCGGGCCGGCCCATCGGCCAGGCGCCCGACGTGTAGATCGCGCCCAGCCACTCGATGAGGCAGAACACGTCGTTGTCCGACAGGTCGGCGGAGACGTGGATTCCGTTGGTGACGATCCGCACTCGGTGCTCGTCGACGCGCGCGTGTGCCTGCGTGTAGGGGTGCGGGGGCGGGAGGGCCCACTCCAACGGCACCGTGAGGATGCTCCAGCCCTCGGCGCTCTTCATCGTCTCGCCGTACCGGCGGCGGCCGAGCTCGCGCAGGATCGCGACCAGCTCGCGGCGGAGGATCGTGTCCTCCGTCTGCTCCCAGTCGGTGCGCATAGTGGCGACTACGGGTGACCGTTCGGAGCCCTCCGCGCTCTCGGCCGAAGGGCCAGGAGCGCCGCCGGCGGCCGCCTCCGGCGCGCAACCACCAGGGGTTGTGGTCGGCTCAGCCATGGTCGGGCCCCGGCTTGTGGTCGGGCGGGGCCTCGAAGGGCAGCGTCAGGTAGATGCTCTGCTTGCGCTGCAGGCAGCTCAGCGTGTGGGTCACAGCCTGCTGCAGGGCCAGGTCCGGCGGCAGGTGGAGCTCGGCGGCGAGCAGCTCGAGCAGGGACTGCGTGCGCGGGGTGAGCTCCAGCGGCGGGCGCGGCCTCAGCTGGAGCACCTCGAGGTTGGGCTGGTCGACCATGGCTCCTCCGGGAGGTGGTGGTCGCAGCCCCGGTCGTTCTCCGCCCGGGAGCGTAGCACGGCGCACCCGAGGCTACGCCCGGGACAGTCGTCCCGGCAGCCGGGCGAGCCTGCTCAGGCGGTGCCCACGCCCAGGTGCCTGTTGGCCGCGTCGACGGCGGCCTTGATGGCGTCGAGCTCGGCCTGCTGGGCCTCGGTCAGGGTGCCCGAGCCGGAGGCCTGCAGCTTGCCCACCGCGGCCGCGATGGCGTCCAGCTGCGGCCTGGTCAGGGCCACCTGCGTACCGAGCGTGGCCAGCTGGTCGGCGAGCGCCTGGTCGTCGCCCTGCAGCGCCTTCAGCGCCGAGGTGACGAAGGGCACGCCGGGCCAGTTCCCGTCGCCACCGAAGTAGAGGAAGTTCAGGGCCTGGTCGACCTTGCTCTCAATGGTCTTGATGGTCGGGTCATTGGGGTCGATCACGATGGGGCCTCCTGTGGCGAACCAGTCATCGAGCCATGAGCGGTCCACGCTCCGGCCGAACTCGGTGTGCGTGCCCTGCCACTGGCGCCCGAGCGCGCCGGTGGGCCGCGCCAGGCCGCTCCGCCAGGTCGTGCCCGGATCGCAGCCCTGAGGCGGGGCGCAGGGATAGTCGGCCACGATGTGGAAGGGCGCCACGACACCGTGCACGCCGGCGGCGCCGTAGATGCCGGCGCCGGCCGCGTCGCACCACGCCTGCCGGTTGAAGCCGTCGCCGCGGATGCCCGGCTCGTCGTCGAGGCCGGCTCGCACGTTCCACTCCGCGGCCAGCGCGCGGATCCGGGTGGGATCGTCCCAGCCCGAGCAGAAGCCGATCGGCGGGCCGCCGCAGCGCCGCGCGTTCTCGAAGTCGGCGCGAGTCCAGACGTGGGCCAGGCCCCGGCCGCCCCCGGGCAGCCCCAGGTAGCCGCACCAGACGCGGACGCCAGCGGCGCGGGCGGCGTCCGCCTGCTCGGCGCTGGGCGCGTCGTAGCTGCTGTCGAGGGCGGCGATCACAGCGCCTGCGGGGCAGACCCGGCGAGGGGCCCCGAAGGTACGACAACCGGCGTCGGATGGTAGCAGCGCGGACACTGCGGGTTCGGCGTCACGAACGCACAGGGGGGCTCTTCGCCGACGGCGTGCCAGCCCCCGGCCACGTAGGTCGTGGCAGTCCCGCCGGGCTCGGTGACGACCATCGAGCCGTCTGGTTGCTCGACGCCCTTCGAGCCGGACGGATGGCTGGCGACGATCGCGTGGTCGAGGAGGACGCGCACCATCACCTCTTACCCCTGGCTGGCCGACAGGATGCCGTTCGCCGTCACCGCCGTCGAGCCCCCGTTGTGGAGCCGAAACCCTTGTCCCTGGTTCAGGAAGGCGCCTCCCCCAGACCAGCTCACGGGAGTGCCCGGCGCCGGCGACGCATCCCAGCTGCCCACCTCCGCCCCGGCCGTATCCTGCCAGGCGCCGAAGGCGGTGGCGGCCGCTCCCTGCAGCTGCGCCTGCAGGCCGAACAGATACACGGTCTGCAACGCCACGGCGGGCACGATGACCAGGTTGGCGCCGGCTGCGACCACCGCATCGATGGAGAATGGAGGATTGTTTGCTGCCTGCCACAGCGCCGGTTGCGGCTGCAGCGCCACGCTCGAGAACGTGACGAGCTGCGGCTCCTGTGTGTAGACCTCGACGGCCTCGACCTGCGTCAGCGCGCTCACGTAGATGTCGAGCCCATTGGTTGGGTCGCCGCCGATCGTGACATCTATCGCGTGGTCGTACTCGATATCGACCGGCACCGTGATGGGCTGGAGTGGGTCGACCGGGAGGCCGATGCCCTGCTTGGGGTAGTAGCGAATGTTCGTGGTGTGCCCACGAATCGTGATCGAGTACACGAACTGAGCCGTGCTGCCACCGGTGATGATGGCGGCGATACGGAGATCGGTCGTGCCCGTGGGCAGCGTGAAGGTCTTCGTGAGGATGCCGTTGGCCGCCATCTGGAAGCTCGGACCTGTCTGTTGCGCCACCGAGGTGCTATCGGGCCAGAGCTGCTGGCGTGGCGAGTTCACGCCGAGCACGCCATCCGCCACACCAGGGTGAGGCGGGAGATCCTCAGCGTAGAACGTGAGGTTGCAGATCTGGCCTACCTTGGCCGGGGATGTCGTGTAACCCGGCGGCGTCGCGAACAGCGCCTGGACGCGGCCGAGACCAGTCAGCGGGACGATCTTACCGACAGTCAGCGGCGGGCAGTAGATGCCGACGTCTGGCAAAAGCAGATGCTGACTCGCGTGATTGTCGACTATGACGCTGTTGGCCATCCACCCGCCGAGCCACTCGTTGAGAGGCTTGCCGCCGACCACGATCGTGTACGGCGAGCTGCGGGGCGAACGCTCGTAGATGGTGCTCACAGACGGGGTTGCTGTCAGCCAGCCGGGGGACCGGTCGCGCCGGCGGGGCCGGCCGGCCCGGTGGGCCCGGGCGTGGCGCTGGCGATCAGGCCGGCCATCGTGCTCATGCCGTTCGTGGCCGCGTGGACGCCGGAGGCGCTCGAGCGCTGCGAGAAGAAGTAACCGATGACGACGCCGATACCGGCGGTGAGGACCCCCTCGAGCTGGCCGCGGGCGGCCGGGTCGAGGTAGGCCAGCGCCGCGGACGCGAAGACCAGGGCGATGGCCAGCGCGGCCTGTGCGATGATCGCGACAGGCGCCTCGGAGCTGATCACGAGCGGCCCTCGAGGTGGGCGATCAGGTCCGGCAGCGCCTGGTGCAGGTCGCGCAGGAGTCCCAGCAGGCCCGCGGGGGGCGCCGGCGCCTGACCGGCCGGCGGAGGGGGGAGCGGAGCCTCAGCGGCCGCCACAGGGGGCGGAGCGGGCGCCGGCGCCGCGGCGAAGAGGGGAGCCGAGGTCGTCACGCCGCCGGCGGCGTCCGCCTCGGTCCGGATGAAGCCCAGGCCTCCGCGCACCGACTCCGCCGTGGCGTAGTACTCGACGTCGCCGACCCTGGTCGCGAAGGCCACCTGCAGGGCGCCCGAGACGGGGTTGCCGCGGATCCCATTACCCATGTCGACCTCGGCCACTGGCCGGTTGAGCACGAGCAGCGCCTGGTGCGGCACCAGGTTCGTCTGCCACTGCGGCTTCGGCTCCGTCTCCGGCATGCCGAGCCAGTCGAGGACGCCCACGTAGACGGCCTGCACGAGCTGGTCGGCGGCCGCCTGGACGGCCTCCACGGTGCCCAGCTGGACGAGCACGAAGGGCGTCGCGGCGCTGAGCTTGCGCACCAGGTGGTGGTCGGTCGCCTGGCCGGCCTGGATGGGGACGAGGACGCCGAGGGCGGCGTGCAGGCGGTCGGCGATCGCGCTGGCCAGGGCGGTGCTGACGGCGCCCACGCCGTCCACCTCGGGGTGACCCACGCCGGCGGCGACCGGCTCGTCGCAGTGGAGCGCGATCACGGCCTGGTAGTCGAGCGCGGCCGCGTCCAGGCAGTTGAAGTTCGCGTCGACCACCTGGACGGGCAGGCCGCGCGCCATGAGCTTGGAGCTCAGCTGCTGCGCGCACCAGGTCGTCCGGTCGGCTTCGCCATCGAGGCCGGTGTCGGGCCGCAGCCCCCACTCGCAGTTGGAGGCGATGTTCAGGTGGCCGGCCTGGATGACGATCATGGGAGGGACCTCCTCAGGTGGCCGCCAGCTTGGCAGTCTGCTGCGGCTGCTGCTCGGTGACCTCGATGTAGACCGCATACGACGTGGCGGCGATGGGGGCGGCGGCGATGGTCGTGCCGATCACGACCAGGACCACCTTCTCGCTGACGACCTTGAGGGGGATGACCGCCTCGCCGAACCACGGGACCAGCCCGCGCACCTCCTGCTTGTCGTCCTGGAGCTCGAAGACGTAGGGCGAGAGGTTGAGGACGTGGGCCCAGCAGAGCTCCTTGTCGGTGATCCGGCTCTCGTGGGCGGTCGGTCCCGGCGCGGCCGCCAGCTGGCCAGGGCCCAGGATCCGGATCACGCTGCCAGGACCTCGGGGTTGTCGACCGCGAACTTGGCCACCGCCGGCGCGGCCTGCTTGGCCTGCTTCTCCAGGTCCTCGATGAGGAGCAGCGCCAGGCCGACGACGATCGTCGCGGCGCCGAGGGCGACCCAGAAGCCGCGCTGCAGGACCTGCTCGAGCTGGCCCATCCAGCACCCGATGTCGGTCCAGCCGCAGCTCTTGCCGGAGGAGCTGCCGGGGCTGGTCGACGAGGCGCCGGGCATCCACGTGCCCCCCGTCCCGAGGTTGGCGCCAGCGGCGCCCGCGGGCGGCAGGATGAAGCCGAGGACGTCGCCCATGGTCGAGGTGCGCTGGTCGACCTGGTTCAGGCCCGTGAAGTTCATCTCCGAGACGTCGAAGGTGCCGTTGCCGTTGACGCCGGTCACGTAGGCGACGTGGCCGAACTGGCTGTAGCCGCCGCCGGCGCCGTAGACCGCCACCGAGCCGACCTGGGGCGTGCTCGAGGTCTTGAAGCCCTTCGCCTCCGCGTTCGTCAGCCAGTCGCCGGCGTTCCCGAGCCCACCGGGGATCCAGCTCGCGACCTGGGCCACGTAGTACGTGCAGTTGCCCCACGTGTACGCCGCAGCGCTGCTGAGCGCCTGCACCACCGACGCGGTCGCCATTCAGCCCACCCCGCCCATCACCGCCGAGGACGAGGGCACGTTCCCGAGCGTGGTCTTGATGGGGACCGGCGGCCCCACCGTCGGCCACACCGCGCCGGGAGGAAGGGCGCCCCCCTCGATGAGGTTGCCGCCACCGGGCCCGGTGCCGACCGGGAACGGCGGAAGGAACGGATGCGCGGGGACGGGCACGGTGACCCCCGTCCGGGGGTCCCACCAGACGCCCGGGTTCGTGGGCAGCCCGGACGCGGTCGCGGAGGGGATCGCGGTGCTGGCGGCCGCCCCCGCGTCCGGCTGTGGCGTGAAGGGCGCCGGGATGTAGCTGATCGCGTTCTGTGCCGCGCTCTGGCCCTTGGGGTGCAGCAGGAAGAGGAGCACGCCCAGGGCGGCGGCCGCGGCCGCCAGCAGCGCCAGCAGGCCCTTGTGCGCCCGGGCCCAGGTCTCAGCCCTCCCCACCGGCCTCCGGGTCCTCCTCGCGGGTGAGCTCGTCGACCTGGTCGGCGAGCTGGTTGTTGCGCCGGATGGCGAACAGCAGCCCGATGAGCAGGGCGATCACGAGGCCGATGGAGAGCCACTCGCTGTCGCCCTCGTCGACCGTCGGCGCCGGGGCCGGAGACCGGGCGTAGGCCAGATGGAGCTCGTGGGCGCGCTCCTCCTGGCGCCGGCGCTCGGCGCAGGACGCGCAGCCGACCGGCCGCTTCACCGCCCTCACTTCTGCCTGCATGCGTTCCAGGCTCCGATCGCGGCCACGCCGGCGGCCGCCAGCCACAGGCCGCAGCGCAGGAACCGGTGGGCCCTGAGGACCTCGGCCGCGACGATCGCGATCACGATGATGATCAGCGCCGGCCAGCCGGCCAGCTTGAGCACCTGCGGCATGGGCTACGTACCTCCCAGGGACTGGTTGCCGGGCCGCAGCTGGGCCCGGTAGGAGATGAGCCGCTTCAGGTTGGGGGGCGCGGTCTGCCCGGCCAGCTGGGCGACGGGGATGATGCGGGCGCCGTTGTGGATGTTGTGCTCGCTCGGCTTGTTGGAGGCGGAGGTCGTGGCCCAACGCGGCCTGGCCGCCGCCGGCGCCAGGTCGTAGGGCCGCGCCACGTCGAGGCGGTACCAGGTGGCCGCCCCGAACTTGTCCTGAGCGTCGTAGGCCGGCCACTTCAGGTCCTGCGCCGCCGAGCGTCCGATCACGTGGCTACCCGCCCTCCAGGGCGCTCACGCCGCTGGCGAAGGCCTGCCCGGAGCTGGTGATGATCTGCGAGGACTGCGTGCCCCCGCTCACCCCCGACTTCTGGCCGGCGCGCACGAAGACGATCACGGCCAGGATCGACAGAAAGACGCCGAAGACGATGTGCTGGAGAACTCCTCCCTTCACGGCTTGCCTCCGCCTCTGGTGAACAGCGAGTTGAGTCCACCGGCCAGCTGCGGCCCATGGGTGAACAGCAGGTAGACGACCGCCACGCCGCCGACCAGGAAGCCGACCACGGGCAGGAGCGCCCCCAGGATCAGCAGGGCGATCAGGGCCAGGAAGAGGCTTCCCGTCCAGTGCCCGCGGACGGTCGCGATGGTCGCGATGACCAGGGCCAGCGCGAGCGTGGTCCAGAAGCTCGAGATGACGCTCATGGCCCCAGCAGCGTCCCTGGGGTGGCGCCCCCGGCCTGAGGCGCGACCGGCCCGAACGTGCCGCCCGCGCTCGAGGAGCCGGCTGAGGGCGACGGGACCAGGCCGGGCACGTGCAGGAAGGCGCGCAGGTCGGACCAGGCCTGCGTCAGCGTGCGGCCGCGCACGCCGAGCTCGGCCGCCAGGGCGGCGCCGAAGAAGATCAGCAGCAGGCCGACCAGGCGGGCTCCTCCCACTACGCGCCCCCCACCAGCATCTTCGCGAAGCCCGCCCCCGGGATCCCCCAGGCGCTCAGCTTGCCGACGACGATCTTGGCCAGGTTCAGGCCCAGGATGACCGTGACGATGATCACGGCGATGTTGCGGAGGTTGAGCCCGATCGCCTGCGGCTTCACCGCGGTGCGGATCTTCTCGTGCTGCTCGAGCATGGCCCAGACGAAGTAGAGGCCGAGCGCGATCACCAGGCCGATCGGGAAGAAGTTGAAGGTGCTGTCCGTGATCCCGGACATGCCCTGCCGGCGGAAGCCGTTGTAGGTGCCCGCCGCCGAGCTCGAGGGCGCGATCTGGGCCTTGTCCTGGCCGACGCTGCGACCGTACATGCTGGCCTCCTACCCGCCCACGACCTGGACGGCGCCGGCCACCACCGACTCACGCGTCAGCGCGTAGTTGAGGGGCGTCGTGAGGCCGGCCGCGACGTCGGCGACCAGCTGCGGGGTGGCCGCGGCGTAGGTGTCGATCCAGCCCGCCTGGTCGGCGTCGGTGATGTCCTCGGAGGTGTCCTCGCCGTCCCAGAAGCGGTAGCCGCCCACGACCTGGCGGTCGTCGGCGTAGTCGATGAACTGGGCCGCCCGCTCGCGGTCGGCGAAGTGCTGGACGGGGATCACGCCGCCGGCGTTGTACTGCAGCTTGAGGAAGCTGAGGCCGCCGACGTCGGCGGGGATCAGGTTGCCGGCGCTGTCGAACACCCACAGGTGGGCGGCGATCAGGTACTGGTTCTGGGGGATGTTGTAGACGAGCGCCTGCGCGCCCGTGGAGGCCACCGTCAGGTTGGTCTGCTCCTGCACCTGGTAGGAGTTCATCACCATCTCCTGGTACAGCTGGGCGTCGGCCGGGACGCTCCAGAAGTCGTACGTCGAGCTGATGGTGGCGGTCAGGTTGTGCGTCAGCGTTCCCGGCACGGCGCCGGCGGTGAACATCGGGAAGGAGTGATTGTTGGGGCCGGGGCCGATGGCGTTGGAGACCATCTGCCGGGTGAGCGTCGCGTAGGTGCTGTTGTTCTGCAGTGGCAGGCAGCCGAGCAGGCTCTCGCGGTCCAGGCAGAGCTTCTCGATGGTGTAGAAGTCCACCGTCAGCACGCCCGTCGAGGAGGCGGCGATCGAGACTGAGGCGACGCCCGAGAAGTTCCCGCCCTGGCCCACGTTGGTGGGCGTCAGGTTGGCCCCGATGGTCGTCTTCACCATCGCCTTGTTCAGCGCCGGCCCGAAGCCGGACGTCGCGTCCAGCTTCCAGGTCGCGGACCGGTTCCGGGTCATGGTCGCCCAGGTGCCGAGGCCTCCGGCGGAGAAGACCGTGGCACCGCCGTTGATCTGCACCCTCGAGTTGGCCACGAGGTTGAAGGGGAAGACGTTGCTCAGGTTCACGACCTGGGCGCCGGCGACGGCGTTCACCAGGTTGATGACCACCGACCAGTGCGTGATCACGCGCACGCCCAGGCCCACCGACGCGATCCGGATCCCCTGCTGGCCGCCCAGGTTCAGCGTCTGCGCGTCGAGGGGCACCTTCATCGGCGACGACTGCTGCCGGAAGCGCGCCACCGTCGGCACCATCTGCTCGACGAGCGCCGCGATGTCGCCCGGCGTCATGTTGGGCGGGACCGGCTGCGAGGCGGTCGTGCCGCCCGCCGGGATCGCGTTACTTTGGACTGCGGTGATGGCCACTGGGCGTCACTCCTGAGCGAACTCCCCCGAGCACCTCACGGAGCGGCCGCTTCAGGCGGGAGCGGCGGCATCTGCCGGACCTCCCACCTGCCGGCGGAGCTCCGGTGTCTGCGGAGCTCCCAGAACGAGTGGTGTTGCATGCCGGCCTGCAGCTGCTCGAGGCTGAGCTGGCGCTTGGCGTACTTGAGGAGCTCGCGCTCGTCCTCCTCGTACTGCAGGTAGAAGGCGTAGATGCGGTGCGCCTCGCTGCGCGCCTCGACCGGGATCCACACCGGGCGCTGGCTCGAGCACCACAGGCCCAGGCCCAGCGCGCGGCCGGCCACCGCGATGCGCGCCAGCGCCTCGGTGCGCCGGCTGTGCGCCAGGGCCAGGGTCTCGTCGATGTAGATGACGGTGGGGTTGCGCTGGACCTTCCGCTTGGAGTCGAAGGTCCGCTGGGCGTCGCGGTACCAGCCGAGGAGGACCTGGTCGAGCCAGGCGCCGGAATCATAGGGCGCCTTCGGCCGGTAGACCACGTGGCGGGCGCGGAAGCCGCGCCAGTCGCCCGGCTCGCGGACCACGCGATGGTCCTGGAGGAGGTTGAAGTCGCCCTTGAGGTCGACGGCGCGGACGCGGTGGTAGCCGGCGGCCAGCATCTGCCGGGCGAGGACGGACTTCCCGCTCCCGTTCGAGCCGAGGAAGAGAAGCCGCTCATCGTACTCCGGCGGGCTGATCTTCACCTGCTGACCTCCGCCGGCGTCGCTGGAAGCGCTGGAGGGTGTCCTCCAGCCTGGCCACCACGCGGAGAGGGGGGAGGAGGACGTCCAAGGCGCTACCCACGCCGGCGTACGCCTCGGCGAGGACCTGGGCGTCCTCCTCCCTGATCTCCGCCCTCGAGCCCATCAGGCGGCCGGCCAGCTGGTGGCCGCGCAGCAGCAGGTGCCGGAGCTCGTCGCGGTCCGGCTGCGGCGCGCTCACCAGAGCGTCCCGCACGTATGCCGGTCGGCCTCGGGCTCCGTGGCCGGCTCGCGGTCCTCCGCCTTCGAGCCACCGCGCTGCTCGACCTCGGTGTGCGCCGGCTCCGGCGCGGGCTCCGGCTCCTCCTCCTCGGCGAGGTAGGTGATGACGCCGCCGAGCACGACCTCCTGGTCGATGACCCGCTCGTCCAGGCGCCCCAGCTGCTCGCGGATCCCGGCGAGGTCCTCCTCGGTCCACGCCGCGGTGCGCTGCGCCTCGTCGGCCGTCTCCTGGGCCTGCTCGGCGCCGATGCGCGCCTCGGTGGCGTCGCGGATCGTCTGGGCGTCGACCTCAGCCATCGCCTGCCTCGTCGGCGGCCGCGGCCGCGGGCTGCTCGCCGGCCGGCTGCTCGCCGGCCGGCTGCTCGGCGGCGACCTGGTCGCCGGCGCCGGCGTCGACGAGCTCGCGGATCCGGTCGGCGCGCGCGCGGTCCATGCCTCGGCGCTCGTACTGCGTGGCCACGTGGGCGGCGAGCCGCTGCAGGCGCTGGGTCATCGCTTGGAGAGGACGCCGCGCGTGAGCACGGGGACGGGCGGGTGGTCGACCGGCTCGGCTGCCGCCGGCGGCGGGCGGCGACGTGGGCAGCGGCCCCGCCGTCGCCACTCCGTTGTGAGAGGAGGGCGGGGGGGCCGCCGGCGCGCCGCCGGCGTCGTGCTGAGCGGCGAGCTCGCGCGCCTGGCGCTCGGCCTGACGTCGCGCCCACCAGTCCTGCAGCCAGGGCGTCTGGACCAGCATCGCCCCCCAGATGGCCATCAGGGCGCCGATCAGCACCAGGGGCGCGATCAGGCGGGGCAGGATTCGCAGCCAGGGCAGCAGGTGGTTGGCGATGTCGGAGTACGAGGTCGCGGCCGCGTCGAACTCGTCGTCGAGCTCGTCGAGGTTGATGCGCGAGCGCATGATGCGGGCCAGCGCCAGGTGCGCGTGCACCAGGTTGCGCTTGGTCTCCGGCGCCCCCAGCGGATCGCCCAGGCCCTCGCCGGGCCCGAACGCGAAGGGGTTCGCCTTCGTCGGTCCGGGCATGCGGCCCGGGCGCGCGCCCACCGTGCTCGAGCTGGGGTTGGTCTGCTCGGCGCGATGCTTGGCGACGCGGGCGCGGGTCTGCGTCCGCTTCCGCTCCGCCTTCTGCTCGGGAGTTACGTCGGCGCCGGCGTTACCAGGGGCGGCCGCGGTGGTCTCGTCCAACTCAGCCAGCCTGTACGTTCACGTCCCGCGCGCCTGTACGCGCGAGGTGCAGGGGATCCGAGTAACGCGGCCGCCGGCGCAGCTCGCCGGTGACGATGCGCCGCACCACCGTGCTGAGGGTGGTGCAGTCCTCCTCGGCGATCGCGCGCAGCTCGGCGACCAGGTCCTCGCGCAGCCGGAATTGCACCGAGGTGGTCACGAGCCTGGAGGTAGGGGCGCTCCCGGTGCTCGGGGTAGTGAGGTAGGAGCGACCCATGGGCGCCAGCGTGTCCGCCCCCGTCTTGGAGTGGGGCGAATCGAACACGACTCAACACACCGTCACGAAGTGACACACACCGCGCGATCTCCAGTGTGCGCCGAAATCGAGCCATCTGAACCTAAGCCTCGGTGGCCTTCCCGGCCACGGCCTGGCGCCCAGGACCAGTTGAGGGCGTGATCGCCGACGTCGTCGTGCTCGGGATCCGCTCAGAGAAGGCGAACGCGTCGACCTTTTTCCTCTCCTAGCGAAGCGACGGAGAGAGTGGGATGGCAGCCTGACACCCTCCGATCGAGATCGGCGCTCCCGAAGGGGTGGCAGACCGCCGCCCTTTCTGCCACCCATTCATGGGAGTCGGCCGCGCGGCAGGAGGAAATGGGCCGGTAACGCTGTTGGGATCGGTGAGTGCTGGTAGGTCGCGAGTGCTCCGGCGGCGGCCTGGCAGCGGCCCAGGGCGGCGGCCAGCCGCCGCGAGGATGCGTTACACGACCCTGCGACGACGCCGCGGGCGTGCGGCATCCTCCGGATTCGGCCTGTTCGTTGGAGGTGAACGCGGGGGGAAGGAGGCTGCTGTCAGGGGCCCCGGAGCCGTTGCGGGGGCTCCGGGTGCAGCTCGCGGAACCTCTCCGCCAGCGGCCGGCGATCGGCCGAGGGCGGCGGCTCGCCTTCGGTCGCCGGCTCCGCCGGCGCGGGCCGGGGCGGCGGCGTGGGCTCAGGTTCGGGATCCGGGATCCCGTCGACCCAGTAGCCGTTCGCCAGGCCGACGCCGCCGGCGTCGCAGCCGCCGCGGCCGACCACATGCGGGCGCAGCTCGCCGGCGGGCCGGTACTTCGTGCGGCCCTCGTGCTCGTACCGCTCCCGCCGACACGGCACGTGCGCCACCCGCTGCCGGCGCGGCTCGCCCTGCTCGTCGACGCCGTCCGGACCGCCAAGGAGGCGGTGGAAGCCGATCCCCGCGGCGGCCAGGAGCGCGATCGCGCGCTGCACGGTGCGCCGGTGCAGGCCGGTCGCCTCGGCGAGAGCGGGCATGCCCGCCTCCGCCTGGCGCGGCCGCTCGGCCGGCGGCCGGCCACCGTAGCCGATCAGGACGGGCAGAGCCCGGCAGCCCTTGCCGTTCTGGTAATGGCGCTTGAGGATCGCCATCATCACCACGCGGCAGCTGGGCGGCAGGATCGCTTCCAGGACCCGGGCGAGCACCTGCTCGAAGGGGTCCTGAGCCTCGCGGTGGCGTGCTTCCATCGCCGCTCGCGGGCGGCGCAGGAACCTGCGCTGCGAGCGGTTCACGCCCGACCTCGAGCGGTCGCGTGGGTGGGGTGGCTAGATCGGCGTCTCCGGTGGTGGCCTGGCATCCGGCGCGCTGTGCTCTGACGTGGACTGCGACTCTGCTGGGGTAGCGCCTGCCAGCCGGTCGACGAGCATGAGGTAGTAGGCCCGCGCGATCCGCGCGGACTCGGCGATCTGCCATCGGAGGTCCCGCAGGGCCAGCTCCGCGGGGTCCACCTGCTCGGTCAGGACGGTCATGTACACCAGGGCCTCGTCGAGGGCCTGGCGCACGCGGCCCAGGTCGGACCACACGGGTACCCAGTCGTCGGGGAGCTGCCGCGCCAGCGGGCCGGGCCCCGGTCGACCGGCGCCGGCCAGGCGCAGCAGCTCCTGCATCAGGAGCCGCCCGCCGGCGGAGAGGAGGGGGCCTCAGGCAAGGGCACACCAGAACCCTCGGTCCCCTCCCCGGTAGGGATAAGGGCAATGGAGGAGGAAGCGTCCGCCCTGCGCTGGTCGCGCATCTCGTAGTAGGCGGCGCGCCAGGCGGCCGCCGCCCGCCGTGCCCGGAGGGCGGCCAGCGACGCCGTGATCGCGCCCAGCATCCAGATGACCGCGATCACGGCGACGGCCACGGCGGGCAGCACGGCGAGGGCGCGCCCGTAGGAGAGGCTGAAGACGGCGTAGGCGGTCCACACGCCGACGGCGAACCCGGCCAGCGCGGCGAGCACGTAGCGCATCGCGGCGCTCACAGGCCCCGCGCCCGCGCCCAGCGCTCGCGCTCCTCGTCGCCGAGCAGCTCGTCGGCGCCCCGGGGCGTCAGGTCCCAGAGCGGAGCGCCGAACTCGTCCCGGCCGAGCATCACGGCGTGGCCGCGGCGCAGCATCTCCTCGATGACGTCGTCGAGCGTCAGCTGCACGACGTACGTCGGGAGCCGCTCGACGTCGTAGGGCGTGCTCACCGATGGTCGCCGCACAGGTTCCGCGCCCGGCACTCCGCGTAGAGCTCGTCGAGGTGGTGCCGCTGGCGGATCTCGCCGAACGCGCTGATCTGCAGCACGAAGTTCTGCTGGCTGTAGGGATGGTCGGCCATCCACTGCGCGACGTCGCGCTCGGCCGCCAGGCAGGCCTCGGCCAGCTCCTCGTTGAGCACTCGGCAGGGCATGTACCGGCTCGGTCCATTGCAGCTCGGGTGCTTGAAGAGCTGGGTTGTGCCGAGGGCCGGGCGGCCCATGTCGACGGGCACCATGCTGCCCATCTCGCCGCCGCACTCGATACACGCGCGCCCGTCGCGCTGAGCCTCCGTCAGAGGGCTCATCGCTCCGACTCCGCGCACGTAGTTCCACGGGTTTCCGATCGGGAGGCGCGGCAGGCCTCCCCTCTGCTCGCGCTCCCTGATCGGGGGGCCGGCCGCCGACCGGGGGGACGGCGGCCGGCCGTGCGGAAGGTTGCATCGGGGTGGGGCCGCCAGGGTGTGAAGCCAGCGACCCCGCGAGGGACGATTCCGCCTGCTGAGCGGAGAGAGGGGAGCGACCGATCCGGGGAGAAGCCACGGCGCAGCCGGATCCACTGCGTCGCCTTCCGGTTGCTCGCCTCTCTCCGCCGCTCGGGGCGGGCGAGGAGGGAGGACCCCCTCCTCGCACCTCCACCGAGCATGGCTGCGGGGGTGAGGGTCAGAAGGAATGGGAGCCCGGAGCACCC
>WNFI01446853.1_pt1 | contig 14624 bp, 11 predicted proteins | sample 5400471 | NCBI WGS metagenome assembly WNFI01 (sample SAMN13153348, study PRJNA577476) | soil metagenome | isolation source: 100 cm saprolite on Douglas fir-dominated hillslope | place: USA:California | collected 2013-09-17
CCCAATCGGCTCTGGGATTGTAAAGGTTCTGATAGTACGGATTCGCCGGCGACGCTTGTGCTCCCCAGTTGCCATAGTAGCCGCTATTGTCAGTCATGCACCGCGAGAGTGTATAAGCGACCTGGTATTGCAATCCGCTCGAATAGCGCTTCTGAAAGACTGCTTGCAGCGCGTGGTAATTCATACTGCCAACGGACGCCGTGCCCGAGATCTGAGAGATATCGGACTGGAATGCCGGATTCCCGGAGAAATAGGCACTCGGTGCCGAGCATGGCGGTGTTGCACAAGCGCTGTTCGGGAGCGATTGCCGCTGGAGGTAGGGCATTGGGACCATCAAGTGCGTACCATGCTGGCCCACATAACCGGCCTGGATCGTACTGTTGCCGAACTGGTGCTGGACCGTCCCGTTCCACTGTTGCGTGATAGCGGGCTGGACATGGGGATCCCAAACGCGGACTAGAGCTCCAGCGAACGGGTCGCTGGCCGCCCCGACGGGGGCCAAACCCTGATCCGTAGTCGTCGTCGGCAGTGCAGCGTTGGTGTATTGTGCCAAGGTTTCAGCTGGTGTAAACGGCGGATTGATCGGGAGGCGAAGGTTTGTGCCCGTGCCTTCCAAATAGGAGGAGATACTGTAGGCGCCGCGCAAGACGGTCTTTCCACCCAACATCGCCGGAGTCCAGGCAAAGCCGATTCGGGGCTGGAAATCCTTTAGCCCGTAGGTGCCATTGTAAAGGCCGCGGCTGCCCTGCCTGCAAGTCACCGGGGCCGTACCCAGATTGACCTTGGAGCAATTGGGAGCGATCACCTGGCCTGAAATGAGATCGAAATTGACCTGCCTGTCCTGGATCTCAACCCAGGGCGTGTGAGCTTCGTATCGTAGCCCGAGATTAACCGTGAGATTGTTGCTCGCTCTCCAGTCATCTTGGATATACCCTGCAAAAATGCTGGCCCGCTGGCCCCACTCTCCCCCGGAGATGCCCTTTCCATATGCCGACGGTAGACCCAGGTAAAAATCGGCACCGCCGTAGCCACCCACCGGCGTTGTTTGATTCGTCGGATCCGACGATGTGAACTGGCCGTTGAAAGCTATGCCTCCGAGCGCCCCACTGTTGCCGGTGTAGAACGTATTGATGCGGTCGCGCCAGAACTCAAAGCCCACGTGAAGCACGTGTCGGTTGTGAGTCAAGACCACCGCATCTGAAGCCTGAATCACTGCGTCCTGGAATCTCTGTTGGACGCCAGTGCTGCCCACGTTGGTGAGAACACCGGTGCCGAGCAGATCATTCAGCAAGTTCGAATTGAAGACGTGGCTCCAGTCGACGACGTAATTGTCAATCGGGGCATCCGAAAAACCCGTGCCCAGCAATGCAAACGAGTTGATCGTGGGATTGTGCTGCTTGGCATGCGAAAAACGGCCGAAGATATGATTATTGGTGGTCGCGTTAAAGTCGACTTTTATGTCGTATTGGCTGGTGTTGACCAATCCCGTCTGGGTATAGCTAGCGTTATTCTGGGTGGCTGTGCCGACTGCGGCGGGATAGAGAGACGACGCGAACAATGCGCTTGCGACAGGATCAATCGGTTCCACAGCCGCGATGTTGTTGTTGGCAATGGGAGCATTCCCGTTCAGCGGATCATAGAGTTGGTGGACAGCGTTGTTACAAATACCCGCCCCAGTGAAGCCCTCCGGACAGATGTCCGCGAAGTTTCCCGCTCGCTCCGCCGTGGTGAAGACACTAATGGGAAATGTGGTCGAAGGATGGTCAAAGCGCTGTGCCTGATAGTCGAAGAAGAAGAACAGCTTGTTCTTGATGATCGGACCACCGACAGTGCCGCCGAACATATTCCAACGCAGTTTATTCCTCGGACTTCCATTGAATCTGTTTTCCCAGGAGTTCGAGTTGAGCTTGTCGTTGCGGAAGAACTCCCACAGATCGCCGTGGAAGCCGTTCGTGCCAGACTTGATCGTAGTGCTCACGATGCCGCCTTGGTAATTCCCGAATTCGGCGGAGGCATTTTGCGTGATGAGATTGAATTCCTGAATCGCATCTGGCGCCGGGGTAAAGCCAACCAGGTTGTCTGACACCTGGTTGTTATCCATCCCGTCGAGGATGAAATTGTTGGCTTGTTCCCGGTTCCCGTTGATGTATGGCCGTCCGCCACTCGCGGTGTTATCGCCGTTGTTAAAGCTCGACGGATTCGGGGTCACGGAGCCTGGCGCCAGCAGAGTCAACTGCACGTAATTTCGTGTGGCCAGAGGCAGTTCGTCATTGGTCCTTGAATCGATGACGGTGCTTACCTCCGTCCTGTCCGTTTGGAGGATGGGAGCGGCGCCCGTGACTTCCACGGTCTCCGAAATTGCACCAATCTTCATCTTCATGTCGATGCGGGCCGTTTGATTGAGCTCCAGCGTTATGCCAGATTGCACTGCCGTCTGAAAACCCGGCGCTGTGATCTTGATGCTGTACGTGCCAACTGGAACACGAGTGATGTTGTAGGCCCCGGCCTCGTTGGTCTTCGAGTTCAGCGACGTTCCCCGGGCGGTATCAGTGGCGACAACCACGGCGTCCCTGATCGGCGCACCGCTCGGATCCATAACCGTTCCCACGATGGCTGCGGTTACTTCCTGGCTCCAGGCAGATTGAACGGCGCCCACAAGCGCCATCAAGAGAAACAGCAGGTAGAAAAATACAACTGACCGTCGTCCCGTCATCACAGAACCTCCTCTTATACACTTTGCCCTAGAAAACTACGTCGGGTCATGCTATATAGCACATCACTCGTCTAGGTCAAGAAAAAAATGCAGAAGGTAGTACTTTTATTCTAGGGCGAATGATCTATTCTTGGCGTACCCCAATCCATTGCTCCGGTGTTCTATGAAAACAGCCAAATGTGGGCTTTCCCAGAGCGGCTGTATTCAATAAATTGCTCCAAAATATTGAATAATTCGCTTCTCCATTCGAATGGTTTATCCCCCATGCCTGTTTCCCAGGGTCTTGTCAGCGACACTTACATTGGGGCTTCGTTGCGAGGTGGTCCGGTTGCTCTGGACTTGGTTTACAATGGTTCTGCACAAAATCGATATTGAGCTATGTAGCACTCCTGTAGTATGGTGCAGATGCCGAGTGGAGTGTTCATGCCAGAATCCCGCCGAAACGGAAACGGGCTGCCAGCTTACAAGAGAATTCAGGGTGCGATCCTAAAAAGGCTCGAATCCGGGCAATTGAAGCCTGGGGATGCGGTCCACTCTGAACGGGAATTGGCGAAGATTCATCGCGTCAGTCTCATGACGGCCCGTCATGCCCTGGCAGTCTGGCGGTTTCCTCGAAATTGCTATTTCTCGGAATGATTGATACCGAGCAGGAAATCGCGGCGCGCCTTGCTCTGCCGGCTACCAGTCCGCTCATTAAGATCGAACGACTCCGTTTGGGCGTAAGTGAACCGTTTGCGATCGAGACCTGCTACCTCTCCGCCGAGGACTTCGTCGGCCTGACGCAAGCGCCGTTGGACCGGGTCTCCCTTTTTGCCACCCTGGAACACGATTACGGACTGGAAATTGCGCACGCGGACGAAGAGATCGATGCCACAACAGCCGATCCCCATACCGCTCGCCTTCTGGGTATTGCGAACGGCGCGCCAGTGCTCCGAATTCGCCAGGTGATCTACTCCACCAAGGGCAAGACTGCGCTCTATGTGTTGGGTCTTTACCGCTCGGATCGCCATACCCTTTTGATCCGTAGATTTCGCTAGGAAGCAACATTCGGAAGGCGAGGCGGCGGATCAACCTTTTGTCTCGTCTGAAAATCAGGAGTCAATTGTGCTAATCGGGCTTAATAGCCGTACCATCGACGGCGTGAGTTGTTCCTGGCTGAATCGTTTCAGGTCCCATCGCACTTTTGTGTACGAATTGTTGCAGTTGCAGTTGATCTTTTCCTTCTTCGATCAAATAAAACTTGTCGGCCTCGACATCGTGGAAGACTTGCTTTTGGCCGCTGGGCCAGTTTATTTCCACGGTTTCCGCACGCTTTGCCTTGCCCAGGCCGAAATTTGCACGCAGGTCGCTTTGTGAAAGATAGCTCCCTCCGCCTGCAATCTCGCGAGTTTGCGATGTGCCACCGGCCACCACTCGGATGCGAACTCCCATCGCGTCGCGATTAGTTTTTGTTCCGATCGGTCTGAAATTAAGGAAGTGATTGCCGTTGCCGCCGTTGTGCAGCAGGAGAGGCGGGTCTCCATTGTTTGCCACGATAACATCCACAAATCCGTCGTTATCGAAATCCGCAAAGGCGACTCCGCGACCTACGTAAGGAGTTGCAAAGCCGTCACCCGACACCTTACCGACATCGGTAAACCTTCCATTCCCTTCATTGTGAAACAGAGAATTAGTCTGCTTGTAGTGAGTGCCCGGAGCAGACTGCTCCACCTCTGGATAGACGTGGCCGTTGGCGACAAAAAGATCGAGCCAGCCATCGTTGTCGTAGTCGAAAAACCCGCCGCCGAAACTGAGTACATCGCGCGTCAGCCGGGTGATATCGGCTTGATCACTGACCTCGTCAAACCATCCCTTTCCCTCGTTATGCCAGAGGTGGTCGGAGGACCGCTGAAAATCTGAAATGTAAAGATCGAGCCGCCCATCGTTGTCATAATCTCCGAGCGAGATGCACATCGCTGCCATGACCCTCCCTTGGGCGGTTACAGCCATGCCGCTGGCAAGTCCCGTTTCCTTGAACGTACCGTTGTGTTCATTGTGATAGAGATAGGCATTCAGCCCATCGTTGGCGACGAACAAATCGGGCCAGCCATCATCGTCGTAGTCAGCAGCCGCTACCGAAAGATTTTTACCTTCGGGCTGGTAGATTTTCGCTGCGACGGTGACGTTGGTAAAAGTGCCGTCGTGATTATTGTGATAGAGCGCATCCGGACTGCCGCGATACTCACTGGGAGCGCAACTGCTGAGGATGTTGCCTAATTGGCAGTAACGCTTGTCTCCCAGAGCAACGTAGCTCCCGACATAGAGATCGAGCCAGCCATCGCGGTCATAGTCAAAAAATGTCGCTCCTGAATGAAAAGCGCCAGACTCATTGCCGGCAACGCCCGCTTTATCTGTGACGTCGGTAAATGTTCCATCTCCATTATTGCGGTACAAAACATTGCGGCCATACTGAGTCACAAAGAGATCGGGAAAGCCGTCGTTGTTGAAATCCCCCCAGACGCAACCAAGCCCGTACCCGGTTCCAGGTACACCGGCCTTTTCAGTGACGTCGGTGAATGTGCCGTCGCGGTTGTTGCGATACAGCGCGTTGCTGACAGAAATGCCCCGATTGTAAAGATCACGCCCATTGACGAAATAAATATCTTGCCAGCCGTCTCCATCGAAGTCTGCTACGCAGACTCCCGGACCAAACTCCTCGCGATTGATCGAGATGCCTTTATTGCCTTTAAAGTGCACAAACTTGATGCCCGCTGCGGCAGTGACATTTGTGAACTGGATCGGACTCGGCCGTGCGTCTTGGGCATAAACCTTCGGGATGGAGCTTGCAGTGTTGAGTACTAAGACAAGCAGGAGGGTTCGGACGAAGCGATTGCTGACTGGCGAGGTCCGATGGCGCTCCCGTTTGCGTGGATTCGGGGTCATTCTGGTTATCCGTGCTTTCGTTTCCTTCCTCATCAGAAAGCTCGCACGTTGTCGGCAAGATCGTCGCAGCCCGCCACCACTCCCAAACTAACTCCTCCTATTTCGACGGCATGACTGGAAGCACGAGCGCGGAAGGATGTTGCGCGTCGTGGAGAATTGTGTTGGTGGCGGCGACCAAGGTGCGCGCGAATTTGATTTCTTCTCCCGTATTGAGATTGCGATCGAAGCGCGGAAAATTGCTGCTGGAAATCTCCAGGCGCAGCGAGTGACCGCGCAGAAAGACGTTGCTCGTGGCCCAGAGATCAACTGAGATTTCGTAGATCTGCCCAGGGTTGATCAGAGTGGCATGCTCGGGGGAAACATGGTAGCGCATGCGAAGAATGCCTTCGGTTAGATCTTGCGCGAAACCGTCGGGGTAAACCAGCACGTCGTCCCGATTTTCCACCGAACGCTGGTCGCGGGGGCCCGGCTCCATGTGTTCGGCGTCGCAGCAGAGGGGCCCGCCGATGGTGGGTACGGGATTGGCGGGGTTGTAAACGTAGGCGTCTGAGGGTTCCGACTTAGACGGGGATACGGAGAGAGAACCGTCACCGCGGAGCGAGTTCGCTTTGCCGCTGGAATGCAAGAAATATTTCGTGCTCTGGGCCTGCGGCGGAGGCCAATCGTCCTCCAGGCGGTATTCGTTCGCACCCATCACGAACAGCTTGACGGGCTTGTCTGTGGCGAACTCGTTCTGGATGTTCTTGAAGAGAAAATCGTACCAATCGAGGATGACGTCGGTGTATACATTTTCGGTGGCATGGGGACCGAAGTCGACATCCCCGATGCGCACGCCAAAACCTGCATGCCCGCCGATTTCGATCAGCAGATGCTGTTGGGTCCGCGCGGCTTCGGTGGACCCATGGGCTTTGGCACCCATGTAGTTGCGCAGAGTTCCGCCGTTGAAGATGTCATACCAGCCGCCGACCTGGAGCATGGGAACGGCGATGTTTGAAAAATGTTCCTCGATGGACCACTGCTTCCAGTAATCGTCGTAATCGGTATGCGCCAGCCAGTCCGCATAATAGGGCGCGAGAGCGGCCGTGAGTTTGGCGTCGGCGGGTAACTGGCCGAAATTAAATACGGGATAGTCGGCGAGCGGGAGCGTGGGCGAACCCACGAGCGCGTTCGTATTTTCGTCAATCCGGCGCTGGAGCGTGTTCTGCGCGAGCTGAGACGTCCAGTTCTGATCGAACCATTGCTCGAATGCGCCGCCCTGGTACGTCCAACCATCGTGGTAATTGCTTGCTGTCATGTTGGGTGCGATCGCATCTAGATGCGGCGGTTGGGCAATGGCAGCGAGCATCTGAGTCGCGCCGACATAAAAGGCGCCAATCATGCCAACTTTACCATCGCAATACGGGAGCGCGGCGGCCCACTCGACCGTATCGAAGCCGTCAGCTTGCTCGTGCCTGAAGGGATACCATTCCCCTTCCGAAGTGTAACGGCCGCGTACGTCCTGAATGATGACCACATAGCCGCGCGGGACTATTCGGTAGGCTGGAGAGACAGCCCAGCTGGCGCTCTTGTCGTACGGCGTGCGCATAAGGATGACCGGGAACTTGCCCGCGGATCTTGGGCGATAGATGTCCGCGTAGAGCACAATACCGTCGCGCGTCTTCATAGGAACATCGTGCTGAGTGATGATGTCGATTGGCGTCGAGGGTAATGTGCCCTGTGCGTCAAGGGACTGCGGCCAGCAGAGCGAAACTAACCAGAGGGCAAATCCGAATGCGAATACCGGGAGCGAAGCCACACGACTCTTTCTCATGCCTTAGCTATCCTTTCGACAAGGTGGCGAGAAGCGCCGCAACTTCGACGGCTGGAATCGCAGAAGGGGCTTCTTGGTTTCCATGCAATGTATCATGTGCATCAACCCGACGAAGTGATCCGGATTCGATCCGCCGGAGCAACAGAGCAAACACATCAACGGAATCAATCGGTCATGTTTATCGCATATAGGAATAAGGGCCCGATCATGGACACGAAGATCATGGATACGAAGTCAAGATGGAGCAGACGACCGAATAAAGCACGCCGGTTCAGCGTTACCATTGTTTTGAGCATCTTTGTCGTAAGCGTCTTTTGGCTGGACGTTTCTCTCGCGGCGCAACAAGTGGCGCCCGCGATGCCCATGCAAGCTAAGTATGAGGATGGCGCTGAATTCCGATGGCTGAACAAGAAGGTCCTCGACTCGCGCTTGTTAGACGGCATGGAAGACATGGAGTGGGAAGATCTTGTGGCAACCAGAAAGTTTCCCGGCGAAGACTGGAGCCGCTACAACCGCATTTCTCTCTGGGTCTACCCGGATGTAATCGGGGCGCCTGCCATCTCTTGTTCTCTGGTCCTCCACAATGACGGGTCGCACAAGTTGCCGGACTCGTACAACGAGGGTCGCCACGAGTCGATTATTCTCAAGAATCACGAGTGGAACCACGTCGTGTGGGAAATCGCTCCACTCGATCGCGATCGCGTCACTGCGCTCGATTTTGCATACATGCTCCCGAAAAAGTTTCCCGACCCCGGCGATCAGACGATCCTGGATATTGATCAACTGGAATTGCAGAGCGTGGTGGCCGATCACGTCGAAGGCTGGGACGTAGCGCCCCAACCACTCCGTTGGGTAAGTATCAAGTGCTGGATTTTTCTGAACTCCGCAAGCCCGGCACCTACGTGATCAAAGCCGACGATACTCTGACCCGCTCTTTCCGCATTGGAGACGACGCCTGGCTCGACAGCATTTGGAAGGCGATCAACTTCATGTACAGCGAGCGTTGTGGGACCGAAATTCCCGGCATTCACGGAAGGTGCCATCAGGATATCTACACGATTCATGACGATAAGAGAATTGTCGTCAATGGTGGATATCACGACGCCGGGGATCTTTCAGCGACCGGAAACACGCCGGGAATGGTGTATGCCCTCTTGTCGCTGGCGGACAATCTGCAGCTGCAGGGCGAAGACCCGGTTCTTTCCAATCGTCTGTTGGAAGAAGCACGCTGGGGCTTGAATTGGGTACTCAAAACACGATTTGGCGACGGGTATCGCAGTACCGGCCAATTGGTTAGCTATTGGACCGATGGCATCATGGGCACGGCTGATGATCGCTTTGGCCAAGCGGTCAACAATCCGGAATGGAATTTTCGGGTCAGTGGAGTAGAAGCGTTGGCTGCCCGCATATTGAAGAACAGCGACCCGGAACTGGCGAACCGTAGCCTGCTGATTGCTGAAGAGGACTGGAAGTATGCGGTCGAGGGTCTGAAAACCGCGCCTCCACTCGCTGAAGTCTACGGAGCACAGGACGTATTGGAACGAATATCATTTGGCGTGGTCGCATCGGTCGAACTCTACCGCGCGACTGGAGACGACCGCTACGCCCAGGAAGCTATCGTCTTGGGCGACATGGTGCTCGCTTCTCAGGAGCGCAACTTGCAGCCGTGGACAATTCCGTTGACCGGTTATTTCTACACCAGCCCGAAGCGAGACGATCTATTTCATCGTTTTCACATCGGGCAAGAGCAGGAGCCGATCGTCGCTCTCATGCAGTTGTGCGAGTCCTTTCCAGAAAACGAGAAGTGGATGAAGTGGTACTCCGCGGTAGTCTTGCACTCGCAGTATTATCTGAAGCCAGCTTCTGCCGTCGATGAACCGTATGCGGTTCTACCGGCGGCAGTGTATCGCGAGAGCGAAGCGCGACTCATTCCCGAAGCCAAGAATTGGACTCCACTACGAGCAGCCGATCGCGATGCCTACGTCGCGGAGGTGCGGCGCGGAATTCCGCTGGGTGGTGACAATTATCTCCGCCGGTTCCCAGTCTGGTTTGATTTTCGCGGCAACTCCAGCGTTCTGCTCTCGGAAGCTAAAGCGCTATCGGCCGCCGCGCGGTTGCGAGGCGATCTCGAAGCCGAAGACTTGGCGCAGAAGCAGGCGCAATGGTTGGTCGGCCGCAATCCCTTCGCTGCCAGTGTGATGTATGGAGAGGGCTACGACTGGACACCGCTGTACAGTGTCCGTTCCGGACAAATGGTTGGCGCGCTTCCTGTGGGCATTGAAACCAAAGGCTTCGAAGACGCCCCCTACTGGCCAACACAAATTTGCTGGACCTACAAAGAGGTGTGGACCCAACCGGTAGGGCAGTGGATATGGTTGATGGAAGATATCAGTGTGCCTGCCACTGTGCGAGGAATGTCTAATCCAACGAGCCACGATCCGATCGAATTCCGCGAACAAAAGAGCGGTCAGGTGACGACCGCGCCTTCCAATTCGCGTGACGGTGAATTCAATATTCACTTGCCGGAAGGTCGCTACGATGTGCGGCAGGACTCAGCACACACGAGTGTAACGGTCCTCCCGGGCGGATTCTACGATGTCGATCTGCGCCCTGACCGAGTTCTGGATTTCAAAGTGACATCGCAGGATCTTGGTCACGATGAAATCGTATTGCGAGTCTCTGCCGAAGGTGCTGGTCGTCACACGATCACGATGCGCAGCGACAATCTCGCTCTAAACGAACCGGGCAGGCAAGAGATCGATCTGACTTCTGTAGGTGTCCGAGAAGCCGTCTGGCATGCGCATGTCGTCTCGCCGAAGACGCCTTGGGTGGCGGTGGTAATTCCTGACGGCACCCTGAGTGAACGCCGCGAAGTCACAGGGGAAACCCGCCCATTAGCGGCGCAGTGAATCTGGCGTGGCATGGGTTCAAAAACCGTCTGGATATGAAATGTTTCACGTTTTCCTCGATCCGAGAAGCCATCAGTTACCGCGGGCTTTGCGGTGACGAAAAGAGCTCCATGGACAAAGTGAGGCGCCCGCTTTCCAAACAGCCGCAGCCGCAAACAAACATATCCAACGGAGGTGGAAGCGGCGAAGCTGGTACCCCGGCAGGCCCGTCTCGGAAGCCAATTTGTGGGATAGCGTCGATGTCGGGAACCATCCTGGAAATTTCGTGCCAAATTCAGTCAGCACAAGGGGCGTTTATCGGTACCAATCGGACGTTCATTGCGAAAGACCTGGGCCTGCCTTTGAGAAGGCCGGTATCCGGACGAAGATTCTGCTTTACGACCACAACCCAGATGTGCTCTCGTATCCTCTGTCGATTCTGGGTGATCCGGCAGCGAGCAAATATGTGGATGGGACGCCGTTTCACCTGTACGGGGGCAAGGCGAGCGTGCTGACGCAGGTGGATGATGCATATCCGAAGAAGAACCTGTATGTAACGGAACAGTCGGTGACGGCGAGGCGCGGCGAAGGACTGCTCGGAATTGCCGAGCCGGTGAGGCGGGTGATGATTGGCGCTACACGGAATCAGTGGGGACTTATGTCTGGTAAGTGCACGCCTGGGTTTCTAAGACGGGTGGTATTCACGGCGGGGTTACTGGCTGCTGCTCTGCCGGCGTTTGCGGCCAAGGGCGCGAAGCCGGAGTTTGGGCCCAATGTGATGATCTTCGATCCGTCGATGCCATCGCAGGCGATCCAGAAACACATCGATGCGGTGTATGCAACGCAGGAGCACAACGAGTTTGGGCCGCAGCGGAATGCCTTCATGTTTCTGCCCGGAAACTATTCGGTGGACGTGCCGGTGGGCTTCTATACGGAGGTGATGGGCCTGGGTGCGTCGCCCGATGCAACGCGGATTGCGGGCAACGTGCATGCGGATGCGAATCACGAGCACAACAATGCGACAACGACATTCTGGAGAGCTGCCGAAGGGCTCTCGATACAACCGGCGGGCGGAACGATGCAGTGGGCGGTTTCGCAAGCGGTGTCGCTGCGGCGCATGCATGTGCGCGGTGACTTGGTTCTGCACCAGAAACATGGGTGGGCGAGTGGCGGTTGGATGGCGGATTCGCTGGTGGACGGGAATGTCGATTCCGGGAGCCAGCAGCAGTGGATCTCGCGCAACTGCGATTGGAAGAGTTGGACGGGCTCGAACTGGAACATGGTGTTTGTCGGCGTAGTGCATCCCCCGGAAGGATCATGGCCCTCGCCGCCATACACCACGGTGGCGCATACGCCAGTGGTGCGCGAGAAACCGTTCCTGCAGGTGAATGCCGCGGGCGAGTTCAGCGTGCGAGTTTCGTCACTGTACAACGACAGCGCCGGGATTACGTGGCGCGGCGGAGAAACGCCGGGAGAGACGATTCCGATTGCGCAGTTTTATATTGCGCGCCCGCTCCGATTCGTGTCACCAGACCGCATACGATAGTGCTGGGGCTGGGGTTTGCCACCCTCTGTCCGGTGAAGGGCACCGCCGCGATGACGACAGCCGATGCGGACGGGATCGAGATTGCAGGTCTGCTCTTCGATGCCGGGCCGATCGAGTCTCCGGTGCTGCTGGATGTGGGCCCGGAGGGAAGTCGAGCGCGCCATGCGAAAGACCCAATCGTCCTGCACGATGTTTTCTTTCGTGTGGGCGGCGCGGCAGTGGGCCGCGCCAAGGTGAATCTAAAAATCAACAGCAACGACACACTGGTCGACCATACGTGGATCTGGAGAGCGGACCACGGCGACGGCGTGGGCTGGGATCTGAATACCAGCGAGAACGGGCTGGTGGTGAATGGAAACGACGTTACGATCTATGGCCTGTTTGTAGAGCATCACCAGCAATTTCAGGTTCTGTGGAAGGGCAACGGCGGGCGGACGTATTTTTATCAGTCCGAGATTCCTTACGATCCTCCGAACCAGGCGAGTTATACGAGTGCGCCGGGAGTGAATGGGTGGGCCTCGTACAAAGTGGCGGATAAAGTGACGACTCACGAGGCGTGGGGACTCGGGGTGTATAGCGTCTTCATTTATCCGGACGTGGTGCTGACCCGGGCCATCGAGACACCGAAGAGTCCGGGGATACAATTCCACGATATGATCACCGTGGCACTCGGCGATCACGGTGCGATCAGCCATGTGATCAACGACACGGGCGAGGCAACCGCGATGCATCCTCGCGTGACGCCAAAGGTGACGATCTTTCCCTGAGCGCCTGCGTCAAATCCAAGCAAGGTTGGGGTAACGACAGATAACTTTGCAAGGCCATCTTGCAAGGCGAACTATTCATCTTCGAGGCCTCCCAATGGAATCTTTTCCGAGAGGATGTTCCGCCGATCAGTACCGAGAAGTCGGCATCGTGCCACAATTCCAGGATCAGATGGGTGCCAGGAAATGCATGGCTTCTTGGGCGTTTATCAGGGCGAATCTGGAAGTATTACTTCCGGATTTCCGCATTCGGCCGGAATCAGTCGCAACCGCCAATCGAGTGTCCCGAATAGAAATAACGCAACTACTCCAATCTCGTGTATTCCGCCTTGGCCTTTTAGAGATGACGGATGCGGAGATCGGCCTCTTTCCAGAACGTCAGTAAAAACTCTACAGATGGCGAGTGCCTGCACTGCATCAGCATCGGCCGTTTGCTTGGAGACAAGTCTGGGACTGGAACAGCTCAAGATCCCGCGATGTCTCTGGGCATTCCAAACGGGGATCTGGACACTCTTGATATGATCGCTAAGCCAGGCTCGACGGATTGGAACGGAAGCAGGAGCCAGAGAGGCACGGACGCATGAATCGCCCATTTCTTACTTTGCTGTTTGCAGTTTGTTCGACAGCTCATCTTTCTTCGCAGATGGGCAATATGAACGCCCCGACGTACACGAAGGATGTCGCGCCGATCCTGCAAAAAAATTGCCAAAGCTGCCACCGGCCTGGCGAGGCTGCTCCGTTCTCAATGCTCACGTACGAGGAGACGCGGCCCTGGACCGGGGCCATGAAACTGGCCGTCAAGCAGAAACTGATGCCGCCATGGTTTGCCGATCCTCAGGTTGGGCACTTCGCCAATGACCGGTCCCTCTCCCAAAAAGAAATCGACACAATTGTGGCCTGGGTGACCGCCGGCGCGCCCAAGGGTGATCCCAAAGACATGCCTGCACCCGCGAACTTCGTGGAAGGATGGGGCATTCCAAAACCGGATGTAATTCTTCAGTTGCCGAAAGAATTCCCCGTGCCGGAATCGGGCATGGTCGAGTACCAATATGTCATCGTGCCCACCGGCTTCACGGAAGATAAATGGGTGCAGGCCGCCGAAGTCCGACCTACGGAGCGCTCCGTGGTTCACCACATCATCGCGTACGTTCGTGAACCCGGATCGAATTACTTCAAAGATCAGAAGCCAGGAGTCTTCTTCGAAGCTCCTCCGGCCAAGACGGATGAGAACGTTGACACCAGCGCTCTGCCCAGCGATTTTCTGGTTGGCTATGCTCCCGGCCAGCCCGCGGAAGTGCTACCGGTAGGCGAGGCGAAATTGGTGAAGGCTGGGTCCGACATCGTGTTTGAGGTGCACTACACGCCCAACGGAAAAGCGGTGATGGACCGAACTAAGCTGGGCCTGCTATTCGCCAAGGAGCCGCCGAAGAAAAGAGTGCAGACGTTGTCGGCGGTCAATGGCACGTTCAAAATTCCCCCAGGCGATCCCAACTACCGCGTGGATGCTTCCTTTGAAATTCGCAAGGAGGTGATCCTGGCCTCGATTCATCCCCACATGCACACCAGGGGAAAGGATTTTGAATATCGCATCGTATTCCCGGGCGGTGAGACGCGGACGATCCTGCGCGTGCCGCAATACAACTGGCACTGGCAGCTTTGGTACAACCTCGACGAACCGATTGTGCTGCCCCCTGGGGCGCGAATTGAATGCACAGCGCACTTCGACAACTCGGCCAACAATCCGGAGAATCCAGACCCCACGAAGACCGTGATTTGGGGGCAGCAGAGCTGGGACGAGATGATGGTTGGCTTCTTCAACCTGGTTTACGATCCGCGGATATCTCCTAAGGACTTGCTGCCGGAACAGAAAGTTGTTGCGAACAGCAAGGCTTCAATCGCGGATCATTGACGCCGAAGGCTGAACATTCAGGACCACCGACAACTCCAATATGAAGATTGCTCCTCGCGCCCTGATCATCCT
>WNFI01135929.1_pt1 | contig 14622 bp, 17 predicted proteins | sample 5400471 | NCBI WGS metagenome assembly WNFI01 (sample SAMN13153348, study PRJNA577476) | soil metagenome | isolation source: 100 cm saprolite on Douglas fir-dominated hillslope | place: USA:California | collected 2013-09-17
ACGCATTCATCGCGATAAAGCTGGCGGTTGTAGTCGTTCAGATCGTCGAGCTGCGGATCGGTCGTGTTCTTGAGTTCGTCGTAGCGGCCTTTGAGTCCCCACACGTAGGCCCAGTGCGCAGACGATGAGTTGTCGGTACCGAAAAGATCGTAGGCGCTGGAGATCCATTTATTCAGATACTTCTGCATGAGCCATCCGGGAACGACACCTGCTTCCGCAATACGTGCCAGCCCGGTGTTGCCTGTACCCATGTGGAACGCCTCTTCCTTGAGCATGTAACTCATGGAACGGCCGAGGGGCGCGAACGCAGAGTATTTCAGCATTTGAAGCTGAAACTTGCCGTCGCGATCGATGAAGTCAGTGAAGGCAAAGAAGTCGAGCCAGTTGTCACATTCCTCGTTAAACGACCCAAGCAGGCGCTTGTTGTCGTACGCTTTGCGTTCGAGCATCTTCTGCGCTTCCACTTTGCCGGTGGTGCCAAAGTGCTCGATCAGCAGCGCGCACATCTGCCAGCCATGGCGCATCTCTTCAATCATCACGCGGGTAAGCGCCTGGCGGTCCCAGTCGGTGGGCGCAGTCTCGAACAGATAGCGCTGCTGCTCCACGCTGGCGAATTCGGTATCACCCTGGTAGACGATCAGGTTCATCAGAGCGTCTTTCATGTTCTGCGTAGGAATCTGGCGCAGGTTCTCCCACTTGGAACGCGATCCAATCGCTGAACGTCCCGATCTTCATTACTTTACCTGGCATTAAGACAGCTCCTGGAGGCTAGCTTCTAGCTGCTAGCCACACAATGTTTGATCTTAGATTCTCTGGCTAGTAGCTAGCAGCTAGGAGCCAGAAGCTGCTTTTATAAATTCATCCACACGGTCTTCAATTCCGTGTAGTGATCGATCGCGTGCATGCCCAACTCGCGTCCAAAGCCGGACTGCTTGAATCCGCCAAAGGGCAACGCCGCGTCCATCAGTCCATAAGTGTTGATCCACACTGTTCCCGCGCGCAGGCGTCGCGAGAGCTGGTGGGCCTTCTTGATGTCGTTGGTCCAGATCGCGGCAGCCAGGCCGTAGACGTTCTTGTTGGCCAGCTCAGCGACCTCTTCAATATCGTCGAACGATAGCGTCGCCAGCACGGGACCAAAAATTTCTTCCTGCGCAATCTTCATGTCGTTCTTCACGCTGCCGAAGATTGTCGGCTCGATGAAGTATCCGTGATCGCCATTCACCGCTGCGCGCTTGCCGCCGGCCAGGACCTTGGCGCCTTCGTTCTTGCCGGCCTCGATGTATCCGAGGACGGTCTGCATCTGCTTCTCACTCACGATCGCGCCCAGACGCGTCTTGGGATCGAGCGGATCGCCCAGCTTGATCTTCTTGCTGTACTCGACCAGCTTGGTCAGGAACTCGTCTTCCACCTTCTTCTCGACGAACAGCCGCGACCCGGCACAACAAACTTCGCCTTTACCATAAAAGATGCCGTTGAGCGCGCCTTTGACGGCTGAGTCCATCGCTGAATCTGCAAAAACAATGTTGGGAGACTTGCCTCCGAGTTCCAGGGTCACGCGTTTGAGAGAGTCAGCGGCATTGCGCATGATCTCCTTGCCAACCGAGGTTGAGCCGGTGAACGCAATCTTGTCGACGCCGGTGTGGCTCACCAGCGCAGCGCCGGTTTGCGGACCGCCAGTTACGATGTTGAGGACCCCGGCAGGCAGTCCGGCCTCCAGCGCCAGCTCACCGAAGCGCAGAGCACTGAGCGGAGTCTGTTCTGCAGGCTTGAGGACAACGGTATTGCCACAGGCCAGCGCCGGCCCAAGCTTCCAGCTCGCCAGCAGCAGCGGGAAATTCCAGGCAACGATCGCGCCAACAACGCCCACCGGCTCCCGCAGTGTATAGGTGAACGCATTGTTGAATGTGTTTACGGTTTCGCCGTGGATCTTGGTCGCCCATCCGGCAAAGTAGCGGAAAACGTCCGCAACCATGGGCATGTCAACGTAGCGCGATTCGAAAATCGGCTTGCCGTTATCGAGCGTTTCCAACTCGGCAAGCTCGTCGATGTTCTTTTCGATCAGGTCGCCAATGCGCCACAAGACCTTGCCGCGCTCGCTGGCGGACATCTTGCGCCATGGACCACTCACGTCTTCGAACGCTTTGCGCGCGGACGCCACGGCCTGGTCAACGTCATTCGCAGTCGCCTCGGCCACCTGCGTAAGGACTTCTCCGGTTGCGGGATTGACCGTGTCAAACGGCTTGCCGGAACCTTCAACCCACTGACCGTTGATCAGTAGTTTGCCGGGTGCGACTTTTGCTTTTGTGGCGGTAAGCATGAAAACCTCGGTATTTAGTACTTAGTATTTGCTATTTGACTTAGACCGGAGAAGCGGAGATCCAGTCGCTATATGGATCGCTCGCTTCGCTTCGGGATTTCAGAAAACAACGACCTTCAGAAACAGCAGTCCTATTTGGCGCGGAACGTTGCCGGGCGTTTCTCTACGTACGCGGCCAGGCCTTCCTTTGCGTCTTCGCTGGCGAAGAGGCGCTGTTGCAGCTCGCGTTCCACCGCCAGCGCTGATTCGAGCGGGATTTCCCAGCCGGTCTGCACTGAACGCTTGATGTTGCCCACCGCCTTCGCCGCTTTGTTCGGAGGCGTGAACTGGCGCGCGTACTCCATCACGTTCTCCATAAAGTCTTCGCGCTCGTAAATGTCGTTGATGATGCCCATCTCCTTCGCTTCTTCAAAGGTGAAGGTATTGCCGGTGACCATCAGCTCAATGGCTTTGCTCTTGCCTACCATGCGGCTCAAGCGCTGCGTACCGCCAGTGCCTGGGAGAACGCCAAGGTTGATCTCAGGCAGCCCGATCTTGCCGGAGTCGCGGCGCGCAATGCGCAAATCAGCCGCCATGGCGATTTCCAATCCGCCGCCGACGCAGTGTCCGTTGATGGCCGCAATCACCAGCTTGGGCGTGTGTTCCAAGCGCAGCAACATCTCGTTGGCATGCAGGCAGAAGTAATATTTGAAAGTCGGGTCCACGGTGGAGAGCATCTTGATGTTGGCGCCGGCGGAGAAAAACTTGTCGCCGGAGCCTGTGAGCAGCAGCACGTAGACATCGTTGTCCATGCGCGCTTTCAGGATGCATTCATCCAGTTGCCGGTTCATTTCATAGGTGTAGGTATTCGCCGGCGGATCGTTCAGCTCGATTACGGCGATGCCATCCTCAACCCGATAATTCACCAGGGTCTTGGTTTCAGTTGCTGTGGTCGTAGCCATGGTTCAAAGCTCCTTTGAGATCTTGTATTTCAAACTCGTGAGACCGCGATGCGGCCCTTGGTTTTTGCGGCCTTGCGCCGCGATGTGCCGTTGTGCAGCACGCCGCACAAAAACAGGTCACCCATTTGCCGGGCCAGGACTTTCGCTCCCGCATCGACCCGTGGATTGTGCCAGGTGTAAATCCAATTGATCATGCCGAACAAACTAAGCACGGCCAAGCGACCAGAAAATTGTAGTCCTTTTACCCGGCGCAAATCTTCCATCAACTCCAGGCAAATGCGGTAGTACTCGCGCTTGATGGCGCGTATTTCCGCGCCGCGTCCGTTCTTGAGCCGCTCGTCCTCATGGGTGAGGACCTTCATTGCTTCCTTGTTGGCGAGAAAATATTCCAGGTGATTGCCGATGAAGATGCGGACACGCTCCTCCGGATCGCTGGACTCCGCCAGACGCTCACGGACCTGCTCCATGATGGTGGTAAAGGTGTGCTTCTGGATCAAGTAGAGCAGCTCTTCTTTCGACTCGAAGTAGTAATAAAGTCCGGCCAGCGACATCCCGGTGGCGCGGGACAGGTCGCGCATCGAGGCGCCCTCGTAGCCCTTTTCCCAGAAGATGCTGGCCGCGTGCCTCAAGACCTCAGCCAGACGGCGGTCACGGGCTGTTCCATTTGAGGGCGCAGAGGACGATCGTGTTTCGGCAGCGGCAAGCGTCATTGGAGAGAATTTACCGAACGTTCGTTCGAAATCTATTATGCAATGAGACTCGCGATCGAGTCAAGAAAGGGGGCTTACCTCTGATTTCACTGATGCCACTGATCAAGAATGGCTCGGTTAGAAGAAGGGCCAGATTCACTGGGAACCTGGCCTTGGTTGCGTAAAGATGAGACAAACAGTCTAGTGACGGTCGCGGTCGTGATCGTGGTCACGATCGTGACGGCACTTTTCTCGTGCTTCTTCCAATTGACGGCGCCTCTGCTCGGCTTGGCGGCTGTGTTCTCCATGATGCCGTTCGGCGTCCCGCAATGCGTCTTCGGCTTTGTGGATACGCCTTTCGCACTTCTCGTCATGGTCACGGTCAAGCGCATAGACTCGCCCGATGCCGCCGAACAACAGGCCCGCCGTGATCAGCGCAGCAAATACTCCGTTCTTCCAAAATCTGCGATTCAAGTTAGACCCTCCAATCGTGTCTTGTAATTCTACGGCGAATAGAGTGCCGAATCATGAACTCCGTCACGCCTCACGGCACAAGCAATACCTTTCCGCCACTCATATTGCCCATGTACTGCTCCAATGCTTTTGATGCCTGCTCAAGCGGCAAGCGCGCCTGGATGTCGGTCTTTAATTCGCCGGAAAGCAGCGCCTGCACCTGTCCGGCCACCCGCAACTGCCCGACCAGGCTCCGGCTGCGCAGCCATTGGCTGAGCCAGAAGCCTTCTACGTGCTTGCTTTCGAAGACAAGCGACGCGGGATCGGCATGGACCGCCTCAAGCGACAAAGCGCCGTAGACGATCAGCCTCGCTCTTTGCGCCAGCGCGGCCAGCACGCGTGCTGACATATCGCCGCTCACGGCGTCGAACGCGATGGTCGCGTCCAGATTGTGGCACAAAGCATGGAGCGCGGCGTCAAATCCGGAGTCACTGCTGTTGAGAACGTGCACCGCGCCGATGGCGCGTAAAGCCTCAACTTGCTCCGCGCGGCGGACGATGTTAATGACGGGCAGAGAAAACTTCTGGCCCAGCCGGATCACCATCTTGCCCAATGCGCTGGCTGCCGCGGTTTGCACCACGGCTTTGTGACCGCCGCGGCGGGCTTCGTCCATCAGCGCCCAGGCGGTAAGCGGATTCACGAGCAGGGTTGCGCCCTGCTCCAATTCCACGTGCTTGCGCAGCGGCATACAGAACTGCGCGGACGTCACAACATATTCGGCCCACATGCCGCCCGCGACTTTGGCGTCTGCTGCCGCACAGGCGACACGCCTCCCCTTCATGAAGCAGGCCATCATGCCGCTTCCTGCGTCAACCACGGTGCCGCTGCCTTCGAACCCGGCACGGTGGGCAGCGGCTTTTTGAAGCCGTACATGCCGCGCAGGAACGCGAGATCAGACGGGTTAATGGGGGAAGCAAACACGCGGACCAGAACCTCACCCGGGCCAGGACGTGGCACCGGCATCTCGACGACGGACAAGCTCTCCGGCCCGCCGTCATAGGCGGCGAGTTGGACTGCTCGCATGGTGGAAGGTATGTCGGCCATGGCCAGCGATGGTAACACCCCGCGCGCCATGGATGCCGCGCAAAACAAGGGCATCTCTGCGGATGCACCGGCAATCTTAGATTCTGTTGCTCATCCTTCCCATTGGAGACCAATCATGCCAACTTTCGTGAAAGATGTTGAAGAGCTCCGGCAGCGTGCCATCGACAAGATGCAGGACGGCCCGGTCACCGCCAGCTACAAGGGCGACGTCGCCAAGACGATCCAGATTCTGAACGATGCGCTGGCCACGGAAATCGTATGCGTGCTGCGCTATATGCATCACTACTTCATGGCAACCGGCGTTCACGCCAAGAGCGTTTCGGAGGAGTTCAAAGAACACGCGGACGCCGAGCGCGAACATGCCGACATGCTGGCTGAGCGCATACAGCAACTCGGCGGTAAACCCGACTTTAATCCCAAGTCGCTATTACAGCGCTCCGTCTCGCAGTATGTGGAAGGCGAGACGCTGGCCGACATGATCCGCGAAGACCTCATTGCCGAACGGATCGTGATTGAGGTCTACCAGGAGCTGGTACGTTATTTTGGCAACGACGATCCCACGACGCGCGTCATCATGGAAAAACTTCTGGCGGACGAAGAGGAACACGCCGACGATCTGACCAACCTGCTCTACATTGTGAATCCGCATACCGGCGAGACTGAAGCTCAGGATCCGGGGACCGCGCCGCTGCAAATGGAGAAGGAAAAACCAGCGGCGTAAGGCTTACTTTTTCATCGCGGTCTGTCGGCTGGGTGTTGTGCTCTGGGCGTTCTGCTGCTTTTGCTCGGGCTCGGTGGTTCCGGAAGGACTGAGGATCACCATCTTGGCGCGCCCTTCGCGTCCGCCGGGCATGAACAGCATTCTGTGGCTCGGATCATAGGCGAGGCTGTAGCCCTTCACGTCAGTAGGAAGCTCATGATCTACAACGTTGCGGTTGAGGTCGATCGCGAGCACTGAGCCGTCACCACCCGCCGCGTAAAGCAGGTTCGTGGCGGGATCCAGAATGAGGGAGTCAGTTCCACCTGGCGCGGGAACACGAAACAGTTCGGCTCCCGTGTCCGCATTGAGCGCAAGCACCGCATAGCGTACCGCCACGTAGACGCGACGCCGGGCGTCGTCCAGCGCAAGGCTTGTCGGTTCGGAAGCGGCGACGTGAAACATGCCGACGATTTTGTTCGAGCGGTCGAGCATGACAACTTCATTCAAGTCCTGCAGACTCACGATCAGCCGCTGGCGGGCGGAATCGAACAGCATGTCCTGGGGGAGGGCGTTCAGCTCTATTACCGCTGTCTCGGTAGCGATGCGCGGATCAACCACGCTCAGCGCGCGGTCGCGAATACTGGTCACGTAGAGCGCTTTGATTTCCGGCACCCAAAGCAGTTTCTCCGGGGTGTGACGCACCGGGACAAGCTGCTCGGTCTGCCAGTTCTTGGTATTGATAACGGCAATCCGGTTGCTGCCGGCAAGCGCAACGTAGATGCGTCCGCCTTCCTCATCGACGGCGATGCCGCGCGGATTCTCCACCTGGGAAATCCGTGCCACCACGCGGCGCTTTACCGGGCTGAAGATCTCAATGGTGTTGGTCTCCGGACGCGTGATCACGACCTGGCCATTCGCCAGGGCAACATGGTTGAAGCCGGGATTACCGGGAAGGTCGATCATCGCCACCTGGCGGAGCTTGGCGGCGTGGCAATAAACGAGCGAACTGAGAAGAAAAAGAATGAGAATTGGGAATTTGCGCATCAGGGTCTGCCGTCAGGGTACTGGGATGCGCCGCAGGGGTGTGCTGCTGCCTGATTTGAGCAAATAGCAATTGGCAAATGGCAATTAGCCAGAGGCCCTCTCCGCAGTGCGCCTTCTGCGCCGACCGGCGGACAATAAAGCGAAAAGGCCAAAACCTAAGCTTTGGCCAATTGCTAATTGCTAGTTGCTTGCTTACGCCAGGTTTAGCGCCCGCTTAAACGATCCACGTTCTTTCTGGATCTTCTCTTGCAGCAGCGTGATGGCGTAGATCAACTGTTCCGGACGCGGCGGGCAGCCGGGGACATAGACGTCCACCGGGATTACCTGATTCACGCCCTGAACCAAAGCGTAATTATTGAAAACGCCCCCCGAGGTGGCGCATGCGCCCATGGAGATGACCCACTTGGGTTCCGGCATCTGCTCCCAGAGTTGACGGATCACCGGCGCCATTTTCTGTGAGACGCGGCCGGCAATGATCATCAGGTCGGACTGCCGTGGCGAAGGACGGAAGACTTCAGCGCCGAAGCGCGCAATGTCGAAGCGCGACGCGCCCATGGCCATCATCTCGATGGCACAGCAGGCCAGGCCAAACGTCATGGGCCAGATGGAGCTCTTGCGCATCCAGTTCACTACGTTGTCGAGCGAGGTCAGCACCACGCCCTGGGGCTGCTCGTTGGCAAACAACACTTCTTTGAGGTGCGCGGCATCTTGCGGGGCTCCGGCGGTGTTTTCAAACCGCTTGACTCGGAGTTCGCGTTCTACGTCGGGATCAACTAAATGGCTGCTCATGGCTGTCTCTATTCTATTGGATGCCGGCGAGAAGCAAAAGCGTCTAACTCTCCCAGGGCGTCACTGCCTCAAAAACCGGCTCTTTAGCGATTTCCTTTTTCCATATCGCAGCAAAGCGCTGCTGGTGGGCGGCCGTCGCGAACTCGCAATTGAGTGCTACGTGACGAAAAGCCACGTGGCCGAGCTGTCCGGCGTAGTCGAGCTTGTACTCCCATTTGATTTTCATTCCGGGAAGGCCGTGGGTCTCCCACCAGCAGTAAGTTGGCAGATCTGTGGTCTCGGTACAGCTTACGACTTTGATCTCTACACCCAGTTCCCTGCTCCCGCGCCAGCCCATTTGCACTCGGCGGATGTCATCTTCCGTGTCCGATGTAACGACCTCGCCGGGCAGGCTGAAGCCGGCGACTTCGCTAAACAAAATTTGGAAGAAGCCGCTGATGCTGGGCGTCGCGCAGATGGCGTTCCAGTCACCGGTGTCGGGTTCATCGGGTGCGCCGGATTTGAGTCGAACGTAAAGCATGGCTACTTGCGTGGTGAGGCAGGATTGCTCTTGCGCCGGCTCGAATGGCAGCTCGCACAAAGCTCGGCCTGCTCCAACTTCAACAAATGCGGGCCGACGGAGGAATGCTGTGAGTGGCACTCCAGACAACCAACGTCGTTGCTCGCGTGTTGCGAGTGCAGCAGCCTGCCCGGACTCTTGTCCGCGCTCAGGTCATGGCAGCGCAGGCAGGTCTTGGAAATTTCGGCCGGTGAGAGCTGCTCGAAGCGAATGATGTTTGCCGGGTCCCCCGCTTCGGCGTGGCTCTTACCTGGACCATGACACGCCTCACAACCCTGCCACTGCGGTCCTTGATGTTTTGCCTGCGTACGAGCGTGTGGATTCTTCGCGAAGCTAGTACCTGTTTCTTCGTGACATCCTTTGCAGGTTTCTGTGCCTACATACTGAGTGGGATCAACCGGAGTTTGATCGTCGCCGGATTTTCCCGGCCCACGTTGCTGCGCAACTGCGAGAATCGCAGAGACAAAGACGAGGATGATCGTATGGATCATCCGTGCAACCGGCGTAACAGGCCTTCCACGGTAGTCTGCCACTCGTGCCAGGAGTCCGATTCTTCCCACTGCTCGCGCAATTCCGATTTGGCGCTGATCTTGTTGACTACCGTGATCGCACGCTTGCCCAGGGCCTTGATGTCATTGATCTTGTCGTGATCGGCGAGCCAGGAGCTTGCTTCCGTGGGGAGATCAGCGGGCGGCTTGCCTTTGGCGGTGGCGATGATCTCCGCCGCTGCCAGCGCGATGCGGCAATCCGGAGAGTCCGGATACTGGTTGCCGTCAATGGCGGCGAAGGCTTCTTTCAGAAGATCAGTGCCCGCGGATTCTGCAAGTTCATAGACCCAGTCAGAGGCCTCTTCGTTGGCGAAGTTCCCGGTTTCGCTTGCGTCCATAGTGGCTCCTTACGGATTCAAGATCACCTTGCCAAATTGTTCGCTCTTCTCCAATCGTTCATGAGCGGCCGCCGCTTCGCGCAGCGGGAAGCTCTTGTCCACGACCGGCTTCAATTTGCCGGCAAAGACATGCTTCATGACCTCATGAAATTCCCCCATGGTACCCATAAACGAGCCTAAAAACGATAGCTGTCTTGTAAAAAGAAAACGGATATCGAAACTCGCATCCGGGCCGGTGGTCGCTCCGCAAGTCACGATGCAGCCGCCGGGCTTGAGCGATTTCATGCTCTCCGTCCAGGTGGCCTGGCCTACATGCTCAAACACAATGTCGCACATGCCTTTGCTGGTGATCTTTTTTACTTCGTCGGAGATTTTTTGTTTGTAGTGGTTGATCAGATGGTCGGCGCCAAGATCGCGCGCCTGTTCCAGCTTGTTCTCGTCACCGGCTGTGGCAATCACGCGCGCGCCAAACATTTTGCCGACTTGGATTGCCGCCGAACCAATGCCGGAGCCTCCACCCAGCACCAGGACCGTCTGCCCCGGTTTGATTCCCGCACGGCCCACCAGCATGTGCCACGCTGTCAGGAAGACGAGCGGAAGCGCCGCGGCTTCGTCGTAAGTCAACGGATACCCTTCCGATGACTCCGGAATCGGCAGCACATTCACGCGCGGGACAGCGATGTACTCTGCGTTTCCGCCATCATTCAAATATCCCAGCACGCTGAATTGCGGGCAAAAATTTTGCCTGCCGGATGTGCAGGCCTCACAGACACCACAAAACGTCATCGGCGCAAGCAGCACGCGCTGCCCTGGCTTGAGATCGGTGATGTATTCGCCAACCTCTGCGATGTCGCCAGCCACATCACTACCATTGATATGCGGCAGCTTCACACCCGGCAATCCTTTGCGGATGAACAGATCCAGATGGTTCAACGCAACCGCTTTTACGCGCACCAGCACTTGGTCTTTGCGCGGTTGCGGATCAGGGACATCTTCGTACTTCAGAACTTCCGGACCGCCAAACTCGTGGAAGCGTATGGCTTTCATGGAACACTCCTCGCAGGAAACTAGCGAATGTAACACAGGGATTTGGTAATTGAGTAATCTGGTAATTGGGTAATTTATTCGCGGAACCTTGCCGGTTTTCAAATTACCCACTTACCCAATTACTCAATCACGCCGAGGTTTACAATTTCTCTATGATCAACGGCCTCCACGCGCTCATTTATGCCAAAGACGCGGAGAGAGTCCGTGCTTTTCTACGTGACGTTCTGAACTTTCCTTCGGTCGATGCAGGCCATGGTTGGCTTATCTTTGCGGCGCCGCCTTCCGAATTGGCGGTCCATCCGGTGGACGAGGGTACAGAGCCCTCTCACCAGCTTTACCTGATGTGTGACGATCTCACGGCCACGATGAAAGAGCTGGCGACGAAAGGTGTACGGTGCGGCAAGGTGACGGAGGAGCGCTGGGGATCGGTCACCACGATCCATTTACCGGACGGCGGCAAACTGGGATTGTATCAGCCCAAACACCCGACGGCACTGAACCTGCCCCGCGCTTAGTCGATCTGGACCCATCCGGAGCTTCATTCGATCACTGTTATCTGTTATCTGTCTTGATTAGCGGTGCGCTAGAATATTCCTGTGGATATCTACGAAGAGATCATCCGAATCCGCAAAGAAGGGCGCAAGGCCGCGCTGGCGACCATCATCAACGTCCGCGGGTCTATTCCTTCGTTTGAGTCGGCCAAGATGCTGGTGCGCGACGACGGCTCTATCGTAGGCACCATTGGCGGTGGATGCGTGGAAGCCGAGGTCTGGCAGGCGGCCAAAGAGATCATGCAGACGGAAAAGCCGCAGACCCTGACTTTCAATCTCAACAACAATCCCAAATACGATTCCGGACTGGTCTGCGGCGGGACGCTGGAAATTTTTATCGAGCCCGTGATGCCGGTCTCCACGCTCTACGTTTTCGGTGCAGGACACATTGCCTGGAGCCTATATAAAGTCGCGCGTATTGCCGGTTTCGAAATCGTCGTGGTCGACGACCGCGAGAGCTACGCCAACCGTGAGCGCTTTCCTGAGGCCCGCGACGTCTACGCCGACGAATACGAGCAAGTCATGGCACAGCTCGCGCCAACCGAATCTTCCTACATTGTGATCGTCACTCGCGGACATCGCGACGACATGCGCGTGCTGCGCTGGGCGGCGGAAACTCCCGCCCGCTACATTGGAATGATCGGCTCACAGCGCAAGGTCATCGCCATCTACAAAGAGCTGGAGAAAGAAGGAATTGCCGCGGAAAAGCTGGCGCGCGTCTATGCTCCGGTTGGGATCGACATCGGCGCCATCACGCCGGAAGAGATTGCCGTGGCCATCGTCGCAGAGCTGATCGCGATCCGGCGCGGTTCGCAGACTGCGCTGCCGCACATGAAGAGCGCAAAAGCGGCGGCAATCCTCGAGCAATTGTAGATATACTTCCAACATGGCACTTTCACCTTCGTTTGCGGGCGTAGTTCTTGCCGCTGGTGAGTCTTCGCGCATGGGGCGCGACAAGGCGCTGCTGCCCTGGCGCGGAGGCACGTTTCTTTCCTGGGCCATCCGCACGCTTCAGGCCGTGACCGAGTTGGTAATCGTAGTGGCCGGAGCGAACGAAGAGAATCTCGCTCCCATTGTGAATGCCGAGGCCGCATTTCTGGTCCGCAATCCCGATTCCGCGCAGGGACAATTCAGCTCGCTCCGAATTGGGCTCAGAAGCGTTTTGGATCGAGGGCGTGACGCCGCGATCGTTACGCTGGTGGACCGCCCGGCGCCGGCAGTGGAGACGGTCGAGACAATCAGAAATGCTTTCGTGAATGCCGGCGAAAATATTTGGGCTGTAGTGCCGGAATATGAAGGCAAGCACGGCCATCCGGTTGCAATCGGCCGCGAGATGATTGAAGCCTTTCTGCGCGCGCCCGCCAGCAGTTGCGCTCGCGATGTTGAGCACGCGAACCAGGCGCATATCCTCTATTTGAAAGTCGACGACCCGCTCGTGGTCGCGAACGTTGACACTCCGGAAGACCTGCAACGAATCCAAGGACAACCCGTTTGAAGGCCGAAATCAAACTCCCTGCTTCCGCATATCAATTTGTCGAGTCGGTCGTGGCGCTGAAGCCGCGCGTCGCCGTATTTGACTGTGACGACACGCTGTGGCTCGGCGACACCGGCGCCGATTTCTTCTACTGGGAAATCGAGCGCGGTCTGCTGCCGGCCGACCTGGGCAAACGGGCCGTGGCCCGCTACGCCGACTACAAAGCTGGCAAAGTGGGCGAAGAAACCATGTGCGGCGAGATGGTCACCATCAATGCGGGCGTACCTGTCTCCCTGCTGGAAGAAGCGGCGGAGGAGTTCTACTCGACCGTCGTCGAAAGCAAGGGACGCATCTTTCCCGAAATGCAGCAGCTCACGCACGAACTGAAGGATGCCGGTTGCGACCTTTGGGCGGTCTCATCGACCAACGAGTGGTCGGTCCGCGCTGGCGTGAAGCGCTTTGGGATTCCGGCGAACCACGTGCTAGCGGCCTGTGTAGAGATTGACCATGGTTGCGCTACCGGCCGTCTCATTCGCGTCCCCACAGATGAAGGCAAAGCCCAGGCGATCCGCGAGACGTTGCATGGAATAGTGGATGTCTGCGGGGGCAACTCGATCCACGACGCTGCGATGCTCGAACTCGCAACCCATGCTTTTGCCATAAACCCGAACCCTGACCTGGAAGCACTCGCGAACGAACGCGGTTGGAAGATCTACTGGCCTATAGGAAGAAAGTAGCGAACGCAGAGTGCTGAATCGTTGTCGGCGTAGTAGCGTCAAGCAGCGTGCTTGGCGGGATCAGTGGTGAGTATTGCGGCCTACCGGAAGATCTCCTGGATCTTCTCTCTCAGCCAGTCCCAGCCTGACGACTGGCGCGGAGCAGCAGACGCGAATGTCTTGAGCCTCTCCACGCGACGGAAGTCGGGAGGCACTTCGAACAGTTTGGGATCGAGCGGGCCTGCGCTCAGCTCAACGACTTCAGAGCCCCAGGTGGAAACCAGGTTCTTCGAAGTGTCACGTTCTTTGACTTCGCTTTGCAGCGTGGTCGAGAGCTTTACCGGGAAGCCGGGCTCCACGCCGGTGCGGTGGACCTCAATCTTGTCCACTTTGTTGACACAGGTCCCTGCCGTCAACACTGACGTCACCACCACGCCGCCTAATTTCCTTTTGGGCTGGCGCCATTCCGGCATGATGGACATGTCAACGTACCATCCATCCGTCTGACTTTCAGAGCTGCCGCCGCACGCGCCCGGACTGGCGATGCGTTTTTCTTTGGTGATGATGTGATGCGCCACGTGTCCGAAGAAATCTCTGCGCTCGCCGGTGTCGGTGCTGTCGATCCAGATTTGCAGCCGGCCGCCGGAATCAGCCGTGGACGGAGCTTTCACGCCCAGCGCCGCTCCACGCGAGTCGGTTTCATAGGTGACGTATTCATGCGCCTGAAGGTCGAGAACGAAGACGCGCTCACGCTCTCCGCCCTGGACAATGCTGGCCATGGTGTATCCGGAGTGATCAGGAAGGGCCTGCCATTCGCTGCGGAGCCGGTCGGCGGTCACATATTCAGTTCGCGTGTCCGCTAATCCGCCGGTGACCTGACGCGTAACGATCTTCACGCCATCAACCGAAGGGCTGGGAAACGCAAACGAAATCAGTACCCACACCAAAAAAGAAGCCGGCATATCTCCGTTCAGTACCCCCAAAGCGGATATGAGGCGTATTTTACTCGCAGTTCAACCTGTTTTGATGCTTTTTATCAGGAAAATTGACAAATAGCTGACATTCATTTTTCTAATGTTCGGCGGACCCTCTAATGCTTCGAGACCACCTCAACTTTGCGCCTGACGAAGCTTGCTGAGCACGGCTGCAAGCACATCCATGGCCAAGTGGCTGGCGTGGATTGAAGCATTAGGGAGTCCTCCGAGTGCCTGCAAAAGCTGCTCGCGTTTCAAACCGGCGGCCTCATCGGGAGACTTGCCCTGGATCAGCTCCGTGAGGCAAGAACCAGCAGCAATGGAAGCCACGCAGCCGCGGCTGCGAAAACGCACCTGATCAATCCGGCCATCGGCCAG
>WNFI01619947.1_pt2 | contig 14621 bp, 13 predicted proteins | sample 5400471 | NCBI WGS metagenome assembly WNFI01 (sample SAMN13153348, study PRJNA577476) | soil metagenome | isolation source: 100 cm saprolite on Douglas fir-dominated hillslope | place: USA:California | collected 2013-09-17
CGGGTGATCGAACCGAACGTGACGTGGGTTCGGACCGTGGGCAGGCGAATCGCCGTCGACCGCACCGACCTTCCGTCGCACACGATCGAGGTCGAAGCGCGGCTCTTCACTTTCAACGTGATCCTGCTCTTCACGCTCTTCGCTACCAATCCCCGGCCGTTCACAAGGCGCAACCTCGGACGTCTGGCGATCTCGTGGGGAATCCTCGCGCTGACCCAAGTCGTGGCGGTCACGGCCGCTGCCGAGTCTGTGTTCTCGCACAACTTTGGCGACTGGAGCGACGCGCACTATTCAACGTTTGCCTCTGATGTCGCCCTCGTGATCTCCCAGGGCTACATGCTGGTCGGGGGCTATGCGGTCGTCTTCGCGCTCTGGTGGATGACGCGCGAGAATCCGTGATCCGTGATCGGTGATTCGTGATCTGTGGACACGGGTGAATCCATCGTCACGGCCCTGATCACAGATCACGGATCACGGATTACAATCACGCAGAGGCGCCGCCGTCGATGCAGAGAACCTGGCCGGTGATGGCGCTGGCGTCGTCGGAGAGGAGGAAGGCGATTCCTGCCGCGATCTCGTCCGGCCGCACGACGCGCCGGATCGGGATGGCCCGGATCATGTCGCGTTTCACATCGGCGTTGAGGTTGCTGATCATGTCCGTCTCGACCAGGCCGGGAGCGACGCAGTTGACCCGGATACCGCTGCGAGCCACCTCGCGTGCCAGCGAGCGAGTCATGGCGATGAGGCCGCCCTTCGCCGCCGAGTAGTTCACTTGGCCAACCACTCCGTGCAGCCCCGAGAGCGAAGCCACGTTGACGATCGCGCCGCGCCGCTGCTGCATCATCGTCGGAAGCACGGCCTTGACCATCGAGAACGCGCCGCTCAAGTCCGTCCCGATGACTTCGTCCCACTGTTCCGCGGTCATGTTGTAGGCCAGAGCGTCCCTACGGATTCCGGCGTTGTTGACCAGCCCGTCGATCGAGCGGAAGCGCGTGACCACGTCTTCCACGATCCAGCGGTTACGCGCGTCATCGCGCACGTCGGACTTGTAAGCCGCGATCCGATCGGGGTCGGTAGCCACGAACTCGTCCACCGCTTCCTTCGACGTGGTGTACGTGATGACGACCGAATAGCCGTCCATCAGAAGACGCATGGCCGTGACGCGGCCGATTCCGCGCGATCCGCCGGTGACGATGACCGTTCGACTCGTATCCATGGGGGCTCAGTCTATCCTCGGTCGCGTGACAGTGAGTTCTCAGTTCTCGGTTCTCAGTTCTCGGTTCTCGGATGGCGAGGGATCGATTTCAGCGACTGTCAACTTGGTTGCTACTTGCTCCTTGTTGTACGGTGCGGGGGAAGAGCGACGCGATCAGGTCATTCGAGGCAACGTGGTGGACCGCACCGACAACTAACCTCGGGGACTGTCCAGTCGCGAACAGACAAACCGAGAACCGAGAACTGAGCACAACCTTGCTTCCCTACTTTTCCATCGTCATCCCGACCTACAACAATTCGAGACGATCGTGATCAACGACGGCTCGACCGACGACACCGATCGCGCCATGTCGCAACGCCAGGGGATCATCTTTCGTACGCAACCGAATGGCGGCCCGGGGCGAGCGCGCAATCATGGCGTCTCCCTGGCCTCGGGAAGGTTCGTCATCTTCATCGGCGACGATACCGTTCCCGAGCCGCGTTTCCTGGCCGAGCATGCCCATACTCATCGCGAAGCCGGCGACGACGCCCTCCACGCCTGTCTCGGATACACCGGGTGGCCGAGATCGGAACGCGTTACCGCGTTCATGGACTACATCAATGACTACGGCCTCCAGTTCGGGTACAAGCTGATCGCGGACGGCGCCATCGTGCCCTACAACTTCTTCTATACGTCCAACATCTCCATCGACCGACAGCTCCTCGCCGATCATCCCTTCGACACGACCTTCCCCTCGGCTGCCTGGGAGGACATCGAGCTCGCCTACCGCCTCGACGCTCTGGGTCTGAAGATCCGCTACAACGCCCGCGCCGTGACGAGGCACTATCATCCGATGACCGTCGATTCGTTCGCCCGGCGCCAATACACCGTCGGCAAGTCAGGAGCCATCTTCTTCCGCAAGCACCCGGAGCTCGGCAACTTCCTCGGCGTATACGAGCTGGACACCAGATCCCTGGCAGACGACAAGGATCTGGCCAAACTCAGCCGACGCGCCCGCCTGGGCGAGCGCTTTCGCTTTCTTGCCCGCAATCAGGTGTTCGAGACCCTGATGCGCGAGCACTACCTGCGCGGCCTGAAAGACGGCCTTCAGGCCGCGGTCTGACCTTCTCGCGGAGCGCCGGCGGCCGCTTCTCGGTCATGGGTCAGTTCGAGTACGAAGACGTTTCACGCGGAGGCGCGGAGGCGCGGAGCAGAGATCGCGGAGAAGAGAGAATAGATAGATTCTCCGCGAGCTCCTTCTCCGCGTCTCCGCGCCTCCGCGTGAAACGGCCAGTCATCACCAAAGAGCCGGGCGGGACGCCGACCGCGGATCGGATCCGAGCCATCCTGCTCGACAGCGTGACGAAGCTCGACCCGGTGGCGGAGCTTTTTCTGTTTGCCGCTTCGCGACGGCAGAACGTCGTCGAGGTGATCCAGCCGGCCCTGGAACGTGGCGCCGTCGTTCTCTGCGACCGCTACACCGATGCCACACTCGCGTATCAAGGCTTTGGACGCCTGCTGAATCTCGATCAATTACGGATGCTGAACGACTGGGCCACCGACTCGCTGCGGCCGGACCTGACCCTCGTCTTCGACCTCCCCGAGGAGGCCGGCCTGCAACGGGCGCGCTGGCGAAACGCCAGTGCCAGCGAGGATGAAGGGCGCTTCGAGGCGGAAGACCACCGCTTTCATCGACGGGTGCGCGAGGGGTACCTTGCCCTGGCGGCAGCAGAGCCGAAGCGCTACGCGGTGATCGATGCCGACGGAACGGTTGACGAAGTGTTCGAGCGCACGCGCCAGGTGCTTGCATCGCGGCTGCCGAGGTGGTTTGCGTGAGCGTGGTCGACGTCGTGGTCGAGACCGCGGTTCGCGGCGAATTGCATCATGCCGTCATCCTGCATGGGCCGGCAGCCGACTCCCTGCGCGAGGCCGCTGTGCAGATCGCCAAGGCGCTGAATTGTCTGAAGGGCACGAGCGGCGACCGCTGTAAGGCCTGCCTCCGCATCGGCAAACGCATTCACCCCGACGTCCACTTCATCGAAGTCGGTAGCGAGCGGAAGATGATCTCGATTGAGCAGATCCGCGAGCTACTCGAAGGTGCGTCGATGCGACCCTATGAGGGGCGGAACAAGGTCTTCATCGTTGACCCGGCCGATGCGCTCAGCATCGCCGGTTCGAACTCTTTGCTCAAGACGCTCGAGGAGCCGACGCGCGACACAACGTTCCTGCTCTTGACGCGCTCGCCGGATCTGCTCTTGCCGACTATCCGCTCGCGGTCGCAGTCGATCTACGTGGGCGGTGTCGCGATCGTCGATGAAGGGCTCCGTGACAGCATCGTTGCGGCGCTGACCCGCTTCTCCGATCAGGATGACGCCACCGCGCTGCTGGCGCTCGCGGCCGCGATCGCGGGACGCGACGATGTGAAGGATGCCATCGCTCTACTCGCGGAGACGCTCTGCGAAGCCGTGGCGCGTCCATCGCTGCGCATTCCGAAGGAGCGTCTCCTGGCAGCGGCCGACAGCGCGATGGCCGCCATCCGATGGCTGAGCGTGAACGCCGACCCGAGGATGGTGGTGGAACAAGCCCTGAGTGAGCTGGTCAAGTAACCGCGGGCACCCTGATCACCGATCACGAATCACCGATCACAAAAAAGAAGACCCCGCGTTTCCGCGGGGTCTGGGAAATCTACTGGATGGAGGCGGCGCGAGCGCTCAGGGGAGTGAATTAGGATCGGTAAGATTCAAAGAAGAATTCAAGAGGCGGTACTTCTCAGGCGGGCACTTGAAACAGGAAGCGGGGTCGTGCCGCCCATCCAGTAAACCGTTGAGTTCCATGTCGTGACGCGCATTATCGCACATCTGGTTCCACTTTGTGAAAAATTTCTCAATGTAACAAGATCGTGACAAGCCCTTCTAAATGCGAGAGATACCTCATCATTTCGGAAACTGGTCACCTCCGTCACAAAACGAGCGTTCGGTTTGAGTTCACACTGACTGCCCATGTGCAGGTCCACTATTCATACGTTCGGTAACACTGAAAGATACGATCGACCGGGGGAACCGTTGAAACGGTTCCCAAGTCGTGACAGGCGCGGTTGAAGGGTCGGCGAACCCGGCAGTTCTCAGCGAGAATGCCGGCGCGCTGTGACTCGCCGGGGCCCCTTCTCGAGACGTAGCGCACTCAGGCGGTTTTCAATCGCGAGCTGAGCCCGGTCGATGGCCTTCCGGTCCTGGCGCAACTGCAGCGCGAAGTTGGCGCCGAAGAAGAGGGCGTTGATCTCGAACGCGAGCTGAGCAGGATCGACGTCCCGGTCGAGATGACCTTCGTCCTGGGCCATTCGCACGGCGAGCTCGATCGCCTTCAGCCATTCGTCCATCGTCCGGGAGATTGCGTCGCGGACAGGGCCGGGCCGGCCGTCGTATTCGAACGACGCCGCGGCGAAGAAGCAGCCGCCGGCGAACACGCCACGTTTGACATACGCCAACCACGCTTGGCAGATCGCGAGCAGCCGGGGATAGCCGCGCTCGGCAGCGAGGGCCGGGCGGAAGACTTCGGCAGTGAAACGCTCCCGCGCTGCTTCGATCGTGGCGAGCTGCAGCTCTTCTTTCGAGCCGAAGTGCGCGAAGAGGCCGCTCTTGGACAGGCTGAGGTCGTCTGCCAGCCGGCCGATGGTCAGCCCTTCCAGGCCCTCGAGGGAAGCGAGGTCGACGGCCCGGTCGAGGATGGTCTGTCTGGTTCGGTCACCCTTCATGCGTACGCCGGAAGGTCTTTGAGCAATGTTGCATGTTTCTGGCGGAAGAAGTCGGTCCACGGCGAGGGTCGGTGGGAAGCGGGATCGATCTTGACAATCGTCCGCTCGCCGCGCGCGAACGGCGTCGCACCGTCCTCACTGGAGCAGAGGAACCCATACACGCAACTCGTGTTGCCGATGCGCTCGACCCAGACGTCGATGCGCATGGTCTGCGGCCCCACGACGGGGCGGAGGTACTCGATGCGCAACTCGCGCACGACATGAAACTGATCGGGGTTCCGCTGCACGTCGCTCTCCCACTTCCGTCCGGTGGTGAGGTACCACGACGTGATGGCGCGCTCGATGTGAACGGCGAATCGGGAGTTGTGGAGCATGTGCATTGGGTCGAGCTCATCGAAGTGAACGGCGGATTCAAACACGAACTTGGGATTGATGTCGTCGCGGACAGCCATGGGGTCCTCCTCGCCGGTAACAAATAGCACGAACGTTCGTTTATTGCAAGAGTCAGGCACGAGGTATGAGGTACGAGGTATGAGTGGGGAGCCGCTTGGATGCCCGCGGACGCGAAAGCGACTCGTACCTCGTACCTCGCGTCTCGTACCTTCGCCCGTGGCACGATGTTAGCCTTCGCACCACAGACCATGCGCACTCTCTTCACACTGATCCTTCTTTCGGCCTCCACCGCCATTCACGCGCAGGCTCCGAGCGAGGAGTGGCGCACGATCACGACGGCCCACTTCCGCGTTCACTATCCGCGATCGTACGAGGCCTGGAGCCAGCGCGCGGCCTCGCGGCTGGAGTCGGTGCGCGAGGGGGTCGTGCGCGAGGTTGGGTTCGACCCGGTGCAGATCACCGACGTCGTCGTCGAGAACCCGTTCGCCGACGCGAACGGCATCACGTTGCCTCTCCTCGACACCCCGCGGATCGTTTTATTCACTGAGCCGCCAGGACCGGAGATCGAGATCGGCGACTACAACGACTGGATCAACCTCCTGACCGTGCACGAGATGACCGGCTCGGGACGGCCGAACAGCTCGATCCGCGCGGCGATCCTCCGCCGCTGGGCACAAAGTGGTCGCCTACCCTCCTACTCGCAGCTCGACTCCAGTCGCTCATTCCTCGGCATGTCCATGGCCTATCTGGCCGGCTCCGCGTATTTGGAGTGGCTCGAGGAGCTCGGCGGTCAGGGCAGTCTTCGCAAACTCTGGGCTCGGATGACGGCCCGGCAGAAGCGAACGTTTGAGGAATCGTTCGAGGGAGTCTTCGGCGATCGTCCGGAGCATCTTTACGGCCGATTCACCGCGGAGTTGACGGAACGCGCGGTGTCCATGGACCGTGCCGCGCCGCCGCAGGAGGGCGATCTATGGCAGGAGACGCCGCGCCGCAGCGGCGATCCGGCTGTTTCACCCGATGGCAAGCAGCTCGCCGTCGTGGTGCGACCACAGGGAAAGCCGTCGAAAATCGTGGTCTGGTCGACCGCGGCGCCGCTCGAAGAGGAGAAGCGCTTTCACGAACGGATCGATTCGATTCTGCGCCGAGATCCGGAAGATGTTGCTCCCATCCGCGCGCGACCGCTGTCGCGGAAACCGCTCCATTCATGGAGAGCGCCGGACGGCGGCGATCTCGAAACACCGCGCTGGACAGCCGATGGCCGCTCGCTGATCTACGCCCATCGTCAGCCCGATCGCGACGGCTTCCTGCATTACGATCTTTTCCGTTGGACGCCTGACACGGGATCGAACGAACGGCTGACGCATCTGGCCGACGTCAGCGACGCGGATCCTCTGCCCGGCGGGAGCGATGCCGTCGCCGTTCGCAATCGCTTCGGCTCCTCCCAGCTCGTTCGCGTGCACCTCAATACGGGCGAGGTCGCACCGCTGACCGAACCGTCGCTCGATCGCGTCTATACCCATCCGCGCGTCAATGCCGATGGCAACCGTGTCGTATTCGCGGTGCATGACCAATCCTCCTGGAAACTGGCGATTCGCTCGCTCGGACCGGACGCGTCGGAACAGTCGATCCCCATGAAGTCCTCGGCTGACGGTCTGTCTACAGACGGATCGACCCGCGCCGGCCTCGATGATCGGTCCAACGCTGCCATGCCGGAATGGAGCCGGACGAATCCGGGCGAGGTCTACGCTACCGTCCTGTCGCGAGGTTTCATCGACCTTCACCGTTTCGGAGCCGATGGCTCGGACACGGCGATCACACGGACCACCGGAGCTGCCTTCAGCCCCGCGCCCGCTCCCGACGGACGGATCTTCTTCATGGGTCTCGAACGCGATGGCTATGTTGTGCGCGTGCTCGCGACCGATGCACCCGCGAAGGCCTCTCCACCGTTCGATCGTCCTATGACACCCGCTCTCCCGCCTGAAGCGTTGGCGTATCTCCCGTTCGCGACAGGGCCCGTTTCGAGCCCGCGCCCCTACGGTCTCGGACGTCAGGAGATCTCCTGGATCGCGGGCGGGACGTACGGGCCGGCCGGCAAGACGACGGAGGTCGGCGTTCGCGTCGGAGACGTAGTCGGTCGACTCGATACGATCGCCGTGGCGGCACTGGGCGGAGCCGAGTCGCCCCACGGGTTCGCGGTAGCCAGCGCTTGGCGCGGATGGCCGATCACGATCGCGGCGCACGCCTACACGGCCCGCGGCACCGACACCGCGGAGCACGGACTCGAGCTCCGCGCTTCGTGGGCCGCGCACGCACCGCGAGAGCTCTTCCGGATCGACGCCGGGGTACTGGCCGGATCACGCCATCGCGGCTTCATCGAGAGCGCGCTCGACCTCCACCAACTCCGAGGCACGACGAGGATGGACGAGGGGGTGACGATCGAGGCCGACGGCGCCGGAGGAACGAGCCACGCGCGCGGCATCGGTCGGGCGTCGATTCGGCTCGGCGACCTACGCCTGCATGCCAGCTATCAGCGCGATACCTCGTCCCATCCTCGCAACGACTTCGACAGGGTCGCCCTCGGCGGCATCGCCACATCCGTCACTCCCCTGTCCGCTCTGGCCACCCGAGTGCTCGATCCCGCGCTGGCCGACCGAGCCCTGATCGGTGATCGCTATGAAGGTCTCCGCGTCGAGGCCGCTTCCGGGATCCTGACCGGTTTCTGGCAACAGCACCGCCTCTCCGGCGATCACCTCTCGCTTGCCGGCCTCCAGGTCACGGCCTCCAGCGAAGCGATCCCGCTGGTCAAAGCACCCGCCTTTGAAGCCACCGCCGGCATCGCTCGCCTCCTCGACACCCACCGCATGCGAGCCTGGCTCGCGGTGCGGTGGCATCCCTGAAACTGATTACTCCAATACAATCGCGAAATGCGCACCATTCGATTTGGCAGAACGAACGCCCAAGTCCCGACGATCAGTCTCGGCACGTGGGGTCACGGCGGACCGAACACGAACGAAGGAGCGTCGGTCGGTTGGAGCGGCCATGACGACGCCAAGGCGAAGGAGGCCATCCTTGCCGCCTATCAGTCCGGCATGAGGCACTGGGACACGGCCGACGCGTATGGCGACGGCCACGCCGAGGAGTTGATCGGGCAGATGTGGGACCGGGTGCCGCGACAGGATATCTTTCTGGCCACGAAATTCGGATACGTCAAAGGCCCGTCCCGGCACTACTACGACCCAGCCTTCATGCGCGAGCACTGCGAGCGCTCGCTGCGCAACATGCGCACCGAGGTGATCGACCTTCACTACTTTCACCACTGTGATTTCGGTGCGAATGACGAGTACTTCGACGACGCGCTGGCGACGATGCGGCGGTTTCGCGACGAGGGAAAGATTCGCTTCATCGGTCTCTCCGACTGGGACTCGCGCAAGATCATGAAGTTCATCGAGCGCGTCGATCCTGACGTCGTGCAGCCGCTGCGCAACCTGATCGACGATGATTACGAGTCGAGCGGTCTGAAGAAACACGTCGACGATCACGATCTCGGCGTGGCGTTCTTCTCGCCCCTCAAGCACGGTCTGCTCCTCGGCAAGTACAGCGAACCGAAAGAGTTCCCCGAGGGGGACTTCCGGCGCAACGTCCCTGAGTTCGGTGACCCGGCCTTCATCGCCCGGATGCAACGTGCCCGCGACGACATGCAGCAGCATTTCGCCGGCCGGCAAGAGCCGGTCCTCCACGCCGTGACCGGCGCTCTTCTCACGGGCAACGCCACGGCCACGATCCTCCTTGGCCAGCGCAACGCCCAGCAAACCGCGGCAGGAGCCACGGTCGGTGAACCGCTGTCAGAACAGGACGCGGCGTGGGTGAGGAAGATCTACCGAGGAACCCTGTCATCCTGAGTCGCCATCACCGATGATCGAGACTCTCATTGCCCGCCGTTACCTTTGGATGCCGCGCAAGCGCGCGCACACGGCGTTTCTCTCCCTCATCTCCATGCTCGGATTGGCCATCGGCGTCTTTGCGCTTCTTTTCTCGCTGGCTCTCCTGGGCGGCTTGCAGGGGCAGATCAAAGGACGTCTCATCGCTTCCAGTCCGCAATTGTTGATCGAGCCGGCCGGGAAGAACACGATCGATGACGCGGCCGCCATCGTGACCGAAGCGAAGCGTCTCGGCATGGAGAGAGTCACGCCGATCGTCAGCGGCATCGGATGGGGAGCCAACGAACAGCAGCGGCGCGGGCGTCCGATGCGCATTCGCTCGTCGACCAGCGCGTCGATGATCGAGGGAACGGTGGTCGTGACGCGCGAGTTCGCCGCCGCGATCGGCCTCAACACCAACGACAACGTCACGGTCGTCGCGCCGCGAACGCGTCTCACGCCATTTGGCCCCGTGCCGGTCGTGCGGAAGTATCGGATCGCCCGCGTGGTCAGCAGCCTCAGTCGCGGGTCGGATGACGAACGGAGCGCCGACGCGCTCTTTACCCAGCCCGAGGCATCGAGTCTGCTCGGCACAGGAGGCGATCCGACATCCATCGAAATGCGCGGCAGCGAAACCCGGGCCGAGGAGATTCAGCCGGTGCTGGCGGCCGACTTCCCGCGAGCTCAAGTCAAGACTTGGAAAGAGATCAACCGACCGCTCTTCCTGGCGCTGCGGCTGGAGAAGATCGTCATGTTCGTCACGATCTCGCTGATCATCTTCGTGGCGGCGCTGAACCTGATCTCATCTCTCTCGATGCTGATCATGGAGAAGCGGCCCCAGGTCGGCGTCCTGCGTACTCTCGGTGCGACCGAGCGCAACATTCTCTCCATCTTCATGCAGTCGGGACTCTTCATCGGGATTACCGGCACGATCATCGGCAATGTGTTCGGCCTCGGCCTGGCCTGGTCGGCAAATCGCTTTCACCTGATCCCGCTGCCCGCGGACATCTATTTCGTCAACTATCTACCCTTTCAGCTCGATCTCGGCGACATCATCGGAGTGAACATCATCGCCATCTGCCTTTCCGTGATTGCCACGTGGTACCCGTCACGCATTGCCTCGCGCCTCGATCCCATCGCCGCAATCCGGGAGGAGTGATGAGTTTCCGCAGATTCATGACTCTCATTGCCATCCTGCTGAGCCTTCTGCTCTGCGCCTGCCGGCATGCCCCCTCGGAGCACGTGCTACTCGACCTCGACCAGACCACTGCCGGCCGCGTGCGGATCACGGCGACGGCGTTTGTCAGGCCAACCGCCCGCGACGCTTTTCTCGGCGGCCGTGACGATTGGAGCGTCCGCTTCATGCGCGTCAATGCCGACGAGGAGCGGATCATCTTCGACAAGATCAAAGGACTGCTGTCCTTCGCCGAACACGCCGGCACGATCGACTCCGAGGACCTGCAGCGATTCTTCTCCGATGTCCCGGTCACGATTCAGGTGACGCACGGCGACGGCTGGAGCGAGCTGACGATGTATGCCGGCTCGAGCAGCCGAGCCACACGGGAAGAGCGCGAGCGTTTTCGCCGCAGGCTCGACGCCTGGTCGGAGCTTGCGGCGCGTTACGTGCTGGCCATGCACCACCTCTACCAATATCTCGGGGAACATCCCGGTCGAGCCGAGTCGGTCTTCGCGAACCTCGTGACGAACGACTCGAACGTCATCGTCGCCGCATCCGAGGAGGAGCGATCGTTGATCTTCGATGGCTTGACCGCAATGGAAACAATCGCCCGGCGCGCTCCGAGCGGCGACGATGCACAGGCCGTCGCGGACCAGGCCGACCTGGTGCTCAATCCGTTTCCGGCCGAGGTGAGCGTGCGGACGCCGGGTGCGATCATGGCCTTCGAGGGCTTCGAACGCAGCGATGAGCACAACGTCGTGGCGAAGACGCCGGAGCTGGCAGAGGCCATCGCATCGCTCGAAGGGCGTTGGCTCTCTCCCGATCCACTGGCGATGGCCATCCGTGACACTGGCGCCCCGGCCACGGCACCGACCGCGTTCGAGATGGCAAAGATGCCTCGCCGGTCGACGGCGATCGTGACGCCGCTGGAGATCTCGGGAGCGTTCCTGGAGAAGATGAAGGGCGCGCCGCGTTATCGGGTGCGGTGGAGAGAGGGAGAACCGGTTCGGTAGCGACTTCGGCTTGGTGATCGGTAATCCGTGATCAGGGGTCGAAGCGACGGATTCAACCTGATTGCGGTACAGATCAGGGCACTGGTCAGCGATCACTCGACGCACCGACTGATGCCCCGAGAGGGGCTGAGGACAATAGCCGGTGGGAAGCGCGCCTTAGCGCGCGCACCCACCGGTTGGTCGGAACGGAGAGGAACACCGGCCCCGGAGGGGCCGCGGAGTCTACAAGAGACCGAAACGACTCAACGGCATGCCGAAATGCTCCTCTGCCCCCTAGGAAGCCTAGAGCACCACCAAGCGAAAGTTGAGCTCGTCGACCAGCCCCTGCGCCACCTTTGACGACAGGTTCACCGCCCTACTGGCCTCATGAGAGGGAACAAAATCACATCTCGGATGGATGGCGAGTTGGTCAGAATCATCGTCAGGCGATCAATGCCGATCCCTTCGCCGCCCGTGGGGGGCATGCCGTACTCGAGGGCTTGGACATAGTCGTAGTCAGCCTGATGGGCCTCATCGTCGCCGCGCTCCCGCTCGTTGATCTGCTGCGCGAAGCGGTTGGCTTGCTCGTCAGCGTCGTTCAACTCGGAGAACGCGTTAGCCACTTCCATTCCGCCAATGTACAGTTCGAAGCGCTCAACAAAGCGGGGATCGTCTCTGCGCTGTTTTGACAAGGGTGAAACTTCAACCGGGAAGTCAGTGATGAACGTCGGTTGGACGAGATGCTTCTCTGCTACAAGTTCAAAGAGCGCAGCAATCAGTTTCCCGTAGTTCATCGCGTCTATATCGGGAAGGTTTCGCAGGCTTGGATAGTCGTAGACACTATCCTCCAAACTCTCTGGCATGTCTGGCTGATTGATCAGATCGAGGACCTTCTCTCGGTTATCAAGGTCGCGCTCATTGACTTTGCCTTCTGAGTAGTGAGCGATCGCCTCCTTCATCGAGAAGCGCGCGAATGGGCGTTTGAACGAAAGCTCCTTGCCACCATACGTCGCCGTCTCGCCGTCGAGGACTTCGTGCACGAGACCATGCAAGAGATCCTCGGTCTCCTCGATCAGCACCTCGTAGTCGGCATAAGCCTGATAGAACTCCAACATCGTGAACTCGGGGTTGTGTCGGACGGAGATCCCTTCGTTCCGGAAGTTGCGGTTGATCTCGTAGACCCGGGAGAGCCCGCCCACGATGAGCCGCTTGAGGTACAGCTCCGGCGCGATGCGCATGAAAAGGTCGATGTCGAGGGCGTTGTGATGGGTGATGAACGGACGCGCTGCCGCGCCGCCGGCAATCGGCTGAAGCATGGGCGTCTCGACCTCGATGAAGGCATGCGCATCGAACCAGTTGCGGATGTACTTGACGATCCGGGCTCTGGCCTCGAACGTCCGCTTCACATCGTCGTTGACGATCAGGTCGACATAGCGCTGCCGATAGCGTTGCTCGACGTCGGTCAGCCCGTGCCACTTGGACGGCAACGGGCGCAGAGCCTTGACGAGGAAATCGATGTGCGCCGCCTTGACGGAAAGCTCATTGGTCTTGGTTCGGAAGAGCGTTCCTTCCGCCGAGATCCAATCGCCGGCATCGAGATTCTTGTAGAGGTTCCACTCCCTCTCGGACAACGTATCTTTGCGGACGTAGAGCTGAATGCGTCCTGTCTTTTCGGAGAGGACGAGGAACGCTGTCTTCCCGAACTCACGGATCAACATGATCCGGCCGGCAATCTTGACGCGTTGCGCCGCGCTCTCCAGTTCCTCGGTCGAGCGACCGCTGTACGTCGCCACCACCGCGGAGATCGTGGTGTCCACGTCGGCCTTTGTCGGAAAGGCGTCGTACCCGAGCTCGATGATGCGCGCGAGCTTCTCGCGACGCACCCGGATCAGTTCCGACTCTTCCGGTTCCAGCGGCTCTTCGGTCACCGTCTCATCCAAAGCGGGGCATTGTAGTGCAAGGCGGATCGTTCGTTCACGCGCGTGCGATGTGATCGGTGATCGGTGATCCGTGATCCGTGATTAGTGGATCAGAAGGATCGATCGCTTCGGCTCCTGATCACGAATCACTGATCACCGATCACGCGGACTTACGGTTGCGTTGCCGGCTTTGGTGTTGGCGGTGGTCCCTGAGGTGCCGGCGAGCGTGTGGCTGGATCGGTGATCGGGGGTGCCGGCGGAACGATCTGCTGGGCCGGCGCTTGCGGAGACGGTGCTTCGATCACCTTCTGCGACCGGTCCACGTAGTCGGCCGGGTTGGCCTGGAACTGCATGCTCTCCCGGGCGTGCTCCTTCGGATAGGCGCGGACGAGGGCCATGGCCACGAGCTTGCTGTCGAGGATCTGGGGATTCACGTGAACGTCGAGCAAGGCCCGGTTGATGAGGAAGGCCTTCGCGTAGTGCTCGATCGCCTCCTCCCGATCGCCGGACTGCTCCGCCAACAGACCGAGCTGGAAGAGTGCCGCGGCGTGGCCAGGCTTGTAGTGGACCGTGCGATTGAAGGCGCGGCGCGCGCCCCCGATGTCACCTAGCGACGCGCGGACCAGGGCCAGGTTGTACCAGGCGGGGTAGAAGTGCGAGTCGGAATCGACCGAACGCTCGAACTCGCGCTCGGCATCTTTTGGAAACCCCTTTTGCACGAGAAGCTGGCCGAGGCTGTTGTGGAACTGGGCCGATCGGGGGTTGCTGCGCACGTCATCGAGCGCCCGCTGGATCTGCTGATCCTGGGGGTTCGAAGCGTTCAAGTACTTTGTATAGAACGGGTTCGCATAGGCGTCCCGGTGGTGAAGTTGACTGGCCGAGCATCCGGCGAGGAGGACCGCGGCAACGGTGAGAAGAAGTCGTTTCATCGTCATTCCTGAAGTGGTTTGGCTTTCAGCTTTACCTTCCCGTCGACGGTCTCGACGCGAAAGGCAACAGCATTCACGTTGTACTTGGAGCGTACGGCCTCGCCCTGCTTCTGAACCATTTGATTCAGTTGCTCGATCGTCACAGGCGTCATCTTCCCAAGTTTGAGGTGCTCCTCTTTGATCTGCTCGTATAGCTTCCTGATTTCTTCACCGTCGGATGCAGACGCCACTTTGACATACGGATCACCATTGCCGGACGTTACGCCCGCGGTGACCACTGAGCCGGGGGCACGCTCGGGTGGAGACGGCGGCGACGGTTCCCCGCCTTCCAGGGCCGCCTGTCGGCGA
>WNFI01518466.1_pt1 | contig 14618 bp, 12 predicted proteins | sample 5400471 | NCBI WGS metagenome assembly WNFI01 (sample SAMN13153348, study PRJNA577476) | soil metagenome | isolation source: 100 cm saprolite on Douglas fir-dominated hillslope | place: USA:California | collected 2013-09-17
GTCGTCGACCATCGGCGGATGTGGAAGAGCGTCGCTGCGCTGACCCTACTCGTCGCCGTCTCGTGCGCGCCCGCAACGGGCACGCCGCCGATCACGTCGCCGTCAGCCGCCCCATCCGTGCCGGCGTCGCCAACGGCGACGCCGGGCGCGTTCACGATGCCGACGGACCCCGACATGATCACGTTCGCAGCCGATCGCGGCGCATTGATCGCGTTCAGCACGAAGGACGGGCCGGCGCCGTACGAGTCGAAGATCCAGCGCGCCGATCCGGCGACGAACGCCTGGCGCACCGTCTACACGTCCGATTCGCACTTCATCACTGGTCAGGTGGTCGCGGGTCGCGCCGCGGTCATCGAATATCGCGAGCCATTCCAGGGCGGCGGCGCGTACTCGGCCGACTTCACGGTGGTCGACCTGTCGACCGGCAAGGTGACGAAGGTCGACGGCTTCGCGATGAGCAAGGCAACGTACCGCGGGGGCGGCGGAGCGCCGCGACGGCCCGGCGGCGCGATCCGCCTCGGGCCTGATCGCGTCGCGTGGACCCGGGCCATCGAGGGTCCGGGCGGATCGGTGACCGGCGAACTGCGCGTCGCACCGCTCGCGGATCCGGCCAAGGTCACGCTGATCGGCTCATCGGCCGAGTGGATCGCGGCGGTCGGCGTCGACGCGCACCGGCTCGTGTACGTCACCGGCGGCAAGACCGAGGACCAGCTGCACGTCCGCGATCTCGACACGGGCACGGACCGCGTCGTCAAGACTGGTCCGGTCGGCGATCAGCAGCGGGAGAACGGCATTCCGGGATTCAACCGCGCTGCGGTGAACGGCGATTGGGCGATCTGGACCGATCGCCTCGCTCCGGGGGGACAGCAGCTGCACGCGCTGAACCTCGCGAGCGGAGCCGAGCGGACGATCGATGCGCGCGGGCCGACGTGCGGCGAAGCCACCATGGGGACCCGCTATGTGACCTGGTACTGCTCGGGGAACGCGTTCGGGGTCCTCGATGCAGCGACGCTCGAGCCGGTTCCCGCGCCGGTCGAGTTCGGATTGGCGCCGACCGCCAGCGATGATGCGTTGATCTGGTTCACGGTCATCCCCGGGGGCCGCACGGTGACCCTCTTCCGCCCGCGCGCCTAGGTCACATCGAGTCGGGCGCGCTGACCCCCAGCAGTCCGAGCGACTGGCGCAGCGTGACGCCCACGGCCTCGACCAGGCGCAGCCGCGCCTTCGAGCGCGCCGCGTCTTCGCCGATGACGCGGTTGCCCTTGTAGAACGCGTGGAACGCGCCGGCGAGCTCGAGCGCGTACCCGGTGAGCAGGTGGACGTTGTGCTTGTCGCGGATCGGACGTAATACGCGGGGTTCTCGTTCGACTGCTGCACCGCGAGCTCGAAGTCGAACTCGATCGTGCGGTCGGCGCCGGCCATGAGGAAGAACCACCGGGTCACGTCCTTGCCCACCGCATCGAGGACGTCGTCGATGAGCTGGATCTGACCAAGGCGCTTCCCCATCTTGAGGAGGACGCCCTCGTGGATGAACTTCACGTACTGGTAGATGACGACGTCCCACCGTTCGCGAAGTCCGAGCGCGGTCAGCGCGGTCTTCATCTTCCGCAGGTGCCCGTGGGTGTTGGCGCCCCAGATGTCGATCTTCTTGTCGAGGCCGCGCTCCACGAGCGCGTGACGGTGGTACGCGATGTCGATGCCGAGATAGGTCGGGATGCCGTTCGAGCGGACGACGACGCTCTCGATGTCCTCGCCGAGCTCCTTCGACTTCAGCCAGATCGCACCGTCGCGCTCCTCGATGGCATTCGCGGCCCGGAGCGCCTCGAGCGTCTCGTGGAAGTAGCCCGACGCCAGCATCTCGCTCTCGAAGAACCACGAGTCGAAGTGGATGCCGAGGCGCTCGGCGCTCTCCTTGAGGCCCTCGACGATCCGCCGCTGCGCGATCTCGGTGAAGATCCGGGCCTGCTCGTCGAACGGCAGCGCGTCGTACGTGGAGCCCTCTTCGTCGCGGATGCGCTTCGCCAGCTCGGTGATGTCCTCGCCCGGGTAGCCGTCCGCGGGGAACGGCACGCTCGTGTCGCCGCCGAGCTCGCGATAGCGGACCGCGACGCTCTCGCCGAGAGCCAGCACGCGTCCGCCGCGGTCGTTCACGTAGTGCTCGCGCGTGACGGTCGCGCCGTGGAAGGCGAGCACGTTGGCCAGGACGTCGCCGATCGGGCCGCCCCGGGCGTTCCCGACGTGCATCGGACCCGTCGGATTGGCGGAGATGAACTCGACCTGGATCTTCTGATCCTTCAGGCTGTCGGTCCGGCCAAAGCGCTCGCCCGCCGCGGCGATCGCGTCGACCTGCTTCGCGAGCCAGGCCGGCTCGAGGCGCACGTTGACGAAGCCCGGCGGCGCGACCTCGACCGACGCGACGCCCTCGCGCTTCGGGACGCGCTCGGCGATCGCTTTCGCGATCTCGAGCGGCGGCCGCTTCAGTGGCTTCGCAAGGCGCATCGCGACGTTCGCCGCATAGTCGCCGTGGGCCTTGTCCGCCGGGCGCTCGATCTCGACCGCGACCGCGCGGGCGGGCTCGCCCCAGCCAAGCGCGTCCGCGGCGGCGTGCACCCCGGCGGCGATGGCTTCGTGGACGAGATCGCGCGCGGTCATCCGGCCGAGTGTGCCGGAAGGCTCGCGGCGGCGTCCCCGCGCGGTTGGTGCGTGCGGAAGAAGACGAGTAGCAGGGCCGCCGCCACCAGGTAGGCGCCGACGAGCGTCACGAGGTTCGCCGTGTAGCCGGCGAGCCCGAGCTCGGCGCGCACGACGCCGGACAGGGCCGAGCCCGCGGCGGCCGCGCCGTTCCAGCTGATCGCGAAGATCGCGACCGCACCGGCGCGCTCCACCGGCGCGAACGACGACAGCTCGAGCGCGGTGAAGTTGGGAGTCGAGCCGTACATGAACGCGGCGCGGACCGCGAGGGCCGCCCACGCGAGCAGCGGCTGCCCCGCGAACGCCGCGAGCAGCGCGAACGGCAGCGACGCGAACACCGGCACCACGATCGCGATGAGCGGCGGCAGGCGCGGGACGATGAGCCGCCCGTTGACGATCGCGCCGACGCTGCCCGCGACGGACAGCGCGCCGATGGCGAGGCCGACGCCCGCGATCGGCAGGCCGAAGCGATCCGCGAAGAAGAGGTTGTTGAACGGAAGGAAGCTGCCCGCCCCGAAGCCGAACGCGATCTCGATCGCGACGAAGCGCAGCAGCAGGCTGCGCCGGTGCGGTGCGTCGAGCGCGCCGGCCGCGACCGGCGCCGACCGGACGAACAGGATCGGGACGGCCGACGCGATCGCGAGGACGCCGCCGATCGCGATGACGGCGCGGATCGTGAGCGCGTCCGTCTCGCTCGTCCCGAGCGCGGCACCGACCGGCGCGGCGAGCGCGCCGGCGATCGTGATCGCGGCGAACGACGCGAGCGCGCCGAGCGCGACCTGCTGGCCGAACATCCGCGGCCGATCGAAGCCGCTGGTCGCGTCAGCGACGAGCGCGCTGCCCGACGACGCGACGATGATCCCGCCGCAGCCGGTGAGCGCGGCCGCGACGAACATCGCCGGGAGCGTGCTCTGGGTGAGGATCCCGATGACGCCGAGCGCGGTGACCGTGCCGCCCATGAGGATCGCGTTGCGCCGCGGCATCCGCCGCGGCAGGAGCGCCGCGGGTACCGCCCCGAGCAGCCCGCCGAGGGCCTGCGCCCCGCCGAGCACGCCGATCGCGCGCGCGTCGAAGCCGAGGGCCCGGTACAGGAAGTTCAGGTAGAAGAGCGCGATGCCGAGGCCCAGGCCGCCGAGCCCGCTCGCGACGACGTACAGCGACGCATCGTGCCGGCGCAGCGCCGGCACGCGATCAGCTTTGACGGCCGAGGGTGAGGTCGACGGTCTGCTGCTTCCCGTCCCGGATGATCGTGAGCTTCACCTTGTCGCCCGGGCGGGTGTGCAGCAGGATCGAGCTGATCGGATGCGTCGCATCGACCTGCTGCTCGTTGACCTTCGTGATCACGTCGTTCGTCTTGAGGCCGGCCTGCGCCGCCGGCGAGCCCGGAAGGATCTGGGTGACGATGATCCCCTGGGTCTGCGCGGGCAGGCCGAGGGCCGCGGCCGCGCGCGGGGTGAGCAGGCTGTAGCCGATGCCGATCGCGCCGCGATCGATCTTGCCGTTCTTGATGAGCTCGTCGGCGATGGCGCGCACGGTGTTGCTGGCGATGGCGAACCCGAGCCCTTCCGAGCCGGCCTGTCGGTTCACGAGCGTGTTCATGCCGATGACCTGCTTCGTGGCCGCCCAGATGAGCGGCCCGCCGGAGTTGCCCTCGTTGATCGCGGCGTCGGTCTGGATCAGATCCTCGAGCACGATCGTGTCGGTCTCGGGGAGTCGCCGGCCCTTCGCCGAGACGATGCCCGAGGTCACGGTGTTCTGCAGATCGCCGAGCGCGCTGCCGATGGCGACGACGGTCGCGCCGACCGGGACGTCGCCGCTGTTCGCGAGGGTCGCGGCCTTGAGCGACTGCGATGGCACCTGCAGGACGGCGACGTCGGTCTTGTCGTCGCGGCCGACGAGCTTCACGTTCTTCGCGATGCGGTTGTCGGAGAAGATGACGTCGAACGATGCACCGGGATCCGTGTCCCGCACGTTCTCGATGACGTGGTTGTTCGTGACGAGGTAGCCGCGGCCGGCGTCGATCACGAAGCCCGAGCCGCGCGATTGCTCCTGCCCGCTGGGTAGCCGGTTGATGATGGTGACGACGGCCGGGAGGAGCTCGTTCACCACGTCAACGAGGACGTCGGTCCCCGGAGCGGGGAGCACGCTCACCGGCCGCGCGGTCGCGATCGGCGCGGCCGTATCGCCCGGCGCGACGGTGGGTGCCGCGAGCTGGGACGTCGCGACGTAACCGCCGGCGGTCGCGCCCGCGGCGCCAACGACGATGCCGATGGCCAGCAGCAGGGCGGCGGGGACATTCGAGCGCGGCGGAGGCGGTGCCGAGGGGTACGAGACGGCCGGGGGTGCGTCGCTCATGGCGCGATTAGCGCTTGGCGCGCCCCGCGGCGTCGGCGCCTGCCGGCGCCGCGGCGGTCCGCTTGCGCCGCGCGGCCGGCTTGATGAGCTCGGGCTCGACGAGCTGGCCCACGGCGGTCGCCCGCACCTCGAGATCGACGTGCGAGTCGGGATCGATCGTGACGTTCCACGAGCACGAGATCTCGGTCTGCTCGTAGAGGCGCTCGAAGCCCTCCTCCGAGTTGGCCACCGCGTAGATCGGCCGGACCGACGTCTCCGCCGGCGGGTCGACCGCGAACGTGATGTCGAAGTGCCGCGCCTCGGCGTGCACGAGGATCTCGCTCACGTTACGGGCGCCCTCGAGGGCCTTGCCCGGCGTCGTCTTCCGCGACCCCATGGTGATGAGGTCGCCCGCGTTCGCCTCGCCGACGAACGCCACGTTCGACGTGCTCGTGAAAGTGAGCTCGATCGTCTCTTCGCTCTCGTTGCGGAGCCGGTAGCGCACGCCCGCGGCGAGCCCCTCGTCCGCGATCCGGATGTCCTTGCGGATGCCGAAGCCAGGCACGCTCGCCAGCGACTTCGCCGGCGGCTCGAGGATCAGGCTGACGGTGCGCGCTTCGCGCTGCGGAGTCAGCACGTAGGGGAGGCCGTGCAGGCTCACCGTGTCCTCGCGCCCGACCTTGAAGCTGTCCTGGAAGAAGGCCCGGCGCGCGTCGTCATAGTCGAGCAGCTTCACCAGGCCGCGCTCCTTGGCCCGCACCACCTCGTGGATCGACTTCGCGTCCTTGTCGGCGGCCTTGCCCACCTTGACCTTGCCGGCCTTCTCGGCGCGGCGAAGCTGCTCGTGCTCGTTCTCCGGGTGGCGCGCCATCGTGTCGATGAGGTTCGTCGCGGACGCGTAGATGTCCCACTCGATCACGCAGCCACCCTGCACGTGCACGAACACGGCGCCGGCGTTGCCGCGGAACAGGTACTCGTCGAGGCCGTCGACGTCGTAGTCGCGCTGCTCGCCCGATGCGACGCGCCGCTCAGCGAGGAGGCGCTCGGCGCGGAGCAGCGAGCCGTACGCATCGGCACGGAGGTGCGGCAGGTACAGGCCGCCGAACACACCGTGCCAGTAGACGTCGTTCGTCTGCGCGCGCCAAAGGTTCTGCTGGGCCTGACGGACCTCGGGCGACGCATCGAGGATGCTGCGGCGCGCGAGCTCCTCGGACACGATGAGCATCCGCTTGTGCAGCGCGTTCGCCTCCGGGTACTTGGCGAAGAAGTTCCGCCACAACGGCAGCGCGACGAGCGGCGAGAGATCTTCCTTGAGGGCGTTGCGCGCCTGCGCGAAGCGCCGGGCCGCGCCCGCGTCGAGGGCCCACTCGGCCATCTCGTGATACGTGCCGCCCGGGAGATACACGCGGCGCTCGGGCTTCTGGAAGATCCAGGCATCCTCGAGCGTCGTGGTTTCGAGGAAGTCGGCTTGCGCGATCTGCGTGAAGAAGTCCTCGAGCCAGCCGTCCTTGTGGACGCGCTGATGCGTCCCCGGCCACGCGCCGAACTTCTCGCCGTCGTCGGCGTACACGACGAGCTTCGCGCCCGCGGCGTGCCGCTCGCGCAGCTCCTTCATCGTCTGCCCGACCTCGCGGAACGGGATGAGGTAGCGCAGGCGCGTGTTCGCGGGATACACGACGAGCGGGAAGCCCTGGTCCTCGGTGATGAACGATTCGCCGAGCTCGTCGCGGCGCAGACCCGCTTGGAGGAAGTGCTCCTCGTCGAGGATGGTGTACGCGACGCCGGCCTCGGCGAGCACCGACGGCAGGTGCGGCTCCCAGACGCGCTCGGTGAGCCAGGCCCCGAGCGGACGGCGGCCGAAGATCGCGGCCACCCGGTCGGTGAGCGACCGGATCTGCCCGACCGCGTCGCGGCGCGGGATGCCGACGAGGATCGGCTCGTAGTACCCACCCGACAGGAGCTCGATCTGGCCGCGCTTCACGAGGTCGGCGAGGTCGCCGATGACGTCGGGACGATTGCCCTCGAGCCAGTCGAGCAGCGGTCCGGAGAAGTGGAGGGTCGCTTTCACTTCGGGGTGCCGATAGAGCGCAGCTACGAGCGGCGCATACGCGCGCTCGGCTACGTCAGCGAACACATGTGGGAAGTTCCCCGCTGGCTGGTGCTGGTGGAAGACCAGCGCCAGACGCAGCCGATCGGCCACTTAGGGGCATTCTACCAAATTTCGTTTCGCCGTACGCTCTGCGTACATAATCGCCGGTTGGTTGTCTCGATCGTCGACACATAGAGCAATTTGGGTCAGACTTCCGCTCAGTGATCGGACGCCTATTCCTCAGCGGAGCGCTCGCTGTCGCGCTCGCGATCATCGTCGCGGGTGCCTGCACCCCTCCGGTCGTCGTGCCGCCGGCGACGACCTCGGCACCGACCGCGGCCCCCACGACTGCCGCTCCGACACTGGCTCGGCCCTCGCCGACCGCGTCGCCGACGGCGTCGCCGACCCCGAGCCCCTCGCCGACCGGCGCACCGGGCTCGCCCGCTGCCGCGTGCCCGACGCAACGGGGCGGGGACCCGAACGCGCAGGCACAGCTCACGGCCATCCGGGTCGCCCACGACTCCGGGTTCGACCGCTTGGTCTTCGAGTTCGGGCCGGCTCCTGCGGGGACCCCAGGCACGCCCGGCCTGCCGAAGTGGTCGGTCGCGGTCACGAGCTCGTTCATCGCGACGAGCGGCCGGCAGGTCCCCGTCGACGGCAACTCCTTCTTCCAGGTCCTGTTCCAGAACGCTTCGACCGTCGATCCGATGACCGGCAAGCAGACGTTCACGACCACCGACCTCCACCCGGCGCTCCCACTCATCCGCAACGTGAAGCTCATCGACGACTTCGAGCGCGTCATGACCTGGGGCCTGGGCGTCGAGCGGCTCGTCTGCCCGAAGATCACCGAGCTGGCGAGCCCGCCGCGCCTGGTGTTGGACCTACCGACCCCACCCTGAGATAATTGGATCTCCGCAAAAGCGACCGAGGGGGAGCGTTCCTGCATGGCTGAAGCACCGAAGCTCGAGGTCCGCCCGCGCACCGTGCTCGGGAAGAAGGTCGGCGCGCTACGCCGCGAAGGCCGGCTGCCCGGCGTCGTGTTCGGCGGCCACGCGGAATCGACCCCGGTCGAGACCGACACGAGCACGTTCCAGAAGGGCTACCGGCGCTGGGGCCAGACCACGCTCCTCTCCCTGACCGGGCTCGACGGTGGCGAGGTGCCGGTGCTCGTGCACGACGTCTCCCGCGAGCCGCGCACCGGATCGCTCCTCCATGTCGACTTCGCGCGCGTGTCGCTGACCGAGAAGACCCACGCCGAGGTGCCGTTGCACTTCGTCGGCGAGTCGCCCGCGGTGCGCACCCACGGCGGCGTCATGGTCCACGCGCTCAGCGAGATCCGCATCGAGGCGTTCCCCCAGGACATCCCGCATCAGGTCGACGTCGACCTCTCGAAGATCGAGCAGATCGACGACGCGCTCTACGTGCGTGACCTCGTGGTCGACGCGACGAAGATCGAGATCCTCAACGACGCCGATCAGGTCATCGCGAAGGCCGTCGCGCCGCGCGCCGAGGAAGTGGTCGCGCCAGTCGCGGCCGCCGAGGGTGTCGCTGCCGAGGGCGAGGCCGTCGAGGGCGAGGCCGCCGCCGAAGGCGCGGCTCCTGCCGCGGGCGCCGCTGCGCCCAAGGGCGCTCCGGCTGCGAAGGGCGCGCCTGCCGCCGAGGCCCCGAAGGGCAAGAAGAGCTAGCCGACCTCCGCAAACGCCTCGACCGTCGCGTCGGGGAACGGATTGTCGGCGTGCTCCAGGCTTCGCAGCTCGACCGCATCGCCGGCCGTCCCGTTGGCCGCGAGCTCGAGCGACCGCGAGAGCCGGTGGGCATGCGAGCGGAACCGCTCGGCCGCGTAGTCGCCGGCCTGCCCCGTCGTCACCAGGAACGGCCAATCGCTCGACTCGAGCAGCAGCAGCTCGCGCAGCCCCTGATCCGCGGCGCGCTTGCGGAGGGGATCGGCCGGCGGCGCGCCGGCGACCGTGGCGACACGTGGCGCGGCCTCGCGGATCACCTGCCACATCCACTCGGTCTGCGGCGCGAGCCACGTCGAGTGATCGTTGTTCTTCCCCCACGATCCCTCGGCGAGCGCGATGCGCTCGCGCGGCGGGTCCGCCTCGAGACGATCGGCGACCGTCGTCGCGATGTCCCCGAGCTCGCGCAGGACGAGACCCAGCCAATCGACCCCCTCGAACCACCAGTGCCCGAAGAGCTCGCTGTCGAAGGTCGTGACGAGCATCCCGGCCTGTCCCGTGGCCGCGCGATGCGCGGCGAGCTCCTCGCGGACCGATGACGCGAAGTGCCGCGCGTGCTCGCGGACGCGCTCGGCGGCGCGATCGATGACGTACTCGGCCTTGTTGCCAAGATCGACGGTCGTATCGGTGACCCGCCAGTAGCGGAGCCCCGAGCGGTCGTCCTTGCGGTGGAACTCGCGGTAGAAGGGATCGCCGGGATAGCCCTGCGCGGCCGACCACACCTGCCCGGAGATCTCCGGGTGCCGGGACACCGCCGCGACCGCGGAGTCGGCGACGAGGTACGGCCGCAGCACGTCGACCGATGGATCGATGAGCGGGTCCACGTCATCGACGACCGCGACCCGCGCCCCGCCGGCGCCGGACCAGCGCTCGGTCCGCTTCGCACGGTACGGCTTCGCGGCGCGCGCGACCTCGCGGCCGCGCATGAGCGCCGCGTCGGTGAAGAAGTGCGTGAGGCCATGCCGCTCGAGCGCGCGCTCGAGGCCGGGCTTGTACGCGCACTCGGGCAGCCAGATGCCCGTGGGCTCGAGTCCGGTGAGCCGCTTGCTCGAAGCGAGGCCGACGGCGAGCTGCGCCTCCACCGATCGCTCGTCGAGGAGCGGCAGGTAGCCGTGCGTCGCGGCGGAGGTGAGGATCTCGACCTCGCCGGTCCGCGCGAGATCAGCGAACGCCCCGACGATGTCGCGGCCGAAGCGCTGGGTGAACGCGAGCTTCAGCCGGCCGTACGAGCCGCGGTAGAACTCCGCGACCGCCTGCCGGGTCCGGTCGCCGGCGACGCCGAAGTCCCAGGCATCGAGCTCCGCGCGGCGGATCTGGTCGTCGGCGTACGCGACGAAGCGCGTTCCGATGTCCGGGTCGGCGAGCTGCTCGATGAGCGTCGGGGTCAGCCCGATGGTGATGCGGTACCGGACGCCCTCGGCGCGCAGGTCGTGCAGGAGCACGAGCAGCGGGAGATACGTCCCGAGGATGGCCTCGTGCACCCATTCCTCACCGTGCGGCCAGCGGCCCGCCCCGCGCACGTAGGGCAGGTGCGAATGCAGGACGAGGGCGTAGGCGTCGGACATGCCCGTCAGCCTACGCGTCGGCTTCGATGCCGCGGCCTAGCATCGCGGCCGTGAGCGAGCGCATCTTCGCGAGGCTGGCGCGCGTGCGTTCCTCTCCGAGCGGATCAAGCGGAACGAATCGGTCATCTTCCTCGCCGTCGCGGATGGAACGATCGTCGGCTTCACCCAGCTCTACCCGTTGTTCTCCTCGGTCTCGATGGAGCGGCTCTGGCTGCTCAACGATCTCTTCGTCGCAGCCGACGCGCGGAGAACGGGTGCGGGCCGGGCGCTGCTAGAGCGAGCGGAACGGCACGCCCGGGAGATGGGCGCGCAGGGCCTCACGCTGACCACCGGGAACGCGAATCTGACGGCACAGCGGCTCTACGAGTCCTGCGGCTGGACGCGGGACTCGGAGTTCACCCACTACCAACGGTTCTTCCAGAAGTGAGCGCGATCGCCCCTCGTTAGCGAGAGCGGCGCGTCCGTTTGGCCGGCCGGGTGGACTTCGCGCGGCCGCGCGCGGCTGTCGCCTTCTTGCGCGGACGCGTCGGCTTCGCCGCGGTCGTGCGCTTGGTCGTCTTCCGCCGCGCCTGCGCCGCCTTCATGACGCCGAACGTGTTGCCGGCGGGATCCTTGAGCATGGCGATCGTCGTGGTCGGCGTGATCTGCGTGACCGGCATGAGCAGCAGCGCGCCCGCCGCCACGGCCTTGTCGACGAGTCGCTGCGGATCGGCGCTCTCGATGTACACGCTCATCCGCGCGTCGCCTTCACCGATCCCGCCGCCGATCCCGGACGCGGGCCGCTCGAGCATGCTGTAGTTGCCCATCTCCTTGATCGGTGGCGTCAGCTTCCAGCCGAAGAGATCGCCGTAGAACTTCTGCAGCCGGGCGGAGTCGGTGCCCATGATCTCGAACCACATGACCGGATCTGCCATCAGATGCTCCCCTGACGCTTCGAGCGTCGACGCGTCAGCGAGGATACGACGCGGACGTGACGGCGTCCGTGGGCGCCATCGCCCGTTACGAGGCCCGCGGAAGCGCAGCGGTCAGGCGCGCGGCGAAAGGCGAGCGGGTAGCATGATGAGCGAAAGCGCACCGTTCACCAGCGAGCGACGGCGTCTGCCGAGCCGCGATGAATATGCGGGAATGAGCCCCCGCCGACGTAGCTCAGTTGGTAGAGCAGCGGTTTCGTAAACCGCCGGTCGGCAGTTCGAGTCTGCCCGTCGGCTCAGAGATTCACTCGGAAACGCGCCATTCCCGTCGTCAGAAGCATCGGCACACCCGCACCTGACCACAGTTTTGACCGTAGTTGGCACCGCGGATGGCCCCTTTCGGTCTTGGGATCGCCGGTTCGACCGGGGCTGAGGCCGGAACTGTGTACTTGGAACGGCGTCCGAATCGAGAGGCTCGCCGATCTGCTCGAGCTCGCAGAGATCGGCCAGAGTGCCTAGTAGCCCCATGCCGGCCAACCCGCTGTAGTTAGCGCGCGTCTTGGTCCCTCGCCGCGCGTGGGCGCGCGGTTCGTCGATTCGTAGACGCTCAGGGGGCCGGTTTTGGTCCGAAACTCGGGCTGACCAGCCCGGGTACCCTAGATATGGGCCCGGGACCGGTGGCCCGGGTCGTGCTGGGTACCAGTACCGAATGACACTCCCCGCGCACCGGGGCACGCGCTATAAAGGCCACGCGCAGGCAGGCGGGGCGGCGACTCGAGGGGGTCGCCGAAGTTGGGAGGCGGAGCGTCTATGGCAGTTCTTGAGCGCCTGAGCAAGTCCGATGCGAAGCGTTTCGCCGGCAAGTGGGTTGCGGTCACCGGGGACGGCAAGGTCGTCACTCACGGCGATACGGCTACCCAGGTGTCTGACTGGCTCAAGCGGACCGGCAGGGCCGCTGATCTGGTGTATCGCGTTCCGGCAGTAGACGAGCCAGCGTCCTACTACTAGCCCTTGCCGCGGTACGCCTACTCCTCGATCGGCGGCCGCCCTCTCCCCATCCTGGTGGTTTGGCGCGATCCACGCGTCCGCTTCGCCGGGCTGATTGATTCTGGCTGCGACGCGTCTTCACTCTCACTCCAAATTGCTCTCGCACTTGGCGTCCCCTATGACCCCAACCAACTCGAGGATGGTCAAGGGGCGGGAGGCGCGCACAAGATGTTTCGTGCCAGTGAAGATCTCACCCTGCAATCGGGTGCCGGTCCGATCGTGATACCGAGACCGACGATTAACCCAAACCTGCCGTTCATCCTGCTCGGCCGGGAGGATCTCTTCACTCAGTACCTCATTGGCTTCAACCAACGTGACTTGTGGTTCGAAATCCAGCCCTATCCGCCCGCGCCACCTGCAGCGCCTGTCTAAAACGTTGTGTGCTGGTCTGCCGTAGCTGTTCACGGCGTCGTCGCGCGGCGCCCATCGAGCAACTACGCGAGCAAGCGGAAGCCGTGATGCCCGGGCCGGCGGATGCGACGTGATCACTGCCAGCGGGACCGCCACCAAGGAGGGCCTACACCGTCGCCAGGCGGATGCGCTGTGGCGTTGACGATAGCGAGGCCTTCGGTCGCCTCATTGGCCCTCCAAGTTCGTTCGGGAGCGGCCATGCTCTCGACGGCGACAGGCTTCGTCGTTCAACATGGGGGTCAGTCGTATCTCGTGACCAACTGGCATGTGGTGTCTGGAAAGAGATCCGACACCGGGGCCTTCCTGAATCCGGGCAACGTGGTTCCGGACAACTTGGTGATCTTGCACAACCGCGCGGGCCCACTCGGAACTTGGATTCCCAAGTCCGAGTCGCTGTACGTCGACGGCCACCCGCGTTGGCGCGAGCATCCGACCCACGGTCGGAGCGTGGACGCCGTTGCCCTGGCGCTCACGGACCTTGCTGGCGTGACCATCTACGCCCACGATCCGTGGGTGCCCGGCCCCGGCGTCGCCGTTGGCGTTGCGGGTGGCGTAAGCATCGTTGGATTCCCGTTTGGAATTACCGGCGGCGGCGGCCTCGGCGTTTGGGTTCGCGGAGCCATAGCAACGGAGCCCGCTCTGGACTTTGATGGTCTGCCTAGATTCTTAGTCGACAGTCGCACGAGGCCGGGGCAGTCAGGCTCCCCCGTCATCGCGTACTACGTGGGCGGAGCGATCCCAATGGCGGACGGCGGTACGGCGATCATGGGCGGTCCGGTCGAGCAGTTTCTCGGCGTCTATTCGGGCCGCATCAACGAAGAGTCGGACCTTGGATTCGTCTGGAAGCCAGAGGCGGTCCGGTCGATCGTCGAAAGCGGCGCACTCGGCTCCCTTTGAGGGGGCGATCGCGACGCTTTTGCTGGAAGGGTCGCGATTACGTGATTGCTAACCGGCGTTGCTGCGTGCGGCAATCACGCTCCCCGGCAGATACGCGAATCACGAGCTTAGACCGAGTTTATCGCTGACGAGGACGCAGACCGCGTCTGATCGCCTCGCTTACAGCCCTCTTCGTCACGGCCGGGACGGGAGTAGCGCGGCTGGAGCGTCAACTGATGCAGCGCAGTCTGTGGCTCGACTTGATCAAGACGCGAATCGAGCGAGTCGACTTCGTGGTCGTCCTACGCACCGAGCATGTGCCTACCCCGGACGTCGTGGAAGTAGCCGCGCTGGTGACTACGCTGAACAAGCCAATCGTCTTGCGGTCCCCCCGGAGTCGATCCGCAGGTGAACGCGGTCGCGATGGCCGAGCTAGATCCAGACCCCGCCTACCTAGCCCTTGGCCAGCTCCGCCGGTGGGCGCTCGAGTTGACCGAGAGGCACGGTCACAAGGATCGTTCGTAGGCAGCGGCCGCCATTGCGACGCTGTGACGCGCGCTGTAACTAGGCTGGCGACATGACTCAGATCGTTGCCGCTGGGGACAGGACCTATGCGGTCGTCGTCGCGGATCGGCGCTTTACTGTCGACGGGTCAGTCGCGGACCAGGCCGACGACGAGCGCAACAAACTCATTCTTGTGGCGACGCCGACCGCCCGGCTCGCGGTCGCATATTGCGGACTAGCGCGCCTAAACGGCTTCTCCACGGAACGGTGGCTCGCGCGCCTTCTTTGCGACGCCCTACTGGCAGGCGGCGGTACTCCTGACCTTGAGTTCATGCGCGAGCGAGCGACTAGCTGTGATTCGCACCGGTTTCTGAGACTGCCTCCGGTGGCTAGGGTCGCCGGCCATGGACGAGATCCGGGTCACCAAGCACGGGCACGCGAGCGACCCCCG
>WNFI01062052.1_pt1 | contig 14616 bp, 17 predicted proteins | sample 5400471 | NCBI WGS metagenome assembly WNFI01 (sample SAMN13153348, study PRJNA577476) | soil metagenome | isolation source: 100 cm saprolite on Douglas fir-dominated hillslope | place: USA:California | collected 2013-09-17
CGGACACCCCTCCGGCCGGTCATTGTAACCCCCACCCCGACCCTCCCCCGCAAGCGCGGAGGGAGATTTGAACTATGCGGTAACGGCCTTCTGGCGGGCACGGTGCCGGGCGACCTTGGCGCGGTTACCGCAGCTGCGCATGCTGCACCACTTGCGTTTCCCGGTTCGCGAGGTGTCCTTGAAGACCCAGTGGCATTCAGGGTTTTGGCAGATCCGCAGGCGGTCGGTGTCGCCCTGGATCAGCTCACGGGCGATCGCCTCCGCGAGCCGGGCAATGGCGCCGTCAACCGGGTCCCCCTGGTGACGGTGGTCGAGCGAGACGCCGTCGGTCGCCGGAACCAGCTCATAGACGTAGTGCGTCCGCAGCGCTCGGTTGATGTCGGCGAGGTCGCTTGGCTCGGGAGCCCGCCGGGCGGCGGCTGCCTCGACCACCCCCCGCATCGCTTGCCGGACTCGGCGCAACCGGCGCAGCATCTCGAGGCCACTTGCCGGTGCCGCGTCGTACTCGGCCAGCAGGTGGACCCGCGCCTCCCGATGCATCAGATCGTGCTCGACCAGCCAGTCCAACGCGATGGCAGGCGAGTCCAGGTGGTCATGGCTGACCGGCCAGAGATCCAGCGTATTGATGAAATCCAGGCCGGTCTGGAGCCGCGCCAGGTGACCAACCACCATGGGCATCAGAGGCGCCGAATTCGTTACCGACTCGTTCACCTGTAACCCCCTTATACCACTTGACGGGTTAACCCTAACACGCTAGAATTCCACTGTAACTAGTCTGATCGCACGAAACGGTTACACCGAGGTGACAGGCAAAATGAACGATTACTACTCTTTGTACACATGGGCGATGGACAAGCAGGCGCACCTCGAGCGGGAAGCCACCGAGCGCCGGCTGGTCCGGCACTCTCGCTACGTGAACACGCACGAGAACGCGCGTGCTCGCTGGCCGTTTGCCCGCCGGCGCGACGACGAACGCAAGGCAGCCTGAGCATTCCCGCCCAGGTCGCCCACGGCAAGCGCACCCAAATTCAGTCCAGCTGACGTGGCGGCGTCGCTACGTCAACGAGCGGGCGCAGGCGCGGCCAGACCGGGCGTCCGTATCTGGTTGGCGCTTGGCACCGTCTATATCCTCTGGGGTTCGACTTACCTCGGCATCAAGTACGCGATCGACACGATCCCGCCTCTCTTGATGGGCTCGCTGCGTTTCCTGGTTGCCGGAGGGGTGCTGTATGTGCTCGCGCAGCGCACCGGCGATCGGCGCGGGGATCGCGTTGGCGCCCGCCAGTGGCTCGCGGCGCTCCTGATCGGCGGCCTGCTGCTGGTCGGAGGCAACGGCGGCGTCATCCTCGCCGAGCAGTACGCGCCGACCGGTGTCGTCGCCCTGCTGGTCGCGACGACGCCGCTCTGGATGGCGCTCATCGATCGCGTGGTCTTCGGCCGCCACTTGCCAGTGCTGGTCATCGTCGGGTTGCTGGTTGGATTCGGAGGTGTCGCTTTCCTGATTGGGTCACCGGGCTCCGGTCACATCAACCTCTTTGGTGCCGCCCTGGCGCTGGCCGCCCCGCTGTGCTGGGCGATCGGGTCCGTCTTCACCCGTCACGTCAAGCTGCCGAGCCGTCCGCTGGTGGCCGCCACCATGGAAATGCTCTGGGCGGGGGCGCTGTTCGGCATCGCCAGCATCGTGACTGGCGAGCTGGGTCGCGTGCACTGGCAGCAGATTTCGACCGCGTCGATCGTGGCCTTGCTCTACCTGATCGTCTTCGGCAGCCTGGTGGGGTTCAGCACCTATGTCTGGCTGCTCCGCTCCGCGCCTCTGTCGCTGGTGTCGACGTACGCCTATGTAAACCCAGTGGTCGCGGTCACCCTGGGGGCTACCTTCCTGGGCGAGGCCATCAACGCGCGGCTGGTCGTCGCGGGCGGCATCATCATCCTGGCCGTCGCCCTGATCGTCGTCGCGCGCAGCCGTGCCGCGTCCCAGGCGCGGGTGCCGGTTTCCCCTTAGGCCTGGGCCGGCTCCACCAGCTGCACGCGCTCGCTCGTGAAGGCGCGGTGCATTCGCGCCACGTTGGCCAGGGTATCGATCTCCCGCACCGTCTTGTCCGTCCGGATCTGCTTGATCCGCGGAAAGCGACCAACCGGTCCCCGGCTTCGTCGTAGACAGCGAAGGTATAGTCGGACAGGACGTTCCTTCGCTTCCCGTGCCCGACCTCGACGCCGGTGACGACCACGTCGAGCGTGGCGAGCGCTTTCTTCAACTTGAGCCAGCCGAGCCCGCGCCGTCCCGGGGTGTAGCGGCTCTCCGGGTCCTTCACCATCAGGCCCTCGTTGTTGCGCAACCGGGCGCCCTCAAAGATCCGGTCCAGCTCGGTGGCATCGAGGGCGCGGATCAGGTAGGCGAGCATGAAGGGGGAGGGGAGGTTGAGCGCCTCGAGCAGCCGGCGCCGCTCCCGCAGCGGCTCGGTCAGCAAGTTCCGCCCGTCGAGGTACAGCAGGTCGAAGGCGACGAAGATGACCGGGACTTCGGCGAGAAGCTGCGCGCTGACGACCTTGCGCCCGAGCCGGTGCTGCAACTCGAAAAACGGAAGCACGACGCCGTCTTTGAAGGCGAGCAGTTCGCCGTCCAGCAGGACGTCATGGGGCACCGCCTCGGCGGCGGCGACCACTTCGGGAAAGGCGGCGGTCACCTCGTTCAGATCGCGCGAGTAGAGGACGACCCGGTCACCCTCCTTGTGCAGCTGGCCGCGGATCCCGTCGTACTTGTCCTCCACCCAGGCCTCGCCGCCGACCCGCCGCATGATCGCCGCCGCGTCCTCCTCGGGCGAGGCCAGCATGAACTGCAGCGGGTGCATCAGGCGCAGTCGCGCCGAGCGCAGCTCGCGACGGCGTGCCAGCACGGCGACCTCGCCGAGGTCGCCGGTGAGCATCGAGGCCCACGACACGTCGGCAAGCGGCGCGCCGAACGCCTTCGCGATCCCTTCTTCGACGAGCCCGGCTCGAAGCCCGATGCGCAGGTCCCCGGTGAGGATCTTGCCGATGTATTTCGCCTCGCGCGGCGTGAGCCGATCGAGCAGCTCGCGCAGGGCCTCGGTCTTCTTCTTGACAGTCCGTTGTTCATAGATCCGCACGAAGGTCTCGTGCACCTCACGCAGCGATGTTGGCTGGGGATGCGTGTGGCCCTGGAGGACTTCCTCGATAACGTCGCCGACGTCGCTGTGGCGCATGTACGACTCACCGAGCGCCTCCTCGTCGACCTGGGCGATGTCGCAGACAGCGTTGCGGATCACGGCGTAGCCGAGGTTCAGCTTCCGCTGGTCGCGGTCGGCGAATGGCCGGGCCGCGAAATAGACGGCCGCCAGCGGGAGGGTCTCATCGTCGAGGCCGGCGAAGTACTCACCAAGCAACCGCATCTTCTCCAGCTTGCTGCTGGTCGCGCGAATCGCCTCGCCCGTCCGGGCGAATGCCTCCATGGAGGTAGCTTAGAGGGCTAGCCCTGCTGAATCTGGTCTGCGGGAGGGGCCGTGATGGTCTCGCCGCTGTTGTACTTGTCGAAGGTCAGCGTGATGTTCTGGCCTCCGCTCTGGGTCTCGACATACTTGATCGGATAGCCATTACTCTCGCGGATGTAGGCGTCGAACGCGTTGCCGTCCTTGTCCTTGGCGGTCGCGTGCCAGGCCTTTCCCTGCGGCAGGTTCTCCTCGCCGACGTACTTCTGGTCGCTCGCCCCGGCGAAGGCGCTGGGATCGATACCGGAGGTACTCTTTGTCGCCGCCCACTTCGGCGATGCGGGAGTCAGACCGTAGTTCATCCCGTCGAGCGAGATTTCCTGGATGGTCACGGTCTGCCCACCGACGTTGGTCGTGAACTTGAAGCGGCCCTCCAACTTGGGTTTGTAGACCAGGGCGCCGTCCCCGACCAGCTCGACGGTCGTGCCGTTATCCGAGATCTTGCCGGTGACGTTGAAGTGCGCGTCCTTCAGGTCGGACTGCTGCGGCTTTGCCAGCACCTCTTGCGCGCTCGGCGGAGCAGCCGGCGTGGGCACGCCGCATGCCGCCGTCAAGGAGGCGACCATGAACACCAGGAGCGAGCGGCGCCGCGGCAGCTTAACCCTGCACCACCTGGGAGGCGGGTGGGGCCGTGATCGACTCTCCGGTGTTGAACTTGTCAAAGCTCAGGATCAGGGCATTGCCCTGCTGGGTGACCTCGTACTTTAGCGGGAAGCCGTCGCTTTCGCGAATCCAGCCGTCGAACTGGTTGCCGTCCTTGTCCTTGGCTTTGGCGTGCCAGGTTTTGCCGTTCGGCAGGTTTTCCTCGCCGACGTACTGGAAATCCGAGGCGCCGGTGAAGCTGTCCCGGCCGAGGCCTGAGGTGGTCGCCTTCGCCGTCCACTTGCCGTTGCCGGGCACGACAAAGGTGTAGTCGACGCCGTTGACGGAAATGTCCTCATAGCTGACCTTTTGCCCGGCCACCATCGTCTCGAACTTGAATCGTCCGGCACCGGGCTTCTTGTAGACGAGCGCACCATCCCCATGGACATCGACGGACACTTCACCGGGACTCGTACTCACGAACTTGCCGGACACCAGGAAATGCGCGTCCGTGAGGTTGGCATGGAGCGGCTTGGACAGGATATCCTTCGCGGTTGGCGGCCCGAGGGGCGAACCCGGTCCACCACAGGCGGCGAGCAGGCCAACACTCACTATCGCGGCGGCGATTCGGATGACTCTCGCGATCACGATTGCTGGATGTCCGACGCCGGCGGGGCGCTGACCGTCTGCCCCGTATTGAAGCGGTCGAACGTCGCGGTGAAGGTGGATCCCTGCATCGTGCTCGCGTACTTTAGCGGATATCCGTCCGTCTCCCGTACCCAGGCCTCGAACGGGTTGCCGCTGTCGTCCTTCGCTTTCACGTGCCACGCCTTCCCCTGCGGGAGCGTCTCCTCGCCAAGGTAGATGGCATCGGTCCCCTTGAACGAGCTCGGGTTGGACGAGTTTGTACTGGGCTTGACGGTCCAGCGCGGATTGTCGGGCGACAGGTCGTATTCCTTTCCGCCGATGATGATCTCCTCGAACTTCAGCGATTGCCCGGAAATGGTCGTCAGCATCGTGAACCGGGAAGCCTGCTGGGGCTTGACGACGATGATCCCGTCACCGGTGGCGTCGAACGTGATGTTCCCGCTGATGATGTGCGCCACCAGGCTGAAGTGCCCATCCTTGACGTTGGCCGAGTCGGGCTTGGCGAGGATCTCCTGCGCCGTCGGCGGCTTGGCCGGGGCGCCGGCGCTATTGCCGCAGCCGGCGACGACGAGGGCCGAGATCGGAAGCAGGAGCCAGGTGCGCATTTTCACGGCGCTTATCCTAACGCCCGCGGGCCGATCCGTCAGACGATTTCGGCGTCCTCCAGGGGCAGGCTTCCCGACGGGAGGCGCGGCGGGAAGATGATCTCCTGGATGATGAAGACCGTATCGATCAGCTCGGCCGTGCCCGTTCCCGGCTGGAGCCGCTCGATCAGCCGCGGCCTGATTCGGCCCAACCCCTCGAGCTGCTCGCGCAACTCGGCCAGGGCCGGTTCATAGCCGTCGGGAACGGTATCCACGCCCTCGAGGTTCAATTCCTCCAATTGCCCAAGCAGATGATCCGTCAGCCGGCGCGGCTCGGCCAGCCGGGCCAGCCGGCGCTGCTGGTCGCGCCGTTCCGCCTCACGGATTTCCCGGTTCGCACTTCCCAGTGGTCCTATCACTAGCCCCTCCCTGCGGACAGGTGGTCGCGAGGTTCTCTTGTACCACCATTGGCGTCATCATTGTCGACTTGTTGAACACCGATCGCAATTGATCAAGCGAAAATCAGCCCGCTGTGGGCGGAGACCCCGCGGGGGCCCTAGTGCCAGGCGAGCCGGCCGCGCTCTTTCCAGTATTGATCGGCCGGCTCGGCCAGTTTCGAGAGCTGAGTGAGCTCATCCGGTGACAGGTGCACCGCGAGTGCTCCGACGTTGCTCCGCACCTGCGCCTCGGTCACCGCGCCGGAGAGCACCACGTCCACCCACGGATTGGCCAGGGCGGCCGCGATCGCGACTCGATCCTGGGACGCCAGCCGGCCGTTGGCCAGGGCTTCCTTGATGATCACGCCCCAGCCGGCGTCATGCGCATCGGCCAGCGCCGGGCCGGCGGATGGTTCGAGGAGGTTCCAGGTCGCCTGCACCGACTGGAAGGGATTGATCCCGTCGACACTGACCGCGAGCGCCCGCCGGATCACCTCGGCCTGCCGCGGACCGCTGACCGAGATGCCGATTGTGAGCCCGCCTGCCCGCAGCGTGCTGAGCTCGGCGAGGACGGCGCGGTCGTCGAGGACGCCGCTCTCGAGCGTCGCCGAGTGGATCTGATAGAGGTCGAGGTACTCGCCGAGCAGCGCGCGGCTCTCTTCGATCTGCCGTCGCAGCGCCGCGAGTGAGTGATCCTTCACCTGGTGGCCCCGGGCGTCGACCTGCCAATCACCGACGTAGGTGTAACCCCATTTCGATCCCACGGTGACCACGTTCGGTGGGAGCGCGCGCTGGTGAAGCCACGACGCAAGGAAACGCTCCGCAAACCCGTAGGACCGCGCGGCGTCGAAGTAGCGGATGCCGGCGTCATAGGCGGCGCTCAAAACCTCGTGCGACCGGCGCTCCAGGGCGGTCACGCTTCGATCGCTTCCGAGATCCTTCTCGCGGTCGAGCGTGATGTAGCCGGGGCGACCCACGGCGGCCAGGCCGAGGCCGATAGGCGTCACCCTGAGCCCCGTGGAGCCAAGCGGGCGAAGCTCCATCCCCGAAGCTACGGCTGCCTGAGGATCCGCGCCTTTTCCTCCTGGAACTCGGCTTCGGAGAGCACGCCGGACTCCTTCAACTCGCCGATCCGTCGCAATTGCTCGTAGCGATCGCCGCCGGGAGAGGGCGAAGTGACGACCGAAAGCCTCGGCGCCGCGGCTCGTTGCGCGACGTCGACCATAGCCACAATGTCCGCCCTCATCAGTGGCCCATTGATGTGGGCGGGAAACGATGCCTGCCGCTCGTCGGCCGTTTCGATAACGATGGTCGCAAAGCCGATCGCGTGCTTGCGCAGCGTGACGCGTCGCACGTCGGTCAGGGGGATGATGGCGGCCCTCCCGCCGGGGTCGCTCGGGCAGATCAGTCGTTGGGTCGTGAGGATGAGGGGCTTAACTGAAGTCCCCCAATCCTTCGCGGTGCGGACGACGAACTCGTCGTCGTCGAGCGTGGCCGCGCCCGGTAGGGGGATATCGTCGAACACAAGTGGAAGCGGGAAGGTGCCCTGCATTTGGGCGAAGTGCGCCTTGCGACGCGCCTCGCGGTCGAGTCCACCGGCCATGCCCTAGCCGGTCACCTTTTCCATCTCCCGTGCGCCCAGCGCTGCGGCCGCCACGGCTTCGAGGTCGCTGTCGATCGACGCCTCGACTGCGCCGATCACCGCCCCTTCGACGAAGGGCGCGTTGCTGAGCAGGACCCGGCCATTGCCGTCGGAGAGTTGCTCGATCGCCATCTGCGTGCTGAGCACGGCGCTGCCGAGGTCGACCAGGATCAGCACGCCCTCCGGCCCGCGGACCTCCTCGATCGCGCCCAGGATAGCGGTGGCATCGGTGCCCAACCGTCCGTCCGCCGTGCCACCGGCGACCGCGATCTTCACCTTGCCCTGGGTCATCTGGGCGGCCAGCTCCCGTACCCCTTCCGCCAGCTGGCGGCTGTGCGAAACGAGCACCATGCTAACCGTGCCCATAAGCCCTCGCCAGGATCTCGAGCGGGTGGGCGGACGTTGCGCCGGCCCCGTGCTCGACTTGCATTCGGCAGGTCTCGCAGTCGGCAAGCACCTGGTCACTACCGGCGGCCTTGACGGCTTCGAAGAGGCGGCTGCCGATCTTCATGGAGAGGTCGTACTTCTCGACCTTGACGCCAAACGTGCCGGAGATGCCACAGCACCCCTCGTCGACCTCCTCGAGCTGTACGCCGGGAATCAACCGCAGCAGGCGCATGGCCGGATAGCCGATCCCATGGGACTTCAGATGGCAGGGCGCGTGATACAGCAGGCGCATGGGGACGGTGTCAAACTCGAGGTTCAGCTCGCCCGCCTCGTGCAGCATCCAGAGGTACTCCATGATGTCGTAGACCCGCGCACCGACGCGCTCCGACCCGGCAATCTCGAGCAGGTGGCTGTAGTCGTGCTTCAACATCAGCCCGCAGGAGGTGGAGCTGGCCACGATGTCCATCTCCTCGACGATCGGGGTCAGGTGCCTCACATTCTGGAGGCCGTACCGGCGGGCCAGGTCCATGTTCGAATTGACCACGGTTGACCCAACAGCCGTAGAAGTACGCGACCTTTCGCCGTGATTTGATGGGTTGGTTGTGTCGCTTGAACCACCGCTCGAAGGTCAGCCATTGATACTTTGGCAGCGGCCGCCGCCGGTGGATTCCCACGAATCGCTCCATCAGCACGCGGAACAGCGGGTTGCTGTTGCCAAAGTTGGCGAGCGGGGCGGTCATGCTGCCAAGCTTGCCGAGCAGCCTCGTGCGCCCGAGCACCCAGTCCCGAAGGCTGCGTCCCTTTTCGCGGGCGCCCTGGTTCTGAGCGCGCCGGATGTATTCCTGGATGCTGACCTGCGATGGACAGGTCACCTCGCAGAGCTTGCATCCGGAGCAGAGGTCGAGGCCCGGGGTGACGGCGGCCTCCTGCGGCGAGCGAAATCGCTCCATGTCCGGGCCGAGGGCCTTGGGGCCGCGAAAGATGTCGGTGGAGCGGGCAACCGGGCAGACCGTGTTGCAGGCGGTGCATTTGGTGCAGGCCTCGACGGAGGCTTCCTCTTCAACCGTGTCCGTCGTGGGCTCGAACTCTTCGGTGATCACGCGGCGAGCGCCTCCTGCGCGGCGCGGTATCCGGTGGCGATCGCCATCCCACCTCGTGACTTGGTTCCCGATGGATCGTATCCCGCCATCGCGCCCCCGGCGCAAAAGACATTCCGCGCCAGCGGCTCCCGTTCTCATCCGCGGGCTGCAGCCGGTCTGTGAGTGCGTAGCCGACCTGCTCGAACGGCTGGGAGGCAAACAGCGACTCGGCGGTACGATCGGTCGGCACCTTGTTCCAGGCGATGGGCTGGTGGAAGAACGGATCGCGCACGGTGTGAACGCCGGCGCGGAACGCCCCATCGACCCAGTCCTCCAGGGCCAGGACGTAGGCGGCGGCTTCGACCGGAAGCTCGCGGCCGGCCGCTTTGAGCTGGATGCTCCGGCAGCGCCCGTCCGTGACCTCGGCGGCGTGCGCCGTCGCCGCCCAGACGATCTCGATCCCGGCCTCCTGCAAGTGCTTCCGAAGCCGGTCGAAGAGGCGGAGCGCGATCACGGACGGTGGGACGGTTGGGATTTCAAAGACCGGATGACCGACGGCCCGCTGAAACGCGGCGAAGGTCTCGTTGGGCGTGGTCAGCCCGAGCACGCCGGGGACGCCGATGCGTACGCCGTCGCCGCTGACGCGCTCCCGCAACTGACCGGCAACGGCGTCTCTGAAGGCGGCGTCCTCGAAGCTGCGCGCCAGGTCGATCGAGGTGAAGAGGCGATCGGGGCCGTAGCCCGGGGCCGTGACTCGAACGGCGGACACGTCGGCGGCGCCCCACTGTCGGGTCAGGTTGGCTGCCGCGAACTCGGGCGCGAAATCCTGGTAGCCCGTGAATCCGCAGAAGACGACAGGTTGCGGCCGGGTCAGGTCTCCCGCGGTCATGCTGGCGGGGGCGAGGCAGCATGGCTTGGGGGTGCCGGTCGCGGTCGGCAGCAGGAAGTTGCGGTCGAGCGCGCCCTCCCACGCAAGGCCGGCCTCCTTGAACCAGTCGAGCATCAACCGGATGCTTGCCTCGACCGCGTTCATTCCGGCGCGCGCGTACGGATGCGTCGGTTCCCGGGCGATCAAGGAGAGGCCGGGCCAGACGAGCACCACCTGACGTCCCGACTGCTGCACGGTCCGGGCGGCCGCCAGCGCGGAAAGCCCGGTGCCGATCACCGCGATGTCGGTCTTCATCGCTGAGCGCTGACCTCTGCGGGTTCGTGTGCCTGCTCCCCACGCTTACCCTGCTCCGCTCGTGCGGGAGGGAGATTTCCGGCAGGGGTGGGGGGCTGCAGCCGCATGAGCTCGCGGTCGACGTTGTAGAGCTCCATGTGAAGCCCGGTGGTGATCTGCATGTTGCGCAGCTGGCTCCCCCAGAAAACATGGCGAACGCCCCGCCACCGCGTCTCGAGAAAGTCCGCCATCGCCCGGGTCGCACTCGGGCCATCAAAGCCCCGGTCGGTGACCAGCCGGGCCGCGAGCCGGTAGGAGCAGATCGCGGCCTGGCACGGCCCCATGCCGGAGCGCGTCCGGCGGCGGACGTCCTCAAGGTCGCGCACGGCCGGGTCCTTGAACCAGGGCGCGACGTCCTGCGACCGCACCAGCTCGCACTCGCACAGCAACGGCTGGAGTGGTGGTTCGTCACCGTGCGGCTTGGGGACGCCGAGCACCGATGGACGGTGGCGCAACTGGTCGAGGGGTTCCTCTCGATCGTTCAGGGGCACCTCGGCGGTGGTGCACGGTGTGCTCACGCCGAGGTGGCGAGCGGCCACGTCGACGACCCGCTCCGCCATCAGGCGGTAGGTCGTCACTTTGCCGCCGACGATCGAGGTGAAGCCCTTGATGCCGTCGCGCTCCTGGTGGTCGATCACGGCGAAGTTGCGGCTCATCTCCCGGCCCTCGGCCTCCGCCCCGAGGTCGTAAAGGGGGCGGACCCCGGCGTAGGCGCGCATCGCGCGCGCCGTGGTGACGCCGTCGAGCATCATCGCGCCCTCCTCGATCATGCGCCGGACCTCGTCCCACTCGATCGGCAGGGTTTCCGGGTGCGGCACCTTTGCCGAGGTGGTCCCGAGGATCGACACGCTCAGTCCCGGAACGACGATGTCGCCGTCTCCCGGCTTGTGACAGCGATTGATCGCCGCATGCGCCAGCCGCCGAGACAGGACCACCATGGTTCCCTTGACGGGGACCACCTTGACCTCGACCCCGAGCAGGCGGGCCACCAGCCCGGCCCACGCGCCGGTGGCGTTGATCACCGACTGACACGCGATCGATCCTTCCTCGTTCGTCTTCGAGTCGCGGATGCGCACCCCGGTCAGGCGATCCCCGTCGCGAAGAAAGCCGCTGACCTCGGTATGGGTCATCACCAGGGCGCCCCGGCGTCGCGCCGATTCGATGTTGCCGACCACCAGGTAGAACGGGTCGAGGTGCCCGTCTTCCGGCACCCAGAAAACCGTGCGCACATGCCTGGAAAGCGCCGGCTCGCGCCGGCGCGCTTCATCCACCGAAATCCGTTCGCAGGTGATGCCGGTGCGGCGGCAGCCCTCCACGAACTTTGGCTCCCATTCGTGATCTTCCTCGGTAACTGAGACGAAGTATCCGCCGGTATCCTCGACCGTGCGACGGGCGATCCGACGCAGGATGCGGCCCTCCTCGACGCACTCGATGGCAGCCTGTTCGTCGTTGACGCAGTAGCGCCCGCCCGAGTGCAGGAGGCCGTGGGAGCGGCCCGTCGTCCCGGATGCCAGATCGCCCTTCTCGACCAGGATGGCATCGATGCCGCGCAGCGCCAGGTCGCGGAGCACCCCGGCGCCCGTCGACCCACCCCCGATGACGACAACGCCCGTGCTGGTGTCAGGCATTCAACAGAAAGGGGAAAGGACCGCGGCCCTTTCCCCTCATCCTAGCGTGCTCTTCTACGACTTCGCGCCAGCTCCAACCGCTTCGCGTGTCGGTTCCTTCTCGACCCAGCCGAGCGTCCGCTCCACGGCTTTCTTCCATCCAGCGAGGCCCTGTTGCCGCTGCTCCGCAGTCCACTGCGGCTCGAAGACCTTGTCCACCTGCCAGTTCTTGCGCAGCTCATCGAGCGTGCTCCAGAAGCCGGTCGCCAGCCCGGCGCCATACGCGGCGCCAAGCGACGTCGTCTCCTGCACTTGCGGCCGGACGACCTTGACGCCAAGGATGTCCGCCTGTAGCTGCATCAGGAAGTCGTTCTTGACCGCCCCGCCGTCCACCTTGAGGGTGGTCAGCTTGACGCCCGAGTCCGCCTCCATCGCGTCCGCAACTTCCTTCGTCTGGTAGCAGATGGCCTCGAGCGTGGCCCGGACCAGGTGCGCGCGGGTGACGTAACGAGTGAGCCCGACGATCGCACCCCGGGCGTACATATCCCAGTGCGGCGCGAACAGGCCGGAGAACGCCGGCACGAAGTAGATCCCGCCGGAGTCTTCGACCGACTTCGCGATCGCCTCGGTCTCGGATGCGTCCTTGATGATCTGCAGGTTGTCCCGCAGCCACTGGATCGCCGCGCCCGTTATGGCGATCGAGCCCTCCAGCGCGTAGACGGACTTGCCCTGCTCCAGGCCGTAGGCGGCCGTGGTCAGCAGACCGCTCAGAGGGCCGCCTGCTGGTCACCGAGGTCGGCGCACACCGGTACGACTCCGCCCACCGCGCCGTTCGCCTTCGTCTGTCCGTAGAGCCGCTTGTCGCTTGACGGCCGGATCTGTGGCAGCATCGCCCGCGGGACCTTGATCTTGCTGAGCAGCTCGGCATCCCAGTCCAGCGTCTTGAGATCCATCAGCATGGTGCGCGACGCGTTGCTGTAGTCGGTGACGTGCGCCCCACCCTCGGGCCCTCCCGTCAGCCACCAGATGACCCAGGTATCGATGTTGCCGAACAGCAGGTCGCCGCGCTCCGCCGAGGCGCGCGCACCCGAGACGTTGTCGAGGATCCACTGGATCTTCGGCCCGGAGAAATAGGTGGCGACGACGAGCCCGGTCTTACTCTTGACCAACGGCTCGACACCGTCATTGATCAGCCGCTGACAGATGTCGATGGTGCGGGTGTCCTGCCACACGATGGCGTTGTAGACCGGCTTACCGGTCTTCTTTTCCCAGACCACCGTGGTCTCGCGCTGGTTGGTGACGCCAATCCCCGAGAGCTCGTCGGCCTTGATGCCCTTCTTCGACATCGAGCCCTTGATCACGCGCTGCGTCTTGTCCCAGATCTCCATCGGGTCGTGCTCGACCCATCCGGGCTTGGGATAGATCTGCTCGTGCTCGAGATAATCGGTCGACACGACCTTGCCATCGTGGCTGAACACCATGAAGCGGGTTCCCGTGGTGCCCTGGTCGACGGCTGCCGCGTACTTCTTGTCCGCCATTCCGTCCTCCTTACGTCGTCGTTGTCGTGGCTCGCTGGGGTAGCGCCGCCAGGCTGTCGCTCAGCGCTCGAAGCATCAGGTAGGACGAGGTCGCGCCCGGGTCCTGGTGGCCGATGCTGCGATCGCCGAGGTAGCTGGCGCGTCCCTTCAGCGCTTTGAGCGGAATCGTCGCCTTCATCCCCTTCTCGGCCGCGTCTGCCGCCGCGGCCAGCGCCTGTTCCAGGGGTGCTCCGTTGTCGAGCGAGTGCTTGGCCTGCTCGATCGCCGGGGTTAACGCGTCGACCATCGTCTTGTCGTTGGGGTTCGCCTTGCCCCGCTCCACCACACCCTTCAGGCCCGCATCGAGCGCGCCCACGAGGTCCCGGCCGGAGACCGCCGATTTCCCATCCAGCGCGGCGCCGGCTCGCAGGAAAAATGTGCCGTACAGGGGCCCGCCGGCGCCCCCAACCGAGCCGACGAGGGCCATGCCGGTGGTCTTGAGCAGCGTGCCGACGTCCTTGTCGCGGACCGGGGCCAGTTTGAGCAGCACGGTCTGGAAGCCCCGGGGGCCGGGGTATGCACCGGCGCATCCCAGAATTTCGTCGTTTCGGCATCGAGTTTGAGCAGCGTTACCGACGTGCCAGCCATCTCCAGTGAGGTGATGTAGTTGCCGACGAGCGAGCGCGTCACCTTGATGCCCTTACCGGTCAGATACCGGTGGACCGCATTGAAGACGACGTACAGCTCGATCAGCGGTGTCCCACCCATGCCGTTGACGAAGGCGAGAACCTCATCGCCGCTCTTGTACGGGATGTCGTTGACGACGGCCATGGTCAGGATCTCGGCGATCTCGTCGGCCGACTTCAGCTTGGTCCGTTCCCTTCCGGGCTCGCCATGGATGCCGATGCCCAGTTCCATCTCGTCGTCCGCGATCTCGAACGTCGGCTTCCCGGCCGCCGGGACGATCGCTGACGTGAGCGCCATACCCATGCTCCGGCCGTTCGCATTCACTTTCTTCGCGAGCGCCGTTACCGTCTCCAGGTCAGCGCCGGCCTCCGCCGCGCCGCCGGCGATCTTCTCCAGCAGGACCGTGACACCCACGCCACGACGACCGGCCGTGTAGAGGCTGTCCTGGACCGCCACGTCGTCATTCGTGATGACCGCGTTGACCTTGGCGCCCTCTCCACGCGCCAACTCCGCTGCCATCTCGAAGTTCATGATGTCGCCCGTGTAGTTCTTGACGATGTGCAGGACACCGGCCCCGCCATCGACCGCCGCCGTCGCCCGCGCCATCTGGTCGGGAGTCGGCGAGGTGAACACCGCACCCGGACACGCCGCGTCGAGCATCCCGAGCCCAACGTAGCCACCGTGCAACGGCTCGTGACCGCTGCCACCGCCCGACACCAGG
>WNFI01476044.1_pt1 | contig 14616 bp, 19 predicted proteins | sample 5400471 | NCBI WGS metagenome assembly WNFI01 (sample SAMN13153348, study PRJNA577476) | soil metagenome | isolation source: 100 cm saprolite on Douglas fir-dominated hillslope | place: USA:California | collected 2013-09-17
CGGATGAATCTTCGCGCGTTAGGGCCGTTACGAATCTCTCCGCGGGTGCGACCTCGTGAATTACACTGACACGGTTCGCATTCAATCAGAAGGAGAATCCATACGCGAGAAGCAGCCTGGAGTTTGTTGACTGAATTCACGCAGTCGGAGAGTTTGCGCAAGCATGCGCTCGCGGTCGAAGCCTGCATGCGCGCTTGTGCGCGCAAGTGGGGTAACGGCGCGCCCGATGCGGAAGAGCTGTGGGGCGTGGTTGGACTAATTCACGACTTCGACTACGAGCGCTGGCCCAGCCTGGAAGACCATCCGTATCGCGGCAACGAAATTCTTAAAGAGCGCGGATGGCCCGACGACATTCGCCGCGCCGTGATGTCGCACGCCGAATACAGTGGCGTCTCCCGCGACACGCCGATGGAAAAATCTCTCTTTGCCTGCGACGAACTCGCCGGATTCATCACCGCTGTGGCACTGATCAAGCCGGGAAAGTCGCTGGCCGAGGTCGACGTGAAGTCGGTGCGCAAAAGAATGAAAGACAAAGCCTTCGCCCGCAAAGTAAATCGCGACGACATCATCAACGGCGCAGCCGCGTTGGGCGTGGACCTGGACGAGCACATCGCGATGTGCATCGAGGCGCTGAAAAGAATCGCAGGAGAGTTGGGATTGGATGGGAACGTGAAGACTCAGCTATAAGACTCTACCGCACTAGCTCCGCCACCTTGCCGCTTGCGATCAACTCCGCAATCCGGGCGAAGTCTGTGTACATTACGCGATCTTTCTCCATTGTCGGACACACCGAGCGGATCGCAGCATGAGCCCCCTGCCCGCGCTTCGATGTCTTGAGGGGAGCTAGAAAATCCAGTGCCTGCGCCACGGCCATGGCTTCGATCGCCATCACGTTCCGGGTATTGTCGACGATGCGCTTCAGCTTGATCGCCGCCGTCATGCCCATGGAAACGAAATCTTCTTTATTGCCCGAAGTTGTGATCGAGTCGACCGACGCGGGATGCGCCCAGACTTTGTTCTCGCTGACTAGCGCCGCGGCCGTGACCTGCGGCATCATGAATCCGGAGTTGAGACCGGCCCCCGGCGCCAGAAACGGCGGCAGCCCCTCACTAAGCGCGGGATTCACGAGACGCTCGATTCGCCGCTCGCTGATCCCGGCCAGCGCGCTGAGCGCGATGCCCAGAAAATCCAGAGCAAAGGCCACCGGCTCGCCGTGAAAATTTCCGCCGGAGATGACGTCGCCCACTGCATTCTTCGAATCAGTAATGAAGACCAGCGGATTATCGACAGCGGAGTTGGCTTCAATCTCGAAGACCTCACGGCAATGTGTGAGCGTATCGCGCACCGCGCCATGCACCTGCGGAATGCAGCGTAGCGAGTAAGCGTCTTGCACACGGCCGCAGTCGCGGTGGGACTCACGAATCTGGCTGCCTTGGAGCATAAGGCGCAGGTTCGCGGCAGTTTTCATCTGGCCGCTGTGTGGACGTGCCTGGTGGATGCGCTCGTCGAACGCGGCATCGGTGCCCTTGAGCGCGTCGCAACAAAGTCCGCCGAGCACGTCGGCGGTATCTACCAACGTTTCAGCAGCGAGCAACGCCAGCGTTCCGACGGCCAGCATCGCCTGCGTGCCGTTGATGAGAGAAATCGTTTCTTTCGCCTCAAGCACCAGCGGCTTGATCTGCGCCCGCTTCAGCGCGTCGGCACTCGGGACATGCGCGCCCTTGTCGTCGAAGCATTCGCCTTCGCCAATCAGGGCCAGCGCCAGATGCGCCAGGGGAGCCAGATCGCCGCTTGCGCCCACACTCCCTTGGGACGGCACCACGGGCGTAACGCCGCGATTGAGCATCTCGCAAAGCGTGTCGATCACAATCGCTCGTACGCCGGAAAATCCCTTGGACAGGGAGTTCGCCCGCAACAGCATCATGGCGCGCGTTTCCGCGACCGAGAGCGGTTCGCCCACGCCCACCGCGTGCGAGCGCACCAGGTTGACTTGCAACTCGCGAATCTGGTCGCCTGCGATGCGTACATCGCTTAGCTTGCCCACGCCCGTGGTGATGGCATAAGCGAGCTTGTCGCTGGCGACAATGTCGTCAACCACCGCACGCGCCCGGGCGACAGCCTCCCGTGCATCGGGCGCAAGCAAAACTGGACGCCGTTCGACCGCGACTTCACAAACCGCTTCCAGAGTTAGATCGTTTCCGTTGATGTGCAGTGCGTTCAAAGTTCCCCAGTCTTGTGTCGGCGCTACTTTCCGGCCGCCGCACGAAATACGGTTAGATACTTTTCCGGCAGTGCCGCAATCTTCATATTCGAATCGGTGACGATGTGAGTGGTTTCACCCTCGGCCAACAGTCCGTTATTTTCCGCCCGAACTATCTCGTAAGCGAACACCACCACCGATTCGCGCACGCTCTTCAGTTGCGTGCGAACCAGAACTTCTTCGTCGTAGTACACAGGAGCACGATAGCGGCACTTCACTTCGGCGACGGCAATGAACCGCCCGTCCGTGCGCTCCATATCGCGGTAAGAAAATCCCATCTGCCGCATCAATTCGACGCGCCCCACCTCAAACCAGATCAGATGATTCGAGTGGTAGACTACGCCCATCTGATCGGTCTCAGCATAGCGCACGCGCAGCCGCGTTTCATTGTGCCCGTTCTGATTGTTTGAACTCATTTCCCTGTCCATATCGGCTTGCGTTTTTCGAGGAAGGACGAGATGCCCTCGCGGAAGTCCGCAGTAGTTCGAATCGCCGCATTCTCGCGGACGGCCGCTTCAATTTGCGCGTCCAGTTCGGCACGCGCGTGATCGGTGAGTAGCTGCTTGGTCGCGCGCAGCGACGCCGGACTGTTTTCTATTAGCAGCGCCGCCAGTTCACGAGCCCGATCCAGTAATTTATCGGTCGGCACGATTTCGTTGATTAATCCCATGCGCTGCGCTTCCTCTGCGTCGAAGATTCTTCCCGTAAGCAGCAGATCGCGTGCCTGCTTCTCGCCGACCTGGCGCAATAGGAATGTCGAAACAATTGCGGGCACGAATCCGATGCGAACTTCGGTGTAGCCAAACTTTGCGTCCGGCACGGCGAGCGTGAAGTCGCACAGTAGCGCCAATCCGGTTCCACCTGCGATGGCCGCCCCGTTTACCGCCGCGATCGTCACCTTGGGAAACTCGTACAGCGAACGGAACAACTGAACCATTTTCTGCGAATCTTCTATGTTTTGCTCCGTGGATCGTCCCAGCAGCGACTTCAGATTATCGAGATCCATTCCCGAGCAGAACGCCTTGCCCGCGCCCGTGACTATTAGAACGATCGCTTCGGATTTCGCTACCTCGTCGAATGTCGTCAACAAATCGTCAATCAGCTCGAAGCTGATGGCATTGCGCTTGTCTGGGCGGTTCAACGTAATCGTGGCAATGCCACCGTCATATGCGAGTTGGATGGTCTTGTAGTTCATTGAAACAGTTCAGCAAATGGTCACGGATTGTACCGTTGGTGCAACCGGCGATCCTTAGTCCGCGTGCGAACTCGAAAACTTCGCGGCGATTCCCGCCGTCGCTTTCAATAATACGTCGAGCGGCTTAAGTGCCGGCAGTTCAGCGCCGCGTTGCGCCAGTACCCCGATCACTTTCTCGGTGGGAATATTTCCCACAAGCGCGTCCTGCGCAAAAGGACATCCGCCAAGACCACCCAGCGCCGAATCGAAACGTCGGCAGCCCGCGTCATATGCCGCCAGAATTTTCTCCGCCTGGCCATGCCCACGGTATCCGCCAGCGAAATCGTCTTCAGATTCTCGATTTCCATCAGCCCAATGGCTTCAACTACTTCGTCCACGTTCCACAAATCGCCATAGGGATTGCCGAATGCCATCGAAATATAAACCACGACATCGAGTCGCGCGTCGTCGGCTTTCTTCTGTATCTTTTCCAACTCCTCTAGCGATTCCTCCGGCGACTGATTCTGATTCTTGCGCAAGAAAGTCTCGGATATCGAATAAGGAAATCCCAGTGTCGTCACGGCCTGCGTATCGATCGCCCGCTGTGCGCCCTTTTCGTTCACCACGATTCCGATAATCTCCACGTCGTCGGGAGGATCGAGGCCCTTCAATACATCTTCCGAATCCGCCATCTGCGGAACCGCTTTCGGTGAAACGAACGACACCGCGTCGATATGCTTGAATCCCGTGCTTATCAAGGCTTTCAGATAGTCGGCCTTGAGGTCGGCAGGAATGTGCCCTTGCAACCCCTGCCAGGCATCGCGCGGACACTCGATTAGTTTGACAGAATCAGACATGAAATTCTTGGCCACGGATACACACTGATCTTCACGGATTGAAAAAACCGTTTTTGCTGTATATCCGTGTTTTATCCGCGCAATCCGTGGCGAATCGGGTTAAGTTTGCAGCACTCCCACCTTGAACTCCGCCACGTCCGGATTCAGCGCCGCGGCCTCCAGCGCCTGGGTGATCGCCTCCCGCGTTTCGCTGGGATCGATGATCTTGTCGACCCACAACCGCGCCGCGCCGTAACGCGGATCGGTCTGCTCGTCGTAGGTGCGCTTGGTCGATTCGTACAGTTCTTTCCTTTCTTCCTCGCTTAGCTTCTTGCCACCACGCTCAAGCTGTTTCACTTTAATCTCGACCAACGTTCCGGCTGCCGCATCGCCGCTCATGACCGCATAACGCGCGGTCGGCCAGGCAAACACAAAGCGCGGGTCGTAAGCCTTCCCGCACATGGCATAGTGCCCGGCGCCAAACGATCCCCCGACGATCACGGTAATTTTCGGCACCACGGAATTCGAAACCGCGTTCACCAGTTTCGCGCCTGCTTTGATGATGCCGCTCCACTCCGCGTCGCGACCGACCATGAATCCGTTCACATCGTGAAGAAAGATCAGCGGGACCAGATTCTGATTGCAGTCCATGATGAAGCGCGCGGCTTTTTCCGCCGACTCCGTATAAATCACGCCGCCGAACTCGACACGCTTGTGCCCTTCATGATCGGTCTGCTGCGCGTGTAGTTTCTGGTTCGCCACAATGCCCACGGCGAAGCCGCCAATGCGCCCATATCCGCAGATCAACGTCTTGCCGTACTCCGGCTTGTACTCGTCGAAACGGCTGCCATCGAGCACACGCGCCAGAATTTCTTTCATGTCATAGGGGCGCGCGGGCGACGAGTCGTAGATGCCATAGATTTCCTCCGCGGCCAGGCTAGGCGCGACCGGCTTCTTGCGGTCCCACGGCGACAGCCGCCGGTATCCCCATTTTTCGATGATCGATCGAATCCGCGCAATGCACGCCTCATCGTCGGGTTCGCGAAAATCAACCGTGCCGCTGATCGCCCAGTGCATTGCTGCCCCGCCCAATTCGTCCGCGGAAATCTTTTGACCAATCGCCGCCTGTACCAGCGCGGGGCCGGCGAGAAACAGTCCGCTGCCGTCTGTCATCAGCACGTGATCGCACATCACCGGCAAATATCCACCTCCGGCCACGCACATTCCCATGATGGCCGCGATCTGCGCAATGCCCATCGTTCTGCGCGCGAATCACTTTCTTCGCTGTCATCGGGAAAAATGCGCCTGCCTTTACCGTGGCGTCATTGGCGATGATCATCACCAGCCGCGTGTGCACTCGAGCCATCCCCGTGATCACGCCCGCCGCCGGCGCTCCACCCCATTCTTCGTACATTCCATGTGCGGTGTAGATGCCGAGCTCGAAAAAAGTCTCCGGATCAGCCAGCCGTTCGATGCGCTCCCGCGCAGTCATCCGGCCCTTTCCGTGCTGATTTTCAACCGCCTTAGCGCCCCCGCCCTCGCAAATCTTTTGCTCCTCGTTACGCACCTGCGACATCAGGTCGGCGAGAAAACGCATATTCGCTTCAAAACGTGCCGAGGTTGGATCGATCTTGGTCGGCAAGACGTTCGCCGGCAAGGACGAGTTCAGAGTGGAAGGTTCGTTGCGCTCAGCCATGAGTCGAAGGGAACGGACTGATTACGGTATACTAGCTGGGCGGAAGCGCGCAAACGCGAAGTGCATGCCACGATCACTGTCCGATGCGTCGTACAGCCTCTGCGACGGGGTCGTCGGCAATGGCCTCGATCAGGCCTACGCGCAATGCCTTGAGCGCATCGATCTTTTCCGCCGTCACCAACATTTCCAGCGCGTGCCCCTTGCCAATAAGCCGAGGTAGACGTTGCGTCCCTCCCCATCCCGTGAGCAATCCCAGGGCTGCGCCGCGATGTCCAAAGACAGCATTCGGCGAGGCCACACGCCGATGGCAGGCCAGCGCCAGATCGAGCCCGCCGCCCATGCAGTATCCCGAGATGGCGGCAAATACGGGGGCAGGGAATTGCGCCACAGCATTCATCAGAGCCTGTCCCATCTTGGAGAATTCGTAAGCGGCAGGACCGTTCAGCGCCGCAATCTCTGTCAAGTCCGCTCCAGCAGAGAAAAATCTCTCATTGCCCGCAATGATCAGCGGTTGCGCATTCCGAGCCAGTTCTTGCATGAGTCCTTCCAGAGCAAGCGCGTAGCCATGTGTCAGACGGTTAGTTCGATCCGGAGAATGAAGATACAGAAGCGATAAGCCGCTGTTCTCTTGCAGAGAGAAAAATGGAGAGGCGATCAAGAAATTGTTCCCGAAAGGCTGGAATGGCGAACGCCGTTTAACGAGGCTTTCCTTTCGTTACGACACCATAGCCTAGCCGATACGAATAGTACCTCAGTAATGCGATGTTCTCCGTCTAACTTGCCGAAAGTCAAACAGAAGTTTCCAGCGAACACGTTTGTGATGCAAACACACACGGTTTGCACACATTAGGAGAGGTCGGTGCGAATGCGTAGCTTCCGAATGTATGGCGTAATTCTGGCACTGCTGATGCTGCCTGGATTGGTCTGGGCGCAGAATGTCACCAGCAGCGCACAGGAAGACGTTTCGCTTCTGGTCAAGCAGATCAAGGAGTTGCAACAGCAAGACCATGACCTGCAAGAACGGATCAGGATTCTGGAAGATAACCAGAAGGGCATTCCACCGCCCGGGTCAGCGCCGGCTGTGCCGGCAACGGACTCCTCGGTATCGCCCGTGCAGGAACAAACTACTTCTGTGCCGCTTGAATTGCACGATCTGCGTGGCTTTCAGTGGCGCGGCTTCGGGGAACTCGACTACAAAGTTCTTAATCAACGCCGGCCCGAAACAGGGAGCTATGGGTTTGTTCCAGGCTCGGCGGGAGACTTCTACACCGGGCGATTTTGATTTATTGCTTACTTCAAGGCTATCCAACCGAGCCAGCGTGCTTTCTGAAATGGTGTTTGAGGAAGCCGATGCTCAAAAATTCAGGATTAACTTACATTGGGTACTCCTCAAATATGACTACAACGACCATTTAAAAATGTCTTTTGGCCGCTATCAGACCAACATTGGTTACTACAACTGGGCTTTTCGCAGTGCGGCCTGGCTGCAAACCACCGCCGATCGGCCACTGATAATGGAGTTCGCCAGCAACGGCGGACTGCTCCCGACGCAAGCGGTCGGAGTTTCAATCACCGGTACGATCCCTTCCGGGAAGCTGGGGTTGAATTACATTTTCGAATACGGATCCTCTGACACAATTCGGCCCGACATCAACGGCAGCGGCCTGCTGAATGACGAGAACAACGGCAACCAAGTCAACATTGGTTTTTTTCTTCGCCCAGACGCTTTCCGGGGATTACAAATCGGGGGCTCTTACTACCACGACAAGATCAGCAATTTAATCCAAGGACCATCCTTGCGATTTGGCCAGACGATTGTTAATGGTTACGCCGTGTATGTGGCGCACGAGTTCGAGTTTTTGAATGAAGGTTTCCTGATTCGCGATGCTGCCTTGCATTTCAGCACCGCGGTTTTCAATACACCTGCGTTTTATTCTCAGCTTTCGAGAAAGTTCGGTCCCATTCGTCCGTTTGTTCGTTACCAGTATGTAAATACCAGTTCTAACAATGAAATCTACGACGATATCGGCCTGCGCGCCGGTCCTTCCTTCGGCGCTCGTTACGATCTGAACGACTACATTGCCGCCAAGGCCCAGTTGAACCACACCATGCGCAGAGGCCAACCCGATTTAAACGGCCTGCAACTGCAATTGGCATTCACTTTTTGAAGGCAGGAGAGCCGTATGACCGCCAAATCAATCGCAACTCTCCTGCTGCTATGGTTAGCCAGCCTCTGCCATGTTCCGCTGAGTGCGGCTCAGATCAACGTAGCTGTGGTGGTCAACTCGGGGAATGCTGTTTCCACTCTTAGCCTGGGAGATTTGCGAAAGATATTCTCTGGAGAGAAACACTCGTGGCCTAGGGGGCAGCCCATCAAGCTCGTGGTACGCGGTCCAGGATGCCAGGAACGGCTCGTTCTATTAAAGCTTCTGGCGATGTCGGAGGGCGAATACAAACAATATTGGACAGCCCAAGTGTTGCGTGGAGAAGCTGATGCCGAACCGTTGACTGTGCCTTCCATCGGCATGCAGTTAGAGTCGCTGAAAGTTTTCCCCGGAGCCATCAGTTTGGTGAATGCTCAGGACGTGAAGCCCGGAATGAAAGTGTTGAAGATCGATGGTTTACTGCCTGACGCCCCCGGTTATCCACTCCACTGAGACGTTGACTCAGGATTTCTTCTCAATCCACTCTGCCAGCCGGCAGCTGTCTTCCTCGAGCAGAAAAGTTCCGGCGCCGAAGCATTCCCCGAAAATCCGGTGCGACTCCGGATCGCGCGCGGCCCGTGAAATCCACTGCTGGCCCACACGGTATTGCGCAGCCGTGAACCACTTCTGCGGTAGCACTTCCACCAATCCGGCCTGCAGGTAAAAAATAAATAACGCAAAGGCTGGATCGTCGTTCGACATTGCCTTGTAACTGGTCGGAACAATCAGTTCGTCCACAGAAGCCAGTTCCGCAGGTACTTCGATCTTGTGCATGCCCGGCTCCAATGAGACCGGAACTTCCAAGTCAGCCAATGGCGCAGTCAACGAATAAATGCGGTCGGCGGACTGCTTGAACCATCCCGCAACCTCAGCTAGGGCGAAAGCCTTAAGCTGATCGGGATCGAAACACGCCAGCCGGATGTTGCGGCCCTCGGGGCACCAAATTCCAAGAAAATGTGGCGGCACCAGAAACGGCCGGCAATATGTGTTCAACGCCAGGCGCGGCTTGTCAGGCTCCTGCTCCAGCGCGAGCGTGACCAAATAGCCCACCGGTCCTTCTTCGCCGTGATGCGTCCACACAAATCGCTGGCCCGATGCCGAACGAAATGCAGGGAAGGTCTTCCAGTACCACGGCGCAGGTCCGACGGTGCGCTCGAGTTGCTGCCGAAAGCCGGCGATGTTGGGAGTTGTCATGCAGCGAGAGTCTTCGCAGAGGTCGAGGCCGGGTTGGATTCACGCACGCTTACGGCGCGACCGTAACCCCGGATCCTCTTACATTCGCGCGGATGAATTTCACGATGTCATCCATCGACGTGCCCGGCTGGAAAATTGCACCAACACCAATGCTCTTCAGTCCCGCAATATCCTGGTCTGGGATAATCCCGCCCACCAGCACGATCACGTCGTCCATCTTGTTCTGCTTGAGCAGGTCCATGACGCGCGGCACAATTGCGTTGTGCGCGCCGGAGAGAATCGACAGGCCGATGATCTGTACGTCTTCCTGTAGCGCCGCGTTGACGATCATCTCCGGAGTCTGCCGCAGCCCAGTGTAGATGACTTCCATGCCCGCATCGCGCAGCGCGCGGGCAATCACTTTGGCGCCGCGATCATGCCCGTCCAAGCCGGGCTTGGCCACCAGCACGCGAATTTTGGGATCAGCCATCGATATTCATTTAACCACAGCGGGCGTGGAGGAGCACAGAGAGGTTACTCTCTTCGCAACTCTGGTCCCATTGGTCAAACCGTTTTGATATCCAGACTCCGCCATAAATACCAGCATGCCACGCTGCGATACGGTTCCCACGGCTTCGCAATCTTTTCCATCTGCTCGGGCGTCGGCAACTTGATCTTCACTGGCCGCGCTTTCTTCGCCGGTCCTTTCCCTTTTTTCTTGCCCGTTTTCTGGACGGCCGCAATCTTCGTCTTGCGATCCAAATAATGCTTGAACATCGCCATCCGTACGCCGAAGTCCCCGGTCGGCAACACATTCTCGCGCTTGAGAGAGAATATTAGGAACATCTGCGCGGTCCACACTCCAATGCCCTTGACCTGCGTCAAATGCTCGATCACCTCAGCATCCGGCATATCCGGCAGCAGCGAGAAATCGAGCAGACCAGACGCAGTTTTTGCCGACAAGTCTTTCAAATAAGCGGATTTCTGCTTCGACAAACCAACGCTTCGTAGCTGCTCGTCGCTGAGCTTGAGAATTCCTTCCGGAGTCAGGGGCTCGCCGGCGAGCGCCGCGAAACGGTTAAAGATGGTCACCGCCGCTTTCCCATTCAATTGCTGGTAGACAATCGCTTCGGCCAGGCTGTGAAATTCCGGCGTGGCAAACTGCATGCGGCACGGCCCCACGCGTTCGATCAGCCCGCGCATCACAACATCAGATTTCTTAAGATGATTAACGGCCTTTCGCATGACCTACTACATCTATCACAAAAAAGCGATCAGGTGGCGAATAAAAAACGAATCAGCCAGGAACTACTGCCCCTTCTTAATCGCAATGCCCATGACTTCGTACCTGCCGCCGCGCAAGAGTTTGTCCGTCCCCAGAAAGGCCCGCGCCGGAAAGTCGCCGTGGAAATAGGTCTTGTACACGGCATTGAAAGTATCGTAGAGCTTCAGATCGGTGCACGCGATCTGAATCCAGACCACATCGTCCATGGTCAGTCCGGCAGACTCTACCGTTTGTTTGACGCCCTCCATCGCCAGCCTGGCCTCGTCCTCAGCGCTCGCCGGTGGCGCTCCCGTCTTCGCTTCGAGTCCAATGTGCCCCGCGATGTACAAAGTATTGCCAACCAGCACGCCATCGCTGAAAGGCAACCCCTTCCTGTCGCCCGAACGTGGCGCATTAATGTATTTGCGATCCGCCGCTCCCGCCGCAACGCAGAACACCAGCAACATCAGAATTATTGTGCGCAGTTTCATGACCCCTCCTAAAAACTTAATCTGAAGGCTTTACTTTAACAGTGCAGTTGACTCAGGCCTTTCGACGTGAGTGCTTAGGCTGACTTGCGTTCTCCCCGGCGGAAGTTGTCGATCAAATATTCCGACGTACGCAGCGAGAACGCGAGGATACTTATCGTCGTTGTCTTGTCGGTGCAGTTGAGAAACACGCTGGCATCGCACACGTAAAGATTGGGCACATCGTGGGTCTGTCCAAACCGATTCGTCGCGAAATGCTTGGGGTCATTCCCCATGCGGCACGTCCCCGTTTCATGCAGACTCCAGCCAGGGATTTCAGGTGCATCGCCCGAACCCTCGAGCACGCCGCCCGCAGCGCGCAGCACTTCCGCGCACACTTCTTTCGAGTGCTCCCACATCTTCAGCGCGTTCTCATCCCACTGGAAGTGCAAGCGCGCAACCGGAATGCCGTAAGGATCTTTCACCTCCGGGTCGAGATCCATATAGTTCGTGTCGGAGCGCAGTGAAGGTGCCTGAATCCCGAAGCTCACCGGCGTCGGATAACGCCTCTTCACTTCACGCTTGAATGAAGAGCCAAACCCATCAAGCCTTGTCGCGAATGAGGGAAATTCTTCGCAGCCGCCGTCGGGATAGACCGAGTATCCGCGAATGAACTTCTCTTCGTGCGGGTTGGTCAGATTTTGCCAGCGTGGCATCCAGGCGATGGTGCTATCGGCGACGTGATCGGGAAAGCTTGGCTGGCCGAGCAATTGCGGCAGATATCCCCGGGCCGATTCGCCGTAAAGATGATCGCAAAGATTGCGGCCCAGCTGCCCGCTGGAATTGGCGATGCCGTTCGGCCAATGCCGCGACTTCGAATTCAGCATAATGCGCGCCGACTCGATGCACGACGCTGCTACCACCACTGCCCGCCCATACACTTCGACTTCCTGCTTCGTCTTGCGGTCGATGTACGCCACGCCCGTCGCATGGCCGTTTTGGTCGACCAGAATATTTTTAGCTAGTGCGTTCGTCCGCAATTCCAGATTCTTCGTTGCCTCGGCTTTCGGCAGCAAAAAATATGACGTGGAAAAAAATGCTCCGACATCGCAACCCGTGGTGCATTCTCCGCAAAAATGGCACGCAGGATGTCCTTCATGAGGTTGCGTAAGCTGCGCACAACGATCGGGCAGATACGGTACGCCAACCTTATTGCAGCCCGCTTCGAGAATGCGGTCGAGGCAGCGGAAATGGAACGGCCGCAGATACGAGCCATCCGGATTGCTCGGACGATTTTGCACCGTGCTGGCCACACCAATCATCTTTTCGACGCGGGTATAAAACGGACTGATCTCGTCATGCGTAATGGGCCAGTCGACGTCGTAGCCATCGAGCGATGCCGCCTTGAAATCGATGTCGCCGAAGCGCGCCGAGCTGCGCCCCCAGAAATTCGTCTTGCCGCCAACGGCGTTACAGCGCGGCCACATCCACTTCGTGCCCGGCGCAACCGTGAACGGAATCTCGTGATCCCACGCGGCCTTGGTGTATTCGTTGTCCATGTAACCGAAGGATTCATTGCGCCGCTTGGGATCGTCCGATCCACGAAACTTCATCTCCCACGGCATGCGGTGAAAGCGAAAATCTTTTTCCGGATCGAGTCTGCGTCCCGCATTGAGTGCGCACACTTTCAATCCCGCTTCGCACAGGGTCTTGATCGCCATGCCGCCGCCGGCGCCGGTTCCAATCACGATCACATCGAAGACTTGTTTGGGCATGTTGTCCAGTAATAGCGCGTTTTAGGAAGTCGCATGCGAAAGGTGCGCATGTTCGGGATCGTCTTTGTGCGGGCATTCGGGCGACTCCGCGTACGACTTCAAGGCAGGATTGTCTAACTCTTTGAAGCCGATCTCGCTGCTATAGAAGCCAGTCACCGTATACTCGCGCATCATACTGAAAAAACGGCAGCCCTCTTCATCGCCCGCACGCGCCTTGTCTTTATAAGCGAGCGGCTCAAGCAGGGAAGTCTGTTGGTCCGGCGTTAGTTCCACAAACTTCTTTCCCGTGCCTCGTTCACTGTGAGCGTTCATCCACGTCAGGCCGGTGCGGAAATCGTACTGCGCTTCGGGGTCGCTGAAGATCATAAAATCGATGAACTCCGCAACGCCAGCCTCCTTCGCGCCCGGCGTTGCGTCGCTAGGAATAATCATCTCCGCCAGCCGCTCTACAAGCGCATACTCCGCAGGCGTGAAAAACTGCAGCTTGTACTCTGCCGGCTTAATCTGCAGGGCTGCATTGCCGACGTGGCCGCAGGCAAACGCCCATTTGCTGAAGCCCGGGAACTGCGCGGCAGCTGCCGCCGTCCCCAGGATGCGCAGAATCTCCCGCCGCTGAATTCCTTGTCCCGCCATGTTGGTCTCCGCCTAGGAGAGAAATGACACGGTTTTTTCCACCAGCTCCGCCGTGGCTTTGTACGGGTCGCCCGGCGCATCGTACTCGATCGAGCAATATCCCTTGTATCCACGCTTTTTCAAAATGCCGAAGGTCCGCGCCAGATCCACATGTACTGCCTTCCCCTGCTCATTGACTTCGCCATCTTTCACATGACAGATGCCATAGGCATGCGCGAACATGGCATCGATGGCGCGGTACGCGTAATCCTCATCGTGCGCCGAAAGGGAGTTTCCGAAATCTGGCAGCGCACGTAGCCAGGGGCTGTTGACCTTCTCGATCACCTGCACAATGAAAAACGGATCCTCGCTTACCGGATTGTCATTCTCCAAATGCACCACAACATTTTTCTTTGCCGCATAGTCGGCAACTCGCTGCAAAGTGTCAGCTGCGCGTCCCACATCCGGTTTCGAATTCTTGGTTACTTCAATATGAGTGCGAATGCTGGGCGAGCCCAGCGCCGCTCCCACGTCCACCCATTCCTTGCTCGATGCCACGGCTCTCTCGCGTTCCGCTGGATCGCTGGAATACTGACTGAACGAACCGTCCACCGCAATATCGACAACCGCAGAGTGTGCTTTCTCGACGGCGGCTCGAAACTCGTCTAAATATTTTGCATTTGTCGAGGGGAAGATTGTGCTCCACGGCTCGATCTTGTGAACATTGAACTTCTCCGCGACATGAGCCGCGAAGTTTTTTAACTCGATCTGCTGCGCCGCTGGGACCTTGCTCGGGGATTTGCCATCCCATCCCTTCCATCCCACGATGAATTCGCGGAAGGGATACGCCGCCACGGCCACGCGCTCCCGCGGCGCGGAAGGAAACTTGACCGAAGGCGGAGCGTTTGCCGCTGCATGCGAAAGAGCCGGTGTTAGCCAAGCACCGGCTGCCACGCCAGCGCACTGTCCGAGAAATCGACGACGAGTTGTCTCGTTCATGACGGCGACAGTGTAGCAGAGAGCGGGCGATATGGATGGGCTACCTTCGCCCGAGCGGGAGCCAGAACTCACAAATGAAAAGCGGCGCGCGCCCACAACTGCTTCAAGCAGACGGCTGAGCCCCAAGCGATCATGTGACGCTCACTTCCGTATACG
>WNFI01285768.1_pt1 | contig 14613 bp, 17 predicted proteins | sample 5400471 | NCBI WGS metagenome assembly WNFI01 (sample SAMN13153348, study PRJNA577476) | soil metagenome | isolation source: 100 cm saprolite on Douglas fir-dominated hillslope | place: USA:California | collected 2013-09-17
TTATTTCTATTTACAGACGACTTTTGGAGAGACTATAACAAAATGGTCGACAGGAAAATAAATTTTGTCAGACCGCCAACGGAATATGAATATGGAAGGGTCGCAGTGTTTGAAGATTTATATGGAAACCTGTGGGACTTGTTAGAGCCGAACGAAAATAATAAGGGACTGATAAAAGAATAGAAAACTGCAGGTAACAAAAAGTCTATGCCAGCTGCGGGTGACGTGTAGGTATAAAGTTTAGTTTTCTCAATTTCGTTTCGGCCACGTGGGGCAAAGACGCGCTTCCAAAACCACTGCCGTCATAAACTCAAGCGTTGTGCGCAAGCCGTTTCAAGAGAGATCTGAGTAATGAAATGATACAAAGGATTTTTTGTTGTGCAGTTCTAATTTTGTTGTCAACGTTGATTTTCATGTGAAGATTCAAAGGAGAAAATAGGAAATAAAATCATTGAAAAGAATTGAACGATAAGACGCTTGCACACAAGGGACTTGCATCCTTTGGATAATCAAACTAAATTCCTGTCTGAAATTTAGTCCCGCCATGTTAGGAACACACCGTATATAAAGCATATGCTGGCTCATTTTGTTATGATAAGTTCTGTAAGTAACTTTATTTATCAACGGTGGATAGTGATGTGTTCTTTAAACCGGATACGTTTCATATACTAACCGTTAGCGGTGATTGTAACGGACGACACAACATTAACAAACAGGGTGACAGAAAAACTAAGACATTATCTACGGACTAACACAAGCGTTGTCGACCAAGAAATCGACAAAATAGTTACTTGCTTTAAGCCAAAGACTGCAAAACGCAACACTATTTTACTTTCGGAAGGTGAAATTTGTAAGGAGTTATATTTTGTGCAAAGCGGTTGCATTCGCACATATTATGTCACCAAACAAGGACACGAAAAGACAAGGTATGTTGCGTTTGACAATTCCATTGCAACCTCCATTTCCAGCTTCATTTCTCAGCGACAATCGTTTGAATCTGTTGACACACTTGAAAATTCGGAACTATTAGTAATAAGCCATAAAGATTTTTATCAGTTAGTCTCTGACATCCCTCAATGGGAACAATTCTACAGAACATTTTTGGAAATGGCTTATCTCTATCAAAATAAAATGATAGAGAACCTTGTAACACTTTCAGCAAAACAACGCTACGACAAGGTAATGCTTGAGACGCCGTTTTACTTTCAACGACTTTCAAACAAAATACTTGCATCCTACCTCGACATAACTCAAGAGACTTTAAGCAGACTTAAATCGAAATAACCTTATTTGACCTAGGTCAATGCACAGGCTCTTTTGACATTTTAATATTGTACTTCATAATTAATATCAATTAAAATGCAATTTGACACAAACAACAAAGTAGTAAAACTCTGTTCCGAAGGAATGGAACTTGAAGGACAAGGACGAAAAAGGGATGCAATTGAACTTTTTCAGCAAGCTTGGGACGAAGCCTCAAATGATTTTGAAAAATTTACATCGGCACATTATGTAGCCCGACATCAAGAAAACATTCAGGACAAATTGAAATGGGACGAAACTGCTTTACAATTAGCATTGAAAATAAATGACGACAATGTTAGAGGAGCTTACCCTTCTCTATATTTAAACGTCGCTAAATGCTATGAAGAATTAAATGACTTTAATAACGCAAGGAAAAACTACAAATTTGCATTGTCGTTCATCGGCCTATTGCCTGACAACGGATACGGAAAGATGATAAAAGGCGGAATTGTGAATGGTATTGAAAGAGTGAAATAACAATATGACAAGTAATATATTGGCGGACAGAAACATCGAACGCTAACACAATCTATAAAACACATGCTGTAGTGTAGGTTCTTAAACGTATGCGCTGTTACATTTCGTAAGCATTTTATAAAATGGTAAGCCCTAAAGGCAAGAGCATTTTTCAATTCAGGACTATACTTTAATTTCTCCGAAAACAAATCTCAAATACATTTCCAATTTCGCCCACAAAGATGGAAACGCCAATCCTCAATTTAAAGGCTCTGAAATAGCTTAACATTTAGTGAGGCAAACGGAATTACAACAGTAGGATAAGTATACAATTTGAAACACTTGCCGTGCTGGAGGCGTTGATTGACAAAGGTTTCAAAGAAGAATTTACAAGGACATTGTAGAATTTAGGCAAGTTGCTGGCGACTTTGTCGCAACAACGATAAAAAGAAAATAAAACAATCAAGATGATTAAACATAAATTGATTATATATGAACATACAAGAACAAATCAAAGAGCATATCACAAGTTTACCGCAACAAAACCAAAGTGAAATACAGGAGCTGCATCAACTCATTCTCAAAGCATTACCAGAATGTAAGCTGTGGTTCTATGATGGTAAGGACAACAATGGCAAAACAGTTGCAAACCCGACTATAGGATATGGAATTCATACTATTAAATATACAAATGGAACCACTAAGGAGTTTTTTAAAATAGGTATGGGTGCAGGCAGTTCTGGAATCTTTGTTCATATCCTTCCTGTCAAGGATAAAACATACTTATCCAAAACTTATGGAAAACAATTAGGCAAGGCAAGTGTTGCAGGGTATGCAATCAAATTCAAAAAGCTAAAAGATATAGATATTGAAGTGCTTATTGCAGCAATAAAATACGGAGCTGATGCACAGAACGAAGAACGTTAGCTGATAAAATAATTAAACTTCACTTCACCAAGCCATGAATTATTATACGCAATTAAAAACCAATTAAACAAATTAAATATGAGTCGGATTATTCTCTTCTTAACGCTCATTTTGCAACTGGCGGCAAAACAAAATGGTTATTCACAAACTACAACCGACAAAAAGCAACAGTTCGTATCTCTCGGTAATTTCCTTTTGGAAAATGGCCAACAGATAGTTGATTGCAAAATCAGTTACCGAACATTCGGGAAACAAAACGCTAATCAATCTAATGCAATCATCTATCTAACATCTGGAGGCATTACCACCTATATGATGGAAAAATATTTTGGTGTAGGTCAAGATGTTGACACTACCAAGTTTTACCTCATTTTGATAGACGCTTTAGGTAATGGCGCTTCATCTTCACCGAGTAATAGTATTAGTCAGTCAAAGACTTTATTCCCTCAATTTAATATAAGAGACATGGTGAATACCCAATATAAAATGCTTAGGGAGAAATTAAACATTCATCATTTAGTTGCAGTGGTAGGCGGCTCAATGGGCGGATGTCAGGCATTACAATGGGCAGTGAGTTATCCCAACTTTATGGACAAAATAGTTGCGATTGAAGCGACACCTAGATTTTCTACTTATGATTTATTATGGACATCTACATACATAGAGGCAGTAACACGTGATACTGCTTATCACGGAGGCAATTACACAGTAAATCCGGCAATACCGTTGGCTGCACATTTAGGTCAACTGCTAATCACTACACCTGCTACTGTGAACAAAACTATGCCTATAAATGGTTTTTCTAAATGGTTTCAAACGATTGGAAAAGCCAACTTTGTTGATTGTAACAATTTCCTTTGGCAAACAAAAGCAAACATGATGCAGGATATTACCAAACCCGGGGATTCACTTGAGAACACAGCTAAAATAATTAAAGCGAAAATGTTAATTGTTGCCAATAAACAAGACCGCATGTACAATCAAACTTCTTCCATAGAATTTGCCAAGCTGATAAATGCGGAATTGATTGAAATGGATAGTGACCTGGGACATCTTATTTTGGGTGAGAAAAATGTAATTGATGCAACACGAAAGTTTTTATCGCTATGATTTTAAAAAAGGCAGAAAATAAAAAGCCAACACAGAAAAAAATACTCTCTTAGAGAAACGCACAAGCCAACGTCACAAGCAATTTGTTTAAGAGAGTATTTTTTCGACTATAAAGCGACTATCTTCTACCTGGATGGAAAGACAAGAACGGGCTTGGTTGAAGCCACTCTTAGCGGAGTCATCCTGTTCAAAGGCTCTGAAAAAGCTGATGTAGAAAAAACTGAATTCACTTCTCAAATCGGTGAGCATTCAGTGGCTCGGGGCTTATGCTTATCGAATCAAGATGGACTGGTGGTTATTCGGAGTTGCGGGAGTTCTTGCTTTGCTCATTGCTATTTATGCGACAAGCTTCGGTCAGTTAAGACTGCATTGATGAGGGAAGAGTTTGAGGAGCGTGTGATCATGATGACAAGAAAGTGTGTTGGCCATTCTATGAAATGAAATGAAATGAAATGAAATGAAATGAAATGAAATTCAACACATGACTCAAATTGAAAAACTAATAGCAAATGAGATTGCGAAGGCAAACGGAATGAGCGTAACGAAACTAGGTCTGCGTTTCGATAAAGTAGTTGTTCGACTACTTGGGAATATTCGAATAGCTATAGAACAAGAAGTACCAAAGAAGATGACTGTCATAATGACAATCACTTCGCCAATCAGACTTCCTGCTAAGACAGAGTATGAGCTTATTGGAAAAATCAATGATTTTTTGGAGTCAGGAATTCAATACCAAGATAGTGTATTAACTATTTTCCTAAATGAAGTACGATTTAGAATTGTCAAATCTTCATTAAAGCAACCCAAATTTATTGGTCTAGTTCACAACCCGGATATTGACCCTAAGCTGCTACTCAATTTAGCTGCTCAATGGCTGCTCAAAGTATAGTTCGAAATATTCTGCCTTTGCCTAAACAATTCTTGAATAATTTCTGCGTTCCTTTTCTGAGTTGATATTTCTACGAATAAAAACTTAGACATCAAAGCAATGAAGCTTGACGTATAATCTGAATTATTTTGAATCGATTTGAACCTTCACTTTGGAATTTTTTAGTATCTTCATAATGGTTTTCAAGATCACCAAATGCATTCAAACCAGTTCAAAAGTTTTGAGAACTGCGCGGTGAACCGAACTGAGATTGTTCTTCTAACTTACTGATAATACAACATTTACGGGAGACGGTTCTCGTCTTCTCACCCCGACTTCGCCCTCCGAAGCTCCGTCTCGGAGCGAAGGCGGGCTTCGCTTTCCAAGTTTCTTCTTCGAACCAAGTTTTGTTCGGGCTACGTCGGGCGAGGCCCGACACTGCTTCGAAAGATGGCTTCCAAATAACTTTCGAGAATTGTAAAGGCATGGCCAAAACATACCAATCATCTTTCGGCAAGAGCCCGTAAATCATGCGATTTCCGGGCTTTTTCTTTTCCAGGCAATCAATCAGTATATTTTACAATTGCGCTCCGTCGCAACAAGACACGCTCTCTTATCAATATACTCGGTCGGGCGCTGGGAATTGCCAGTTGCATACTTGCTGGCTCTCAAACACAAATTGGGGCTTGTGTAAGAATAGTGGCCAGTTCTACTCGTACAATCGAATCACTAACGAATGGTGTACTGATAACAATTACTCGTCAAGACGACCGCCTGCGATATCTCGTTAACAACGCGGAAATGGATATCAAAAGTAGTTCCTACCGGGAACGCTGCCACGCTCCTGAAAAGCAGGACCTCACCGGAGCCCTCATCATCCGTCAGAATGGCTTGTGGCTGAAGGCCCTTGCCCAGTGTAAGCCATGCCGTACCGGTGCAGTTGCCATCGAGGATTGTATCTACTGCCCGCTGTAGCAGATAACTTGTATTCGGTTCCAGGTCGCGCACACGGGTGTCCAGATAAATGAGTTGTGCACCGGGAGTCGGCTGTCGGAATTTAATATGAGCGGAGCCTTCTCCCTCACCGCGAAGAATAACGTTCAGATTGAAGTGTGAATCATCAGGATCATCGGCTACCCTGGATTCTGTATTTCCAGGACCCATGGTTTTACCGGATCCTGAAGTCTCCGGAGACAGGGACGGTGTATTGGGTCTCTCGGGTGCAACGAGAGAGTCGGTGCATGCCGATAACAGGAGTGCAACGGCAAATGGCTTAAGGAACGCAACAACTGCTGAGCCTTTAGATGATCGTGAAGTTTTCATTTGAATGGTGTTTTAATGTGAAAGGATTTCCTGAACGAATGGCTAAAACTATTGCCAATCCCAGGTCAAATCCATCTCCAATGAGTAATGTGCAGTTTCGGCGGGTACCTGCACAATATGGATGAGCGGTGGGCGCGTTTCATCCCGCGAACCGCTTCAGCAAAGCATCCTTTCTGCTACGCGAGACATTGATTGTATTACCATCGCTCATAATCAGGTAGCCTCCTTCACCACGAATATATTTGACTACTTCATTCAGGTTGGCGATATGGGAGTGATGCACCCGGATAAAAGATGAAAATAATTCCAACTGTTCTTCCACATCCCCGAGCGTGCGGCAAGCAATGATCTTTTTTTTATTTTTGAGGTGGAGATACGTATAGTTATCATCGGCTTCACAACTGATGATATCATTTGCCATTACCAATTCAAATCCTTCCGACGTGGGCACCGCGATTTTGGTAAATCCATTTTCCTTGTTTTGCAGCTTGCCCATCAACATGCTGAACTGTTCCGCCGTGGGCGGTTTTTTTTGCGACTTCGCTTTGTGCACGGCGGCCACAAGCTCCATGGGATCAATCGGTTTCAACAAATAATCCAACGCGCTGAAGCGTATCGCTTTGATGGCATATTGGTCATAACTCGTAGTGAAAATGATAGCAAACGGGATTTCAGGATATTGTTCAAGCATTTCAAAGCCGTTCATAACCGGCATTTCAATGTCCAGGAAAACAAGATCGGGCTTTAATTTTTCAATCGCTTCCATACCCTTTTTGGCAGAGCGGCATCGCTCATCAACCTGCACGTCCGGGCAAAACTCTTTTAGCAACAAGCTCAGTGTCTCAATGCAGTGCATCTCATCATCTATCACGATGCTCCTAATCATATTGAATGGGTATTTTCAAATATACCTCCGTACCACCCGGGCTACCGTCGGCCAGGACCAAGTCAGTGATGGCAATATACGTTTCCAGTTTCTTTTTCTGCTGCAATAAAGCAATACGCTCGGCCGTAATACGCATACCCATGGATTTGTGATGGTGGGCTGATTTACTTTTTAGTTCCGCGGCCTTTTTTCTTCCAATGCCATCATCCGTGATTTTGCAACAAAGCAGATTCCCCTGTTTAAACAGGTCGATTTGCAAATGACCTTTTTCCTCTTTATGCATCATCCCGTGCCATATTGAGTTTTCGGCATAGGGCTGAATGATGAGCGGAGGCACCTTGAGAGCAGAAGAATCCAGTGCGTTTTCCACGTTCACTTTAAATTCAAAATGATGGTCGAATCTCACTGCTTCGAGCTCAAGATAGAGCTGTAATGCCTCCAGTTCGCTGTTCAAAGGAATTAAGGAGACCTGTGAGTTTTGCAAAATCAGTCTTACCAATTTTGAAAATTTTGTGAGATATTCGGAAGCACGGGCCGTATTGTTTTGGAGGATGAAGAGGTTGATGGAATTAAGTGAGTTAAAAATAAAATGAGGGTTCATTTGAGCGCGAAGGGCCTGCATTTCCAGTTCTGTGGCTTGTTGTTGCAATTCGCTTCTTGCCCTTTCGCTTTCCAGCTTATGCAGATTTAATTCCTTCTCAACAATTTCATGACGATGGGCTTCATTTTTCCGTTTTAATGTACTATTTCTGAAAATGATAAAGCCGACGAACACTAAAATCAGGACGCCGGTTATCAGAATATTCTTGAAAAATGATTCGCCTTTTAGTTGCTGGTCGCTGAGTTGCAGCCGCTGTTGATTGATCAGTTTTTCACTGTTAAGTAATTCTATCTGCGCTTGCTTTCTCTCGCTCTCCGAGGCAGCTTCATAGATAGCCAGCTTTTTGCTGAATTCATCAAGCGCAACGGAATCTTTCATGACCGTATACCGACGGTAATAATAGTAAGCATGATCAACTTGTTGCAACTGATCATAGAGTATGAACATAAGCTTGTACCCGTCCTGGATATATTGTTTGGCCCTGTATGCCTCTGCATTTCGCAAAAGCTTTTTTGTATAGTAAAACGCCTTGCCATAGTCCTTTTTCCCCTCATAAGCCCTTCCGATGTCGAGCAGGAGTCGCATCTCCAGGCTCCTGCTGTTCGTTTTTTTTGCCGCACCGAGGTCCTCGAAAAGCAAGGACAGGGCCTGATCGTATTCTTTGGAGGCAATTTGCATTTCAGCCGTTTGAATTCCGGGAAAAGCGATGAAGTTGCTTCTAACCGTTAAGGATTTTATAGTCTGACCGTATTTCTCCTGATCATACAGAGAAGGGTCGGTTGGTTCAAGGGAATAGTAAGTATCTCCCAGATCGACTAAAGGATGCCATTGCAAAGAGGGCCCTTTCGGATATTCCAGGCTTTGAAAATAGAAATTCAGCGCTGTTTTATGATCGCCAGCCAGGCGATAAAGGTCTCCGATCTTGGCCAATAAAATCGCAGTATTGTAGGAGTCATTAATGCGTTTAAATACTCCTAAACTCTTGTTAAAATACTCAAATGACTTTTCATAATTGCCACTTTCGAAATTGATGGAACCTAACACTGCAAAAGCTTCACCCATCACTTTTTTGTCCGCTGTTTTTTGTGAAAGCTGAACTACTGTAGAACAGGCTTTTGCCGAACGATCGAAATAGCTTTGACAGAAAAGGGACAATGCCAGATTCATATAAGAGTCGGCTACCACTTTTTGGTCCTTTAAGGCTCTATAGGTTTTTATCGTTTGTAGACTGATTTTTTCCTGTAGCGGAAAATCATGAAATCCGTGTCCTTCAATCCGGGCCTTGTTATTCAGCGACATCGCCATTCCCCGCAGGTAATTAATTCCCGATGCTTCTGCATACGCTTTTTGCGCGTATGACATGGCCGTGTCTGCATGTAGATAGGAATAAGTCAAACTCAGGACATTCAAACAATCGACCCGAATGCTGTCGCGCAGAAATGGCAAAGCCTTCTTCAGGCTATCCATTTTAGCCCGCTGTGCGAAAGAAGCACTACTAAGAATGGAGAACAAGAGTAGGGTGAAAACATGAGGCACCCTGCACGATAGACGTTTTATGCTTTTTGACGCTAACCTGGTGCGGCTAAAATAGCCCGGCATGATGGTGTGCTGTGGATGGGGTTGGATTAAAGATACTTATTTTAAATATAAAAGAAGGAGCTCCGGGCAAATTAGCGTTAATCGCCTTATCTGTTAAACCGAACTGAGTGGTTAGTACAAAACAAAGGGTGGTTGGTAGAAACGATCCGGTAGTTGGAATTGAGAAAATTGTGTAAACAGTTTGCTATCCTACTATCAAAAGAGAAAATTAATGATAGATTTTTCAGTTAATGCTTTTTAGAATTACCTTCCGGGACGTCCAAACTATCAACGCCTGTGACAACAAGAACTGTCCATCGGGGGTTTCAACATTCAAGCGTCTCTGACGCACTGACAAGAGTTTCCTTCACACCGGGATCCATTGGAACCGCGCTGAAATATATCGGCACATTTCTGATTCTGGGGTTTATTTCGCCGGCAAATTTATTTGCTCAAGAACAGCCCAAAGCAAAAGAGAAAGAACTGGAGGAGCTACGGGTAAAACTTAATGAGGATGGAAGTCACTATCTTAAACTCACCGTGCTCAGCCAGTTGTGGTTTCGCTATAGTGAGAGCAATCCGGGGACCACGGTGTTGAACGAACCCACCAACCAAACTATAGATATCGGAATACGACGAATGCGCTTTCAGTTTTTTGGGCAATTGTCGGACCACACTTTTTTTTACCTCCACTTTGGCCAGGACAACTTCAATTACCTTGCACCGCGAAAATTTACACCCTTCATCCAGGACGCTCTTTGTGAATACAAGGTGAAGAAAGGAAGCGAGGCCTTGCTTTTCGGGGGTGGTCTCACGATCCTGAGTGGATTATCCCGATTCACTCAGCCTCAACTCCCGAACATCATGTCGATGGACTTACCTATTTTTGCCTTGCCTACTTTTGACCTCACCGACCAGGCGGCCCGCAAACTAAGTATGTATGCGCGCGGCCAGGTGGGGAAACTTGACTACCGTGTCGTACTCAGCAACCCATTCCCAATCAGCACCAGCGGCACAACACTTCCACCATTGTCGCCAACCGGATACCCCATAACGCCAAATTCCAATTTTGCCCAACAAGGCTATCATATACAATATCAAGGCCTGTTCATTTGGAATTTCTTCGACAGGGAACCCCATGTTGTGCCTTTCATGCCAGGCACATACTATGGAAAGAAAAAGGTCCTCAATCTCGAAGGTGGATTCATCACGCAGAAGAACGCAACCTGGTCCAGTTCTGATGGAGGTCTTACCGCCGACTACCACCCAATCAACTTCTGGTCAATTGCCGTTTTTTACGACGCTCCTTTAAGCCGGGAAAGGGGAACTGCGCTGAATGCCTATCTCGGATACTTTGGCACCGGATATGGTCCGGGTTATATGCGATATATTGGAGCGATGAATCCGGCAGATGGACCAAAAGGGTCTGCTGTCTATTTTCCCGGAAGTCAGGGAAATGCTTTCCCCATGTACGGGACCGGCCATGTTATTTATTCCCAGGCCGGCTATCTCCTGAAAAAGGATTTGCTTGGAGAAGGCAACGGAACACTGATGCCTTATGCAACCATGCAAACAGCCCGCTACGACCGCCTTGACAAACAAATGACCGTGTTCAATCTTGGGGTAAACTGGTTCATCAAAAACAATGCAAGTAAATTAACCCTTGATTACCAAAACAGGCCGGTTTATTCGCTGATCGGGAACAATTTCACGAGAGAACCTTCCAGGAAAGGACAATTCGTATTGCAATACCAGTTATTCTTTTAACGATCGGTAAGAGACCGGAGATTGCAATCTTGCATCCTTCATCATCGCGGAATTAATTTTTGTGAGCTCAGTTGGGTAGTCCAACTCGGTTAACCAGTTCGGTAAACCTTTTGTCCGTTCGAAGCGGGGCCCAACGAGGATCTGCTTTAAGCCAGACCAGCCAATGGGAACGTTCATCATAAGCTTTATTGAGTAACTCGAATGCCTTGTCATTTTCACCCAGCCCGGCATACACCAACGCCACACCATAAGGAGTCACAAACTTTTTTGACGATAGCGAGGTAAGGGTGGCTACTATTTTTTGCGCCTCTTCTTTATTGCCCGACGCGCCATATACGTTGCCCATCTGTGCAAGTGCGACCGGCCAGTCAACGGCAACCTGCAAAGCACGTTTATACTCGTCAATCGCTTCCGGATACATTTTCTTTACCTGGTACGTGCGTCCCAGCCAAATATGAGCAAGCGGAAAGTTTGGATTCAAACCAAGGGAAGCCTGCAATTCATTAATGGCCTGATCATAATTACCACGGTAATAGAGACAAAAGCCCATATCCGTGCTGATCGGAGCAGAAAGGGGGTCAAGATCTTTCGCTTTTTTGAAGACGATCCTGGCTTCTTCATACCTTTCCATGGCAGTCAGAAATCCCATTCGTAATAGAATTTGTAAAAACCAAGAGATGCATGCGGTTCGGCCAACGTCGAATCCAGTTCCAGCGCTTTTGTTGCCGCTTCCAACGCTTTTGGAAATGCCTCTTTTGGGGCAAGGTGACTTCCATAACCCAGGGCTGTATAACAATCGGCTAATCCCGAATATGCGGTAGCAAACATTGGATCAAGTGCGATTGCCTGTTGGAAAACTTCAATCGCTTTTTTAAGGTCAGGAGGAGTTCTCAGGTTCCAGAAAGAGCGGCCTTTCAGGTATAGATCGTACGCTACTTTGCCGGGAGTTGATTTTTTGTGAATTATTTCCGGCCCGTCCCGTAAAGTGATCTCCAGTTTTTCAGCTATGGCATTGGCAATTTTATCCTGAAGGGCAAAAATATCATTCGCATCTCCTCCATACTGTTCTGACCAAAAATGAAAACCATCTTCTACATTAATCAACTGAGCGGTAATTCTGATTTCATTTCCCTGTCTTTGAAGGCTCCCTTCTAAAACCGTTCGTACCCCAAGTGCTTTTCCCACAGTCTGTATATCGATTTCCTTTCCCTTGAATCTGAAAGAAGAAGTCCTCGCAGATACCTTCAAACCCTTCAAATGCGCCAGGGAATTAAGAATCCCTTCCGTCATTCCATCACTATAATAATCCTGACCTGGGTCATTGCTCATGTTAACAAAGGGAAGTACGGCAATGGATTTATCGAACTTTGCTTCCTCCTTTTCGCTGCGCGACGGCGTTAGGTTTTGGTAAAGGAAATACCCCACGGACAGTAAGGCAACAACGATGAGTGACACCAGAATATTTTTCATTTTACGGGCTAATTTCGCTAACCATACTCCCCCCTGTCAAGGTAGTATTTTTTACATGAAATTCCAGAGGGGGGACGTTTAGTATAAGCCGTTGAGTGGAACGGAAAGACAAGGAGTTGCGCGCGGCAACCGCGAAGAGGTCAAGTCGCTGAATCACTACCTGGAAGAAGTCAGATCGAAGCTGGTCGGCTGCTACGCTGCTACCAGGAAATGCAAATCCAAAAATGGTGGGGCCAAGGTCAAAGCTAGACTCCGAGCTTGGGGACTTATTAAGACAAGGATGGAGTAAGTGCGTTTGCAACTGTGCATAACAAAATGTATAAAACAGGGCTGGGGCGCAGTGTAAATTTGTAGTTAGGTTTTCATAATTTCGTTCGGTCACCTGGGACAGGACGCAGCTTCGATAACCCAGCCACGTTTCATACATGACCGTTAGCGACAATACAAGTAAGAGAAACTAAATGGAGACGACTAAACTTAAACGGAATAAGAAAGTAACTTTGATCATAATTCTGGTTTTCATTTGTTGTATCACGTTTGCTATTTGGGGTATTTCATTACCTGATGTTGACCTGTGGACCAAGGGAATTTTGACTGGATTTGTTCTGCTTCTCCTTTACCAATCGCTCACGATGCTTGTCGGTATTGATGAACCGATAATAGTGTTGACAAAGACTACGATTCAAATAAAAAATGAAAATAAAGACAGTATATATTTATGGTCTGACATTTTAGACCTTTAAAGTGGACTATAAAATAAGGGACGATAAGGTTCATGAGTATTCATTGACGATATTGACGAATAGAGAAAGCAGGACTTTTATTATTATTGGAATTACGAAAAGGGGTGACGAATTAAAACAACTGATTGACAATTTTATGGGATGAGTACTGCCGCTAACAAAGAATGTATCAAAAGCGTCATTATTCCCTTTAATTATTTATCATTTCGGACATTCCGACTGAATTGAACGGTAATGGGCCTGATTGACTCTAAAATTCTCCTTTGGATTGCCTGATGGTTTTGTAAATTTATACAACAAAAAAACACGCATGGAAGCCAATCACCCTCAGCCACTCTTTGTACCTATGTTGTACCTGAATGACCTTTCCGCTGCCATCAACTTCTATAAAAAAGCATTTGGAGCGGTTGAGGAGTGGAGAATAAAAAACCCTGATGGCACTACGCACGTTGCTGAGCTTTCTATTTCTTCGGCCCTTTTCCGGATGCACGAGGTGACAAGTGATCGGGAAGCAAGCCCCTCATCATTGAAAACCACCACCGTTGAGATTGATTTGCTCGTGGGCGACCCCGATGCGTTGGCAACGAGAGCAGTGAAGGCCGGAGCTACCTTGGTAAGTCCCGTGAAAGACTTTGAGTATGGCTTCCGCCAGGGTATCATAAAAGATCCGTTCGGACACAAGTGGTGTCTCGAAAAATACGACGGCTCAAAGAAGGTGCCGCTTATGCCTTGAGAAGCTTTTCATTCCCGTTTCCAAAGTTTGTTGAAACAGCATTTTCCAGGAGTCGCAGTAAATCAAAATAGTTATCTTCGTTTCATGTATCGGTTCGTGGGACAGTTCGCACCAGTCTGTCTTGGCATGCTACGCATTACCGAGCCCTCCTAATCCCCACCACGCCGCATACACTGACGTTAGCGGCAAGCATATAGAACGGAAAAAATGCCACAGTCATATGACTAAATTAAATACTGCTCCAATAATAGAATTTAAAACAGCCGAGACATTTGAAACTTGGCTCATAAAGAATCACGATAACTCAAATGGGCTTTGGCTCAAAATATTCAAGAAAGATTCGAGGAAAAAGACCATCAGCTATGCAGAAGCACTTGCTGTAGCTCTTTGCTACGGGTGGATTGGTCCAAAATAAATACTGGACTTGTCGAAAGATTAATCAATGAAGGTAGAATGAGACCCGCAGGATTAAAAGCCGTCGAAAAAGCCAAAGCCGACGGTAGTTGGGAAAAGGCATACGATTCCCCAAGCAAAATGACTATACCTGAAGACTTCCTAAAAGAACTTAGCAAAAACAAAAAGGCAGAAGCGATTTTTATGGGTCTCAATAAGACCAATCTTTTCTCTATTGGATTTCGCCTTCAGACTGCAAAAAAACAAGAGACAAAAGAAAGGCGCATGAAAGAAATTATTGAAATGCTGGCAAAAGGTGAGAAATTCCATTAAGTAATTCAGCCATCCTAAACCGGCCACGCCCTATACACAAAAGTTGTGTGTAATGCCGGCCCGACAGTTTGCAGTTTCATTCTGCACAGCCAGGCACATTTGCATTTGCCGCACATCTCT
>WNFI01055300.1_pt1 | contig 14610 bp, 12 predicted proteins | sample 5400471 | NCBI WGS metagenome assembly WNFI01 (sample SAMN13153348, study PRJNA577476) | soil metagenome | isolation source: 100 cm saprolite on Douglas fir-dominated hillslope | place: USA:California | collected 2013-09-17
GTATCGCCGCGACCCGCGAAAATCGTCCGCGTGAGATGATCCGCCAGGTGCAGTTTTCGCGGCGTGACGAGGATCAGGAGTTCCGTATCCTGAAGCGAATTCTTCCGCCCCCCAAACGCGTATCCTGCGATTGGGAATTCAGCGAAGCCCGGCAGGCCGGTGATGGAGCGGGTTTCTTCCGCATCGGTGATACCCCCAATCAGGGTCGGCTCGTCCTGTTTGACGCGAACGGTTTGCGTCAGCGTCCGATTGGAGATGACGGGAATACCGTTCACGCTGGAGCCGGCTAACGAGCGGATTTCGAATTCGAGCAGCAGAGTCACTTCATTATTGGGATGAAGCGTGGGCGTCGCTTTTATCTTCACGCCGAGATCGACATATTCCGAGGCCGGATAGGGCGTCTGCGCCACGCCTACGCTCGCGCTGTTGGCGAAATTCGTGGAATCTTGAATCACCGTTACCACGCCCTGGGCAGCGGCCGGATCCTGGGACACCAAAGCGACGTCGGGAAGTCCGCTGGTCGTCAATGTGGACGCGATGAGTGCGGAGGGCCCTGCAGGAGTGTTGAGTTCGATGCGCGAGGCAAAGGTGCCCTGTCCTTGACCGAGATAAACGCCGAGCGTGCCCGAGCCCTTGTTCGTGACCGCGAGGTCCGGGACGGTGCCGTTGGCAAAATTGGCGATTACGATTCCGGCAGGAGTCGTGGCGGTTGGCAGCGGAGAGCCTGTAGCTTCGGTGAATGTGCCGTCCAAATTGCTGCTTCCCAGCAAGATCGATACTGTAGCGTTGCCCTGGTTTACGACGGCAAGATCCGGCACGCCGTCGGCGTTTAAGTCTCCCGTCGCGATTGCCACGGGAGTAGTTCCCACTGAGATAGGCGAATTTGTGGCCTCGGTAAGTGTGACATTCAGATTCTGATCAACGGAACTCAGCAGAATGGCTACGTTGTTCGAGCCTTGATTGACGACGGCAAGATCCACTTCAGCGCCGTTATTGATGGTGTCTATGCGGTTCCGAAAATTCGCGCTGACTATCGCGACCGGAGCAGTCTCCGAAATCGTGGTGGTATTGGTCAGCTTGAAGGGCGAGCCCGGAAACTCCTTAAATGTGCCGTCTCCCTGTCCGCGGAAAAGCGAGATGGAATTGTCACCTTGATTGGCGACGGCGAGGTCCAGAAAACCATCACCGTTGAAGTCCGCGACGACACCACATCCGGCGGCTGGGCGGTTGGGCATTTCGTGTTGGTGTTGCGGAAAACGCCGGTTCCAATGGCGACTTGGCCGGTTTCATTGGCGCCCAGCGTGATCGGCGATGGTGTTATTTGAACGAAGTTTCCATTGTCCTGATTCTGCAGGATGACGAAGGTGTTGGCCTTCGGATCATCAAAAACAACCGCCAGATCGGGGAGAGTGCCGCCGGTGAAGTTATTGGCAACCAGCGCGGACGGATTGGCCCCAACGGCGAAGCTGGTCTCCGGGAAAATCGTGGAGCCAGGCACTCCCGTCAATGCGCTGCTGTTCCCCACACTTCCGGAGAGCAAAGAGAGCGTAATGGGAAAGCGATCGCCGACGAAAAAGCTGGCCGGCTTTCCGTCTTGCGCGCGCAGCAGCACCTGGCGCCCGCTCTGAACCAGCGAGAGAGAGTCGGAGAAATTGGCGGCGCCGCTGGGAAGGGTGAGTAGAAAAGTGGACAGGCCGCCACCGATGGGTACGACGGCCGGAATGCTGGAGAATCCCTTTCCAGCGAAGACTTGTTGAATGTTGGTGAGCAGGTTCGTCAGGGTTGTCGACGATTTGAGCTTATTCAGGTCGTTGGTACTCAGTGCGATAAGCTGCTCGGAAGCCGGAGGTGTAATTCCAAGAGCGCGCGCTTTGTTGCGGTCGACTTCGAGAAGCTCGATCTCCAGCATCACCTCGCCGCGGGCCCGTTCGAGTTGCTGGATCAGTTCACCGGCAAGGGCGAGCCGCTCCGGTGTGTCGCGCATGGTGATGGTGCGGCTGCGAGTGTCAAGATCGATGCGCGTTCCTCCGGTGATGTCGCGCAGGACGCGCAGCATCTCGGTGACATCTTCCGGGCCGATGGCTGTAGAAAGCGGAAAGGTCTGCTCCGCTTGCAGGCCGTACTGCCGCCGCTTCTCGGGCGTGTCTGGAGCGACAAACATCAAGGTGGGATTTAATGGCCGCCAAAAAGTCCCCGATTGCGTGCCGAGGAGGGACATGCCAGTGTAAAAATCCACACCGTCAACGTGCAGGCGCACGTTCCGGGCAGTGAGGTCCGGATCAAAGGTCGCTTTGACGCCAAAGAGGCCCGCCAGCTGTTCGTAGACCGTCTTGGTATCGCCGCGCAGGTTCAGGTTGTGCTTTCCGCCTTGCGGTTGCAGTCGCGGGAGGCCGGAGATTCCGGTCGTGGGCTTTGCACGTGGCTCGTCGTCCATGGCTTTGAGTTGAGCGAGACGCTCCTCGACGATTGTGTTTCCGGGATCGACCCGGAGCGCCGCTCCCAATTCCTCGGTGGCCTGGGTCAGGCGGCCCGCCAGGGCATCACGTTCTGCAGCCTCGACCTGGGCGCGAACCAGCCTGGAGCGGAGCGCGGCACCCCGTTCGACGATGGCCACATCTTGCGGGGCATAACGGGCGGCCTCTTCGTAGGCCGCCAGCGCTTCATCGAAGCGCCCAGCTGCTTCGGCTTTGTCGCCCCGCTCGGCAGCCTTCTGTGCACGTTTCGGATCGGGGCGCTCCATCGGGGTTTGGAGCTGCGATGGAGAGGGCGCCTGCGCGGGAACCTGCGCGCACAGCAGTAGAGACCAAAGCAAAGAGGTGCTTAGGCGGATGGTGCGCATGAGCATCAAACAGGATAACCTAACCTGAGAGAGCAAATAGGACCAACTTGGTCCGGTTGACGGAAGTTCGTCCGTGCGGTAGACTTAAATCGTAGTTGCAAGTCATTTACAACTGGAGTCTTCGTGCTCTCGGCATTTCTTATCGCACTTCGTGAAGGCGTTGAAGCTTCTCTCGTCGTCGGCATCATCCTCGTCTATCTTTCCCGCACGGGCCGCGGGCACCTGACACGTTTCGTCTGGTACGGCGTGGCAGCGGCTGCCGCGCTCAGCCTGGGAGTGGCGGTGGCCCTGGAGCGCTGGCGCATCAGCGAAGACGGCTTCGAGGGGCTGATGCTCCTCGTCGCTTCGGTCTTCGTTATTACGATGATCGTATGGATGAACCGCGTTGCGCGCCACCTGAAAAAAGAGATTGAGGCAAAGGTGGAAGCCTATGCGGAGAAGGCGGGAAGGGCAGCGGGCTGGGGCATATTCCTCTTTGTCTTCTTGATGGTCTTGCGCGAGGGGGCGGAGCTGGCGCTGATTTTGCGCGCCGTGGAGCTTTCGAGCGAAGGACTGCAGACGTGGATCGGAACGATTGCGGGGATCGTCGGGGCCGTCGCGGTGGGTCTTTTCTTCTTTAAGGGCACGCTGCGCGTGCCGCTGCACCGGTTTTTTGCGGCGACGAGCGTCATTCTAATGCTCGTGGCGTTTCAATTGGCGCTCACCGGCCTGCATGAATTGAGCGAGGCGCGCTGGCTGCCGTCGAGCAAGCAGGAGATGGCGATTCTGGGACCGATTGTCCGGAATGAGCTGTTCTTTTTCGTGTTTATTTTTGGCGCTGCGACTTTGCTGATCCTGCGCGAATGGCAGGCGGCATCGCATGACAAGAGCGCTCGGGGAACCATGAACGACGCGGAGAAGCGACTGATGGAATCCCAAAACCGGCGCCAGCGGCATTGGATGATGGCCGCAGCAATCGCGTCTCTCGCTGTGATTCTAGTGCTGACGGCGGATTTCATTTATGCGCGGGCAAACTCGGCGCCCCCGGCGGTCCGGCCGATCAACGCCGCGGGAGATATCGTGCGCGTGCCGGTCGGCGAAGTTCAGGATGGAAGCCTGCATCTTTTCACCGTGAATGCGGGCGGGCAGTCGCTGCGGTTCATGATCATTAAAAAACCGAACGGATGGGGAGTGGCGCTGGATGCCTGCCGCATCTGCGGCGCGGAAGGCTACCGACAGGATGGTCAGAACGTGATTTGCAGGCACTGCGCGTCGGCAATTTACATCCCGTCGATTGGCGATCAGGGGGGATGCAATCCGATTGGCGTGGCTTCGCACCTGGATGGCGGGGATCTGGTGATCGATATCTCGTCGTTGACGCAAGCCGCGAAGGAAATTCCGCAATAGGATGCGGCTCGCGGCTGGAGGGACCGGAGCAGCCTCCAGTAACAAAAGGTTTTCAGTAATCAGTATTCAGTGCGGAGAACGAAAACAATAAGAAACAATCAGCCGAATCCTTCGCTGAGAACTGAAAACTGAGAACTGGAAACAGAAGATTTTCGCACAACCATGTTTCTGAGAATTGTTGCCGATTCCTTTGGACGCCGTCCGCGCCACAAGCTCCTCACCGGGGCCGCGCTGGCTCTCGGTATGGGAGTTGTCACAGCGGCGCTGAGCGTATCGCTGGATGTGGGCGACCGGCTGGCGAAGGAATTCCGAAGCCTCGGCGCGAATCTTCTTGTGACGCCGCAAGCAGACTCGCTGCCGCTCGAAATCGGCGGCGTGGACTATCGGCCCGTCAATGCGGGCGCGTATCTGCCGGAAGCTGACCTCCCAAAACTTAAGACCATCTTCTGGCACAACAACATTATTGGCTTCAGTCCAATTCTCGAGGTCCCGATTGAAGCTTGGTCACCGGCTTCCAAGTCCTGGATAACTCCCGCTGTCGCAGGCAATGCGACCTTGATTGGAACCTGGGCGCAACACCACGTAGCCATTCCCGACGGCACCACTTACCTCACCGGAGTTGAGAAAACAAATCCGTGGTGGCGTGTCCAGGGACAGTGGTTCGGCGAAGACTCGGTGCAATGCGTTGTCGGAGCGAACTTATCGAAAAAAGTTGGGGCAAAAATAGGCGACGATTTGAACGTGAGTTCCGGAGACCACAGGAAGTGGATCGCCTTGAAAATAGTGGGTCTGCTTTCATCAGGCGGGTCCGAAGATGATGCCGTCATCGTTCCGCTTTCAGTTGCCCAGCAAGTCGCGGGCAAGCCGGGCCAGTACCGAAAGTTGTACGTCAGCGCGCTGACGAAGCCGGAAGACGCCTTCGCAAAGCGCGATCCGAAGACGTTCACGCCGGCAGAGTACGACCGCTGGTTTTGCACGCCTTATATTTCTTCGATTGCGTTTCAGATTCAGCAGGAATTGCCGGGGACGGACGTGCGGGTGATTCGGCGCGTCGCGGAAGGGGAAGGTCAGATTCTGACGCGCGTGCGTATGCTGCTGTGGCTGGTCACGGGCGCGGCGCTGCTGGCGGCGGCGTTGGCAGTTGGGGCATCTTCGGCGGCTTCGGTGATTGAGCGGCGTACAGAGATCGGCTTGATGAAGGCGCTAGGCGCAGGCTCCGGTACGGTTGGCTTCCTGCTTGCGGCAGAACAACTCTTGCTTGCGTTCGTGGGCGGGGGAGCCGGATACGCGCTCGGGATTGTTCTTGCGCGCCTGCTTGGAGAAAGAATCTTTGGGGCTGCCCCTGAGCCTTCGCTGATCGTATTTCTCGTGATTCTTGGGCTTGCTGCCGGCGTCACGATTCTTGGCAGCGCCCTTCCGTTGCGCCGTGCTTCACGGTACGAGCCGGCCCCCATCCTGCGAGGCGAATGATGACAGGCTCTCGTGCAACAAATCGAGCCATGTTCTGGCGCATAATCCGACGCCTCCTCGGTGCCAACCGTGGTCGCCTCTTCGTCATGCTGTTGGCCCTGGGCGCGGGTGCTGCGGTCACCGCGGCCCTCCTCAATCTTCAAGTGGACGCCAAGCGCCGCCTCACTTCCGAATTTCGTGCTTTTGGCGCAAACGTACTCATTACGCCGCGCGCGTCAAATTTCCAGGGTAAGCCACCAACATTGCAAGACTCCATCTTGCAAAAGTTAACGGTCTCGAGCGATACAACTCGCGTGGAGAGTGTTGGGCTTCTTTATGCGGTAGCGAACATAACGGTTGACAGGCTTCACGCCGAGCTGCCCGACGGGCCCAGAGAGCAGACGCCCGCCGTGATTGTCGGTTATTCATCAAACGAATTCCGCGATCTGTTGCCGGCAAGAGCAGTTGAAGTTTCCCAGCCCCTTGGTTTTGAAACGAATCTTTGCTTTGCCGGCGTGAACGCAGCTCGCCAGTTGAACTTCCACGCCCGCGATTCGTTGCGGCTTGGCGATGGAAGCGATTGCTTCGTGCAGGAAATCGACAACTTCGGCGGCGTCGAAGACAGCCAGATTTTCGTCAAACTGGCGACGGCCCAGAATGTCGCGCAATTGCCGGGCGTAATCAGTTTGGCAGAAGTCCGCGTGTCTGGGACTCCACGGCAAATCGACGAGACAATCGCATCGCTTCAGCAGAGACTCCCTGATGCCGAAGTCCGGCCCATTCGGCAGTTCACCGAAGGCGAAGCCAAGATCTACAACCGGATCAGCGGGTTGCTGACGGCGACGGTGGGGATCGTGCTGTTGCTCACGGCGCTTTGCGTGATGGCGGCGATGACCAACGTGGCGATGGAGCGAAAGATGGACGTTGGCTTGATGAAGGCGATCGGCGGCTCGATGCGCCGCGTGCTACGGCTGTTCCTTGCGGAGGCGGCGCTGCTTGGACTTGCGGGCGGCATCATCGGCGCGGCGGCGGGGATTTTTCTGTCGATCGGTTTGGGCAAAGCGGTCTTTGGCGTGGCGGCGCGGCCGCGGCTGATTGTGTATCCTGTAGCGGTGGCGCTAACGACGATCGTTGCCATCGTGAGCGCATATCCGCTGCGGCGGCTGGCCAATATCCGCCCGGCATCGGTTTTCAGGGGTGAAGCGTGAGTTCCGTCGCTCCAGCGCAGCCGCTAACCGCGGCGAAGCAAGTGGTCATCGAAAATCTGATCAAGCAGTACGGCACGCTGCGCGCGCTCGGCGGCGTCAGCTTCGATGTGAACACCGGCGAATGGGTCGCGCTCATGGGCCCTTCGGGTTCCGGGAAAACCACCCTGATCAATATTCTGGGCGGCCTGGACACGCTTACATCAGGACATGTGGTCGTTGACGGCGTCGATCTTTCGAAACTTCGTGAAAACGAACTCGTCCGTTACCGCGCGGAAAAGGTCGGCTTCGTTTTCCAGCAATTTCATCTCGTGCCGTATCTGACGGCGCTGGAAAACGTGATGCTCGCGCAATATTTCCATAGCGTCACGGACGAAAAGCAGGCCGAAGAAGCGCTGAAGCGCGTGGGCCTTGGCGACCGCCTGACGCATCTCCCCGCGCAGCTCTCCGGCGGCGAGCAGCAGCGCGTTGCCATCGCGCGCGCGCTGATCAATCAGCCGAAGATCATTCTCGCCGACGAGCCGACTGGAAATCTCGACGAGGCCAACGAAACGATCGTCATCCAGATTTTCCGCGAACTGCACAACGCCGGGCACACGATCCTGATGGTGACGCACGACCCGGACATCGCGCGCCAGGCTGACCGCCGCATCGAGCTTGCTCACGGCCACCTGCACTTCGACACGGCGCAGCATGGTCCGGGCCATCCGCTGGCTTGTCCTCTCGCAGACACGGCGGACTGTTGCACACCCATTTCCACCGACGACGAAATCCGTTTCGACCATCTCCTCGAGCAGATTTGGATCTGCGGCGAGGAAGGGAAGCCGGCGCAGGCGGAGTTCCTTCACGCTACCGGCCCATCGGGGAGTCTGCCGGTGGTAAGCAACGAGCCCGCCGCGCGGGTTCTTTCGCGCATGTCCGATCTGCGATTAGTGCAAATGCAAAATGGGGAAGTGCAACTCACGCCCGTGGGCAGCCAGCGTGCACGCGACGTTGTCCGGCGTCACCGCCTGGCCGAGCGCCTCTTCAAGGACACTTTTTCGATCGAGGATTCCGAGGCGCATACGCAAGCCTGCAAATTCGAACACATCATCAGCCCGGAGCTGGACCAGCGCATTTGCACGTTCCTCGGGCACCCGAAGACCTGCCCGCACGGGAATCCCATTCCGCCGGGCGACTGCTGCGACGGCAAGTCCAAGGGCTGATCGCAAAACCAAACCATGCCGACTCCTCTCGACCCGCGAAAAAAACCAACGAGCGTCAAGATTCACGTTTCGGGCGGCACGGGTGTGGACGTCACCTGGGCCGACGGCCACTCGAGCCATTACGAGTTTGCCTATTTGCGCGAGGAATGTCCCTGCGCCACCTGCAACGATGCGCGAGAGAAGAAGGCGTCGCTCGGTGCGGCAGCTCCGGCGTTCTTATCATCTCCCGCGTTACCCATGTTCAAGCCCAAACCGCGCGCCCAGGCCGCCACGCAGGTGGGCAACTATGCCATTCAGATCAGCTTCACCGACGGTCACTCTACCGGCATCTACAGCTACGACCATCTCCGCAACATCTGCCCTTGCGCCGAATGCGCCAAGACCTTCCGTACGGTGACTGCCGGCTAAATCGTTTGAATGATTCAAGAAGGGCCGTTCAACTAGACATCCGCTGCGAAAAATGCGAGCATTTTAGTCTGCAAGCTAGCAAAACCCATACATGAGCAGCACTCCCAATAGCCCTGCTGCCGCAGGCAGCCGTGGCAACGGTATTCCGCGTGTCATCGTCGCCACCACAGCCCTCCTGACATTCATTTCGTTTTGGCGAGCGGCGGCCATCGTGCTTAACGACCTTGCCTCCTCGGCGTACTACGCCGGCGGCGAGGCGGAAGGCTACATCGGCAAGACCGCGCCGTGGTTCATCCTCGCCATCATGCTGTTTTCGTATGCCGTGCGCGCAGTTTACGTGGAAAGCTGCAGCATGTTCGTGCGCGGCGGCGTGTATCGAGCCGTGAAAATGTCCCTCGGCGGGACGCTCGCGAAATTCAGCGTTTCCGCGCTCATGTTTGACTACATCCTCACAGGGCCGATCAGCGGCGTCGCGGCAGGCCAGTATCTCGCGGGATTGATCAACGAGCTCCTGCAGTATTTTCATGTGAGTGGCCCGCTTTCTTCAGGAACAATCAGTTTTATTGCCGCGAGCTTTGCTGCCGTCGTCACACTTTATTTCTGGTGGCAGAACACCAAGGGCGTTGCCGAGTCCAGCGAAAAAGCGCTGCAGATCATGAAGCTGGTCACGGCGATGGTCGTGATGCTCATCGCCTGGTGCGTCTACACGGTCGCGGTGCGCCATTCCGCGCTGCCTCCTTGGCCACACCCGCGCAACCTCAGGCTGAGCACCAGCGCCCTCGGCTGGCTCGCGCACAGCAGCCTTCCTCACATATTCGGCATCATTGCCATCTTCATCGCCCTCGGCCACTCCGTGCTGGCGATGAGCGGCGAGGAATCGCTTGCGCAGGTCTATCGCGAAATCGAAAGCCCCAAGCTCCCCAACCTGAAAAAGGCCGGCGCAGTCATTTTTATCTACAGTTTGGTGTTTACCTCCTTGGTTTCCTTTTTTGCCGTGATGATCATTCCGGATGGGGTCCGCCAGCAGTTCCTCGAAAACCTGATCGGCGGGCTGGCGATGAATCTCGAAGGGCCATTTATCGCCCGTCTGATATTCCACGGCTTCGTTGTCGTGGTGGGCACCTTGATCCTGGCGGGTGCGGTCAACACGGCCATCGTGGGTTCGAACGGCGTGCTGAACCGCGTTTCTGAAGACGGCGTGCTCAGCGCATGGTTCCGGCAGCCCCACAAGCGGTTCGGTACAAGCCATCGCATCATCAATATCGTCGTGGCTCTGCAGGTCATCACCATCATCATCAGTCGAGGCGACGTCACTTTTCTCGCGAACCTCTACGCTTTCGGCGTGATCTGGAGTTTCGCGATGAACGGCCTAGCGGTTTTCGTTCTCCGCTACACGAGCCCCGGACAGCGGGAATTCCAGGTTCCATTGAATTTCACATTCCGTGGCGTGCAGATTCCCGTGGGACTCGGTTTGATCACCTTAATGCTGTTCTTGATCGCGGTCATTAACCTGTTCACTAAGCCCATCGCCACGATGGCTGGCGGAGCCTTTTCCGTTCTGCTTTACATTGTGTTCACAATTTCGGAACGCCGGGGCAGACGCGGCGGCGCAGCTCACGTCGAGATGGATCAGTTCAATCTCGAGTCGGAATCAGAATTGACTCCCGAGGCCGTGGGTGCGCGCCCCGGCAATATCCTCGTCCCGATCAGCAACCACTACGCGCTCTATCATCTCGGAAACGTGCTGGACCGCGTTAAGCCCGGGCGCCGCGACGTTGTTGTGCTCCATGTTCGGCTCTTGCGCCGCTCGGCTTCGGGCGAAAATGAACTCGAGGCCGATCAGCTTTTCGGCAGCATCGAGCAACAACTCTTCTCTCAAGCGCTCTCCATGGCCGAAAAACGAGGCAAGTCGATCCGCCTCGCCGTCGTGGCCGCGAACGATTTGTGGGACGGTATCTTGCGTGCCGCGAACTCACTCCATTCCAGCACCATTGTTGCTGGGCGTTCGACGAAGGAATCGAACGAGGAGCAAGCGCGGCAGATCGGTGAATCCTGGGAAAAACTTGGCGATCAGAAGCCGCAATTCAATCTGGAAATTCATTTACCCAATGGGGACAAGCTTTACAAAGTCCTCGGGCCGCATGCGCCAAATCTGACCGCCAACGAGGTCAATCTTCTGCACCGCCTGTGGCTACGTTTCAGTGACGCCGTGGCGCCCCTGGAAATGCACCATCACGATGTCGTGCACTTCGCGCTGGAAGAAGTACAAAAAGAGATGGAGGAAGGACACGAAGATATCGTGGTCAACCGCCTTCGTGCGCATCTCGAGGCCAACCAGAAGAAGAAAGCTCCGAAGACTTGAGACAAATCAGTTTTCAGTTCTTAGTTCTTAGTGTTCTCTTGTGGGTTGAATGTCTCTCATCCCTGCAGCTGTGCTCCCTACTGAGAACCAATTACTGAACACTATTCACGGCCTCATGCGAGCTGCGCCGTGCAGTGACCGCAGCGCTTCGCCGCCAGCGGAATCGCCATTGCGCACTGCGGGCAGTCTTTCGTCGTTGGCGCAACGGGGGCTTCCGGCTTTCTGGTCCAGCGATTTACCTGATGTACCACCAGGAATACGGCGAACGCCACGATCGGGAAATTAATCACGGAGTTCAGGAAGATTCCGTAGTTGAGCGTCGCCGCGCTGTGGGCCTTCGCGTCGGCAAGCGTTTCGTAGGATTTGTCGCTGAGATTGATGAATAATCCTGAAAAATCCACGTGACCGAGCAACCGGCCGATCGGCGGCATGATCACGTCTTCCACCAGCGACGAGACAATCTTTCCGAAGGCCGCGCCGATAATCACGCCGACCGCCAAATCCACGACATTGCCACGCATGGCAAACTGCTTGAACTCTTTCAGCACGGGCGTTCTCCTTTATTTTTTCGATAAAGAAATTTGACGGCCCCAGGCGGATTTCCAAACATGAGGAGGGCTGTCTGTTACGCGGATTATAGTCGAGGCAGAAGAGAAAGAAAGACGAGATGACACTGTAGCTTGGGACTTGCCGCCTCGCTCTTCTGGAAGAAGCTCTTTTAGCGCGGCCGGAAGATCAAGTACGAGGCAATCATGCCGCGCAATATGAGCAGGCCGCCGCTGGCCGCGAGCATTGGACCGACCCAAAGGAACGGCACGCGAGAAATCACGAGCATGAGGACGCCCAGAAGTGCGAGCGACAATCCGCGCGTCCAGTTCTCCCAGCGCAGCCACCACTGGCCCGGCTTGTACAGCGCGCGCAGGCCCCACACGATCAGCGCAGCACTGAGAATCAACCAGGCTGCCCCGTGCCGGTCCACATAAATGCGCCGCGCCAATCCCAGCCAGATCACCAGAAAGCCGAGCAAAACGAAGATCAACTCGATCATGAAGCGGAATAATCGCTCGGGCGTGAGCATTGCGATTGCGTCCGCTTAAGCGACGCGTTCGATGCGCAGCTTGGTGATGGACACGGGTGTTCGCGGGCGGTCGTTCGAATCGCGCGGCACATTCGAGATTTTGTCCGCCACGTCCTGGCCTTCGACGATCTCACCAAAGATGGTGTGGCGGTTGTCCAGCCAGGGCGTCGCTGCCACGGTGAGGAAGAACTGGCTCCCGTTGGTTCCCGGCCCGGAGTTGGCCATGGAGAGCTTTCCGGCTTTTGAATGCTTCAGCGAAGGATGAAATTCGTCGGCAAATTTGTAACCCGGCCCGCCCATTCCGCTGCCCTGCGGGCAGCCGCCCTGAATCATGAATTGCGGAATCACGCGATGGAAGATCAATCCGTCGTAGAAAGGTCTTTTTTCCTTCTGGCCGGTTTTTTCATTCGTGAATTCTTTCGTGCCCTCGGCAAGCCCGATAAAATTCGCAACCGTCTTTGTCGCTTCGTTTTCGAGCAAGCGCACTACAATGTTTCCCTGTGAAGTTTCAAAAATAGCATAGGTTCCGGCCGGCCGGCTCATGCGATCTCCTTGTGTACCGGATTATCGTACACGAGCCAGAGTGTGGCGCGCCACTTCACGACGGTCCGGATCCTTTCTTCCGGCGGGAGCGCGTGACAAAGTCGAGGACAAGCTCGAGGACTCTTTTCGTCCTTTCTACCAGCCCTTTTGCCTGCGGAGCTCCGTGATATGCGCGGTGTGATGCTTTCCGTGCCACTCGTAAACGAACAAGAGCCAGTCCACAGTGCGCTCGCCATGCTCGGGGTGGACAAGGACTCTTGCGAAATGTTCGGGCTTCAACGAGCGCCACAGCCTGTCCCACCGGGAGTGCACCGAATCCAGCAGCGTCTGCGAAACCTCGATGGGCGCCGATTTTGAGTCTGCCAGTTCGGCCCAGGCCGCTTCGTTGTAGGGCTTGATTGTCGGCTTGTCCTCGGTGAGCGCCAACTTCAACCGGACGTAAGCATTGAGGTGGCTGTCCGGAACGTGATGCACGACCTGGCGCACAGTCCAGCCGCCTTCGCGGTACGGCGTGTCAAGCTGCGCGTCGCTCAGACCCTTTGCCGCCGCGCGCATTTTGGCCGGTGTAGCCGCAATCTCATCGATTGCCTGCTGGCGCCTGGCCGGCGTTACTTGCGCGGGCATTTCAAATTTTCCAATCGGGTAGCGCGGATCCATGGCGACTTTCTCCTAAGGCAACCTGATATTTCTTTGGACTATAGCGGCCGCCGTTCCCACCGGTCAATGCCGCTCGCCGGAAAAGCCATCTCCAATTTGGCCGCCCACATTCCGAATCGCGGGGGAGGGAATGCTACAATACCGGATTGCTTTGTATCCGGCGGGCGTAGTGCTGAATCTAATGAGTGGAGAAAGATCGAATGTACAACGTCGTCATCATCGGCAGCGGCTGCGCCGGTCTAACTGCTGCGATCTACGCTGCTCGCGCGAACCTGAAGCCGCTGGTTCTGGATGGGCATGAGCCCGGAGGCCAGCTTTCCCTGACGACGCACGTTGAGAATTTCCCCGGCTTCCCGGACGGCATCATGGGGCCGGAACTGATCGAGAAAATGCGCCAGCAAGCGCAAAAGTTCGGCGCGGAGTTCAAATCCGGAGCCGTCGGCGAAGTCGACGTCAGCAAGCGCCCGTTCAAAATCACCGCCGGAAAAGATACGTATGAAACGAAAGCGCTGATCGTGGCCGCGGGCGCTTCCGCGCGCCTGCTGGGCCTGAAGGGAGAAAAAGAACTGATCGGCCACGGCGTTTCCACCTGCGCTACCTGCGACGGTTATTTCTTCCGCGGCAAGCCCATCGCGGTGGTCGGCGGCGGCGATTCCGCGATGGAAGAAGCCAATTTCCTCTCGCGCTACGCGAGTAAGGTTTATCTCATTCACCGGCGAAACGAATTCCGCGCCTCCAAGATCATGATTGACCGCGTCAGGGCCAACGAAAAAGTCGAGTTTGTCACCCCTTTCGCGATTGAGGAAATTCTCGCCCCCCAGGGTTTCGTCGAAGGAGTGCGGCTGCGCCATCTGGAGACGAAGGAGACGCGCGAAATTCCCCTACACGGGGTCTTCGTGGCTATCGGTCACGATCCGAACACCACCGTTTTCAAAGGCAAACTCGAGATGGATGCGAACGGTTACCTGCTTGCCAAGCACGGCAGCCTCACCGCGATTCCCGGAGTGTTCGTCGCCGGCGACGTTCAGGATCATCGCTACCGTCAGGCGGTCACGGCCGCGGGCTCCGGTTGCATGGCAGCCATCGACGCCGAAAAGTTTCTGGAAGAGCACAAACACTAGTTTCGTTCTTGCCACACTGCCATAATTGGTTCCGCATGCTCCGGTCGACGCTGCTCAAGCTTTCCGAAAACAAAGGCTTCGCCAATTGGGTCACTTCCAATGGCACCACGCGCCGCATGGCGCGCCGATTCGTCGCCGGCGAGACGCTGGATGAAGCCATCGCTGCCGCCCGCGAGTGCAACAACGCGGGCATGCTCGCCAGCCTCGATTACCTCGGCGAAAATGTTTCCACGACATCGGATGCGCAACATTCCCGCGATGCTTACCTCGAGGTTTTTGAACGCATCGCTCAGGAAGGGCTATACGCCAACGTTTCCGGCAAGCTCACGCAACTCGGCCTCGATATCAACATTGAAT
>WNFI01096590.1_pt1 | contig 14609 bp, 15 predicted proteins | sample 5400471 | NCBI WGS metagenome assembly WNFI01 (sample SAMN13153348, study PRJNA577476) | soil metagenome | isolation source: 100 cm saprolite on Douglas fir-dominated hillslope | place: USA:California | collected 2013-09-17
TCCACTGGTCCAGTTTTGATTTCATCGGCCAGATAGTTAGCAATGGTGTATGGGGCAATAAAGTAACCGTCGACACACGCCTGGAGCAACGAGTTAGCTCCTAACCGGTTGGCACCGTGATCAGCAAAATTAGCTTCCCCAATGGCATATAGTCCCAAGACATTGGTCATGAGTTCGTAGTCCACCCACAGACCACCCATAGAAAAGTGGGCAGCTGGTGAAATCCGCATAGGCTCGGTATAGGCGTCAATGCCGGTAATCTTTTGGTACATACGAAAAAGGTTGCCGTACTTTTCCTCTATTTGGTGTTTCCCTTGTTCGCGGATAGCTTTGGAAAGATCCAAGTACACGGCATTCTTTAACGGTCCTACGCCGTAGCCGGCGTCGATCCTTTCCTTGGCGGCACGTGAGGCAATATCGCGTGGGCAAAGGTTGCCAAACGCGGGATACCGGCGTTCCAGGTAATAGTCTCGTTCCGATTCCGGAATATCATTAGGCGCTCGCTGTTCTGCGTTGTTCTTCGGTACCCAAATCCGGCCATCGTTTCGCAATGATTCGGACATGAGGGTTAACTTGGATTGGTATTCGCCGGACTGGGGCAAGCTTGTTGGATGGATCTGGGTCCAGCTCGGATTGGCAAAAAAAGCTCCAATACCACGGGCTTTTCCTTCGATCAGCACCAAGTCCAGCAGCTCATGACGCGGAAAAAGTTGTACGCGACCGGCTCCTACCTGTCGCATCAGAGCTTGATAAGCTCCTAAGAGTAGTTGTTGGCCGGTTTGCCCTCTGGCATAAAAAGTCCGCGATACTTGGACCCCGCCAAAAGAGCGATTGCTCAGATACCCGCTGTACTCGCGCGCAAAGGGCACACCTTGGGCCACAGCCTGGTCTATCAGTTGGGCACTACATTCTGCCAACCGGTACACATTGGCTTCCCGCGAACGAAAGTCGCCGCCCTTGATAGTGTCATGGAACATGCGGAACACGGTGTCCCCATCATTTTTGTAGTTCTTGCAGGCGTTTACGCCGCCCTGCGCAGCAACCGAATGGGCACGCCTTGCCGTATCCTGAAAGCAAAAACAAGTCACCTGATAACCCATCTCTCCCAAAGACGCCGCCAGAGAACTACCGGAAAGGCCCGTTCCTACTACAATTACATCTAGTTTCTTGCGGTTGGCGGGGCTAACCAGTTTGGCGGTTGAACGATAGAGATTCCACTTTTGCTCGAGCGGCCCATCCGGTATCTTTGCTTTCAACATAACTATGCTCTTGCGAAATGCACATATACTGGAATCAGGGCAAAGCCGGCGCTAATGCCTATGCTGTATATCCACCCGACTACTCTGATCCAGTTAACGTATCGATGGTTATAAACTCCCAGCGTCCGGGCAGCGCTGAAAAAACCGTGCAGTAAATGGTATCCAAGCGCTATCATGCACAGCACGTAGATCAACACATACCATCCTTGGTGGTAGACCGTGACTACGAGCGTATAGAGGTCTTTCTGTCCGTCTTTGTCCAGAGGGACGTGACCAAACTGTAGTTGATACCAGAAGTCCCGTAAGTGGATGATGAGGAAAAGAAGAATGATAGTGCCTAATAACCCCATCTTACGAGAATACCATTTGCTGCTGACACCCCGGCGGTCATACTCATAGCGTTTCTCATTAGACCTTCTGTTTTGTATCGTGATGAGGAGTGCATAGATGGCGTGGGCCAGTATGCTGGCAAACAAGACGTATGAGATGAGCTCGATAAATATGTTTTGGGAGAGCAGCTTGGAATAGAAATTGAATTGCCACCGTGCCGCTTCAGCCGGCAAGAGCAGCTGGAGGTTCCCGAACAGGTGTATAACTAGAAATAGGCACAGGAAGAAGCCTGTAAGCGCCATCAAATTCTTGCTGGATAAAGTATGTAGTAACCATCGTTGCCTGTACTTACGATCCTCTCGCTCCTTTCGGATCACTACGACGTCCGGGTTGCGCACCGGGCCATCCGAAAGGGCGACGCCGGTCTTCGGGTCTTCGTTGCCGTTGCTCATGGTCTATTCGTGAGGGCCGGCGACTTTCACCTCTGGCGTTACCTGTTGCGCGAATTGCTTGAAATTATCTTTGAAGAGACCTGCCAATTTTGACGCTGCACTACGATACTGCGTTGGATCTTTCCACGGCTTTTCCGGGATGAGAATCTCATCCGGAACCTCTGGACACTTAGTCACCTGGGCGAGGCCAAAGATTGGATCCAGCTGAGTCGGAGAAGCAGCTAAGCTTCCATTGTGGATAGCAGTGACAATGGCGCGCGTATGCCGCAACTTAATCCTCGAGCCTAAGCCGTAGCTGCCGCCGGTCCAACCCGTATTGACTAACCAGACATTCACCTGGTGTGCATCCATCTTCTGGCCAAGGAGTTCCGCGTACTTCGTCGGATGCCAGACCAGAAACGGCGCACCAAAACAGGCAGAAAATGTGGCCTGCGGTTCGGTTACGCCGACCTCCGTGCCGGCGACTTTCGCCGTATATCCGGAGAGAAAATAGTACATTGCTTGCTCGCGCGATAGCTTCGACACCGGCGGCAGGACACCGAACGCATCGCAAGTCAAAAAGATCACATTGGTGGGATGTCCTCCGATGCAAGGCACCTGAGCATTTCCAATGAACTCGATTGGGTAGGCGCCGCGCGTGTTCTGCGTGATGCTTGTGTCGGAATAATTGACTTCGCGCCGTTCCTTATCGAAGACGACGTTTTCCAATACTGCTCCAAAATGGAGCGCCTCAAAGATATCAGGCTCGGAATCATGCGTCAGATCGATCGCCTTTGCATAGCAACCGCCTTCGATATTGAAGATTCCGCGATCACTCCAGACATGCTCATCATCACCAATTAACCGGCGCTGCGGATCGGCTGAGAGAGTCGTTTTACCTGTTCCGGATAAGCCAAAGAGCAGCGATGTATCCGTTCCGGTCTTTGCCATCGTCGCAGAGCAATGCATTGGGAGTAAACCCCGCTTCGGCATCAGGTAGTTCATGATCGTGAAGACGCCTTTTTTCATTTCACCTGCGTATTCCGTTCCCAAGATCACCATTTCGCGTTCTTCGAACGAGAGGTCGACCGATGTACGTGACGTCATTCCTGCGGTGAAGGGGTTTGCAGGGAATGCGCCAGAGTTAAAAATAACGTAATCGGGTTCGCCAAAGTCGATCAGTTCCGGCAGTTCCGGACGGATCAGCATGGTTTTGATGAAGAGAGCGTGATAAGGCCGTGAGCAGACTACTCGAATCTTGAGGCGATGTTCCGGATCCCAGCCGGCGTAGCCATCTACGACGTAGATCCGGTCGCGGCTGGCAAGATAGTCGATGGCTCGCTGACGATTTATTTTGAATGATAGCGCGTCTAACGGAAAATTGACTGGGCCCCACCAGATATCGCCTTCCGAAGGCGGTTGCCTAACGATCCTCTTGTCTTTCGGCGAGCGGCCAGTTTTGCTTCCAGAATACGCTACCAAGGCTCCGGTCGAAGAAATGTAGGTGTCCCGATCGTCTCGAATTGCATCTTCATACAGCGCTGCGGTTGATAAATTGACGAGAACGGTGGGCCGGGTAATACCGTATTGACTAAGGTCGAGTGTGTTCATGTTCGTTTGTTTGTAATGGGAAAGGTCATTAGTTAGCGGCGGGCGAGTTTCCTGGCTGAAATTTGAAGGTTTGTGCGTTCAAGACGAGGTCAACTCGGCTTGGGCGTTGGTTGTGGTTAGAATGGCGATCAGACCAATGATGGATGATCAAAACGCTGTCGCAATGTTCGCACTAAGACCTCCGTAGCGCTCGGATGCACGGCGGAGAGATTCCCGATCTCGCGAGCGGACTGCCCATGTTTCATCGCCATCGAAACGAGATTAATAATCTCTGCCGCTCGGGAGCCGATGGCGATACATCCCAAAATCCGAGCGGATTCTGCTTCAACCAGGCATTTGAACGCCATGTCTTCGCGCTCGACGGTGCTAAAATCATCATCGGTGAAAAGCGAACCGCTCCAGGATAGAGCCTCCAGCGGCAGTCCCGCAGCTTTCGCCTCATCTTCAGTCCAGCCGATGCTGGCAATCGGAGGATCAGTATGCAGGAATTGGGAGAACCAGCGTTTGTCGAAACGAGTTGGTTTCCCGAGAATGGTTTCTACTGCGACATTGGCCTGAGCGGTCGCAACGCTATCAAGCAAACTGATGCCGGTGACATCGCCCACGGCATAGATCGATTCGATGGGTGTTTGCATGTGCTCGTTCACGGGAATCCACGCACCGCCGGTCATTCCGATAGACTCCAGTCCGAGTTCATCGCTGTTAGGTTTCCTACCGGTCGCCACGAGAGTGACGTCTGGTTGGATGACGGTTCCGGTGGAGAGCTTATAGCTCGGCGACCCGGCGGTAATCCGCGGTGGTAGCTCAATTGGTTCGTTTAAGAGAACGTCGACGCCCGCCGCTAAGAGAACGTTTCGAAGTCGCTCGCCAGCGATCGGATCCCAATTTGGTAACAGACGCGGTTGCGCTTCCGCTATGGTAACCCGGCTACCCAGATCTCGATAAATCGCGGCGAGTTCGCAGCCGACATATCCACCTCCGATCACAAATAGATGCCGCGCGGCGGTGGGTTGTCGGAGAATATGATCGCTGTTCAAAATTCCGACCTCGGGCTGACTCGGAAAGTTTGGCCGCGAACCGGTAGCTAAAATAATGTGATTAGACGTGACCCGTAGGTGGAGACCTCTGGGAGCATCGGTGATGACAAGTTCGTTTGGGCCAATAAGTTGTGCGTGCCCAAACTTGAGATGCACCTTCTCGCAGTCGATCGCTTGGCTGAATTCAACGGACAGCCGGCTGCTGCTCCGGCGTTGCGCGGTCATCCAGTCGGTCCAGCTCGTCTCAATCAGGTCCAGCGAGGTACCAACCTTTGCGGCCTTTTCCGTCCGCTTAAAATAACTGGCACACGCCCGTAAGGCTCGGACCGCATAACTACCTCTATGGAAGCTGGTGCCGCCCAAATCTCGTTCCTCGACCAGGAGCGTCCGCAAACCCGCCTTTGCGGCCGTGAGACAAGCTTCTTTGCCGGCAGAGCCGGATCCGATAACAACAACTTGATATTGATAACTCATAAAAGAACTGCCCCTAATGCTTTTGGTCGTGGTAAACGAGAACCGAGCACAGTGCCCTGTGCATAATTTTGGGTGCCTGATCGAAATTAAATAGGCTACCCAGGAAACTCGTGTGGTGACTCGCTGTAATGATGAGGTCGGCATCCAAAGTACGTGCCAACTGCAAAACCTCGTCGGCGGGATTACCTACCCGGAACTCCGCGCCGCAATTTGGATAGGTTTCGCGAGTCCTCTCGCATAGATCCTTTAACTCTTGCTCGAGACCGCACCGCTCCTCTTCGATGTATTCGTGAAGTCCTTGGGTCGTGTATTCGGTGATCGACGCGGGCGTATGGACATAGACCAGATAGATTGTGGCTCCGAAGCTTCTGGCAAGTTCGATCGCATAAGCCACGGTTTTTTCCGAGTGGGGCGAGAGGTCAACGGCCACCACAATCTGTTTTATGGGAAGCGCGCGAACCCGCTGACTCTGCTTTTCAGACGTGATACTCATGCTGATCTCTTTATTTGCCTTTATGACTGGATAAGTAATCGGATCGACCGCCACTGACTCACCAAGGATTGGTTAGAGTTGCTCGTTGCTTGGCATCCTCTCTCCCCGCGCAAAACGATATCACCCTGGGTAGTGTTAAGCTCTCACTCCTGGACGGGCCTTCTTCTTGGCCGCCTCGTTCTCCGATTGATTTCCCTTTTTTGGGCGCATCGCCCTCAAGCAAAGAACGCCCAGTTAGCTTCTTCCTCGATCCTTCTGCTTATTTGAGGCCAAAGGGTCTCGCTTAATCCCTCGGCGATCAGATACCTGATAAAAGCCGCCTCGCGTTCAGGGCTCATCGCTGGCGTTGACGACAAGCGAAATTGTTTCCGACCGCTCGAGCTCTCTTGTTCGTAAGGCTCAAAAAAGGTGAATTGACCTTAAGGGAGAATGATCCAATCCGCGGCCGCACGATCTTCTGGTAAGTGAGATAGCTGATTCTGATGTGGTCGCTATATGTTCCCGCTGCGAAAATGATGTAGTCGTTTTTGCCCAATTCGCGGTCCACAAATGTCGGCAAACCGTACAGATTGCCAAATGGTGGAATCGCTCCTACCGCGCAGTCCGGAAACAACCATTTGAACTCTTCTTCGGTTTCTAGGCGTACGGGTTCGCCGACTTTGGCGAATCCTTTGATGTCGATGCGCGAATTTGTCGGCAGAACCACCACGACGTGTTGCCCGCCGGCTCTTACGATAATGACCTTGGCGTAATATCGAGCGGTCCTAGACTGCGATTTCTGGGCACACGAATCCTTGGGCTCATGCAGAATTTCGTACCGAACGTTATTCTCGTTGAGGTAATTGATGAGCCTTTTCGGAATCTCAGTCCAGCGGCTTCCAGCAAACCTATTTAGAGGTAGACCTTCGTGTCCCATAGTGAAATGGAAGGCGGCGCCATCGATAAGGGAGTCGCATGTCAGTTAGTTCAACATGTGCCGCACCGATTTCGACTCGCGATATTCAGTGGGCGAGTTACCAACCACTTGCCGGAAGACCCGGTTGAAATGAGTGAGGGATTGAAAGCCGACGTCGTAGGCGATTTCACTAATCCGTAAGTGAGGATTGAGAAGAAGTCTTTTGGCTTTTTCGACGCGGACCCGGCTGAGATATTCGGTAAACGTCAGGCCAGTCGCCTTCTTGAACATTTTACAAAAGTAGAATGTGCTGACATGCATGGCCTGGGCAACTTTTGCTAAGTCGATTGGATCGGCCTGGTTAGCCAGAATATAGGCTCGCGCTCGACGGACCAGAGGTGACTCTGCTTCTTCCTCTTGTACCACGATCTGATTTGCTAACAGCGACAGATGCTTGGCAAATGTCTCCAAGAGTTTCAGCATTGCCGCATATTGCTGGGGAGCGAGGAAGCGCGAGTGAAAATAGGCATCTTCCAGCTTCGTCAAATCAACTGTCACACCCCAATCAACAAGTTGTTTCCCGATCTTAGCGAATTGCGTGGCAGTAGGTTTACGCAGTGCGACTTGTCCAGTTTGAAGAAAACCGATGATCTTTTCGCTGGCTTGGAAGGGGACTGCACTATCGCAAAGCCCGGCAAAGCAAGTAACTGTCCGGGCCCCTGTTCCGGGTACATCGTCCATCTTCTTTTGTGTCTCCAAACAAGCAGCACACGCGCGATTGCACTTAGCGAGCATGGCGCAGAAGGGGTTCTCATATCTTTTGCCCTCCAACGCAAACCTCCATACCTCTACCGGCCTGAGGGCCAGCGGGAGTTGAGTAGCTTCGCTAAAAGCCCGCTCGTAGTCTTTGTAGATCTCGGAACTCGCGATTCGCTCGAGAATGGTTGTGGTCCGGTTCATAGCGCATGTTCTCCAGGTTGATTTACTCCTCCAGTGGACGGGCCATAGCTGCCGCTTCGACAAGCCCGGACCACCCGAAGATTTGCCAGATATTGTCTTCTCATCACCACGTATTGTGCGCTACGCACACAGCATCCACAATTGGGCGAAAACCGGGACAGCTTTAGTCACGGTCCCGATCCGGATAGGCGGTCCGCTTAAGCGGACTAGGGATTTTCCCTAGCGCCGGAACCGCTGATGTCTGACGCTGGATGGCTGATCTGGAGAACTTCACTGACATTCAACAACGTGACATGACCGTCGGGTTCCGAGGAATCCGTTAGCGCATGCCGAAGAATAACACTCACGGCTTTGTCGGCTTGGCGGTCGCTGACGATCAGTTCGAGCTTCACTCTCTCCTTTAAGGGGTCAGCGGATCCATTGTGAGGAGTAATCGAGCGCTTGTGCGTATCGCCATGCTGGACTTCGGTCAACGTGAGTCCACCACAAATGCCGCGGTGTTCTAACTCCGCCCGGACGGCGTCCACGCGCGAAGGAAGAATGACGGCTTCGATCTTTTTCATAGCCGGAGCATCCTATGCATTCTGCAACCGAAGGCTCGCCACCTTTTGTCGACTGCTGATCGTCCCTTGTACCGGACAAATGCGGGAAAGCAATACTCGTAGCGGGCCAATTTGAAGTCGGCATCCGAACCGAGGTTCGGAGACTAGTGTCCTATCTCCGCGGTTCGTAGAAGAGCGCAGCTGTCGAAGCGTGGCAGCAAACGCCAAGGGTGTGGTTCCTCGCGGGTCGCTGCGCTTTTGCAAAAAAAGCGAACCCACCACTCGTTCGTTCTCACGCTTCCGCTGCCGTCCAGCTGGCGCGGAGACTATGGCGGACAGGCTGATTTGGTTAGTTGAATTGGTAACAAAATGCACTAGTCCACTGGTCACGGGGCTTTTCCAGAAATTCAAACAACATGGTCAAGGGCTTCCTGAGCTTGTACCACAACAGGAGAGTTTCCCAGATAATAACGCGCCAATGGGCGCAAACCCTCGTTCAGCTCGTATACGAGAGGTATCCCGGTGGGAATTTCCAGCTCGGGGATTTCCGCATCAGAAATTCCATCAAGGTATTTGACCAATGCACGCAACGTGTTGCCGTGAGCAACAATGATCGACCTGCGGCCAGCTTGGAGGGAAGGCGCTAGAGCTTCCCTCCAATACGGTAAGAAGCGCGTCACCGTGTCTTTCAAGCACTCGGCACAAGGCAGGTCCCCTTCCGGCAAACTTTTGTAGCGCGGATCATGAATGGGATGGCGCTTGTCGTCCTTCGTTAAAGACGGCGGCGGAATATCATAACTTCTGCGCCAAAGATGAACCTGTTCATCGCTGTATCGTTTTGCCGTCGCTGCTTTATTGAGGCCTTGTAAAGCACCATAGTGGCGCTCGTTCAGTCGCCAGGATTTTTTCATCGTGATTTAAACTTCTGGTAGGTGGTGCTACCAATTCGGAGATCCAGAGGGAGTTCTTGTGGTCCTAACTCGGTCTCCGCTCATATTTGGACTTTCAATCTTTCCTAACCGAGCTTACAGCGGGCGAAGCAAATCAGCGGGCGACGCTTATTACGAGTGCAACTGGCCCCGCCGGCTTTGGCTTCGGCGCTTACGCCCGCTTCGTATGCCGCGAAGTTTTTGATGAAAAGACCAGCAAGCTTCTTCGCCAATAGCACGGATGTCTTTTATTTTCGCATCAGTATCACGGCGGGTAATCGCCCGTGACATATCGTTCCAGGTTATCAATTGTCGCCGTCTGTGCCGAGATGAACCAGTTCACCACGTCGCCGATCGAGAGAATCCCGACCAGATTGCTGCCTTCTAGAACAGGAAGATGGCGCACGCGCTTTTCGGTCATTATCCGCATGCATTCTGTAACACTTTCGTTCGGGTTAACGGTTAGGAGCTGCTCGGTCATTATATCACTTACGGGAGTTTCCTTGGAGGACCTTCCCTTCAGGATGACTTTTCGTGTGTAATCGCGCTCGGAAACAATTCCGACTAACGTGCCATTCTCCACAACCGGTAGTGCTCCGACGTTCTTGGCATCCATTAACTGGATAGCATCAATAACCATCGCATTCGGACCAATCGACCAGACGGTGGAGGCTTTTTTTTGCGCCAAAATCGCGCTGACTCTTCCGCTGACTTCCATATTTGTATTTTAGTTTCTTACAACCGTATGTTTACTCTGCCAGTTCCAGTCGCCGATCCGTAAGGGCCGCGACTCCGGGCAATTCTTTTCCCTCCAGAAGATCGAGGGAGGCGCCGCCTCCCGTCGAAATAAAAGTCATCTTTCCCGCAGTGCCGAACTGTTTAACCGCCGTCACGGAATCCCCGCCTCCAATGATCGTTTTCGCACTCGAAGCCGCCAGAGCTTGGGCTAGTTCTCTGGTGCCGGTCGCAAAAATCTGGAATTTCAAAAACCTGTGATCTGGATGTTTCCATCTCTCTCCTCGGTCGGCACATTGAAGTCGACGCGCACGAGGACGCGTCGTCCTTTGACCTCCAAGTCGCGAACGGATAATTTCTCCATAGTTGTCCGATCCGGTTCCAAGATGTGCTTTAGCAGGTCGACACAACGATTGGAATAGCCCCACTCGTTGTCGTACCAGCTGACCAATTTGAAAAAGCGGCTATTGAGTTCGATGCCGGAGCCCGCATCAAAGATAAATCGTCAGGTCGACAACCGAGACAGCCGGTGTCGGCACCCGGAAGGACATACCCGTCAGCTTGCCTTTTACTTCAGGGCAAACCAGCCCGACAGCTTTTGCCGCTCCAGTGGTGGATGGGATCAGATTGATCGCTGCCGCGCGGCCGCCTTTCCAGTCCTTCCGCGACGGACCATCAACTGTCTTTTGCGTTGCAGTGTAGCTATGGACAGTTGTCATCAGCCCTTCTTCGATGCCAAAGCCCTGTTTCAATAAGACGTGAACGACCGGCGCTAAACAGTTCGTTGTACAGCTGGCATTCGAAATGATGTGGCGCTGGGAAGGATCATATTGCTCGTGGTTCACCCCCATGACGACAGTGATGTCTTCATGTTTGGCGGGAGCAGAGATAATGACCTTCTTTGCTCCAGCAACGAGGTGGCCCTTGGCTATCTTTGCATCGGTAAAAAGGCCGGTCGACTCAATGACGATCTCACAGCCTAACTCCTCCCAGGGAAGCGCAGCCGGTCCCTCTCTCACGGCAAGGCATTTAATCCTCTGGTCGTTGACGACCAGGGTATCGTCATCGTGAAGATCTGGACGGGATTTTGCGCGAGACGGCCGATGCGGCCAAAGCCATTTATTCCAACGTTTTTCATAGTGCGTATTAGTGATTCCGAAAGAGTAGGCTTATCGAACGTTGCCGGTACTTTTGGATTGGTTCAGTTTGCATCATGAGCTTAAAACCCACTAGCCGTCCGTTGCCCAATTCTTATCAGTTCTTTTACACCACAACCCCAGGCCAGATAGGTGTTGGTCGCGCCGCCGCCGCTTAGCCCGCTGATATCAGTTTCGGAGTTATTCATAGTCGAGCGGAACTTCGGTCAACGTAAGTCCACCAAAAATGCGGCGGCGTTCCTAATTCCGCTGGGGACGGCGTCCACGCGGCAGCAAGAATGACGGCCTCGATCTTTTTCAGGAGCAGCCTATTCATTCCGCAACCGAAGGCTCGCCGCCTTTTGGTGACTGCTGATCATCCCTTGTACTAGGTAGCTCTGTTTTAAGCGGAAAAGGTATACCCGACTTGGAGGCCCACAGTCCGATTTTCAGCTACAGGGCAACGCACAACTACTGACGGGCAAGATCCGTGTAGTCTCTACCGGCCGGGCAGTGTTCTCTTAATCAACAAAGAACCGAGGTATCCGTTATGCGCAAAAGTTCAGTTGATCTTTTTAGACGATATTTGAGCGCACGGTCGTTACCAGCCGCGGAGCAGCCGAGGATTCCCAAACCGGCCATCACGATCTCTCGACAGACCGGGGCGGGAGCAGTGACTGTGACTCATCTCGTCGCCCGACAACTCGACCTTGATTGTCAAGGTGATCCTCCTTGCCCATGGGTAGTTTTCGATCGCGATCTGGTATCCAAAATCCTGGAAGATCACAATCTCTCAAGGGAGATCGAAGAATTCATGCAAAAGGCCGTTCAATATGCCATTCAACTGGCAAGATTGGTGAGAGCCAAGCTTACTTTACTACACGTGGTGCCCGAGCCGTCTGCACTCGACTATACCATGCAAGGAATTCCGGTTGATGAAATTCAGGGATGGAAAAACGAAGCGGAAACTAAGCTGGAAAGCGAGTTAGCAAGAGCAAAGCTCGCCTATCAAGAGGTTGATTCGGCCTTGACCATGGCGCTGCATCCACGTGACGAGATCGTAAGAGCTGCGACACAGCTGCCAGCTGACCTTTTGGTACTGTCGACGCACGGCTACACGGGCTGGAGGCACGCCTTGTTTGGAAGTGATGCCGAGAAGATCCTTGAGCATGCTCCGTGTCCGGTTGTAGTCGTTCGTTAGGTGCCGGCCGCATAGCTTGATAGGAAACGCAAAGCTGTGTTGCAAGGTGGCATGTCTCCATCTCGACTATCCGAGGATCGTAGAGGTTCAGGCGATCCTAAACATTGAGAAGTATCGCCACACTGCTGAAGTGATTCTGCGTTGCAGCAATCATATCACAATCAAAGCCAGTTCCGAAAGCGATGATATGTATGCCTCGATTGACCAAGTAATCGATCGAATAGCGCTGAGGGTCGAGCACACTGTATCGCTCAAGGAATCCGGGCTGATGGCAACCGACGAAGTTAGCCGAACTGATCAGATAGGTCGAACGCACCGGTCGCGGACCAAACCGCAGGTGCGAAATGGTCATCGCTCCGGCCTTCTTCGAATCATAGACAAAGTAGGCTTGAGCGTAGTTATCTGTGTTCTCGCCGATTATCTTGATCGACTCTTTGTTAGCGCCCACCGTGCCGTCCGAACCGAGTCCGTAGAAGACGGCCCGAAAGACGTCCTCTTTTTCGACCGAAAAGGATGCATCGCATTCCAAACTCGTCTCGGTGACGTCGTCGCGGATGCCAACGGTAAAATGATTTTTGGGCGACGAGTTCTTCAAATTGTCCAGCACCGCTTTGACCATTGCCGGAGTAAACTCCTTGGACGACAGACCGTACCTTCCGCCCACAATTCGTAGGTCCGTCCGACCAGCCTCGTGCAGGGCACTGACACAATCCAAGTAGAGCGGCTCACCGGCGCTGCCGGGCTCTTTCGTCCGATCCAGAACCGCGATCGCTTTTACCGTTCGCGGCAGCGCTGCAACGAAGGATTGCGAATCAAAGGGACGGAATAGTCGCATCTTGAGAACGCCGACTTTCTCTTGCTGGCCATTCAAAAAATCAACTGTTTCGTGTGCTGTTTCGCATCCGGAACCCATCAGGACAACAACTCGTTCCGCGTCGGTAGCTCCATGGTAGTCAAATAAATGATACTGGCGACCGGTTAGCTCAGCGAATCGGTCCATCGCTCGTTGCACGATACCGGGACAAGCTTGATAGAAGCGGTTTCCTGCTTCTCTGGCCTGGAAGAAAACATCGGGATTCTGGGCTGTCCCGCGAATAACCGGATGTTCGGGGGAGAGAGCGCGTGCCCGGTGCTCACGCACCCACTCTCCCTTGATCATGGCTCGCAAAACAGCGCAATCACTTCGTTGAGTTGATAGGCGATACGTGCCGCCGCTTCATTTCCATCGATCGTTGCAAATTTTTCAGTTGTCATAGCGTCACCTCAGATGCTTGGTTGCAGCTTCATCTCAGCCCGCATCACCTCAGCAACACGGTCAAAACTTACGGTGAAGCCGACTTTCTTGGAGACGCACTGCATGCCATGGTTGTCGGGCAAGATTTGTCCGAAAATGGATTCGGCCCCTTCCTTCCGGCCGATATTGACGAGGAGCCGCAGGAGCTGAGTCCCAAGCCCTTGGCGTTGGAAGCGGTCACTGATGACAATGGCGAACTCTGCTTCGTTTACGCCGTGCAACTTTATTAACCGACCAACGCCAATGATCTCTTCTTCTTTCGTGTCCGGCGCTGACCGAACTGCTACGAGCGCAATCTCTCGGTCATAATCATTGAAACAGATTCGAGTTAATCGCTCATGAGCGACGCGCAGCTCCAGTTTTGAAAATGCGAAGTACCGGAAATGGACCGTTTCTTCGGACAGCGTACCATGAAATTTTACCATGAGAGGTTCGTCCTCTGGTCGGATCGGTCGAATGGTAATTGGAGTTCCGTCTGGCAGCTGCCACTTACTGGAATATTGCAGGGGGTAGGGACGAATCGCCAATCGCGGCAGATTTTCTTGTCGGACGTTTTTATCGTGCAGGACAATCCGGGCATCCAGAGCCAGCATCTGCCTAGCCGATACGACAAAGGGATTGATATCGATCTCTTTGATCCATGGTTGTTCGGCAACCAGGAGACTGAACTGGACCAGTACGCTTTCCAGCTGTGCCAGATTGACGGAGTGACGGCCGCGAACACCCTTCAGAGCCGTGAAAATTAGGGTTTGTTCCATCAGCCGGCGCGCGAGTGTCGCGTTGAGCGGCGGTAAACCAAGGGAATAATCCTTCATTACCTCGACCAGTTGACCGCCTGAACCGAAAAGAAGAACCGGTCCAAACTGCGGATCGATGCTGCTGCCGAGAATAAGCTCGTAGCCGTCGGTCTGAATCATCGGCTCGACTACGACTCCCAAGAATGCTTCAGGGATTTCCCGCACCGATTTTTCGATGTCATGATAGGCCTGACGGATTTCATTTTCGCTTCGGAGATTCAGCTTTACGCCTCCGACGTCGGTCTTGTGAGTGACTATCTCTGAGTAGAGCTTCAAGACTACCGTCGACCCAAGCTTGCCCGCTGCCTGAACCGCTTCCTCTGAACTTTTGGCAACAATTGTCTTGACCGTCGGTATACCGTAAGCCTCCAGAATCTGCTTGGACTCGGTCTCGGTTAACAGAGTTCGATTGGCTTTCTGCGCGGCGCGAACTATAGTCTCCGTGCGCGCGCGACCCGAACCATTGTCGAGTCCTCCGGCGGAAA
>WNFI01140368.1_pt1 | contig 14609 bp, 15 predicted proteins | sample 5400471 | NCBI WGS metagenome assembly WNFI01 (sample SAMN13153348, study PRJNA577476) | soil metagenome | isolation source: 100 cm saprolite on Douglas fir-dominated hillslope | place: USA:California | collected 2013-09-17
CGACTGCTGGATATGCTCAAGGCGCGCTCCTTTGGGCGGGGCGGAGATGAGCGACACGGGGACCAGCGTGGCCCCGGCGCTTTCCGCCAGGCGCACCGCGTATTCGATGGCGCGCATGTCCACTCCGTGCGTAAAGGGCAGCAGCCAGCGTGGCGTCTTCATCGCATCCTGCCTCCGCACGACGTGCATGGGCTGGTGTACGCTGTCAAACATGGTGTTTCCCCTTGTTCTTTCTCGTAGAGCCCTCAATCAATCGATGCAGGCTCTCGACTGCCGTGTGATCACGTCCCTCCTGCTTGCTTGCACACAAAAAAGCACCGGGATCGATCAGGCCTCCAGTGCTCTTGTGCATCGCCATATGGGTGCAATGCACAAGAGCACCTTCACCTGACCAGGCTTCCCGGTGCTCCACTATATGTGTAGATGTAGGCGTGCGCTGCACGCCAAAAAGCACCGGGATCGATCAGGCCTCCAGTGCTCTTGTGCAGTGCGCCAAGGTGGCGCTGCACAAGAGTACCTTTACCGACCAGGCTTCCCGGTGCTCCTTTGTGTATATATTCAATTGTGATGGTATTCTAACATGATTATTTCGCAATGTCAAGTAATAATAAGGCATTTTAGAGGGCCTGGACAAATTTTTTATAGAATAGGCCATGTTCCAGAGCTTTTCTTGAGAGCATGCGGAGTCTAAGGTGTCGTTCAAGAGCAAAGAAGGTGAGCGGAGTCTACCCGTCGCTGGTGGGCGCATCGCTTGATGGTTGCTCAGGCTGCCGGTTGTACCGCGACCGTCTTCCAGGCACACACCAAGACTGTGCTTTGTCGTATGAGGCCTCTGAGGAAGATCGGAAACTGTTGGTACATGATCCCGTCAGAGCCAACCGGGCAAATCGTGAAGAACGTGTTTTGGCACACGCCTTTCCGTTGCATAAGCAACCAATCAAATACAATTGAGAGCGACTGCTGTGAACACATGGTGCAGGTACGTTTTGACGATCTCATAAGAGTGCCCTCCTAACGATAGCAGCATCGATCACGTTGAGCGCGGAGTTTGGCGAGCAGCTCCGGCTCATCAGCGATCAAGTAGTGCCCTGTGACGCTGTGGCGCGTCGCGGGCAGCGTTCCTTTGTGTATCCGTGTGTACAGCCAGTTTCGATGAACAGCCAGTTCCTGGGCTAACCCAAACACGGTCCATTGTCCCTCGACCTTCGCTTGGGTCTTGAACTGCTCGGAGAGGCGAGATTTGTCCGCGTGCTCGTCGGATCTCCCCAACCAACGAGGCAGGAATGCGTGCGCTGCGAGCAGAACGAAAACCTTCTGCTGAAACGATCCGGGCGATTTCGGGATCCTGGTGTCCCTAAGCCCCTAGGGTGAGAATCCGCTCGACCAAGTGTTCATACCCGCTCACGTCCGAGCCTCGGGAAATCGGGGGATGGACCGAGAACGGGGTGACGGCTCCGCTAACCCACACCACTCTGGCTTCGACGGTATCAGGCGTCGGTCGCGTCACAATGATGCGCCGGATCAGGCTGCGCAAGAGTTCCTTCTGCTGGGCAGGCGTCAAGCGTCCGCTTGCCCACATCGCGGGAAGATGTCGCCCGAGATCCCGCAATTGCTCTTTCATCTCCGCAGTCAGCTCAGGAATGTGAGGATGCGAAGCCATATGTTCCATCTCCTCTCGCGCTTCGACCACCGCCTGTAGGGCCACTTAAGAGCGTCGTTCGAGTTCAGCTACGACGAGCCGATTGTCCGGATCGACTGCCTGATAGTGCCGCTGGGCGAGTTGTGCCTCATACTCTGCTCGTGCTACCTGGTCAGCACGAAGTTGCGCCAGTCGAGTCACATCTGCTCGTCGGGCTGCCAGCACCTCTTCCAAGAGATCGAGTTCGGCAGGGGCGAGTGCTGTAAAAAAGGCCTCTACAACGACTACTTCCAGGCTGGCGCCATCCACATGCAGACAGGTTGCCGCCCCATAGCCGGCGGCGAGCGCCGTACAGGTGTAGCGTTGTTGCGGTTTGTAGGTCACCCGCATCTGGTAGCCACACCGTCCACACACGACCAATCCAGCTAAGAGGGCATAGCCTTGTCGTGGAGCCCCATGAGCTCGCCGCGCGAAATCGCTGGCGTTGTCCGCCAGGCGCGCTTGATTGGCCAGGAACTGGTCCCACGTGATATATGCAGGATACACTCGCCTCTTGGATGGTTGTCCACTCTTCCATCGGACGCCGGATCTGGCGCAACTGTCCAGGGCGACGATCAGGATGAGGACCTTTGCGACCATAGACGAAAGCCCCTGCATAGGCTGGATTGTGTAGAATATCGCTGAGGGCTGCTTGGGTGGGTTTGCGCCAGAGCAGCTGACCAGCGTACAGCCCTCCACGCTGTTGCCGGGGTAGGAGAATGCCGTCATCGCGCAGGCTCCGCATCACTTTCTGGCAACTGCAAAGGCGTGGTAAAACGCGCAAAGACCAGCTCGATGGTTTGCTGCACCTGCACGTCGGGCGTTTTGCTCACCCTTCCATCCTCCAGGCGAACCAACCCTGTCGGCACATGCTGCTGGTAGCGCCCCTGCTCAATTTGGCGACGTCGCCCAGCATCCATACGTAAGCGCAGGGTATGGAGCTCTGCTTCGCTCAGAAGCCCTCGTAGGCCGAGTAAGAGACGATCATTGTAATCGCGTGGATCGTAGATGTCCTCGGTATCAGCAATGAGGACGCCGACCACGGTCGCCAGATCCAGCAAGGTGTACCAATCGGTGTTGTTGCGGGCCAAGCGGCTGGCTTCATAGGCCAGAATCAGACCGACCTTGCCGAGCGAAACAGCCGCGACCAGGCTTTGAAATCCTGGGCGCTGACTGTCTTGTCCTGACTGACCCAGGTCGCTGTCGATGAGATGGACCCGCTCGGGTAGCCAACCCAGGTCGATCGCTCGCTGCACGAGCGCGTACTGATTGTGCCGGCTTTCTTGATTCTGCTGCACTTGTTTGAGTGTCGACTGGCGGACGTACACATAGGCCTCGAGTTGGCGGTGACGCTTGGTAATTTTGTCATGAGCGAGAGCGATCATTGAGCACCTCCTGAAAGACGTGCGAGCCTCGTGGCCCTGACTCCCATCTGCGTGGCCAGTGGCAAGGTCGCCCAGATGTGCTGGGGAGACAAGAACACTACCTGTGTTGGGAGAGGGGGCGGCATTGGTTCGGCGTCTGGAAACGGCAAGGGAAGTTGACGAATGGGTGGCAGTGCTGAGCGGTGAGCTTTCGAGTGGTTCATGAGCATCCTCCTGGCAGGGACATACCAGAGAGGATAGCACATGCAGCAGCGTCTGCAGTCCAGCAATGGAGAGCCGACACGAAGAAGGCACTCGGTCTTCACCGGCAAGGTTCGTCGCACTCACCGGGATCGCTCGCTCTATGCCTGGGTGCAGCCACACCAAACAGACGCGGCCAAGCCGTTGTTTGACCGTGATACCAATGAGCGGAAAGCTGAGGCCGTAGAGAGGATGGGTCGGGTCAGTGACCTCAACAGTATCGATGGGTAGTGCTGTTAACCCCAGCGGGGTATTCTGTTGTACTGGTTTTGGCAAGGCCGCGATAGCGTGCCTGACGCAGGTTGCAGATACGTATTGCCCAGGAGTGAGTTCCATCAATGCCAGCTCGCTGTTGATAGGGTTTGCGGCTGGTAGGAACCGAAAGCTTCTTTTCCACTTCTTCTAGCCCTTCTGGGCTAGGTTCCTCTTCCCACTTTTTGTTCCTAGCGTGCGTATACCCCAGCTTCGGTCGCGAGGTTGGCTGCATTTCGCATGCTGCTTTCCCGACGGGCCTTGACGTGCGCAAGATAGCTGCGGACCCGCTCGTTCTCCGGCTTATGAGCGACTCCACAGCGACGACAGGCGGGAACACAATTGTCCGCAGTCGTTCCTGCACCTGGTAAGGGAAGGTAGTGGCTCAAGATCTGGAATGGCTTCGCCTGACAATAGGCACACTGCCAGTGAAAATAGTTGAGTGTTTCCAACCACTCCAGCAGCGTTAACGTTGCCTCTGCGTGCAAGGTACGCGCCTGGGAACACTGCTGCTCCACCCGATCCAGTTCTCGAACCACGCGCAGGTAATGCTCTTCCGTTCCTGCCAGTGCTCGAATCGTCTGCCGCCTGTTTCTATGGATGGCGATCCATTGGGCAACAGCGAGCAGCGTTTGCTCATCTTGAGGAAGCATGGCTGATCAGCTCCTCTCTTGAGGAAAAGGCACCGCCTCCTTCAGGATTCATCAGGGAGGAATGCGGTCCATCTTCCGCTTGAACGATCAAGAACCGCTGAGCTCCCTTTCTTCACGTGGGAGGAGAACGCGAACATAGACGAAAGCCAGGAGCAGGAAAAGGACTCCCAAGAAAGCACCGCCGAGGCGCAGTGATGTCGACGAGGATGAAGCGAGAAGCCCCCACATCACACAGTAGAGACCGAACAGTGCGCTTATCGATGGTGCAAGCAATCGAAGAACTTTCATGATCCCCTCGCTTTCTGAAACACTAGTGTTGTCGCTCTTGCGCATAAGAAAAGCACCGGGCCCATCGGGTGGCCTGATGTCCGACGCACGTTTCTTGTGATGAGACGTACGCGCGACACCCTTGACCGACCAGACTTCCCGGTGCTCCTTCTTCAGCATACATAGCGTTCTTATTGAGAGTATAGCATGCGCGTTCTGCCAACGCAAACAGAACTGGCGTTTTAACCCTTGTGTGGGCTACTTGGGATATCCGTTCTCATACATATGCTCTTATGAGAAGCTCTATCTCTGTCTTTTCCTCTTTATCCACAGAACGAGCAAGGTTTTCCACCTTGCTCTTCCCCCTCTTATTTTAGAACGGATATCCCAAGTAGCCCACACAAGGGTCCGCCTGCTACGAAAAATCTATCAAGCTCTTCGATGCCAGAGTAGACGTCATCTCTGTGAGAAGGTCTAGATACGCCTGAATGTTGAGAAGTTCGGCAGCCTCCATGATCTTTTGAAGAGCCGTAAGAAGCGCATTGTTAACGCGCGTATTTCCTCCCGCATAGTGACCAATCTCCAGAAACACCTCAAGATACTCTTGAAACGCTGGTTGACGGATCTCCAGGATACTGGCTCCGTTGGTGAGATGGAAAATGCCTGGCTGTGGTTGGCGACGAACATAATGCTCAAACACAGCTTGCAAGTACTGGATACAAAGGACTCCCGTCGTTGGATCATTCACCGCAGGAGAGAGGGCACGCAGTGCAATGTCGGCAAGTTGCCGAACCCCAAATCGGACATCCTGAGTGACATCTCGCTCGCGCTCAATATAGACGCTGTGAAGGATGGCTCTTCTACACCCCTCGTCAGCCGCTTCCGCAGGCCAAACCTCTGCAATAACCGTTTCCTCTGTCACAAAGTCACCTGGGCAGACGAGCAGATGGAGGCAGAGTCCCGGACGTTGTAGAACCTTGACAAGATGGGAAAACGCTATTCTTTGGACATAGCCTGGATGAGTCGCACGAAGACGGGCTGGAACTTCCTCTATATGCCGGGTCAGGATGAGAGGGGATATTTCCTCCTCAAGCAGTTCGCTCATCCATCCTTGAGATTGCAGATCAATGGCCTGCATCGTCTGCATGGCAATATGTGCCGTAATATGCGCCACCTGAATCGCAGAGCCAGCATGATGAATAAACATGAGGAGGAGCACAAGCCCGAGGAAACCAAGACCCATAGCGACGGTGATACTCATAGCCGGAAGAAAGCTCTGATCAGGGGAGGAAGAATCTTGGATGGTCGTGAGCACGATCAGGCAATAGGCCGAGATAGCAGCGAAGCCCCCGGCCACAACTTGGGTAAGGCGGTCTTGCAGAAAACCACGCAGGGCACGCGGGGTATACTGGCTGGAGACCAACTGCAGCACGACAATAGTGATCGAAAAGGTCAGACCGACGACGGTAATGAGCGAGCCTGCAAGCGTAGAGAGAATGGTACTGGCCTCCGCAGCGCCACCACTAAAGATAAAGAGATTCACTGCTCGACCAACATGATGGTCAAGGGTTAGAAAGAAGAGAGCAAGGAGCGGTCCAAGGAGAGAGATGAGTCCGGGGACAAACCAGAACCCATTAACAAGATTTCTCCAATGATCCTTGAGCGCCCTGGTGAAGTTAGCTAACATCTATTTCTCGTTTTTCTAAAGCGGTTCTCAGAAAGATTGTGCCAACTGCCTCTTTGCTCCTATCCAGTCTTCTCCTCTACTCATGACAGGCTTTCATCTAGATTGGCCTGATCTTCACCTGAATTTGTGGAGGCCCCAAACCTGGGGATGAACACATCAATTGTTTGTAGGCAAGCGGACTCATGGAGTGGAGAGTCGAATGTCTCCGGGTCCGATTAGAGAAACATGCGATGTAATCAAAGGTGCTGCTCCTAGCCTGCGCTCGTGCCTGAAATGACTGGCCATCAAGGCATTCGCCCTTGAAACGATGAAAGAAGCTTTCCATGGCCGCATGCTCGTAACAATCAGCAGTCCGACTCATGCTGACTACCATGCCTTCCTGCCGCAAGAGGGCTTGATAGCTTTCACTCGTGTAGGTACTCCCACGATCCGTGTGATGGAGTAACCCGGCCTGTGGGCGACGACGAGCGACTGCTATGCGTAGCGCTTGGGTGACCAGCGTCGCAGACTACAATGGCTGCCATGGACCATCCTACCACCATTCGTGAAAACAAATCAAGCACCACCGCCACGTATAATCACCCGATCGCGCGTCCACATGTAGGTCGTATCGGCCACCCATTTGATGTTGGGCTGATCGGTGGCTCTCGTCCCGCTGCAGCAGGTTGGGAGCCACCAGTGCATCTGGTTCACTGTGTGTGGTGACCGTGCGATGGCGTGGGCGTTGTGCAAAAAGTCCCTGTTCTCGCATGAGGCGAGCCACGCGCATCTCGCGCACAATGAATGCCCTGCGCGTGCTGTTCCGCATGAATCCGCGGGCTGCCATACACACGGCGATTGGCCTGGAAAACGGTCTTCACTTGTTCGGCCAGGTCGGCATCTGCTCGGCCAGACGCGCCTTTCCCAACTGAGCACCGAGGACCGCACCATGACGACCATTCTCAAGACAAACCAATAGAGCAGACTGGATGACTTTCTCAACGTCGGTCCGTTCGTGCCACTCACCGTGGATCGCCAGGGCACGATCGTGCGTGAAGTCGCTCCTGCGCAGTTTTGGTTTCCTCGTGCCTCTTCGCCAGGACGAGCCTCTCCTCTTGTCGGTCGCTTTGATCCGTGACTTGCGCAAATCGGTGCTTTGTCCGCCAAGAGACGAGGCGCTTCCTCGTTGCTGGTGGGCAGATATCCGGCACGAAGAGGTCGCGTGGTGGATAGATCGGATGGCAGGCGACTCCTGCCCCGGCACCGCCAACCGAGCCGAAGCTCATACCCATTGTAACCACAGCTGAAGAGATCGATGCGCTCCACCTGGCCCAGACCTACATCCGGAGCTTTCCTGCGCAAGAGAATATGATCAAGGACTGGCTTCTGCCTCCAGGGTTGGACATCAACCACGGTTTTGCGAAGACGCCGGTGGAGAATTCGGAGGTGGCCAAAAAACGGGTAGCGTTGGAGAAGCGGCGGGCAAATGTCCAACGCGAGGGTTCGGCGGCCAGTGAGAAAGCCCATCGGGCCAGGAGACTGGCCACGAAATTGTAGAAACAGGCCAAAGAGCAGGCAGAAGCGGTGTATCGCGCCCTCAATGACAGGTTGCAGGCGTTGGAAGCGCAAGGGGTCACGGAGGGGACGTATCGTGCTGAGCGCAAGAAGTTGAAAGCCGAAGTGGATGACCAGTTGGAGCCGTTGCGGCAGCGTGTGTATCGGGTCCAGGAGAAAAGCCATCAGGAGAGTAGCAAGCATGAACGCTATTGTCGCGAGCAACGGGAACTCTTACGTGCCCTGGAAGATCTGGCGGCGAGTGAGCGGGTGATGCATGAACTGGATAACCGCAAAGATCAGATCATGACCATCTGCAAGGTGGCACTAGCAAACCTGGCCATGTAGGTTGTAAGTTTCAACGGAAGCGCGAAATGAGCAAGGATTGCAGTGTTTATATGTACTTTTTTCGCGTTTACGTTGAACTTTTTCGCGCTTAGTACAGCCTGATCCTGCCGATTTAAGCTCATTTCGCGTTCGCGCTTCCGTTGAAACCTACATGGATTCGTGACCAGTACTTTCCTCCCTCCTATGCTCATGCAACGTGGCGACGTTTGCTCCCATTCTTTCTACTCCCCGGCACGATCACGCATGATGCCACCACCATCCGGGTCGAACTGTGTCCTTTCAATGATCGCGTACTCAACCGCGATCTGGAGCTCCTCTATACACGGGTCAACCAGGCTTCTCCCCGTCTTCCCGATGGACGCTTGCTCTCTTTTACTATCCGTTCCATTCGTTGCATTCTACCTGCGCAACAAGCGGCCCGAATAACGTGACTCCCTGGTAAGATATATGCCCCCGCGATGCGCAACGAGATGGTCTTCTCAAGCTGAGAAGTGGCAAAGTTGGTGAGTATCCCAGCCTTTATCTCCTGCTGCTTTGGTCTGCTCTCGCTTATTGCTCCTTCTGGTTCTTAGCACGTCTGCCGGCCTGGAAGAAACCCGGATCGGATGAGGGAACTCGTTCCCCGCGCATGAACCCGATCAGCAAGGAGGGGGTGAGATGACGTGAGTGCTCGATGGCTTTGATGACTGCCTCGCGGTCGTAATCCACGCGCCGCAACTGGTTGCGGTAGCCATGCTCGTCGGCATCAAGCAGCACATAGGTCGCCTGCAGGCCCAACGTGACCGGATTGCTGATGCTGCCCAGATTGATGACATGGATCCTGCCCACCTGACGATCGAGCGGAACATGGGTATGCCCTACCATGACCAGGTCCGCCTCGCAGCCAGCCAGTCGTTGCTGCAGGTTGTCATCGCTGTGCTTAGGCTGGATACCCGGTCCGTCGTCTCTGCCTGGAGAAGCATGGACGCCGAGTAAGCGCGTGCCATCAGGTAAGGTCAAACGAACCTCCAGCGGCAAGTTCATGAGCCAGTCCAGCCAGCCCGCAGCGCTGAGATAGCCCCTGGTCCAGGAGAAGCTTCTGACCGCCTCGATGACCTCTGGCAGCAGAGCGGGATCTTGCAGTGCTTTCTCCGGCTGCACCGGGAGATCCCCCGTCACCACATAGCGATCCGTATTGCCACGGGTGAAACTGGCATGAGAGAGGGCCGTCACTTTTTCAAGCGGGGTCACCGGATCGTAGCCAAGAGCGGCAAAATCACCGAGCACCCAGTACGCATCAACCTCGCCCTGGCTCTGAATATCGGCCAGAACAGCATCCAGGGCGAGTGGATTCCCGTGAATATCTGAGAGGATGGCCAGACGCATCAGCAACTCCTGTGTTCTCTTCTGCGATGATAGTGGCTGATCCTGCATTGTATCACAGCAGAAAGTTGCGTATACTCTCAAACTCGTTGCGCATCGCGGGGGCTTTACAGCATGCGGAGAACAGAGGCAGTCTGCTTTAAATCGATCGAAATTCCCAAGTCACTAAACGAGCGATAGAAAAGCAACTACAGCGACCGCAGGAGCATACTTCACAACAACGACGCCTCGCTGAAGAGCCAGCCAAGCTGGGGATTCCTCCAGTGCCAGAGGACAGGATAGACGGATAGCGGGTTGAGTGAGCCGAAATGGGATACGTTCTCTACGGTAGCATCCAGGTACGCTCATACCCTCCGTCTTTGCTTGCAAGCATGACACGCTGTTTGCCCAACGCATCTATCTCCAGGCGATACGCATCGAGATCAGCACCTCCGGTATCGACCCACCATCCATAGACTTGCGCTACCCTTTTCCACAGCTGCTCTTGCCCTTTGATCTCGACGAGCCACTCGTCCTGTCGCTCCGCCGGGCGAAATACCAACATTGTGTCCGAAGTAGTATCGATCAGGCAGGGACACATCGGATCGACCTGCACCGATGTGAAGTACATCTCTGGAAAGGAGAGCTGCAGCCGGAACTCGAGCCGATGGTCCCAGAGCAACGATGGATCAAATGCAGCGCAGGTAAATGACCTCTGTGCCACCGCAGGTCGGCCAAGATATCGGGCGACCAGGTCGGTCACTCTGTACGATGGGGCCTGGGCATCGCGCAACTCCATGAAGTCCGAACCCGCCAGAAAGGTCCCATGGGCAACCCGCCGCGGACCAACTTTCACGATCTTGAGAAATGCGCACGCGCCGAGATGCCCTCGCAGATTCATCAGGAGCATGCCACCCGGCTGGAGCTGATCGAGCCAATCCAGCGGAACCTTGTGGTAGCTTCCCGTCGCGATCATCCGCTCATATGGCGCGCCCGGTGCATACCCATGCAGCCCATCGCCGGCGTACACGGTGATCCCCTGGCCTACCACCTGGTCGAGGATGTGCTGCGCACGGTGGGCCAGAGCAGTGTCGATCTCCACCGTGAAGATCTTGTGAGGGTCACCGACGATGTGTGCCAGCAGCGCTGCGTTGTAGCCCGTCCCAGTCCCGATTTCCAGCACCCGCATTCCAGGTCCCAGCTCAGATGCCTCCAGCATGAATGCCATCGCATCGGGGGACGAACTGGAACTGGTCGGGGTGTTGTACTCATCAAAGGCTGTGACAACGGGCTGGTTCGTATACACAGCGCGCAGCCAGGCATCGGTGTTCTGAACCGTTGAGGGCTGGACCTGCCGCCACTGTATTCTGCGATCGTTCCTTTCAAGGAGAAAGAAATGGTCGATGAAGGGATGTCGCGGGACCTGCTTGAAAGCAGCTTCTACCAGCGGCGAGGAGAGCTTCCCCTCGCTCTTTAACGCGGCCACCAGCGCATCGGCATACGGCCTGGCCAGTTGATCGAGATCGTCTACCTGTTGCATGGATAGTTCACTTTCTGCTTTTTTGGTAACTTGCCTATACTATACTATCTCTGCATAACTGTGAGCACTCCTTCATCGCGCTGCTTCCCCTGCTACCAGCAGATCCACCAGTGTCTCGCAGATAGGGAAGCCGGTCGCACGCTCAATCCATTGCCACTGTCCGTTCGGGTTCGCCTCCAAAAAGACGTACCTGTTGTCGGGTGTGTATGTTAGATATAATCAGAGGTTCTTGCCATTGGTACATATGTTCGTGGTACTATTCAGGCAAAGATCCTACGACTTGAGATCCTATGAGAGGAGGATCATATGGAAAGCAACCGGTGGCAATTTTATCCATTGGTCGCTCAGGATGAACACGCACGCACCTGGCTCACAATCCAGGCCAATTTACAGCTGGCTGCTCCTACGATTGACGCATATGGCCGAAGCCTCAATGACTATCTGAGCTTTTGTTTTCGTCACCAGGTGCAACCAGAAACAGTCACACGTGAACATATCGCTCTCTACATTCAGGATCTTGCAACTCGTCCAAACCCTAGAGGCACTCATGTGCTCTCCATGAGCTCTGGATGCGGTCTTTCTCGTGCTACCATGCAGCAGAGGCTCACGGTGGCCCGCCTCTACCATGATTATCTCATCGAGAGCCAGATCCGACTTGAGAATCCTGTGGGTCGAGGAAAATATGTTGTTGGAACGGCTATGGGTCCACGACAAAAGGGCATTCTCCCCACACAGCACAAACTTCCTTGGATTCCCTCTGATGCTGAGTGGTGTCATCTTTTACAGCTCCTCAAAGAGGAAAGGCTTCGCAACCAGGTAATGCTTCTTTTAGCCTATGACGGTGCCCTTCGCCGCGAGGAATTAGTCACGCTCTCCATCAGTGATTTTGACTTTGCTTATCAGCAGATCCATATTTGCAGTGAACATGCCAAGAATGGCGCGGAACGCATCGTCAGCTATGGCAGCGTCACCAATCGGTTGCTGGCAGCCTATCTGCCTCTTCGACGGTCTCTCAGCACAGGTCGAGGTCCGTTGTTTCTCTCAGAATCTCGGCGCAATCCTGGTCAGCCTCTTTCCCTGGTGATGTGGTCAAAAATTGTGGAAGCAATGGCAAGACGTGCTGACCTTCCACGGTTTACCACACATACCCCGCGCCATCTTCGCCTCACCCATCTGGCAAGGTCACACCTCGAACTCCACCAGATTGCGACCTACGCGGGACACCGATCCCTGCAAACCACCATGCTTTACATCCACCTGAGCGGAATTGAACTTACAGAAGCAGTGAAACAGAGTTTAGCCGGATTTGATAGGTGGCTTGAGAGTATCCTGGGAGGACAAACACAATGAGCAGCAACATCTCTCCACTCGTGAAGGCAGACCAAGCCTGGCAATGGCCAATCGATCTCACCCGCTATGATCGCTGTCCTACTCTCAGCAGCACCGAATTAGCGGCTTTAGACTCCTTCGCGGCACACGCTCGCCACCTCGTGGGAGAAAAAGTCAAAGCGCCACTGAGGAGGCTGATCCTGCCGATTCAAGACGTCTACGACTATGCAGGGTTGCCGCCAAGCATATATACAGACATTGTACGGGCTCTGGTCTGGGAGATGCAAAGACGAAGAAGTGCTTACTGGGGATGGGAGCTTCAGGAGTGGAAAGAAATTATTGGAACGCCTACCTCTTTTGCTCTTCGGTATGGGTGGAAAACAACGTACTACCATCCTGGCAGACACTTTCTCCCTGTCATGGCGTATTTGCTTGACATTGTTCCTCAAACAAGTGCCTTGATCGAACTGGTGGCTATTACCTCAGCAGCACAAACTATTTTTGAGAAAGAACTGATTACCGAAGCAGTGGAACAGGTGGTAAGCGTTTTACGAGGATGGGGCTTGATCCAACGGGATTTGTCAAAGTTGAGAACCTGTGTGAGCTTCCTATTGGTGACCAACCGCAGCCCCTATCTCCAAGACCTTTCTTCACAGACACTTGAAACGGTCAAGCAAACAAGTACGAGTCCTTCAATTCTGCGGCCATTGTATTACGTTTCACGTGCTTTACATGCGCTTTCGGTCATCGAGGCTCCATTAGCTGATCCGAAAGGACGACATGTGCCAACCTTAACTCACGCCGATGGGAGCCTTTCAGAAGTATGGTTTTCCTGGTGCCAAAGATGGCTAGAGTTGAGTCCCTTACGAGATCGCAAAGGGATGTATTATCAACTGCTCAAAGTCGGACGGTGGTTGAAAGTCCATCATCCTGAAGTGAGCAGCCCAGCAGATGTGACCTATGAGCTGGCCGCTGAATTGGTGGCTGCTGTGAATCAGATGAAGGTGGGTGAATGGATAGGCAGTAGCAAGTGGATATCTGTGACGCAACAACGGATAGGAGACCCGCTCCGGCCCGCAGCCAAAAGAAGAGTCCTGGAAGCACTTCGAACTTTCATTCGCGATTGTCAAGAGTGGGGCTGGATACCTGTCACGATCAACGCAGTCCGTGCTTTGCGGACGCCAACTTCAGTCAGGAATCTCATCGGACCCAATCCACGAGTGGTTGATCCGGGGCTGTGGGCAAAGCTTCTCTGGGCAGCCATGAACCTGCAAGAAGAGGATCTTCCAAGACCGAATGGACGTCCTTTCTATCCTGTGGAAATGGTTCGAGCCATTGCTATCGTGTGGTGTTTTGCCGCATTACGCAGTGACGATATCTTGAGATTACGTGTTGGCTGTATTCGCTGGCAACGTGAAGATGTCATGTTTTCTGAAACAGGAGAAGCCCTTCCCAAAGATGCCACCTGCTTTTTAGATATTCCTGTCAGTAAAACGATGACCTCTTACACCAAGCCTGTCCACCCCCTTGTGGGCCAGCGCATTAATGAGTGGGAACGTGTTCGACCGAGAGAACAATTACGGGCACTCGATAGCAAAACCAGTGAAAAGGTGCAATTTTTGTTCTACTATCGCGGGACACGCATGGCGAGAGAGTATCTGAATGTCACCTTAATCCCCTTGCTGTGCAGAAAAGTGAAAGAGTACCTGGGACACAAACAGCTTTCCTCCACACAACATTATCTTAAGGTAGACCCGACCAAGCTAGCCAGCAAGGTAGCGAAGGCAGGATACTTGGAGCAGAATCTAGCAACGATTGAAGTGCTGCTGGATCAAGAAGCAGTACTCTCAGGAGCTGCCTCACGTGGCGAAGCCTGGAAGTATTACGATCTGGGGCATGGCTACTGTGCCAATCCGTTCTGGGCGAGCTGCGTCCACCGGATGGCGTGTGCCAAATGTCCGTTTTATCGACCAAAGACGGCAACGATGGAACAACTCGTGGAGGGCAAGGCCAACCTGGTGCATATGTTGGAGTTTGTGTCCCTGACAGAGGATGAAAAATTGCTCGTCACTGAAGGAATCGAACTGCACCAGGAACTGATAGAGAAGTTGGCTAATACGCCGACCCCCGCTGGACCAACACCACGAGAATTGGAGGCCAGCCGACAATGGGAGAAGGAGGTCATCCCGCTCAAGTCAGTGCAGCAGACAAAAAGAACATAGAAAGATGAACGATAGGGGGTCAGGGGATCCTGCCAACGGGGTCGCCCAAACGGTCCCCGCGTGATCATTATCTCAACGACCATAAAGTGCTCCTGCTGTCTGTGTCCAACGTCCGCCGCAGCCTGCACCGCGTC
>WNFI01402587.1_pt1 | contig 14609 bp, 14 predicted proteins | sample 5400471 | NCBI WGS metagenome assembly WNFI01 (sample SAMN13153348, study PRJNA577476) | soil metagenome | isolation source: 100 cm saprolite on Douglas fir-dominated hillslope | place: USA:California | collected 2013-09-17
CGTGGCCAGGCTCGTCGACGACCTCGAGTTCCGGCGCATGTTCAATAACCCGATGGACCCGAACAACTGCTTCGTGGACATCAACGCGGGCCAGGGCGGGACCGAGGCGCAGGACTGGGTCTCGATGCTGCTGCGCATGTACCTCAAGTACTGCGACCGCAAGGGTTTCAAGAGCGAGCTCCTCGAGGAGAGCCAGGGAGAAGTGGCGGGCCTGAAAAGCGCCTCGATCAAGGTGATCGGGCCCTATGCCTACGGGCATTTCCGCACCGAGAACGGCATCCATCGCCTGGTGCGCAAGTCGCCGTTCGATTCCAACGCGCGGCGCCACACGTCCTTCGCCAGCGTCTTCGTCTATCCGGAAGTCGACGAGACGATCGAGATCGACATCAATCCCGCGGACCTGCGCATCGACACCTATCGCGCCTCCGGGGCCGGCGGGCAACACGTGAACAAGACCGATTCGGCGGTGCGCATCACGCACCTGCCGACGAATATTGTCGTGTCGTCCCAGAACGACCGCTCGCAGCACCGCAACCGCGCCGAGGCTTTCGCGATGCTGAAATCAAAGCTCTACGAGCTCGAGCTGCGCAAGATGCACGAGCAGAAGCAGAAGCTCGAGGACACCAAGACCGAGATCGGCTGGGGGCACCAGATCCGCTCCTACGTCCTCGACCAGTCGCGCATCAAGGACCTCCGCACCAACGTCGAGGTCGGGAACACGCAGGGTGTTCTCGACGGCGACCTCGATCCCTTCATCACCGAGAGCCTCAAGCAAGGCGTCTAGACATGGCAAACGACAGGAACGAGAAACCGCCGGCCGGGCCGCCGCAGGACGAGAACCAGCTCATCGCCGAGCGCCGCGCCAAGCTCTCGCGGCTGCGGGAGCCGGGCCCGGCTTTCCCCAACGACTTCCGCCGCAAGGATTTCGCGGGCGAGCTGCAGCGCGCGCACGGGGAGAAGACCCGGGAGCAACTGGAAGCCGAGAAGCCGCGCGCCACGCTCGGGGGCCGCATGCTTCTGAAGCGGGTCATGGGCAAGGCATCGTTCGCAACGCTGCAGGACATGAGCGGGCGCATCCAGATCTACGTGAACAACGACATCACCGGCACCGAGGCCCACGACGCCTTCAAGCAATGGGACCTGGGCGACATCCTCGGCGTCGAGGGCACGCTGTTCAAGACCAACAAGGGCGAGCTCACCATCCAGGCGACGAAGCTGCGCCTGCTCGCGAAATCGCTGCGCCCGCTGCCCGAGAAATTCCACGGGCTCACCGACATGGAGCAGAAGTACCGGCAGCGCTACGTCGACCTCATCGTGAATCCCGAGACGCGCCGGGCCTTCGAGATCCGCTCGAACCTGGTGCAGGCGATCCGCGAGTTCTTCGTCACGCGCGGCTATCTCGAAGTCGAAACACCGATGCTGCAGCAGGTCCCCGGCGGTGCAGCGGCGCGGCCGTTCAAGACGCGCCATCACGCCCTCGACATGGATATGTACCTGCGGATCGCTCCAGAGCTGTACTTGAAGCGCCTCGTGGTCGGCGGACTGGAGAAGGTCTTCGAGATCAACCGCAACTTCAGGAACGAGGGCATCTCGACGCGCCACAACCCCGAGTTCACGATGCTCGAGTTCTACGAGGCCTACCAGGACTACAACTATTTGATGGACCTCACCGAGGACCTGCTGCGGCAATGCGCGCAGAGCGTGCTCGGCACGACCACCCTCACCTACCAGGGCGCCACGGTGGATCTCGGCAAGAAATTCGATCGCCTCACCATGGCCGAGGCAATCGCGAAGTACAACCCGAAGTTTCCGCTGCACGAGCTGGCGAAACCCGAGTACCTCAAGGTCGCGCTGGCACCCTTCGACGTCGAGGTCTTCCCGACCGACGGCGTGGGACTTCTGCAGCTGAAGCTTTTCGAGGCGACGACGGAAGAAAAGCTGGTCGATCCGACCTTCATCGTCGCCCATCCCGTCGACGTCTCGCCGCTCGCGCGCGCCAACGACGCCAACCCGGCGGTGACCGACCGCTTCGAGCTCTTCGTGACGGGACGCGAGATCGCGAACGGGTTCTCGGAGCTGAACGATCCCGAGGACCAGGCCGCGCGCTTCGCCGCCCAGGCGAAGGCGAAGGAAGCCGGCGACGAGGAGGCGATGTACTACGACGCCGACTACATCCGCGCGCTCGAGTACGGATTGCCGCCCACGGCCGGCGAGGGAATCGGAATCGACCGGCTCGTGATGCTCTTCACCGACAGCCCGTCGATCCGCGACGTGATCCTGTTCCCGCAGTTGAAAGCAGAGGAATGATGGGGTCCCGGGCCAGAGCCGCAAGAGCGGCGCCCGGGATGACGGTCTAGCGGCGGAATTCGATCTCGGCGTCGAAGCGGCGGTTGTCGGCGCCGCGCGCGAATTTCCAGCGCATGAGCGTCTCGCTCACGGCGCGGTCGAAGATGCGCATGGGCTGGGCTTCCATGATGCGCACGGTCCTCACGTTGCCGTCGCCGTCGATCTCGAGCTGCGCGCGCACGCGTCCTTCCGCGACTCCGGCGCTCGCCGCTTCGGCGGGGAATTCCGGGATCACGTGGGCGATCGGAACCACGGGCGGCTCCGCCGCGCCACGCGGCGTGGAAACCGATGCCAGCATCATCGAATGAACCGGCGCGGGCGCCACGGGCGCCATTGACGGCGCCGCGGCGACACTGATCGCGGTCGGTTGCGCGATGGGTTGCGCGGCGGCGAGAGCCGAGGGCTGCACCGTCGTCTCTTCGACAGCTGCGTTGCGCGCGGCAATCTGGAATGCGGGAGCGCCCGGCGCCTGCTGGTCGTAGGCGACCATGCGCACGAGGATCGCCGGGGGATACGAATAGATCTTGCCCTTGACGTGCTTGTCGGCGGCGTTGATGGTCCCGGCGAGGAGCGCGCTTCCGCCGACCGCGCCCGCGTACATGAAGGGTCCCATGATCGGAACCGTGAGCAGCGGCAGGGCGGCGATCGCCGATACCCCTCCGCCGAAGAGCGCGCCGGTGGCGGCCGGTCCCACCACGTCGCCGGTCGATTCGAGCGACTGGATCGCGACGCGATAGCCCGGCTGGAAGCACAGGATCTCGAGTGGCTTCGCGGAGCGGATCACCTCGGCGACGCCGGGGCTCACGATCTCGCTGCCGCCGCGATCGTTTTTTACGCCGCAACGCACGCCGATGACGGGACCCGCGGCGGACACGGTCTCGATCTTCACCAGCTGCAGCGCCTCGGTATCCTTCACCAGCGCAGCATCATTCTTGTCGGCTGGCGCGCTCGCGCAACCCGCAAGGGCCGCCGCGGCCAACACCGCCGCCAATTTCCTAAACGTCATGGCGCCTCCCTGAGGAAGGATTATGCGCCAGAGGCGGCGTGCTATGATTTTCGTGCTCGAAAGTCGACCATCGCGGAGGAATCATGCAATCCGGAAAACGTATCCACGGGATCGCCGCTGCGGCGATCTTCGCGCTCTCCACGGGCTTCGCCGTCGAGGCGCTTGCGGCGTGCAAGGACTGCGGCACCGTCGTCGACGTGAAGACGATCAAGAAGGAAGGTGAAGGCAGCGGTTTGGGCGCCGTGCTGGGCGGCGTGGCCGGCGGCGTGCTGGGCCACCAGGTCGGCAGCGGCCGCGGCAAGGACGTCGCCACCGTCGCGGGAGCCGCGGGCGGCGCGTACGTCGGCCACCAGGTCGAGAAGAACCAGAAATCGACCACGACCTACCAGGTCGTCGTGAAGATGGACGAAGGAAACACGCGCACCTTCACCTACGCCAATCCGACCAGCTACAAGGTCGGCGACAAGGTGAAGATCGCCGGTCACGACCGCGCGCAGCAAGTCCCCCGATTTGGCGCCCTTCGCGCCCTTTACGCGCACCACACCGTCGATCTCGGGTGCGTCGGCCGCGCTGCGCGCGACCGCCACCGGGCCCTCGATCGAATCCACGAGCACCTCGATCGTCGTTCCGACCTTGCGGCGCAGCTTGTCGCGGCTGATCGCGGCCTGCGCCTGCATGAACCGCGCCTTGCGCTCTTCCTTCACCGCCTCGGGCACCGGATCGGGCAGCGCGTTCGCCTTCGCACCATCCACCGGCGAATACGCGAAGCAGCCGACGCGATCGAGCTCAGCCTCGCGCAGGAAGCCGAGCAGCTCTTCGAACTCGCGCTCCGTCTCGCCGGGAAACCCGACGATGAACGTCGAGCGCACGGTGATGTCGGGACAAGCCTCGCGCCACGCGCGAATCCTCTCCAGGTTCTTTTCCGACGAGGCCGGCCGCTTCATGAGCTTGAGGATCCGCGGGCTCGAGTGCTGGAACGGCACGTCGAGGTAGGGAAGGATCCGGCGCTGCGCCATCAGCGCGATCACCTCGTCGACGTGGGGATACGGATAGACATAATGCAATCGAACCCACACGCCGAGCTCGCCCAGCGCCCGGCAGAGCTCCGTCATGCGCGTTCTCAGCGGCCTGCCGCCCCAGAAGCCGGTGCGGTACTTCACGTCCACGCCGTATGCGCTCGTATCCTGTGAAATCACGAGCAGCTCCTTCACGCCCGCGGCCACCAGGTTCTCGGCTTCCTGCATCACGGCGCCGATCGGACGGCTCACGAGGTCGCCGCGCATCGACGGGATGATGCAGAACGTGCACCTGTGGTTGCACCCCTCGGAGATTTTGAGGTATGCGTAGTGCTTCGGCGTGAGGCGGATGCCTTGCGGCGGCACGAGATCGGTGAACGGGTCGTGCGGCTTGGGCAAGTGCGCGTGCACCGCGCTCATCACTTCCTGCGTCGCGTGCGGACCGGTCACCGCGAGCACGCTCGGATGCGTGTTGCGCACGATCTCACCCTTGGCGCCGAGACAGCCGGTGACGATCACCTTGCCGTTCTCGGCGAGCGCTTCTCCGATGGCGTCGAGCGACTCCCGCACCGCGGCGTCGATGAAGCCGCAGGTGTTGACCACGACCAGGTCGGAGCCTTCGTAGCTGGGCGCGATGTCGTAGCCCTCGGCGCGCAGCTGCGTGAGGATCTGCTCGGAGTCGACCAGCGCCTTGGGACAACCGAGGGATACGAAGCCGACTCTGGGGACAGACCACTTGTCCCGCGGAGAGGGACAAGTGGTCTGTCCCCGGTGTTTCATTTGCGGCTGCGCGGTTTTTTCGCGCCTTTCGCGGCTTTCGCGCGCGGCTTGGCTTCTTCGGCCCCCCCGCCGGGAGCGTTGGGAAAAGGGAAGCCGGAGAAGAGCTTCAAGGCCTGGTTGCGCAGGTCCTCCTGCATGTCGATCACGGCCTTCGCGCCTTTTTCGAGGTAGCCGCCCATCACGTTGGGAATCTGCTGGCCCCACGCGTCGACGTTCACCTTGGGCAGCTCGCCGTACAGCGTCTTCGTCTGTTCCTGGAAGCGCTTCTGCGCCTCGTGAAAGGCGAAGATCGAGCGCTCGAGGTACGAGCCCATGAGACCCTGCATCGCGTGGCCGTAGTAACGGATGATATTGGCGAGCATGTCGGTGGAAAACATCGGCACGCCGCCGGACTCTTCCTCGAGGATGATCTGCAGCAGGATCGCGCGCGTCAGGTCCTCGCCCGATTTCGCGTCCTTCACCTGGAACTCCTTGTACTGCAGCACCAGGTCCTTCACGTCGGCAAGCGTGATGTAGGTGGACGTCTCGGTGTCGTAGAGGCGTCGATTGGGATACTTCTTGATGATTCGGGGCGAGGCCATGGGAATCCTGTGCGGATGCTGCGCTACATCAATTGGATCATGTGCGTGGCCGAGGGAAGATGGCGCGGACGACCCACAAGTCATTCATTTTATTACAATTTGGCGGATTGCGGCAGCGCACGTGCCATTGCCTGGTGCAATGCACCAAAATCTCCTTGACAGGCCGCGTTCTGCTTCCTACAATGAAAATGTTGCAGTGCACCAATGATTCTGGAGGAGCTATCCCGTGAGCGTCAACGCAAACCCGCTTTCCGAGCTCGGCCGCGCCACCCTCGAGACCGCCGCGCGCCTCACCCGCATTTCCATGGACAACACCGAGCGCGTCCTCTCGCTGCAGCTCCAATACGCCAAGGGCACCCTCGAGCAGGCCACCGCCACGGCGCGCGCCGCGAGCGGCGCGAAGAGCGTCCAGGACCTGCTCAAGGTCCGTACCCGCAGCGCCGAGAACGCCGTCGAATGGCTGATGAACTACTCGCGCGGCGTCTACGAGGTTGCATCCGAGACGCAATCCGAGCTCTCCAAGCTGGCCGAGGACCGCATGACCTCCTTCCAGCAAGCCGTTTCGGAGACCGTCGACCAGGCCGCGAAGTCGGCCCCCGCGGGCAGCGACGTGGCGGTGGCGGCGATCAAGTCCTCGCTCGCCGCGACGACCGCCGCATTCGACAGCTTCAGCAAGGCCGCCAAGCATGTGGCGAGCTTCTCCGACGCCGGCGTGCGCGCCGTCGGCCGCGCGAAGACGCGCAAGTGAATTCAAGGCTCCTCCTCCTTTATCGCAAGACCGGATAAAGGTTCGAACCCCAGGGTAACCTGGGGTTTTTTTTGGTCGAGCCCACCGGCACAAGGATGAACCAATGAAGAGGGTAGCTCTCGTGACGGGCGGTGTGGGCGGCATCGGCACCGCGATCTGCAAGCGCCTCGCCGGCGACGGACACTTCGTCGTGGCGAACTTTGCCATCCCCGGCAGCGACGAGCGCTGGCGCGATGCCATGGCGGCGGCCGGATTGAACGGCTCGGCGAGCGGCCTCGCCTTCGGGGACGTCACCGACTTCGACGCCATGGGCACGATGGTGAGGAAGATCGAGGCCGACCACGGCCCGATCGACATCCTCGTGAACTGCGCGGGCATCACACGCGATTCGACGTTTCGCAAGATGTCGCTCGAGCAGTGGCGCGCGGTGCTCACGACCAACCTGGACAGCGTCTTCAACGTGACGCGCCACGTGATCGACGGCATGGTCGAGCGCGGCTGGGGCCGCATCATCAACATCTCTTCGGTGAACGCGGTGCGCGGCCAGTTCGGGCAGACCAACTACGCCGCGGCCAAGGCCGGCATCCTCGGCTTCACCAAGTCGCTCGCGCAGGACGCCTCCGAGAACTCCGCCTACATCACCGGCACCAACCTCGCGGTGAACGGCGGCCTGCACATGTACTCCTGAGGCTCGCAACCTCGATCGAGATCACGGCCCGCTGCTTCGCGACGTAGGCCAGGTGGTCGACGACCGCGGGATCGGCGAGCGTGTTGCGCGCCGCGACCGCACTCTCCAGCGCTTCCGCCGCGACCCTGAGCTCGGCGCTCGCGTGCAATGCGACCTCGGGATCCGCGGCCGCGCGCATGTGGGCTTCCCGCGCCTCGTCCAGGCGCGGATAGGCCTTCGGCACGAAGGCGCATCCGGACACGGCGATTGCGGCGGCAACGCTGCCAAGCACGATTCTCAAGGGGCCGCCTTTCCCGCCGCGGCACGGAAGGCCTTCGCCGCGGCGAGGTCCGCGTCGACTCTCGCCTGCTCGGCGAGCCAGCGCGCCGGCTCATAGTCCTTCGCCGCGATCCACCGTTTCGCCAGCGCGAGCTTCTCCTGCGCGCTCTTGAGCTCCTGGACCGCGTGCTGCGCGGCGCCCGCCGCGATCGCGCTCGCCACCGCCGCCTCGGCGCTCGCCAGCTGGGCGGTGGGATACACATTGCTCGCACAGCCGGCGGCGACCAGCGCGGCCACCGCCATCGCGCCGCGCGTCATTGTCGATCCTTGAAGAGGCGATCGCGTTTCGGACCGCGCCGCACCTCGCTCTCGAAATCCGCGAGGACGGCGAGGACGGCCATGACGGCGGCCAGGCCGAGGGCCGACAGGATCGCCCCCATCGCCCCGATGCGCCCGGTGACGTAGAGGTCGATCAGCCCGAACCCGAGCGCAACCGGCAGGAGCGCAGCGATGACGGCGTAGATGTCGCGCTTGCCTCTCATGCGCTTACCTGCGGCCGGACACGCGACCAATCGAGGAAGTCCGCCGCGCTCATCGGCCCGGCGATGAGGAACCCCTGCGCCACCGGGCAGTCGAGCTGCCGCAGCAGATCCCATTCGACTTTGCTTTCCACGCCTTCCGCGACCGCGACGATACGGAGCTTCTGCGCCATCTCCAGGCTCGACTCGAGCATGGCGCGGCTGCTGGGCTGCGTCGGCGCGTCCTTTACGAAAACCTGATCGATCTTGAGCTCGGTGAACGGCACGCGGCTCAGGCGCTGCATCGAGGCGTGCCCGGTGCCGTAGTCGTCGATCGAAAGCCCGAAGCCCTTCATGCGCAGGCGCGAGAGGATCTCGAGCGTCTTGCCCAGGTCGCTCATCGCCGCCGACTCGGTCACTTCGAAAGTGACGTGGCGCGGCTCCAGGCCCTGCCCGACCACCAGCTTCATCATGCGATCGCACAGCCCCACGTCTTCCAGGCACTTGATCGACAGGTTCACCGACACGCTCACGTCGAGCCCCGCGAACTGCCACAGGCGGCAGTTCAAAGCCGCGCGCATGAGGATCGACTCGGTGAGGTCGTCGATGAGCCCGTTTTCCTCCATGAGCGGGATGAAGGACTCGGGGATCACGATGCCCTTCTGCGGATGGCACCAGCGCGCCAGCGCCTCGGCTCCGACGATGCGCCGCGTCTTCATCTCCACCTTGGGCTGGAAGAACGGCTCGAACTCGTCGCGGCGCAAACCTTCGGCGATCTCCGCAACGCCGAAGGCCGCTGTACTCGCGCGGTTTCCCGCCTTCATATGGGCGCCGTGCAGGTTGATCAGGTTCCCCAGCTTCGTTGCAGTGGCTGGCTTCTCGATCGCGCCCAGCAGGCGCACGCCGTAGGCGCGCGCCATCGATTCCACCGATGCGATGAGCGACCGCTCGAGGCTGCTCACGAGGATCAGCGATACCGGGTGGCCCACGTCGCCGAGGTGGCGGATGAGCTCCATGCCGTCCATTCCGGGCATGTCGAGATCGCTCACCACGATGTCGGGCGGCGGGTCGAGGCTTCCGAGCACTTCGAGGGCGGCGGCGCCGTCGGCGGCGCAAAGAACGTGCTTCGCGCCCATGACCTCGAGGAGGTTACCCATCATCCAGCGCTGGAAGCCGTGATCCTCGACCACGAGGAAGCGCAGCTCGGCCATGTTGATGGGCGTGTCGGCCATAGGGGTCATTTGCCGTCGCTCAACGCCATGGCTTCACCGTACCTGCCCGGCCCCGGCCCCGCCCCACCCGGGAGAGTAGGATCGGGCGCCCCGTCCCCCGAAAAGGAGTCTGCTAGACTCGATTTATCCCAGCAAAAACAGGAAATTCGGCCATGCGCTCCGTGCTGCTGCCCTTCGTCCTTGCCGCGGCGGCGGCGGCAGCCCAGACCCTCCCGGTCTTTCCCCCAAAGAACGCTCCGCAGACCTTCTTCGGCACCGTCGTCGACGATCCCTACCGGCCGCTCGAGGAGGTCAAGGACCCCGCCGTTGCCGCGTGGATGAAGGCGCATTCCGACTACGCGCAGGCCACGCTCCAGGGCCTGAAGGGCTATGCGGCGCTCAAGGCCAGGGTCGCCGAGCTCGACAACGCCGTCGCCGCGCGCGTGGATACCGTGCGGCGCACGCGCGGCGGAGAGATCTTCTTCACGCGTCGCGGCGCCACGGAGAACACGTTCAAGCTCTACATGCGCGCGGCCGACGGCCGCGAGACGATGCTCGCCGACCCGGACGAGTGGCAGAAGGAGACCGGCAAGCCGCACGCCGTCAACTATTTCGCGCCCTCGCCCGATGCGAGCCTCGTCGCCTTCGGCGTGTCCGCGGCCGGCAGCGAGGCGGCGTCGATCTACGTGATGGAGACCGCCACGCGCAAGCGCATCGGCGCTCCCATCGATCGCGCGCACGCCGATCCCGAATCGGGCGTGCTCGTCCTCGGGCCCGGCGTCTCGCCGCGCGTGAGCGTGGAGCGCACCGATTTCCCGTACGTGGTCCCGATCCCGGGATCGAAGTTCGCGATCGCGGGCATCTTCGCGGGCGTGCAAAACGAGATCACGCTGTATGCGGCCCCGCTGGAAACGGTGGGCAAACCGGGCACGCCGTGGGTGAAAGTCTGCGATCCCGCCGACAAGGTCACCGACTTCGCGGTCAAGGGCGACGACGTCTACCTCCTCACCTATCGCGACAGCCCGCGCTATTCGATCATCCGCACCTCGCTCGCCGCTCCCGACCTGAAGAATGCGAAAACCGTGGTCGCCGCCGGCAGAGAGGTGCTCACCAACCTCGCCGCGGCAAGCGACGCGCTGTACTTCGAGGCGCGCGACGGCGCAGTGAAGCGCCTGAAGCGCCTTGCGTGGAAGGCGACGCAGCCCGTCGAGCTGAGACTTCCGCTCGAAGGCGCGGCCAGCATCATGAGCGCCTCGCCCGACGTCGCAGGCGCGCTGGTGAGCCTCGCGGCGTGGACGCGCGCGCGCGAGATCTTCGCCGTCGACGCGGCAGGCAACGCGAAGAACACCGGGCTGCAGCCGCTCGGCCCGTTCGACGCGCCCACCGATCTCGTGGCCAGCGAGGTGCGCGTGAAGAGCCACGACGGTGCCATGGTTCCGCTTTCGATCATCCACAAGAATGGCATCGCGCTCGACGGCAGCAATCCGACGCTGCTCTACGGATACGGCTCCTACGGAATCACCGAGGAGCCGGGATTCAATCCGACCCGCCTCGCGTGGCTCGAGCGCGGCGGCGTCTACGCGGTCGCCAACGTTCGCGGCAGCGCGGTCTACGGGCAGGACTGGTACAAGGCGGGCTACAAGGCGACCAAGCCGAACACGTGGAAGGACTTGATCGCCTGTGCCGAGTACCTCATCGCGCGGAAGTACACGAGCAACGCGCGCCTGGGCATCCTCGGCGGAAGCGCGGGCGGAATCCTCGTCGGGCGCGCCATGACCGAGCGCCCGGACCTGTTCGCCGCGGTGATTCCGGCGGTCGGCGTGCTCGACGCGGTGCGCGCAGAAACCACCGCCAACGGCGTGCCCAACATTCCGGAGTTCGGGACGGTCACGAAGGAGGACGAGTTCCGCGCGCTGCTGGCGATGAGCAGCTACCACCACGTGAAGGAAGGCACCAGGTACCCGGCGGTGCTATTGATCCACGGCGTCAACGATCCGCGCGTGGACGTCTGGCACTCGAGCAAGATGGCGGCGCGGCTGCTCGCCTCCAGCACCTCGGGCAAGCCGGTGCTGCTCGACCTCGACTACGACAGCGGCCACGGCGTCGGCAACACCAAGCTGCAGCGCCAGAAACAGGTGACCGACTACTACGCGTTCCTCTTCTGGCAGGAGGAACATCCCGACTTCCGGAACTGACGTCAGTACATGTGCTGGCCGCCGTTGATGGCGATGTTGGCTCCGGTGAGGAATGCGGCCTCGTCCGAGGCGAGATAGGCGCATAGGCCCGCGATCTCCTCGGGCTTGCCGAGGCGGCCGATGGGAATCTGCGGAATGATCTTGGTGTCGAGGACGTCCTTGGGGATCGCGAGGACCATCTTCGTGCCGATGTAGCCGGGCGAGATCGTGTTCACGGTCACGCCTTTCCTCGCCACCTCGAGCGCCAGGGCCTTGGTGAAGCCGTGCATGCCGGCCTTCGCGGCCGAATAGTTCGTCTGCCCGAACGCCCCCTTCTGCCCGTTCACGCTCGAGACGTTGATGACCCGTCCCCAGCCGCGCTCAACCATGCCGTCGACCACCGGCTTGGTCACGTTGAAGACGCTGTCGAGGTTGGTCTTCATCACCGAATCCCAGTCGACCTTGGTCATCTTCTTGAACGTCATGTCGCGCGTGATGCCGGCATTGTTGATGAGGATGTCGACCGGCCCGTGGTCCTCGGTGATCCGCTGGATCGCCTTCTGGCACGAGTCGAAGTCGGACACATCGCAGGCATAGGCGAAGAACTTGTGGCCCGCGCCTTCCATGTCGTTCAGCCAGTCCTTGTGCTTGGTATTGCCCGGCGAGTAGGTGACGATCACTTTGACACCCATGCGCTCGAGCTTCATGCAGATCGCCTCACCCAGCCCGCCCATGCCACCGGTCACCAGTGCATTGCGCTGTGCCATTTGCTCCTCCGTCTTTTTTCTGGATTCGCGCGCCTAGACGCGCTCTTTCGCGTAGCGCCCCGGTGCGGGCTCGATCGGCTTCCTCCTGCCGTCACCCAGCTTCTTGCGCGCGGACGCCATCTTGCCGCCGTGCGGCTTCAACCACTGCGACCATTCTCTCCACCAGCTGCCCGGCAGCTCCTTCGCTTCGACGAACCACTTGTCGGCATCGGCGGTGAGCTTGTCGTTCGTCCAGTAGCTGCGCTTGCTCTTCGACGCGGGGTTGATGGTTCCGGCGATGTGGCCGCTCGCGCCCAGCACGAACTTCACCTTGCCGCCCAGGGTGCGCGCGCTCGCGTATCCGCCGCGCCACGGCACGATGTGGTTCCAGTAGAGCAGGTCGAAGGCCGGCGGTTGCTTGCCCTTGAGGTAATTGTTGACGACGTAGGACCAGACGAGGTCGTTGGCGCGCAGGCTCGAGAACGCTCCCGCGAGCTCCTGCCCGGGGACGATGCCGCCTTTCTCCAGCTGCTTCTCGCGCTTGTCGACGAAGTTCTCGTCGATGTAGACGCGGATGTCGCCGACCTCCGAGAATTCGAGCAGCGTGGTGAGCAGCGTGAGGCTTTCGACCGGGTTGCGCCCCTTCCTCTCCAGGACCGCGAGCGCCGAGGCGAGCAGCGTGCCGCCGATGCAGAATCCGAGCGCGTTCACCTTCGCCGACTTGCCGATTCGCTTGGCCTCCTCGAGGGCGTCGAGGAGGGCTTCGAGGTAGTCGTCCCAGGTAGTGCGGGAATGCTCCTTCTTCACGTTGCGCCACGACATCATGAAGACCGTGTGGCCCTGCTCGACGGCGTAGCGCACCAGCGAATTCTCGGGCTGCAGGTCCATGATGTAGAACTTGTTGATGCACGGCGGCACCATCACCAGCGGCCTCTCGTGCACCTTGGCCGTGGTGGGCCGGTACTGGATCAGCTGGATCAGGTCGTTCTCGTACACCACCGCGCCGGGCGTGACCGCGATATTCCTTCCCACCTCGAAGGCGGACTCGTCGGTCATGGAGATGCGCCCCTTCTCCATGTCGGCGAGCAGGTTCTTCATGCCCTCCTGCAGCGTCTCGCCGCGGCTTTCCATCGCCGCCTTGAGCGCCTCGGGGTTGGTCATGAGGTAATTCGAAGGCGCCGCGGCGTCGAGATACTGGCGCATGAAGAAGCGCATGCGCTGCTTGGTGGGCGCATCGAGGTTCGCGCCCTCGACGGCTTCCATCATCATCTTCGAGGTGAGGAGGTACGAGTCGCGGAAGTAGCGGAATACCGGCAGCTCGTCCCATTCGTGACCGGCGAAGCGCTTGTCGGTCGCTTCTTCGGCGCCGGCCTCGTGCGCCGGTTGCATCGAGTTCATCCAGAGGCGCATCTGCTCCGGCGTTGGGGGGAGGGGTATTCGAAGCCATGGGGGTGAAACCTCACATCTCCGGAAATAATACCTCGTGGACGACCCAGATGGTCACGATTCCGAGCGCGATAAATGCCACCTGGGCCATCGACTCGGCCACGGCGGTGCGTTTGTGCAGGCCGGGGATCAGGTCGGCGACCGCCACATAGATCATGCTCGCCGCGGCGAAGGCGAGGATCTCCGGGATCCAGGTCGACACATGGCTCAGCGCGAAATAGGCGCCGATGGCCCCCACGACCGCGGCCATGCCCGAGATCAGGTTCCAGAAGAGCGCGCGCTTCTTGCTGAAGCCCGAGTGCAGCAGCACCACGAAGTCGCCGATTTCCTGCGGGATCTCGTGCGCGATGATGGCGAGTGAAGTCACCACGCCCAGCTTCACGTCGGCGAGGAAAGCAGCCGCGATGATCACGCCGTCGGTGAAATTGTGGAACGAGTCGCCGAAGATGATCATCCAGCCGCTGCGGCCGTGATCGTGGCCGGCGTGGCGCATCTGCTCCTCGGCCTCGGACTGCTCCTCGTCGCTCTGGTGATGGTGGTGGCGCCAAAGCAGCAGCTTCTCCAGCATGAAGAACACGAGCAGGCCGAACAGGATGAAAGCCGCGGTGCGCCCCGGGTGCGGGTTGTGCTCGAAGAGGTGCGGCAGGATGTCGAGGAACGCCGCGCCCAGCAAAGCGCCCACCGCGTAGCTCACGAGCGTAGAGATGAAGCGCGCCTGGACGCGGAAGGCGACGACGGCGGCGATCGCAAGCGACAGCACGGTGCCGAGGAAGCAGGCGATGAGGATGTAGGCGAGGGTCACGGCCGGTTCATTCCATCCAGATGAAGGCGCCCATGCGCCCGCTCAGCTTCTCGCGCCGGTAGGAGAAGAAGCGCTCCTGGTCGCGAAAGGTGCAGAAGCCGCCGCCGAATACCTTCGCCACGCCGGCGCGCGCAAGGCGGCGGCGCGCGAGCGCGTACAGGTCGGCCATGTACTTCCCCCGCGCATGCGGCTCGAATGCGGCATCCGCTTCGGGGTCGGAGGCGAGGAAGGCCTCCCGAACCTCGGGCCCGACCTCGAAGGCGGTGGGACCGATGGTCGGTCCCATCCA
>WNFI01462388.1_pt1 | contig 14607 bp, 7 predicted proteins | sample 5400471 | NCBI WGS metagenome assembly WNFI01 (sample SAMN13153348, study PRJNA577476) | soil metagenome | isolation source: 100 cm saprolite on Douglas fir-dominated hillslope | place: USA:California | collected 2013-09-17
GCGTTCCGCAGATCCCCTGGAAGGCATTCTAGTCGGGAAGTCGTAAGAATTTCCTTCGCCGGTGATGAATGCTCGTCCACTGAGATCTGTGGCGATGCTATTGGCGATCTCCTGGTTCGACCCACCCAGGTAAGTTCCGTAGACAAGCCCGCTACCCGTTGCATTGAACTTTGCCACATAGGCTTGCATGTTCCCTAAGTTGAGGCCCGCATTGGTCGCTTGAAATGGATTGACCACAGGCAGGTCCTGCGAGTTCGTGCGTCCGGTGATCATGGCCTCACCCGCGGGGTCCACGGCAATGCCATAGGCTTCATCATCTAAGGTGCCGCCATAGAAGGAGGAATAGACGACGCCGGTGCCGGTATTATTCACTTTTGTCACAAAAGCGTCGATGTAGCCGCCGAAGGTTGTCTTGAATGCGCCCAGATTTACAAAGTGCCGGCTCTCAGTAAGGCCGGTCACATAAGCGTTCCCCGCAGGATCAAGGGCGATCCCGGTCCCATCTTCGCAGTCGCTAAGATAGGTAGCGTATACTGGGGTGCTGCCGGCGCTATTCATCTTCCACGCGTAGCTTGCGCCAGAGACATTGCTGCAGCCAGAAAGATCTCCCGAAGAAGTACGGAATGCGCCAGGAGTCGTTGGCACCGGGTCGCTGTTGGGCGAAAATGACGCGCCGGTGAAGAACGCATTTCCTGACGAATCTACGGCCACTGAACGCGCCGTGATCGACGGCAGCCATGCGGAATAATCAATGGACGAACCGGAAGCGTTCAGCTTCAGCAGGAAGCTCCAGAATGTCTGGGAGTGCGCCGCTTTGAACGCCCCGGACGTGAAGGGAAAGTTGGTGGACACCGTCTCTCCGATCAGGTAGGAGTTGCCTGTATCGTCCACGGCAATGGCGCCGGCGGAGTCCTGATCATTGCCTCCGATATAGGTGGAATAAACCAATGCCGTGCCGCTGGCGTTGATTTTTGTTACAAACGCATCGGTGGTCCCGCCGTTGTAGGCGCCCTGGAATGCTCCTGGCGTTGTTGGCCAGCCTGGCCCTGTTGTCCCTGCAAGGTACGTATTGCCCTGACCGTCTACGGCAATCTGCAGCAAGAAATCGTCGATGTTCGGGCCGAGGTAGGTCGAATACGCGAGCACTGGGTCGATCACCACCGCACGCTCGCGATCATAAGCGCCCAGGCGAAAGTGAACTTTGCCTTTGGACAATACAAATTTTGACGCTACCGGGACGCGATTGCCGTCCTGGGTCTGATATGCCTGTGGAGCATTCCACACGACTTCGCCATGGGCCAGAGCAAGATGAAGCGCTCCGGCCTTGTCAATGCTGACATGCTTCGCACCGTTGAGCTTAAGGGCAATCTTCTCGGGATTAGATCCGGGCGCCACAACAAAGTCATATTCCAATTGCTGCTGGTTCCCGTAAAAAACAAGATCAATGCCGGGATAGACGTCTCGATAACGAATTCGTCCGTACGTTGGCACGTTGGTCTTCCAAGCCTGAGGATTATTGCCGATCAAGTAATTGATTTTCCCGGGTAGTGGATCTTCGGCAGCGGCGGTGCTCGGGCTGGCCCCGGCAAGTTGGGTCACAACAGTGTCACTAGCGCGACTTCCTTTTTTTTCTGTTTTCTTCAGTGTAAGCGTTACTTGATTGCTATGAAGACCAAGAGCGTAAGTAGGACCATGGGCCGCAAAGCGGACCGATGGGTTGAACTGGCCAACGTTCTGTTCGAAGCTCAACGGCAGCTTCGGTGATATTTGTTGCTTGGTGGAGTTGGTTTGAGCGGAAGCTGTAATCAAGGTTAAGGCAAGGCCGCTGCAGACAGTGGTCAGCAGCGCCAGAAGACGATAAATTTTGGCTCGCATTTGTGCACCCTGGGACTGGGAAGGAACATTCCAGCTAACTTAATTAGTGAATCGCTTGTCGTTCGGGGTTGCCAGAATCGCTACATGGAATTGCAAATATTCGCTGCCTTTTAGAGCCGAGGCACTCGAGCAACTGAAGGAATCCCTACAGAAATGCAAGAAGTCGTTCTTTCTTGGGTTGAGAGGAAGCGGTTCTCTCCTACAAAATTGACAACTACCCCAATGACGGTAAACAGGCAAACGATTACGTAGTGTTTCCTGGTAATACGATTGCATCAATCAAGGCTTAAGATGGGAGGGGTCTGCCAGCCCATTTCTCTTACTCATCTAACCCTCCAAGGTCCTATAAATGGATGCCCGGAGTTGGACCAAGGTTTGTCCTTTGTCGGCGCGGACTTGCAGAGCAGCCACAATATAAACATCGCTCTTAACCATCGCTCAAAGCCTAAAAGTGGGACATCGGAAGACCCCGATTTGGCGCATACCGACTTCGTTGACCCGACATTGTAGTGCTTGGCAAGCCCATCGGAAATGCATTCCCTCTGGCAGCGGTAATTACTACGCCCCAGATCGCGGCAGCCTTCGACAACGGAATGGAGTTTTTTAGCACTTTTGGCGGGAACCCTGTGGCCTGCGCCGCGGGACTCGCAGTGCTCGATGTGCTTCAAGAAGAGAATCTGCAGCAAAATGCTCTTCGCGTCGGCAACTACTTGATGGTTGAGCTCCAGAAACTGCAGGAGCAGCACGAAATTATCGGCGACATCCGAGGCTCGGGGCTGTTTCTCGGTCTGGATCTCGTGAGCAACCGCGATACCCGTGAAACCGCCAGTGATCAGGCCTCTTATATTTCAAACCGGCTGTCTGATTGCGGAATACTGACGGGCACCGACGGACCATACCACAACGTCATCAAGCTACGTCCACCTTTGATCTTGACTGAAGCAGATGCCGATCTGTTCTTGGCGACGTTAAGCGCCATCCTGGGGGAGGACCCGGCAAAGGCTCGCGCTGGATGACCTGGCTAGCATCGGCTCGAAATTGCGCTGAATGCGGTCCACGCCCGCGGAAAGCGTGTCGATTAGGTTGAAGCTCTTGCTGTGCTTGGCCAGAACGGGGCTAAACACGCTTGCGACGATGTCTCCGAATTTGGAATACTTTCCTCGAATGCCGACTCTGTCCGGCGTCGGGGGCAATCCGTGCGCCATAACTTTCAGAGGCGTCCTTAATCTCTAGGCACAAACACGAGAAGCGCCACTCATCAGATGGCGCCGGGGGGCACTTCTAAGCTGTAGCCGCCCTCTGGCCGTCGTTTACTTCAGAGTTACTCTAGCAGCTAAGTAGTAATTCCCCGTATTGATTTACTATGCCGGCATGGCCAATTCAACAATAACCAAATGCGCTGAAAGCCGTCTACATACTTGATTGGCGCGATATGGGCAACGGGAAAACAAAAGGATGTTTACTGTAAAAGAATTGCAAGACTGCACAGGTTGAGCATTCTTAACATGCCAGAGTCCTGAGGGCGAGAATCTGACATAAAAGAACAGTTGTAGTGTGAGTTGGCTTTAGACAACGAAACGGAGCAGAATGCTGCAATGGGCAATATCGCTGTTTTTCTCAAGCCCAACGGAGGGTGCGCCGGCACCTGAGTCTCCGCGCCAGCCTGCCGTCACAGCTTCGGAGGGTCCTCGCCCTAACGGCAGGACGTCGCGTTTTGCGACGCTCACGGTCCTGGCGATAGTGGTCATTGCAACGGTCGTTACGGTGGTATACCGAAGCCTGCGGGAGAAACAGGGGCTTGGCGGCGAGGCTTCGCAAACGGCGATTGTGGAGCAAGCAGACTTTGTCCGTAGCGTGCGCGTTCACGGAGTTGTTGAAGCGGTGGAGTCGCACACGATTGCAGCGCCGCGCCTTTCCGGACAGGGCCTCAATACCCTCATCATTACCAAACTGGTGAAGAACGGCAGCACCGTGCACAAGGGTGATGTGCTGGTGGAATTCGATCGTGTGAACCAACTCAGGAACGTACTGGATAAAGACGCTGAATATCGCGGGCTGATCGCGCAAATTAGCAAGAAAGATGCCGAGCAAGCCGCCATCCGTGCTGCTGACGAAACCGAACTGAAGAAGGCGGAAGACGCGGAAAAGACGGCTGAGCTGGAAGTAAAGAAAAATGAGATTGTTTCCCACATTGACGCGGAAAAGAACCAACTCAACCTGGAACAGGCTCGGGCGACATTTCAGCAGCTCCGCGAAACCTTCGACCTCAAACGCCAGGCGGCGCGCGCTGAATTGAAGATCCTTGAAATCCAACGTGATCGCGCACTGACCGCCATGAAATGGGCGCAAGGCAACACGGAAAAGATGTTAATCCGTTCAACCATGGACGGCGTTGCCGTGATCAATTCCATGTGGAAAGGCGGGAGCATGTCTGACGTCCAGGAAGGTGACGAGGTGCGTGCCGGTTTTCCCTTTATGCAAGTCGTGAACCCTGCGCGCATGCAAGTGCGGTCACGGGTGAACCAGGCGGACATCCCGGAGCTGCGCGCCGGACAGGGCCTGCACGTCAGTTTAGACGCATATCCAGAGCTTTCTTTCACCGGCAAAGTTGAAAGTATCGCGGCCGTCGCTCAGACCAGCGCTTTTTCCGGCAAGGCCAGAACGTTGATCGTGCTTTTGTCGATCAATGGTACAGCCGCCAAACTGCTGCCTGATTTGTCTGCTGCCGTGGATGTCGAACTGGACCGCCGTTCCAGCGTTCTGGTTGCCGCACGCGACACCATCTTGAATGAACATGGGCACTCCTATGTTTGGGTAAAAAACGGCTTCAGTTACGAAAAGCGTGAAGTGAAGCTGGGCCCCGCAAATGATGTTGAACAGGTTATTGTTTCCGGCGTGGAGAAAGGCGCAGTCCTGCGGCGGCATCCGAGCGCATGAATCATTTCTCGCTAACCCGGTTTCTCGCGAAGCGTAAGGGCCTTACCCTGGCGGCGGTAGGAATGTTCTTGCTCGTGGCGGTTGGGGTGGTTGGGGCCGTGGTGCTGCATCGTCGCAGCGCGCCTAATATTCCCACGGCAGAGGTCAAACGCGGCGAGTTTGTGGACTACATCCAGATCCGCGGCGAGATCAAGGCCCTGAACTCCGTCCAGCTTACCGCGCCCTCGGTCAGCGGCGATCTTCAGATCGTCAAGCTTGTGCCTACAGGCACCCTGGTCAAGAAGGGTGACATCATCGTCGAATTTGATACCGGCAATCTGCAACGCATGCTGGAGCAAAAGCAGTCAGAGCTGAAATCGGCGGAAGCTGAAATTGAACGCAGCCGGGCAGAGACGCGCTTGAGCAAAGAGCAGCAAGCCACTGACGTTCTGCAAGGACGCTATGATGTGGACCGCGCCAAGCTTGATTCCAGCCAGCAGGAGATCCTCTCTGAAATTGACGGCGCCAAAACGCGGCTGAAACTCACGGACGCCGAACAGAAATTCACAGAGCTACAGCAAAAAGACAAATCTACTGACGCGTCAGGCGCGGCGGACATCGAAGCAAAGAAGCTGAAACGAGGGAAGGCGCTATTTGACGTTCGTCTGGCGGAAAGGCAGATTGCTTCGTTGACCTTGCGCGCGCCCGCGGACGGCATGGTCACGATCATGCCGAATTTCCGCGCGCGCAACTGGATGTCTGGCGGATCAACTCCCGACTTCAAAGAGGGCGACCGCGCCTGGGCCGGCGCCGTGGTAGCCGAACTGCCCGATCTGACGGTGGTCCGGGCAAACGCCCGTGTGGACGAGAGCGATCGTGGACGCCTGGCTCCGTCACAAACGGCCACAGTCCGCATGGATGCGATTGCAGACAAGGAATTTCGCGCCGCCGTCGCCGATATCAGTCCACTGGCAAAAATAGACTACTCTTCCTGGCCGTTCACCAAGAATTTCGACATCGCCCTGCAGATCTTTGATGCTGACCCGCGGATCCGTCCGGGCATGAGTGCCAGTGGGCGCATCGCCGTGGACAAGATCCCGAACGGCGTTCTGGTCCAACCGGAAGCGGTTTTTGAAAAGAATGGCGGCTCGGTGGCTTATGTGCTGCGGGGATCAAAGTTTGAAGAGCGCCAAGTTCAAGTGGCGCGCCGCAGCAAGAGCGTCTTGCTGATCAGCAGTGGACTGCAGCCGGGAGAGAGGGCCGCGATCAAAGATCCCACACAGGAGAAGCAGCCAGGCCAATGAAAAAGAAGCGCATCCGCATTGTTGTTGCCGTTTCCTTGCTGCTGGTTCTTGGACTCGGAATTTCCTTCTCTCTGCAGCAGCTTCGTCCGGCGGGCAAGACCATTCCCACAACGAACGTACAAAAAGGCACGCTGGAACTTGACATCAACACCATCGCCGAGCTCCATACGCCGCATTCTTCCATGCTAGTCGCGCCGTCCGTCAACGGTACGCTCCAGATCGTCCATCTTCTCAACACCGGCGTCCCGGTAAAAGCCGGCGACGTGGTGGTGGAGTTCGATCCCAGCGAGCAGGAGTTCAACCTGGCGCAAAGCCGCTCGCAACTGGCGGAGGCGGAGCAGGAGATCAAAAAAGCGAAAACTGATGCAGCGGTCAAGACGGCTGAAGATAAAGTCGCGTATCTGAAAGCCAAGTTCGATGTTCGTCGCGCCGAGTTGGAAGTGGGCCGAAACGAACTGGTCAGCGAGATTGACGCAAAGAAAAACCTGCTGAACCTGGAAGAAGCGAAGCGGCGTCTGGCACAGCTGGAACAGGACGTGACATCGCGCGCTGCGTCCAACACGGCTGCGCTCGCGCTGCTGGAACAAAAGCGGCAAACAGCGATACTGGGAATGCAGCAGGCACAGCACAATATGGACTTGATGAAGGTCAAGTCGCCCATTGACGGCCTCGTCTCGATTAAAGACAACATGGATGCCAGCGGTGGAATGATGTTCACAGGCATGACCCTTCCGGAATATCGCGAGGGCGACCTGGTTTCCACGGGACGGTTCCTGGCCGAGGTCCTGGACGTGGGGCAGATGGAAGCGGTGGCCAAGGTTTTTGAGAATGACCGCTCCAACGTGAGCGTTGGCCAGACTGCGGAGATCCGCATGGACGCACAGCCAAACGCGGTTTTTCCGGCGAAAGTAAAAACGATTGCCGGCATGGCCTCGCGTCGCGACTTTGGTTCCGATACCGTCCGCCGCTTTGACGTTACCTTTGATCTTCTCAGTCACGCCGCTGAAATGCGGCCAGGGACTTCGGCCCAGGTCCTGGTTCGCGGGACGCAGGTCAAAGACCAACTCTATCTTCCCAGCCAGTGCGTCTTCGATAAAGACGGCAAGCTTGTGGTCTACGTGAAGCACGGCGACAAATTCGAGCTCACGGAAGCCAAAATCAAATTCCGCACAGAAAACCGCGTGGCCATTGAAAACCTGCCGGAGGGTACTGAAGTAGCGCTGGTGGATCCGGAGAAGGCATTGCAAGACCAGAAGAAAGGGCCGTCCGCTTCGCCCATGGGAGTGGGTCAATGAAGAGCGGCAGGGACTTGAAATTGCCGCGCCCTCCGCGAGACTGGACGCAGTACTTTGTGGACCTGCGTCTGGGCTTTGAAAACCTGATGATGCACAAGCTGCGCTCGCTGCTGACCATGCTGGGCATGATCTTCGGAGTGGCCGCCGTCATTGCCATGCTGTCCATCGGCGCGGGCGCGCGAGCGCAGGTCATGGCGCTGATTGAGCAGATGGGCGTGCGCAATGTGATCGTGGAAGCGCATGAGGCCAACTCCTGGGAGGACATGCAAAAAGTCCGCAAGACTTCTCTCGGCCTGACCCTGCGTGACTTCCGCGTGATCCAGTCCAATGTTGCGGGCGTGGTCCAGGGCACGCCGCGCAAGCGTTTTACTCCGGGCAGAATGGTCCCCAAACCGCAGCATGACATGCCTGTGGTCTATGGCGTCGCGCCGAACTACCAACAGATTGGGAGCTTGAAAATTGTTGCCGGCCGTTTCTTTGACGATACGGAAAACAGCCGCGCAGCATCGGTCGCGGTCCTGGGCCAGGGTGCGAAAGCCAGCTTGTTTGGCCAAACCGAGGCCGTGGGCCAGTACATAAAAATCAACGAAGCATGGTTCCACGTGATTGGCGTGGCGGGGCCGCAGCTCAGTGCGCAGAGTTCAGGTGAGTCTCTGCCCTCACAGGACATGAACAACCTGGTCTATGTCCCGCTGTACGCTGCAATGTTCCGGCTGGAGGACAGCCGCAGCAACATGAAAGACGAAATTGACGGCATCTATCTCCAGTTGACTTCCTCCCTCGACACAATTGCGACTGCTGACGTGGTCCGTTCGCTCCTGAGCATTTCGCACCGTGATGCCGGCGATTTCAGCGTTATTGCGCCGGCGGAATTGCTGGCCCAGCAGCAGCGCACGCAACATATCTTCGATCTGGTGATGGTGGCGATCGCGTCCATCTCGCTGCTCGTGGGCGGAATCGGGATCATGAACATCATGCTGGCCAGCATTCTAGAGCGCACGCGGGAAATCGGTGTCCGCCGCGCCCTGGGTGCGCGGCAAAGAGACGTCATACGCCAATTTCTGGTTGAGGCTGTACTCATCTCACTGGTGGGGGGCCTGATTGGAATCGCTTTCGGATTCGGTATGTCGCGGGTGATCGCCTTGCTGGCCGGATGGTCCACGGTGACCACAGCCAGCTCGATCCTGCTTGCTTTTGCCTTCTCCGTTTCCATCGGATTGCTCTTTGGCATCTATCCCGCACGCAAGGCGGCACGCCTGGATCCCGTGGAGGCGATTCGACACGAATAACGAGACTCTCCTAATGATGCTAAAAAAATATCTTCTTGGATTTTTTTGTCTGCTTTCGCTTGCGGCCGCGCAGACAGCGCCGCCCGCGAAGATTGACACCGGACATTTCTTTCATCGCCCTCACGTTCCCACGCAAGTCCAGGGACCAGGCCATTTGGACGATTACGTTGCGGGAGAGAAGTTGCGTCTTAAACTCGAAGACGCCATTCTGCTAGCTCTGCTCAATAACAGCGGGGTCAGCGTGAACCGCGCGCAGTTTGATCTTTCGCAATTTGCAGTACAACGAGCGCGCCAGCCATTCGACCCATTATTCACCTCCGGCTTTGCGCCCACCCGCAGCACCTCACCAAGCGCATCGTCCTTAAATGGGGCCTCTACGCTCAGCACACTGGGCCAGAATTCAAATCTGGGCTTTTCGCAACTGTTCCAGACCGGCACCGGCGTCAATGTGGCGTTTACTTCGAACCGGTTCACCACGAACAGCAGCTTTGCTACTGTGAACCCGTCGTTTAATTCCGGACTGGCTTTTTCGCTGTCACAACCATTGCTGCGCAAGTTCGGCCTGTTTGCCAACCGTGCGCCAATCATCATCGCGCAACGGGGAGTGCGGCAGTCGCAGGCCACCTTTGAAAGCCAGTTGAATGACGCCGTACTGCTCGTTATCAACCAGTATTGGGACGCAGTGCAGGCCCGCAAGAGTCTGGACGTGCTGAAGAAGTCGCTGGAACTGGCGGAGGCCAGTTATCAACGAGACAAGCGCTCACTGGAATTGGGAGCACTACCGCCGCTGGATATTTACCGCTCAGAATCTCAGGTCGCACAGCGAAAAGTTCCCGTGATCCAGGCGGAATACAGTCTCAAGCAGGCTGAGGACGCGTTACGGCAAACGATTGGCGCCGGCTTTGACGCGCGGGCTGGTGCGCTGGACCTGGAGTTAATTGATGCCGCCGAGACCTCAGGCAGCTTGGCAGCCGTTGACTTGCAAGAGGCACTTGCGGACGCGCTTAAGAACCGTCCGGAAATTGAGAGCCAGCAGCAGCAACTCGCAATTGACGATGCGAACGCACGGCTCGCTAAAAACAATCTTAAGCCGGACCTCAATCTAAGCGCTACCTACACGAGTAATGGACTAGGCGGAGTGGTCTTCAATAATTCCACCGGCATTCCTGTACTGGTTTCAAACGGAGGGTTCACAGATTCGCTCGCCCAAGTCGGCGGTTTCGGTTTTCCCACCTACGGTTTCAGTTTGCAGTTGCGCGTACCGTTTCGTAACAGTTCCGCGGAGGCCGACCTGGGGGTGGCACTGGTATCCAAACGCCGCACACTGTATCAGTTGCGCGGACTGCAAGAGTCTATTAGCACGGAAGTGAAGAACGCGGTACACGGACTCGAGTCGGCTGAGAGCGTCATCATCGCGGCCCAGAACTCGCGCGATCTGGCCGCCAAGAACCTTGCTGCGGAAGAGCGCAAATATCAATTGGGAGCGCAGACGATTTTCTTTGTGCTGGACGCGCAAAACCAACTCTCGCAGGCCGAACTAAGCTTGGTGCAAGCGCAGATTTCTTATCAGAAAGCGCTGGCTGCGATGGACCACGCCACAGGCTCCCTGCTGGCCAGGCATCAGATGAAACTCGCTTCGCCCACGCCGTAACCGGTGTGCCTGGCGCGTTGAGTCCAAAGCGATTTAGAGTCGTGTCCAAGGAGTTCTGCACGCTCATATTCTGTGAAGCTTTGCTGAGTTTGGCCAGCACCATGTCTCCAAAATCTCCGGGTGTTCGAGTTTCAACTTCCCCCAAGCCGACTCATCGGGACCGATCTGGCTGGGTTGCCGAACGGTTTGGGAGCGCTGACACATTTGTTCCCGCCCGTTTTCGAGGAGAGTAGTGTAGGATTGTTCGGGTTTGCGGAGCCAGCCTCGTATGAAGATAGACTGCTGCCGAATTCTTCTCGTTGTCTTTTTGCCGTAACTGGGCTCAGTGCGTCTATTCCCACCTACACGCTTTAAGTTTTTATTAAGAATGAAGGTCGCCTGACCAACCCAAATTGGTCTCTCCAGAACCACAAAATTTAATGCAATTTATATCTAGTCGAAATTCGCAAGTCACAGTCGCCACCTAGACTTTCTGCGAGGTTGATTTCAGTCTTAGGAGGAAAGCATGCATTGTCGTAACACAAGAAAATGGCGAGCGAAAACCATTGCTTGCGCGTCCGTCTTGGCCTTATCGGTTTTCGGCCTTGGGTCATCGGCCCACGCCCAAGCCGATCCGGATAAAGCAGTTGACAAGATCAAGACCGCGACGCCGATCAAGCACGTCATTATCATCGTTGGCGAAAATCGTAGCTTCGATCACCTTTTCGCCACCTATGAGCCAAAAAACTGGCACGAGAGGGTGTTGAACCTTCTGTCCGAGGGCATCGTCAATGAGGATGGCTCGCCGGGGCCGAATTTCGCGAAGGCGCATCAATTCAAGATCGTGTCCGCCCCGAATGGCGGCAAATTTTTCGCCAGCGCGGATCTGGCGCAAAAGGAACTCTACGCGACGCTACCGGCGCCCGATGTAGCTGGCGTTGGCGCGTTGTCGCCCTATCTTCCCGTTTTGAGCATCCCCGGTGGGGACCCCGGCCTGTCACCTGCGGATCAATTCTTGTTTGGCACCGGGGGTACGGGTTTGGGTTTCACGCTGGGTCCAGATGTACGCATTACTAACGTTAACAACCTGCCGCCAGGCCCGTTCCAGATGACCGGCCCGACCATGCCGTTCGATGCCTTCACGGGCGACACAATCCATCAGTACTTCCAGATGGTCCAGCAGATGGATTGTGCTATCGACAAGGAGCACGTATCGAGGCACAACCCGACAGGCTGTCTCCATGATCTGCAGGCGGCGATTACGACGACCTTCAGCACGCCACCCACGGGGACACCGCATGACACCGGGCAGACCATGGCCTTCTTCAATATGCGGAACGGTGATGCGCCATTCTTTAAGTCGCTCGCGGACGCCTACACGATGAGCGACAATTATCATCAACCTGTTCTAGGCGGCACGGGTCCGGACAGCCAGCCCCTCGGATTTGCCGACCAGGTGTTTTTCAGCGATAGCAATGGCAACCCTGCAACACCGGCGGCGGCCAACATCTACAATCCGGATCCGCAAGCTGGAACGCTCAATCTCTATACGCATCGCGCGCAGTGGTTCAATTGTTCGGACGTGAACCAGCCCGGCATCGCCGCAATCACGAATTATCTGAATGCGCTGCCCTATGCGGTGCAGACAAATTGCGGGGACGGCCAATATTGGCAGGCTGTCAACGTCAACCCGGCCTTCACGCCTAAAGGAACAATGCAGACCGGTCTCGTGGTTCCGCAGACAATGCAACGCAGCATCGGCGACGTGCTGAGTGCCAACAATATTCCCTGGAAATATTATGGTGGCGGTTTTAATGCCTCTGGAACGACCAGCCCATTCAACAGGACCTACTGCAATATCTGCAACCCGTTCGAGTACGAAGCGACCTATCCAACCATGGTGGCAGATCACATGCGGGACGTCACCGATCTTTTCACCGATCTGACCAACGGCACTCTTCCGGCGGTTTCCTATGTGAAGCCGGACGGTCTGATGGACGGCCATCCCGCTTCCTCGAAATGGGGTCTGTTCGAGGCCTTCGCTCAGAACATCGTTGAACTCGCGCGAAGCAACCGGGAACAATGGGCCGAAACCGCGATTTTTATCACCGTGGACGAGGGCGGCGGCTACTATGACTCGGGCTTCATCCAGCCGGTTGACTTCTTCGGGACAGGTCCACGCATTCCTATGATCGCCGTTTCTCCCTTCTCGACAGGTGGCCATATCAGCCACGTCTATAACGAGCATTCTTCGTTCGTCAAGTTCGTCGAACGAAACTGGATGCTCCATACCAAGCTGAGCACCCGCAGCCGCGACAATCTACCTAATCCACGCCTTGATGACGACAATGTCTACGTTCCTCGGAACATGCCAGCCATCGGGGATTTGTTCGACCTGTTCGACTTTGATCATCATGACCGCGACCACGATCATGACCACGACCGCGATCATGATCGTGATTAAGACTGATGTCGGAGATTAGCCTCGATGGTCTACCGTCGGTGAGGCCCTTGGTCGTTTTCCGACTGAGGGCCTCTTCGATTTGGGAACGTATCCGCTCTGGCGATTTGCGCTTAAACGAGATGCAGGGATCGACACGCTTATCGACTTTTAGGATATCTACGCTGCTCAGAGCGGGATTAGTGTCAGCGTGATTGCGAGGAAGTCGCGTCTTCATTCGCTCTATTGTGCTTTTTTATTCAGTTATTCGACCGAAAGTTTCGGGCTCATGCGAGTGGAGAAATCTATGCCGGACTGCGCGTCTCGTCGTGCAAAGTAACCTTGTATCGACCGCCATCCCCGAGCACCTCTGATCCAAAAATTATCCGTCCGCGCGGACGTTGGCTAATTGCATCGCCATCGAGCCGAAACCCTGAGTTGGGCGCCTCGATGCCCGAGGTTGTTGGACTTTAGTTTAAGTTGTGCCAAAGGTTTGCCGATAGCACGATAGACACTTGTCCAAATGATTGTCCTGTCAACAGTAAATTGGCATAACATTAACGTTATTATGCGAGCCTGGGTCTACCGTAGATCTGCTGTGGCCATGGTAATGGCAGTTTTGCTTGCGTTGCCCGCGGGCACTGCAGCCCAGCGCTTTGCCTTCAAGGACTACGGCAAAGATCAGGGATTGACCAGCTTGGCGTTAACTTGCCTGCTCCAGGATTCCGAAGGATTTCTATGGGTGGGAACCAAAGCGGGCTTGTTCAGGTATGACGGCCAAAGATTCCAAGAATTCCATCCCAACGATCCGGTTGACCGGAGCATCATGGCCATTCACCAGTCGCCTGATGGCAATCTCTGGATAGCAACCGAACATGGCGGTCTTCTACAACGCCGCGGCGACCATCTGGAAGCGGTAATCCTAACTGAGACCATAAATTTCCAGGGCGGCTTCGGGCCAACTGTCTTTGCATCGGACCAGCAAAATCGACTTTACTTGGCGACCCGGATGGGCCTGGCTAGGCTTGAAGGTGAAACCGGAAATCGATATCGGGTCGACTGGCTCTCCCCCTTGCCCGCATACGGAGTCATTGTGGATCGGTCGGGCGCGGTGTGGTACGGCTGCGACTTGGATTTGTGCCGTATCAATTCCGGACACAGCGAGGCAATCGGGGGCCAGATCGGGCTTCCCCAGGACGAGTGGGAAAGCATTGTGTTCGATGCAGAAGGCAACCTCTGGCTGCGGGGCAGGAAGAATCTTTACGAACTGGTGAAGGATGCCAAACTGGCTACCAAGCATACTATCACTCAGGACCAAGGGATTTTCGTCAGTAATTCAGTCGCATCCCTCGTCCCGCTACCGGGAGGAGGCATAATGGCGCCCACCGAAACCGGACTCGCTCTGCTGGATGGGCCGCACTGGAGAATCATCAACACCAATGATGGTCTGGGTGGCGATGCTGCTTGCTGCGCCCTTCTTGACAAGGAAGGTTCCATTTGGGTGGGCCTTCGAGGCGCAGGTTTGGGGCGCTGGTTGGGCTACAGGGAGTGGGAAAGCTGGAGAAGATCGGATGGTCTCTCCAACGACATGATCTGGGCTATCCGCCAGGATGTTCACGGCGGACTGTGGGTGGGCACGAACGGCGGATTGAACTTTCTCGATTCCCGTTCGCGGCGCTGGCGCCGTGTCAGGGGGAAGAACGATTCCACACAATGGGCGCGAGCAGTAGCAATTGATCAAAGCGGAAGTGTTTGGGCAGGCACCTCAACGAACGGAATCACAGAGTTCGATGCCGAGGGAAAGTTTATTGCAACCTACGGAGCAGAAGCCGGGCTTCTCAATACCAGAATCTGGGGA
>WNFI01070018.1_pt1 | contig 14606 bp, 10 predicted proteins | sample 5400471 | NCBI WGS metagenome assembly WNFI01 (sample SAMN13153348, study PRJNA577476) | soil metagenome | isolation source: 100 cm saprolite on Douglas fir-dominated hillslope | place: USA:California | collected 2013-09-17
GCTTAATGGACACCACGGCCTGCCGTTGCATGTTTGAACCCATGAGCGCGCGGTTCGCGTCATCGTGCTGAAGAAACGGAATAAGCGCGGTCGCGACCGACACGAATTCGTGGGGGGCGACATCGATCAAGTCCACTTCCTCCGGCGTGCAGGTTCCCGGCTCGCCTTTAATACGGGCTTCAACGATCGGGCCCGTAAGACGCCCATCGGCATTGCGCGCGATACCCGCGTGCGTGATCTTGAACCTCTCTTCCTCCGAAGCGTCCATCCAAACAATTTCTTTCGTAACCACGCCATTCTTCACCTTCGCGTAGGGCACCTCCAAGAACCCGAAATCATTGATCCGGGTAAAGCTCGCGAGATAATTGATGAGACCGATGTTTGAACCTTCCGGTGTTTGAATCGGACAAATGCGGCCGTAGTGTGAGCGATGCACGTCGCGCACTTCAAAGCTCGCGCGCTCGCGCGTGAGGCCGCCGGGGCCAAGCGCTGAAATTCTGCGCTTGTGCTCAAGCTCCGCGAGCGGATTTACCTGATCCATGAACTGCGAAAGCTGGGATGATGCAAAAAATTCCTTGATGACCGCGGCGATCGGGCGGAAATTTACGAGCTGGGCAGGCATCAGACTATCTTTATCTTCCGTGGACATTCGGTCTTGGATAATTCTGCGGAGCCGCGCGAGACCGATGCGCAAGCGACCCTGCAAAAGTTCTCCCACCGCCTTCAATCGACGGTTACCGAGATGGTCGATGTCATCCGGTTCCGCGTCCGGATTATTATTGAGACGAATTATTTCTGAAACGATGCCCACCAGATCCTCCGGGTCCAAAAGCTTCTTGTCTTTCTTCCGGTCAAGGTCCAGCCGCTGGTTCATCTTGTACCTTCCCACCTCCGAAAGGTCATAGCGGTCGGCGCGATCGAACATAGCATCTATAAGGTTTTTTGCGGTATCCGGGCTTGCCGGGTCTCCCGGGCGCAAGCGGCGATAGATCTCCACGTAGGACTCGGTGGCATCTTTTGCAACATCCTTTTTGAGCGTTGCTTCAAGGAACTTGATGGGTCCGTTGTCGATCTTTTCAAACGCTTTATTGATGGCGCCGTTCTCCATTCCAAACACGCGCAGGATATCGGTTACGGGAACTTTTCTTCGGCGATCGATCTTTACGCTGATCTGGCCGTCGACGTCCGTCTCGAATTCAAGCCATGCGCCACGGGAAGGAATGATCTTCGCGCCAAAAAGCTGCCGGCCGCGATAGGGTGTAGCGGTAAAGTAGACGCCCGCGGAACGCACGAGTTGGGAAACAACCACGCGCTCTACGCCGTTCACGATAAATGTGCCACGCGTTGTCATGATCGGGAAATCACCGAAGTAAACCTCTTGCTCGTGCGATTTTCCTGTCCGCTTATTCGTAAGTTTCAGCGTGCAGCGCAGTGGCGCTTCGTAGGTCGCTTCTTTGTAGCGCGCGGTCGCTTCGTCGTATTTCGGTTCGTCAAAACGATAGCTCGAGAAGTAGAGCTCAAATTCTTTTCCGGTGTGATCGCGGATCGGTGAGATCTCGGCCAAGAGCTCGTTCAAACCCTTTTCCAAAAACCACTGATACGACTTTAACTGCGCCTCGTTCAAATTGAACGGGGCGATGAGCGATTTTGCTTTTGAAAAATCTTTAGTTGAAGTAAATTTAGCCATTAAAAAATAATTAACTACTTGCGATCGCTCGCTTGCTCGCTCTCGCCTCCCCCGCTCGCCTCTCCCCTAAAAAATCACCAGACCCTCAACACGCAAAAAACGGATGCCTTCTCTTTTGCTAAAGAAGTCCGTTCTTAATTCCCTTTTAAGTATTTAACTGTGTTTTTGTGTTGTTCGTCAAGGGTCTTTGAAAAAATGGTTTTTCCCGTCTTGGGGTCACTCAAATAGAACCAGTATGGCGAACTCTGCGGAGCGAGAACCGCGGAAATAGCGGAAATGCCTGGGTTTCCGATAGGGCCCGGAGGAAGACCCTTGTACAGATAGGTATTATAGGGCGAATTAATCTTGAAGTCAAGGAGGTTGCAGTTAGCCCTTATGGTGGACGATTTTTGCTGGATCGCGTAGCAAACGGTGGCATCCATCTGAAGTGGCATGCCAGCGGCAAGCCGCTTTCGAAGGATGCCCGCCACGATCTTCTCGTCAGCGGGATCGGGCACCTCTCTTTGAACGATGGAAGCGATGGTGAGGTCGGTCATCATATTCTTTTCATCTTTCGCGAAGAGCGGCGCCGCTTTTATATTAAAATTATCTAAAAATTTCTGGACTACGTCTTTTATGTTGGACCCGATAAAAAATCGGTAGGTATCGGGAAAAAGTTTTCCTTCAATAGCATTCCCCGCATCCGCGAAACGTACCAGCTCCCCGCTGCGAATGACGAGCGCGTCCGAAAGGATCGTATCGATCCGATAAATATCCGTCCCTTCGGGAATCACCACCGTCACTTCCTTCGTATCGCCGCCCGCGATCCCATCCACGATCACCGCGGCCGGCATTGCGGGACTCAGCCGATAGAGTCCGGGCCGCATCTTGAACGCCTGGCCGCTCAAAAGCGCGAGCGCTTCCGTAGCCAGTGGAGATTTGATCAGTCCTGCACCGTGCAGAGCGCCCACGATCTGCCGAAAACCCTGACCTTGCTTGACCTCAAAAACAATCGGCGACGCGTTGGTATCCGCGCTCGCAGGTTGCAAGCCATTCAAGAAAAAACCGAGGGCGACAACCACGACGACGAGCACGCCAAAGCCGATCATTAACTTCTTCGTAATAAAATTAGACATTTTGTGATTGTTTTCTTATGGAATTTACGATGGCGATGAGGAAAAAATCCGAAAACATGCTGGAGCCGCCATAGCTTACGAAGGGAAATGTGACGCCCACCACCGGCGTGAGGCCCGTTGCGGAACCGGCATTCAAGATGAACTGGACGCCAAGCATCGTGGCGGTGCCAAGACAGATAAATTTCTCAAAATTCTCGTCGGCGAGCGCGCCGATCTTGAGTATTTGTAATATCAGAAAAAAGAACGCGGCGATGACGACGAGACCACCCAGGATCCCCCATTCTTCAATGATCCCTGCGAAGATAAAATCCTCGGAGGGTTCGGAGAGAAACCCAAGCTGGGTCTCGGTTCCCTGCCCGTATCCCTTGCCAAAAAATCCAGCGGAACCGATCGCGATCTTGGATTGCGTCACGCTGTAATTTACTCCCAGTACATTCTGTTGAGGGTAGAGAAACCCAACAACGCGCGCCCGGTGATAATCCCTGAATATATATATCCAAACCACGCCGGCGGCGAGGGCAAACACAAGTACCGCTGCGGCGATGCGCCGCAGCGGCAGTCCGGAGAGCAGAAGGAACCCAAACCAGATCCCAAAAAAGATCACCGCGGAACCCAAGTCGGGAAGCCGCACGGAAACTGCGGCAGGAAGAACGAAAAGAAAAAATGTTGTAAAAATATTTTGCCATCGGGCGATCGCAAGATGTCGGCGACTAAAATAATTTGCGTAGAGGAATATGAGCGCGACCTTCATCAGTTCCACCGGCTGAAAATTAAAAGGACCGACCACGATCCAACTTCGCGTATTCCTGATGACCGGACCTTTGAGATATACGAAAATGAGGAGTAATAGCGAAAACGCGTAGAGTCCCCAGGTGATCCACCGTGAGTTAAAAACCGACCGCCAATCTATATAAAGAAAGAGCGCGACGAGCGCTGCGCCGAGCGTCACCCAGATGAGCTGCAGGTAAAAGAGATGCAGAGAGATCGCCGAGAGCATGACGAGGCCTGCCGCGGCCAATATCCCGAGCGGAAGGAAGAGGGCTAACATATGAGTCAAAGTGTAGCATAACCCTACGGCCTGAGTGCATAGGCATAGAACTGCGTGAGGAGCGGATCTATCGGCGGGCCAGCGGGATACATCACGGAAAAATCCTGCGTTTCGTTCGGTCCTAGCCGGTCAATGATCGTCTGCGAGGCGCCGAGTGGGGTACCATCCGTACCGCGGAACACACCGACGATCAAAATGTTCGTGAATGCCGATATGTCGCTGTTTACGAGGCGGCCGTTCACCGTTACGGTCACCGACGATCAAAATATTTGTAAAAGCCGATATGTCACTGTTTACGAGACGGCCGTTCACCGTTACAGTGCTCGACGAAAACATATTTCTCATGACCGGCAACGGATTCTTGAATTGCGGAACAAGACCGAGCGTTGCGGCGGGCACCCACTCCGGATTCTCGATGGTAAGCACCGCGTGATCCACCGGCATTGCAATTTCAAGGTTGGGTGCCACAAGATATTTCACTTCACCGGAATATGCAAAAGATTGTCCAGGAACGGATGCAATCTTAGTACCTGATGCATCATAGAGATCAAAATGATAGTTAAAACTTCGCGCTGCGAATCCCGGATTCGTGTTCGCGATCTGTGAGAGTAGTGTGTAATGCCCCGGTCCTGAAACAAAAACCAAAGGATTGCTAATGGGGCTCAGTGCCTTCAGCGTATTGGGGATACAGGCCGCAGCGCAAGGACCGCCGCAATCCACACCGAGCTCGCCCTGGTTCTGAATCTTGTCAAAACATGAGGGCGCTACCACAAAGAAACGCGCGTACACCGTGGCGATGACGCCGAACCAAATGATGGCGTAAAACGCGCCGTAGATTACTTGCTTCGCCCGGCGAAGGTTCATACGTTCATTATAGGTCAAAATTCCGATTTGGATAAAAAAGCCGCGCGGAATGCGCGGCGTGCCGGGAGAAAAACCTAGAGCTTGGCTCCGTTATTGTAGACGGGAGTTAGCTTACCTGTTTCCGAGACCCGGCACACAGACCAAAGAGTATACCGGAGCGGTAATCCGTTCTTTTCGGAATCTACCGTTGCTTGGAGTGCGTGATGCTCCCCGTGATTGATCGCGTTCGCATCCGCCACTTCCGGCGACAATTCTCTGCTTAAAAGACAGTCTTTGATGATACAGCGGCACAGCGAATTTTGTTCAAGATCGTGACCTCTCATCTCCAGTCGATATTTCATAATGTCCTCCCGGCACTGCCCACATCCTAGACGTTTTGGAATAGTAAAGTCAACTTAGTGGAAAATATTTTTGGGAACTAAAAAGCGGCACTTTGATGTCGGCACATCCTACTTTCCCCACAGGCGAACCCGTAAGTATCATCGGATCGAGGCGCTTTCACTTCTCTGTTCGGAATGGGAAGAGGTGGGACACGCCTGAATTAAGCACCGACATCAAAAAGCCGCTTGGCTTTTTGAATAATAGAGTTGAATGGGACACTGTCCCACTTAAAGTCAGCATTGGGATGGTTGGCGGGATTATTAGTACTCCTTGGCTGAAGCCATTGCTGGCCTTACACCTAGAGCCTATCAACGTCGTAGTCTTCGACGAAATCACGCATACCTAATCTTGGGGTAGGCTTCGCGCTTAGATGCTTTCAGCGCTTATCCCTTCCATACATAGCTACTCGGCAATTCACCTGGTGGCAAAGCCGATAGACCAGAGGTATGTTCAGCCCAGTCCTCTCGTACTAAGGCCAACTCCCCTCAAGTAATAAACGCCTGCAGCAGATAGAGACCGACCTGTCTCACGACGGTCTGAACCCAGCTCACGTGCCACTTTAATTGGCGAACAGCCAAACGCTTGGGAGCTTCTACACCCCCGCGCTGTGGCGAGCCGACATCGAGGTGCCGAGCATTGTCGTCGCTAGGGACGCTCGGACAATACTAGCCTGTTATCCCCGGAGTAGCTTTTATCCGGTGTCTCCGGCCTTCCTATCAAGAATCAGCACATAAATAAATACATACTGATATAGCCGTCGGGTCACTAACTTCTGCTTTCGCACCTGCTCGACTTGTAGGTCTCGCAGTCAAGCTGGCTTTTGCGTTTGCACGTCCTGCCCGATTTCCATCCGGGCTAAGCCAACCTTAATAAACTCCTCCGTTACTCTTTTGGCATTGTGTTAACCTAATTTGTATTTCATGGACGGTATCACATAACGCTCGATAAGTTTCTTAAACTTATCCGCAGTTTCGGAGAGAAAATAAATTCTCCACCGATCATATTGCTTATGCAATGCTATTTTAATACCGAACTTTTCTTCGAAAATTTCTTGAACAATTTCAAGGTCCATTTTTGAGTAGCCAACGCTGTGAATGATATATGTCTTGTGATGTCTCGATTTGAACGAGCCGTCATCCATAAACCATATCGCGAGCGCTAGCGGATCGATGATTTGTGTAAACAATTGTGGAATTATTTTCTTACGTCCGTCATAAAATTGATGAGCGTAAAACTGAAATAATTCCGAGGAACATGTCGTAAATCCGTAGCACGAAAATTGTTTTTCATGTAGAAATTTTGTTTTGGTATATGGCTCATTGCGGATAAAATCAGCAAATTTATCATACAACCAATCAACATATTCCTTTTGTTTGAGCGAATGCTCAACTTTTAGACGATAGGTTTGATCGCGAGTGACCGCTTCCAAATGTCCATCACCCAAAAGTAATCCGCTAAGAATCGATGCCTGTGTTCTGTTTAATCTATTAGGTTGTCGCGCTTTCGCGCAACCTGCATGTCGCCATGCAGATCGGACTATATCATACGGCCCACGCCGCTCTGGCTGATAGTCTCTGAGGACTTCCTCTTTCGAGGTTGCCTGCTGATTGTCTGCATTGATCATATTTTCACTATACTCACGAAACATTAAATCTTTCTAAAGTTTCGTCTGTATGAGTAATGTCAAATACTCAGATGTTCCAGCATATACACCAGATTTTTCACTCCGATCCATTCTTATGGACCAGACGTGTCCCCCGCGTAATCATAACGGAGTTAGATTACGGGCAAACATTATGAGTTGTTCATGGCGAACCATGCCCAAATCGGCGTTAGTTTGCTCGTTAAGGAAAACGCCCCATTTAAACTGCCTACCAAGCACTGTCTCGATCGGGTTTATGCTTGCGCACTTCCTGATCGGTTAGACGTTAAAGTTTTAAAAATGGCTGTTTCATTGTCGGATCCACGGTGCCCGAGAGCGCCGCTTCAAATCCTCACCACTACGCTACGTAGTAAAACTCTAAAATCAATACCAAGCTGCAGTAAAGCTTCCGGGGTCTTTTCGTCCCGCTGCAGGTATCCCGCGTCTTCACGGGAATCGCATTTTCACCGAGCTTGCCTCTGAGACAGTTCTCCAGTCGTTACGCCTTTCGTGCGCTTCGGAACTTACCCGAAAAGGAATTGCGCTACCTTAGAACGATTATAGTTATCGCTGACATTGACGAGGGCTTGAGTCAGTGAGCAGTACGTATTACTACGCACCACCCCCAACCTTGACCTTCTCGCATCGGTCAGGCGTCACCCCCTATACATCCTCTTGCGAGTTAGCAGGGAGCTGTGTTTTTGGTAAACAGTCGCCAGAGATACTTTCGCTGCGGCTCCTTTAATTAAAAAGGAGCAGGCCTTATCGCTAACTTACGGCCGCTTTTTTGCCGAGTTCCTTAGAGGCAAATCACTCGTTCCCCTTGGGCTTCTCGCCCTATCCACCAGTGTCGGTTTACGGTACGGAGACCTCACGCTCGTTTTTCCGGACTTTTCTCGAAAGGCTCTTCACAGATGTCGATGAGGTAAATTCCTCACCTTCTCTCGGCGCGCGTTGAACTTTGCGCAAAGAATGCCAAACCAATAAGGCACACCTGCTTATATCCTTTGTCATCCGGTTATGATCGTGCGGTCGGGCTGGAATATTAACCAGCTTCCCATCGACTGCGGCTTTCGCCATTGCCTTAGGACCGCCTAACCCGTGGTTGATTGCCAGTGCCACGGAAACCTCAGATTTTCGGGGTTCCAATTTCTCATTGGGATTGTGGTTACTCATGCCAACATTTTCTCTTCCGGCCGCTCCAGCCACCCTCGCGGGTTGACCTTCACTGCAGGCCGAAATGCTCTCCTACCACTTATATGTTCCAAAGAACATACAAATCCATATCTTCGGTACCATGCTTAGCCCCGGTACATTTTCGGCGCTACCACCCGTCGAATAGTGAGTTGTTACACACTCTTTAAAGGATGGCTACCTCTAAGCCAACCTCCTATCTGTCTATGGGTGATAACTACCTTTAACACTTAGCATGGATTTAGGGACCTTAGATGATGGTCTGGGCTCTTCCCCTCGCGACCATGGAGCTTAGCCCCCACAGTCTAACTAGTGTGATACCGCCACGGTATTCGGAGTTTGATTGATTCGTCGGCCTTTCGGCCTTTACGAACCATCCAGTGCTCTACCCCCGTGGTTACTGCACACCGCTAGTCCTAAAACTATTTCGGAGAGAACCAGCTATTACGTAATTCGATTAGCTTTTCACTCCTTACCTCAACTCATCCCAAGGTTTTGAACAACCCACGGGTTCGGGCCTCCCCTTCGATTTCTCGAAGGTTCACCCTGGTCAAGGTAAGCTCATCACGCTTCGGGTCTATCTTGTGCTGCGATCCCACTCAAATTTTTGGATGTGTACAATTTTTGCACACTATGGTATAATGATTTTAGATTGATTCGCCTTCCGGCGCTGGAGGACAATATGAGTCCGTGGATTCTTACTGGCATCGCGCTCGCTCTGATAGTCATCGCTGTTCCTTTTTGCATAATGGCAATGACCGATACCAAGAAGTCCGGGTCCGCACCAACTCGCGGGACTCGCGGTGGCTGCATGTAACATCTGATTGCCGCTCCTCACATTTTGTGGGGCGCGGCATTCTTTTTCCTCTGACTTTTTCTTCTTCCAAAAATTTGAGTGGGATATACGCCCTATTAAGACTCGCTTTCGCTGTGCCTTCGCGCTATTCGCACTTAGACAAGCAACACAAAATAAGTCGTTGGCTCATTCTTCAATAGGCACATTGTTCCTCTCGTCCCTGGATTACTCCGGGCCGTTCGAGGTTCAATTCCTTGTAGACAAATGGTTTCAGGTTCTATTTCAACGGCCTCACCGGCCTGCTTTTCACCTTTCCCTCACGGTACTTGTTCACTATCGATCTAGAAAAGTATTTAGCCTTACCAGATAGTACTGGCAAATTCCTTCGAGACTGATTTACCTCGAAGTACTCAAGTTAAAAAACTAAGGAGACCACTAGTTTTTGTCTAGGGGGCTATCACCCTCTATGGCGCCGCTTTCCAGACGGCTTCGACTAACCAATGATTTTTTTACTCCTCCACCTCGTTGACCAATAGCCGCAAGAGTTTTTACACCCTCGCCGCTATTAGCCAAAAAGAGCGTTCAATACTTATGACGCTATGGCTGTGATAAATCACAACCTTAGTTTGGGCTCTTCCCGTTTCTCTCGCCGATACTCAGGGAATAAACAATTGTTCTTTTTTCCTCCACTTACTGGAATGTTTTACTTCAGTGGGTACGCGAATCGACTTGCGTCGAAACGATTGAGGTTTACTCAACCAGGTTTCCCCATTCGGACATCCTCGGATCACAGGTTGCTACGCACCTCCCCGGGGCATTTCGCTGCTACGCCGCGTCCTTCATCGCCTTTTCTAGTCTAGGCATCCACCATTCGCCCTTATTTGCCAACCATCCCAATGCTGACTTTACTCTGCCGGCCACGAGAAATTGTCACGAAAAACAAAATTTAAAAATGCGATTGTATTTTTCGGGAGTCCCACCTTGCGATGGAACTAAGATGTGGCGCAGAGCCTCTATTATTACGCACCTCCGACTCAACAATTCGGAGCCGTTTGATAGTTCATCCAAACGGGTGATGTTAAGTAACACTTTTGGACGAAGCTCAAGAAAAAAATCAGCCGCACACTGCGGCCGCTCACTACGCAAAATGCGCGGGGATTAGCCGTGGTGTTTTGAAAGATTGTTCTTCCTGTTCATTCGTACCAGACTAGTATACTCATGGGAAAAAGAGTGTCAAGGAGGAGGACTCTGGACGACATGGGGATAAAAAAAGCCGCCCGACACTATGAAAAATTATGATCATAATAATGCGTGGGGCGGGGCTAGAGAAGATTGGAAATAAGGGGGTGGCCCGTCCAAATAAGAAGGTTCTGGACGAGAGGGTGCTTATGCCGCACGAGCAGTGGTTTATCTCCACCATTGGTGCCATTCGTGAGACCGAGGGGGATCCGATACTGCCGAATGAATTTTTCGAAACAGCTCCTGCAACGAAACTCGCCCTCGATCAGAATACTTTCCTGTACAAGCGGCAACTTCATACCGCACTGACCGCAAACGATTTTGACCGTTATTTTTATTCGTTCTTCGGGAGTCAGACCGTTCCAATACTGGAGCGTCATCCACAATTGCAGCGATGTTCGTATCACAACTTCTTGCTGGCCGGTGGCCACTAGCATAGTAGGTACCTCCTTCGATATTCAGTTTACAAAGAGCCAGTGGCTCGCCCTCATTATATTAAATTTTTTGCAAATATCAACCTACTCATGGTTAAATGGACAGGTCGGCGGGCTGTAGTATACCGGTAGTACGTGCGCTTCGGGTGCGTAAAGACTGGGTTCGATTCCCAGCAGCCCGACAACTACGATTTTCTTTTTGCGAGGTACGGCGTCGTTCCGTGCTCGGAACGCGCCTCGTCTCTCGCCGCCTTCGCGGCTCCGAGGCGCCCTCGCTTCAAAGAAAATCTCCGTTTACTTTACGAAGTGTTTCTTCTTGATGTCCTCCTCCATGTCCGCTTGGAGTTCGTCTTTTTTCTCGCGCGCAGAGGCGGCGAGGGTGATGAGTTCCTTGTCGGTTAGCTTCCCAAATTCTTTTGCACGCTTTTCCAGGTGCTCGCGCGTGTTGTGTGATGGGTCATCCAAGACCTCTTCTAATAGAGCGTTTAAAATCCATCCGACACGCGGGCTCGGTTCAAGCTTTAACAACCTCATCAATTCGTCCCCGTTCAGCTTGAGCATCTTGGGCGACAGCGGATCCTGCTTTACCTTATCTATCATAAAGAGAAGGTGGCGAAGCCGGTACGGGATCGCTTTCTTCACCCCCGAGCCGATGCGGTCGGCTTCGCGAACTTTCAACAGATCATCAATATTCTCCGGTCCCACGCGCCGTACAAAGCGGCGCACGCCGGCGTCCGAGATTTCGCCAACGTCATAGTAGAACATGTGTGATTTTACGAGATGCGCCACAATCTCTATGAAATCTTTTGGGAACCGCAAACGATCCAGCGCGCGCGCCGCGAGTTTTGCTCCTATATATTCATGCTGATGGAAGGTTGAGTCCGGACCATCGCCCACTTTTGATTTCGGTTTTCCAACATCATGCAAAAGTGCCGCCATCCGGACCTCCAACGAATATCCTTCCTTTGCCGTGTAATCTAATGCCCGAACGTTGTGTTCAAAGACAGTATAGATGTGATGTTTATTTTGTCCCACACCGAGACCCTCCCTAAGTTCGGGCAAAACATTTTGTAGCAATCCTAATTCTTCAAGGAGCATTATCCCCTTCGCGGCACGCGGGGTCATAATTATTTTCACGAGTTCATCACGGACACGCTCTTTTGCGATCACTTCCAGCTCGCGCGAAAGTTTTTCTATCGCACGGCGGGTATTTAACTCAATTTCAAAATCAAGCTCAGTCGCAAAACGTACGGCGCGCATGAGGCGCAAGGCGTCTTCGTTGAATCGCTCTTCGGGCTTTCCAACGGTGCGGATAATTTTTTCTTTCAAGTCGTCTTTACCGCCGTATGGATCAATGACGCCTCCTTTTAAATCCATCGCAAGCGCGTTCACCGTAAAATCGCGACGCGAAAGATCTTCCTCTATGGTCTTTGCAAACTTCACATCGTCCGGATGGCGCTTGTCGGTGTACTTCCCTTCAATGCGATATGTGGTCACCTCAATCACCTTTAATTTCGGATCTTCGGATTCGGTTTTTACGCCCACCGTGCCAAAATCATTTTCGTAAACGGTGTCCTCGAAAAGCTTTTGGACCTCCTCCGGTTTTGCATTCGTTGCGATGTCCCAATCCTTCGGCTCGCGGCCAAGGAGCATATCTCGCACGCACCCGCCCACCAGATATGCCTCAAAACCCGCCTCTACGAGGGTCTTTGAAACTTCTGCGACCTCCTTGGGAACATCGCTTTTTTTCATGTTTGTTTAATATAACGAACTACTAGCGAACCACCGCCCCGAATTGAATTTTGGTTTCCTCGGTGATCTTATTTTGAATTGGCTCTATCTCTTCCGTCGTGAGTGTCCGTTCGTTAGAACGATAGATGATGCGGTAGGTATAACTCATCTTATCCGCGCCGAACTTTTCCGCGCTCTCGTACTTATCAAGTAGCGTCACCTCCTCCACAAGATCGCCTCCGATGTCACGGATGAGGTCGAAATAATTGTTGGGCACGAAGCTTTTCGGTACGACAAATGATATATCTCGCGTGATCGCCGGGAACTTACTCACCTCCTTATATTTCTGCCCGAGCTTGAGTTGTTTGCGCACTCGCGGATCCTCCGACCACAAAAGCCGAATGTCGGGAAGCTCCATGCTCAAAATGGCGAGCCGTTCCAGGCCAAAACCGAACGCCCAGCCATTCCAAACTTTTGAATCCACGCCTAAATTATCAAGTACGTTCGCCTGCACGACGCCCGCTCCCAGCACCTCCACCCAATTTCCATTCATATCAACTTCCATTTCCAAACTCGGATCGGTATACGGGAAAGTGTCGGGATTGAATCGATATTTAATATCCGGGCCGTAGATAACTTTCGCGATAGCCACAAGGATTTCCTGGAGCTCTGGTGCACCGATCTTTTTTTCTTCCTTTCTTGATAGAAAGAGTCCGTCCATCTGATGGAACACATTCATATGTTTCCGGTCAATCTCATCTTTCCGATATACCTTACCAAAGGAAAGTGCTCCGATAGACTCACCGCGTGCAAGGCGCGCCTTTATCTCCGGGAGCATGAAGTAGTAGTACCACATGATCGTGGTGTGCGTACGGAGAATGTGTTCGTCGTCCAAATAATAAGTATCGGATTTGCTGCGCGCGGGATGGTCCGCCGGGAAATTAAAGAGGTCAAAACTTTCCCGCGCGGGAACCACCTCGGGTGTTTGGATAACATCGAAACCCTTGAACTCCGGTAGGTCCATGATCCGTTTTGCCATTTCATAGATGGGGCTTCCCGGCGTGCGTGTAAGATCGGGCATCGCAAGATAACGTTTGAGGCGCAACGCTTCGGCATCCGCGCGGGTGTCCAATGACTTCAAAATCCGCTTCTCTTCATCAAGCGGCACCTTATACTCCGACCGCTTGAGGTGCGGGGCAGAATAGATAGATTCCATATGCACTTATATTAATGTTAAAATTGAAGTAGAGCAATCAATTTTTACATACAGGATGGTGTGCTATGAAGCGGATGCTGGCTCTGTACTTTGTCCTTTGCCTGATCACGCCGCCTGTTTTCGCGAAAGCGAAAAGGGTCGCGCTCACGGCTTCCATTCAAAACGAACGAAAAACGGCAATCGTTGCACGTATTCGGAAAGTTTTTCCAAAGGCATACGCGAACCTGGTTGTGAATGATCCGCGGTTTACTTTCAACCTGAAGATCGTAGCCAAGATTCCTCCCGAGGAAAAACCAAAACCACGGAAGCACGATTACGCGTACATCGGGAATAAATGGTCCAAGACGCATGGCCTGCAATTTCTCAAAGACAATGAGCCAGTGCTTCAAATTACCGAAGCCCAACTCCATGTCCCAAAAGAAATAATCACCGGTGTCTTTGATGCTGAAACCCAGTACGGTGAAGTGCCACGAGGCGATCGTGTCATCGTACAAAGTTTATTGACGCTTGCGATTTTCAGACCGAACTTCCAACGACCCGGATGGCCGGAGGATGAACTCATCATGTTTCTCCGACTCTGCGAACAGTATCATTGGGACGTTTTCACGGAGACCGGCTCTCGCACCGGCGCACGGGGCAAAGCTCAGTTTGAGCCAACCTCTTACGAGATGTTTGCCATGCATTATGATGGCAATCAATGCGTGAGTGGCAAGACCAGCCTCGTACCACCCGATCTCTTTGATAATGCCGATGCGATCTGCAGCATCGGCAACTATCTCCATGGGAATGGGTGGGGTAAAAGCGAAACAAGCCGGGTACTCGCACTGTACTCGTATAACCGTGACCACGCATATGGGAGGGCAATCCTCAATGTTGCTGACTTCTTTCGGGCCGCTATCAAATAGCGGCCCTTAGTTTTTTTTTTAGATAAAAATCGGGCGCCACCAACAAGGTGACGCCCAAACCTATCTTGCTTACTTTTTGCGAGCAGCGAGGTATTCTTTGCCTTTGCCCACGCTCGTATTTATCGGAACACCTTCCGCACAGAGTGGACATTCCGCTTCATTCCAGGGGTCGAGTTTTACGTCGACCAAGGACAAGAGGGGCGGTGAGGGATGATCACCAAGATCTTTACTCTCGACCCCTCCGCGGTTGCAGATCGCACCCACGCCAATGACATGGCCATTCAAAGCACGAACTGCTTCCACGACTTTTCTGACGGAGCCGCCGGTGGTAAGTACGTCTTCAACGATGTACAC
>WNFI01317626.1_pt1 | contig 14606 bp, 5 predicted proteins | sample 5400471 | NCBI WGS metagenome assembly WNFI01 (sample SAMN13153348, study PRJNA577476) | soil metagenome | isolation source: 100 cm saprolite on Douglas fir-dominated hillslope | place: USA:California | collected 2013-09-17
CATAAGTTGGAAGGGCTTGCCCGTTCGCCAGGAATAATGCCAGCGGCTGACCGCTGGCGAATTGCCAGATAGCATTGGTCTTCCAGCCACCCAGTATTGTGTTCATCAGCGGGCTCCAGTTGCGCCCGACGAGCTGTCCCCGCCCAATCGGGATATCCCACACGTAGCTGACGTTCAGTACGTGGGTGGCATCAAACTGGGAAAGGCTGCGCTCCAGACCGCGATTATTCGGGTCCTGAAGGCTGCTAAATCCGCCCGGCGCCAGCCAACTGGTCAAACCCTGACCGGAGGAGTCGTCGATTGACTTCGAAAGTGTGTAAGTCACCAGGAATTGGATGCCTTTGGAGAGCCGCTTTTCCGCGCGCACCTGCAGGGAATGATAGATGGAGTTGGCGACGGGCAGCGAATCAACCGCAAAACCGGTGAACTGGGGATAAGGCAATTGGAGCTGGTAGGCCTGAATCGTCGGCCCCGATAATGCACCGGACTTGATGATATTGAAGAAAGGATTCGTTACGCGGTCATTCAGGGCGGTGATCTGCGCCGCAGAAGAGCCCGCGATCTCGGGAAGATGATTGAGTTGTTCCGCTCCGCCGTAATAGAGATGGGTCCCTTTCATGCCCACATATGTGGCTTCCAAAACAATGTTGCCCGGCATCTGACGCTGCAACCCCAAATTCCAGCTCTGTTCGTAGGGAGTGGCGTGGATGCCGCGGATGGGGCCTTGTATGCTGTCGCCCACGAAAGACAAAAGGCCTTGGGAATTGAAGATGGGTGGATTCGGACCCGTGCCCGGAAAGGGATCGCTGAGCCGCCCCCAAGGCGTGGCGCCGTCATTTTGGTAAGTGGTTACTTGATTTGTAGTCTGGGAAAAGCCCTGGAATCCGGAAGCCACGGTTCCGGCGACTCCGTTTCGCGGAGGGTCGTAAAAGATCCCATAACCGCCGCGGACCACGAAGTTCGGCCGGAGGGTGTAAGCAAAGCCAAACCGCGGGCCGAAATTTTTGTAGTCGATGCCAGTCACGTTTCGATGACTCGGATCGGCATACACCAATCCGCCCACCAGGTTAGGCAGTCCCGGCACTTGAAGCGGAGACGCCACCGTCGGATCGAGATAATTCATGTGATTGAATCGTTCGGTGCGCGGCAGGCTGATATCGTAGCGGAGACCCAGATTGAGCGTTAGCTTATCGGTCGCTCGAAAGTTGTCCTGGATGAATCCGGCATATTGGAAACTCTGCGTGGCCGGCCTGTCCGGGATCTCGTAACTCCCACCGTCGCCCACACCCATCAAGAGACTGGCCATACTGTCCCCACCGCCCGATGCAGGCAACTGCGAGGTGCCCGTATAGCTAAAATCAAAAACTCCGGCGGCGGAATTCGGCTGCAGGAAGCTGACGCGGCGGAGGCGGCCTTCCCAACCGAATTTCAAGTCATGGCGTCCCTGCAACCGGCTTAGGGTGACCAGTAAGTGATGAGTTTCCGGCGTTTGCCAGAAAAACCCCCAGGGGTGATTCCCGGCGTTGCCCGAAGCCCCGATACCTTCATGTATTCGGGGAATCCCAGATCTTTGGAGATGTCGTATTTCGGAAACTGAGTATTCAGCACCCCGGCACCGCTCTTCACAGGATTGACTATGTACCCAAGAGAAACGTTAAGCAGAGTTCGGGGATTCAGGATGTGGGTATAGTTCACCACCCCTTGGTAAGCGTTGTAAGATTGCAATCCCTGACTAAAAGGATCTAACGCGTTTCCGTAAACATTGGGACGCGTCTGGGTCTCGGCCCGTCGAGTGAACCTTGCGCTCAATCTGTCTTTCTCACTGAAGGAGTGGTCGCCCTTAATTCCGAAGGTGTTTCTCGAATCGGGCGTGGAGAAGGAAGTGAAGTAGTTGGCAAAACGGTTGCCTGTTATGTTAGGCGTCGGATAGTTCTGCATGACGTTGGATGCCACGGGATCGATGAGGTTTCCGGGGTTGGCAGGGAGTTGGTAGCCGGTTCCGTTTAACTTAGGATTGCCAGGGCTCTGATACGCTGCCAGGTTGTTGTTGGGGATATAGCCGGAACGTACAGGCCCCCCTTTTGTAGCGTCAAAGACGCCCGTGTAAGGGTCCCACAATTGCCCCGCGGGATCTTTGCACATCCCGTTGGTGTCGAAGCCCGGACCGCAGATCTCGCCAAAGTCGCCTTTGCGCTCGGCAGCGCTCGGAACCCCGACCGTGGCGGTGCCCGGTGACTTAATCCGATAACCCTCGTAATCAAAAAAGAAGAACGTCTTATTTTTTCTGATAGGTCCGCCAGCCGTTCCGCCGAACTGGTTGTAGCGAAGAATCGACCGCGGGTTGCCGTACAAATTATTGAACCAGTCGTTGGCAGCTAGCTTATCGTTGCGAAAGAATTCCCAGAGGCTGCCATGGAACTGGTTAGTGCCAGAGCGGACGACCAGATTGATCACCGAATTGCCGCTAAAGCCGCCAACGTCGGCGCTGAAGTTGGTCTGGATCTTGAACTCCTGCACGGCATCCACAACGGGAGTTTCGACCGTCGCTTGAACACCGCCGTGTGAAATAATAATGTTGGCTGACACGCCGTCCACAAGAACGTCTGCGTTAGAGTTGCGGCTGCCGTTCACAACGATGTTGTTCATGTCTCCGGTCCCGTATCCTTCGCCGGCAACGCGAGTGACGCCCGGGGCAAGGCGGGCGAGATCGAGAACCTGGCGACCTAACAAGGGCAGATCATTCACAAAGTCGCGGCTCAAAGTCTGGCCGGTGACCGCGTCCTGGGTGGAAAGCAGTGGCGCCTCGCCCAGTACCTGCACGGTCTGCTGCGATTCTCCAACTTCCAGACGAAGGTCGAGATTGGTGTTGACATCCACGTTTAGAACGATGCCTTCCCGTACCGATGCTTTAAAGCCGGCCGCAGTGGCCGTCAGGCGGTAGGTTCCGGGCGGGAGTAAACGCAGCAGGTACCTGCCTGACTCGTTCGTCTGCGCGGTATAGTCATAGCCCTTATTAACATCCGTCAATTTGACATCGACCGCCGGGACAGCGGCCCCCGATGCGTCGGTGACCAATCCCGTTAAAGAGCTACTGTAAGCCTGCGCCCAGACCGAGACAGGAATCAGGGCAGCGAGCCCAACAAAGACAACCAGACGTACCTTGAGGCGCTCTCTCGACATACTCACGACTCCTCTAAATTTTTCGGACAGGCTGCCGGTTTTCGATCCGGCCGGATCCGCCGGGACGGGCAATCTTCAACCGAGATCCAGCAAAGTTATAACTTTCCGGAGCCTCATGTCTGTACAAAAACGCACACTCCGCACAAATTCGACCAACAACTGATCGGTGTGACTCTCTGTCTTGCGGCGGACCTGTTTTGCATGGGGGAGAAAAGTTCAAATGTCGATGTGTTTTGTGGCCACGAATCGCCTTCACGAGGGAGGGCGAACCGTAAAGAGAAAGTCCTCAACCGAGAATGGGCTCTTGTCCGAAGCAGCGTTCTCGGCACCGATGCGCTTGATCTCCTCAAGCTCAGCGGCCGATTTCTGTTCGTCACCCAGGGCCTTAAATGCACTGCGCAATGCGTAGTGCGCCGGGATCAGCCCGGGTTGGAGTTGAGTAGCCACCAGCAGACGGCGGATTGCGCTGGGGTAATCCTTTCGCGCGAGCGAAATCTTCCCGGCCAGGAGGTACACGTATGGATCTTTCGCGGTCAACGCCATGGCGCGTGCGATAGCAGTCTCCGCGCCTTCCACATCGCGCGGATTCAGATGGGTGATAGCTAGAGCCTGATAGTAGTAGGTCTCCGGCGTGTCGGCGCCCAAAGCGATTGCGGTCTCCAGTGCTTGCCGCGCCTCGGCCGACTTGAGCTGCATTTCGAGGAGGATTCCATTCAGCAGATAGGGGCGATCCCACTCCGGCCAACGCGCCTGAATTTTGACCAGCAGCTTTCGGGCGTCATCATCGCGGCGAAGCAAGCCGAGCGTCACCCACTGCGCCAGCAGGAGTTCCGGTTCATCAGGAACCATACGAGAGGCCTGCTCGAGTAACGCCAGCGCCTCCTTGCGCAGACCGTACTTCAGCAGGAAGCTCGCGCCCTGAAAATAGAGGCTGGCTCTTGTGGGCGCCGCTTGCATGCCACGATTCAAGGCGTCCGCCGCCTCTGGCATCTTGCCCAGTGAGTCCAGGAGCTGGGCGCGCAGAAGATAGTAATCGCCCTTGCGTTCGGCTTCTGGAGTCATGTCCAGCTCGGCAAGTGCCGCGCTGGCCCCCTGCGTGTGAAACAAGGACGTGGCCAAGTCGAGGCGGACGCTGCTGAGAGATGTGCCCAGCGACTGCCCGGCCGCTACCGCCGCTTCAAGAAACTGGCGCGCGGGCTCATATTGCTCGTATTGCAGCAAAATCGCTCCGCAACGCACTAGCGCGTCCGGCTCAGACGCGGCTGACTTGACCTGCTGGAACACCTCCAGAGCTTCCACGGTCTTGCCATCTGCAAGCAATTCCTCTCCCAGCCTGATTCTCCACCGGACATCTCCGGGGTTCGCCGCGCTGGTCCGCCGAAGGTTCGCAAAGTAGCGCGCGCGCTGTTCGGCTGGGGGCAAGCTCAGATAATCAATCAGTCCGGCGCGGCGTTTGAGGCCTTCGACCGGAATTCCGGTTTGTTTCAGCCGCGTTAGAATTGCCACCGCCTGCTCCCTTTCGCCGGTCCTCTCGAGCGCCCCGGCGTAAGCCGTGAGCGCTGACGGCGCGTCAGGCGCCAATTCCACAGCGCTCTTCAAAACCTGTGCTGCATCGCGCGGCCGATTGAGAGCCAGATAGGCTTGCCCCAAGCGGACCATAACGCGATAGTTCCGCGGGTCGGAATTCAGCAGCGGCAGCAGGTCATGGATCGCCGCCGCCGGCCTGCCATCCTCACTTTCTAGCACGGCGCGCATAAAGCGAGCCCGGTCCAGCTCCCCGTCGAGTGAGAGCGCGCGGTTGAGCGATTGGATTGCGCCGCCGCGGTCCGCAAACGCCTGCGCAACGGCCAGCTCATAGAATCCCACGGCGTCCTGCGGATGCTTGCGCACGTATCGGTCGAGTTCAGGCAATGCTCGGTGTGACTGGCCATCCTTCGCCAGCGCGCATGCGCGTTCGCGGAGAGCTATCTCGTCGGTGGGCTTCAGCTTCAAATATCGGTCGTAGGATGCGGCTGCGTCCTCGTAGAACTCGAGCTGTGCGGAAACTTGCGCCAGAAGCAAAAGAACCTCGGCGCGCCCTGGCGCCAACCTTTCGGCCTTAGTCAGCAGCGCGGCAGCTTCGACCGCCCTCTCCCTCTGCAGGTACGTCTGGGAAAGCGCGTAGAGGCAATCGATATCTTCGGGCCGCTCACGCAGCGCGATCTCGAACACGCCGGCGGCGCGCTCAGTGTGGCCCGCGTGCAGAGCGGCCAGGCCCAAATTGTAGAGGACGTCGAAATTCCGGGCATCGGTGTCGAACGCGCGGGAAAACGCGGCCTCCGCCTGGTCATAAACCTTGCATCCGGCATAAATCGACCCGGCGGAGAAATGGACACGCCAATCGCTGGTGGACTGGCCCTCGAGCCTTTTTGCGATTTCAGCGGCCTCCGGGCACTGACCATTCAGCCCAAGAGCGCGTGCCCGTAATTCGAGAATGCCCGGATCGTCGCCTTCGGGGAGTTGGTGCAAATAAACGAGCGCCTGCCGGCCTTGTTTCTCTTCGACACTTATCCGCGCCAGTTGCAGATTGGCATTCGGGTGTCGCGGGTCGCGGGCAACCGCTTTCAGATAGAAGTCGCGGGCGTGGTTTCGATTGCCGCTTGCCAGGTAGTGGTTTGCGACATTATTGAGCACTTGGGCGGAGCCCGGCGCGATCTTGAGTGCACGCTGATAATGTCCGTCGGCTTCGGCATAGAGCCCACCTGTATCGAGAATAGCGCCCGCCAAAAGCAGGGCGCGCAGATTCGACGGATTCTTCTCCAGAATGGGGCGCAGCATCTGTTCGGCTTCGGCGGTTTTCCCCTGCTCGAATGCGGTAGCCGCTTGGTCGAGGACGAGGTCTGGGCCGGGCCGTTGAGAGAAGAGCAGGACACCCGTCAGAAACGAAAGCGCCAATACAGCCTCGCCGGCCGAAGTCCTGCTAGTCACGATCAGTTCATTATGATGCTTTCGGCGCTAGCCCGGCACGGCCCGTGGAACCCCAGCGCGCGGTACCGCTGGTGCCGATAGCAGTGCGCCGAGTGACATTCTTCTTTTTCTCGGCTGTGAAGCCGTCGAGAGCATTCGTCTAATATCGCCGTCAGCGAATGCCCTCTCTCATGGGCGCAGCTCTGCACCGTGCAGGTTCAGGACGGCACTTACGAACCTATCACGAGGCCAATTCCCGCTAAGCGGCGATCAAGTACGGCTGTGCGTAGCCGGGACCTCGGCAGCACTGTGGAGTAGGCGATCAAAAACGTGGAGCAGCAAGTGAAGCTGCCGCCGAGTTATCGAATAGACTGGGCCGGCGAGTTCGCGAGCCAACCTGCGTACCGTTCATCCCGAACTTCAGGGCGGATCTTGAGCGCCTCGGGACCAGTATTACCTGGGTAGGTATGTGGTGCTCCCTTGTAGAAACCCAAGCAAACACGGAGTGCGGCGAGGAGTGCGCCACATAAAACATTGACTACGAGATCGTTTGCGACGCGGTCAATCCAAACGGAACCGCCGGCGTTGGAAGTGCTCGAGCGATGACGGTTGCCTCGGAAACGGCGTGGGTGAAATTGTGAGTGCCGCTTCGGACCGTTGCCCTTAGGCTGACCCGACCGGCGGCCAGGTAGGCTTAACCGCCCTAAGTCTTGATGAGAAAGAGAGCCGCTACGGCGCGTCTCCGTCAAGGACTCCGTCCAGGTTGCGGTCAACGCCCATCCGCCGGCCACTGCCAGGGGGAACGCCCATGATGCTCAGAGTGTCTCCTCTTTCTGTGAGGAGCATGAGCTGCGCCTGGGTAAACGGACCTAGGCCAGTCTTGTCGGTCAGGTAATTGTTCGTCGCCGGTTGATACAGCAGGCCGTGCAACTGGCCTCCCAGGGTACCTTTTACAATGAGGTCGACATTGCCCGCTGCCGCCTGTTTCTGGAGGAGCGCCCAGTCGCTCTGGATGGACGCGGTAGCTACGTTCGCACCCGTCACCGTACGAGTGTAACCGACTGCGGGGGCCGTACCGGTATCGAAACACAGCATGAACGCACCCATATCGAGCTTCTGGGTGGCGCTATAGTTGACGAAGCTGGGTGCCGTAAAAAAATCGGCGAAATGCGAGAAGAAACCCGCGTGGTCCAATCCGAACCCATCGATACTGGTGGCCTGACTATTGGTGTAAAGCAGCTTCTGATACTCATTTCTCAGGTGAGGCACCTTAAGCGGCTGCTGACCTTTATCCTGAATAAAACGGTTGGTGCCCGGACCCGGATTGCTGGAATGACACGCGTTACAGGTACCCCCTCCCGGTGACATGAGACTGGCATTCAGAAATGCGTCTTGGCCGTTGATGGGATTACCTCCGGCCAGCAAGGTTGGCAGCGTGCGGTCCAGATTCCGGAACGGATTAGGCTGAAACACGACGGTGTTGATGTAGTTGGTGTACGCTGTCATGTCGGCGCTGGAGAGTTGCGGGCCGCCCATCAGCGCGTCAAAGGCGGGATTGAACGCCGCGAAATCCTGCTTGTCCCCTCGCCAGTGATAAGGATTCAGATTGGCCAGCCCGCGCAGCGTTTGGGTCGTCATCGCGCCTTTCATGGGGTGGAAGGAGAGGGTCCGGCCAGCATTAACGGTTGTGGTGATTTGTCCGAACGGGTCGCCAAGATCCCAGGCCAGATGGTCCATGTCAGCGTCAATGTGGCAAGACGCGCAAGAGCCGGTACCATTGCCCGACAGCTTGGCATCGTACAAGAAACCCCGCCCGCTCTTGATCACAGCGGGCGTAGGATCAAACGTTCCGACCGGGATCTCGGATATCACCGCGTTCTTGCTGATGTCCACGATCGAGATCGTATTCGAGATCCGGTTCTCGACGTAGAGCATGTGGCCGGTGGCGTTCAAAGCCAGCCCACGCGGCCCCCGCTTGTGCACGGGGTCCACCGCCGACCCGAGAGCCGTCGGCTCCAGCTCGATGCGCCCCAGTATGTTGCCATTGGGATCGAGCAAACCTACCCGGTCAGTGCCGAACGCAGCTACGTACAGGAATGTGCCGCTGGGGTGGAATACGATGGCCGTGGGCTGTGCCAGAGCCGTGGCCTGTGCCGCCGGGTTGGGAAGCAAGTTGTAGTTGATCCCCGGGTTCAGATCGTAGAAAGTCACGTTCGATCCGGCCACGCGCGTGATCCGGTTGTTTACCCAGTGCCCGCGCAAAAACGTTTCATAGTGCGTCAGGTTGAGAGCGTCCGTGTTGGACACATACAACTCGCCCGTCACCGGCCGTACTGCCATCCCAAGATTGATGGTTCCCACGCCGGAAACATAGGCCAGGACGCTCAAGCCGGCGGCGTCGATCAGGGCAATGTCGTTATCAGGCATCGTGAACTTGATGTAAGAAGACCACTTGGGGTCGCGGGCATCGGCGATTAGTGCCACCTGGGGTGCCGGAACCGGGGCTGTGGCGCCTGGAGGAAACACTTGTGCAGGTGCTATCTGCTCGGGGATGATGGTGGTACGGTTACCTGACAGCGGGAAAAGAGCGTACCCCCGCGTGCCGTCGGCGCTGACGGCCAGAGCCCTCGGATTGCCTCCCGCCAGCGGGATGGACTTTACTGGCGCGTGCGTGGCCGCGTCATACACGTAGACCGCGTTGTTGCGCGAGATGCTGACGAAGGCGTTGGAGCCGGCAAACACTACGTCGGCTGGCTCATCCTTGGCGTAGATGGTGTCGGTGACGATTCCTTTCGCCACTGAAACGACGCTTACGGTGTCGGATTCCTGGTTTACCACCCAGACTTCGTCGTTGGTCCTCGGGTTAACCGAGACCGGCTCGATGCCCACCGGAACCTCGGCAATCAGCTTGGGGGTCGATGGTGTGGTGATGTCGAAGACCGACAGCCGGGCATCAGCGGTGTTGACGGCAAACAGACGCGTTCCATCCGGCGACAAACGTATCGGATTGGTCTGCGCGCCTTCGAAATTAACGTAAGCGCTGAGTGGCACTTGAGCACGAGATGTTGCGGTTAATACTACGGCGATTATGGTCGCGAGTGCTGTCTTTGAAAGAGAAACGACGGGACGTGAAGAACTAAATCTAATTCCTGGCCGCAGACAGGAAACACCGAGAAAGCTCCTTTTGGACTCCATGACTCCTAATCCCCCGAAATCAAGAGAACTCTGACGAGGAACGCGAGATACGATATCACAAAATCGAGCGCCGTTCCAGGCAATCAACAGGACTTTAGCTGTGGGCTCAAATTCTCAGTGCTGGTCTCCATCCAGTATTCCATTCAAGTCGCGGTCGATACCCATCCTTACCCCGGAGCCGGGAGGCACGCCCATGAAGGTCAAGGTGTCTCCATTCAAGATTGATGACCCGAGCTGCGCCAGCGTGAAAGGTCCAAGGCCCGTCTTATCACTCGTGAAATTGTTGGCGGATGGCACGTACAGCAATCCGTGTACCTGCCCGCCGATCATTCCTTTAACGACCAAGTCGATGTTTCCCGCTACCGCCTGTGCCGCCAGCAACGCAAGGTCGTTGTGGACGGTTCCGCTCGCGACATTCGCCGCCGTCACGGTTCGCGCATAGCCTACCGCGGGAGCCACTCCGGTATCGAAACACATGGAGTAGGAGGCGATGTCGTTTTTCTGCGTTTGGCTGTAATTTGCAAAAATCGGCGAAGAAAGAAACTCGGTGAAGTTCGCCACGGTGCCCTCGTGGTTCATGCCGAAACCGTCAATGCTTGCTGGGCAGGCATCTTTGAACAACTGCTTCTGGTAGATGTTTCGCAGCTGAGGATTTTTGAGTGGCTGATCTCCGCCGACTCCCGATGTCGAAGCTGGCAGGACAATCCGGCTGGAGCCCGGGCCGGGGTGGCTCGTATGGCAGCGATCACAGGTCGCGGTGTTGTTGATTCCCAGAACGGCGTTCACAAAGGTGTCCCGCCCATTGACCGGGTTGCCGGTGAACAGAGACGTTGGAAGGCTTCGGTCTAGATTTTGGAAGGGGTTCGGCTGAAATACGATCGTATTAATGAAATTTGTGTAAGCGGTCATGTCCGCACCGGAGAGTTGCGGGCCGCCCATCAATTTGTCGAAAGCGGGATTAAACGCGTTGAAGTCCTGCTTATCGCCCCGCCAGTGATATGGAGACAGATTGAGCAAGCCCCGCAAACTCTGGGTGGTCATGGGCCCTTTCATGGGGTGAAACGGAATCGTGATTCCTGCCTCAAGTAAAGTTGTGACGATCCCAAACGGATCGCCGAGATCCCATGCCAAATGATCCATGTCGCCATCGACATGACAAGAAGCGCAGGAGCCCGTGCCATTGCCGGAGAGTTTCGCATCGTAAAGAAAGCCGCGGCCGGCCCGAATCACGTTTGGGGTAGGATCAAAGGTCCCCACGGGAATCTCGGAAATGGCCGCGCTCTTCGTAATGTCGATGATTGAAATGGTGTTGGATATCCGGTTGAGCACGTAGAGCCGGTTCGACGCGGCGCTCAAAGCCAGCCCGCGGGGCCCGCGCTTGTGTGCTGGATCAACGGCGGAGCCAATCGCGGTCGGCTCCAGCTCAATGCGTCCCAGCACGTTTCCATGAACGTCGACTGCTCCAACGCGATCGCTACCAAACGCGGCCACGTACAGAAAATTGCCATTGGGATGAAAAACGATAGCCGTGGGTTGAGCCAGCGCGATGGCCAGTGCGGCGGGATTCGGAAGCACGGCATAGTTGATTCCCGGGTTCAGATCGAAGGGCGTCACTTGGGTCCCTGAGATGCGCGTGATCCGATTATTCACCCAATGACCGCGCAGGAACGTCTCATAATGCGTGAGATTGAGGGCGTCTGTGTTCGACACCCAGAGCTCGCCCGTCGTCGGCCGCACCGCAATTCCCAGATTGATCGTTCCGACGCCCGAGATGTACCCCGAAACGCTAAGACTTGCGGTGTTGATCGCCGCGACGTCGTTGTCGGGCATCGTGAACTTGATGAGGGAAGACCAGTTTGGATCCCGGGCATCGACGATCAGCCCTACGCGCGGCGCGGGGGTCGGGGCAGTAGCACCTGGAGGGAAAATCTGCGCCGGCGCGGAAGCGGTGGGAATGATCGTCGTATGGTTGCCAGACAACGCGAATGCTACATACACAGTCGCTCCGTCAGGAGTTACAGCCAACGCCCGCGGATTGCCTCCGAATAGTGGGATGGTCTTCACCAAAGCGTGCGAGCTCGCGTCGTAAACATTGATCGCGTTGCCGCGGGAAACACTCAAGAATGCATTGGAGCCGGCAAAGACCACGTCGGCCGGTTCATCCTTGGCGTAGATGGTGTCGGTGACGATTCCTTTCGCCACCGAAACTACGCTGACGGAATCGGACTCTTGGTTTACCACCCAGGCTTCATCGTTGGTCCGCGGATTGACCGAAACCGGCTCGATGCCCACCGGAATTTCGGCAATCAACTTGGGACTCGATGCCGTGGTGACGTCGAAAACCGACAGCCGGGCATCCGCGGTGTTGACGGCGAACAGCCGCGTTCCGTCCGGCGACAAACGGATGGGATTGGTCTGTGCGCCCTCGAAATTGACGTACGCGCTGAGCGGCACTTGGGCTGGAGATCTCACAGCGCCCACCGCAGCCCACAGAATTACAATTGCGATTTCACTGTTGCGCATCATGCCGGAGCCTTTCTGCTGCCACGCGGACCGGACAGATCAACTCACAGTTTAGAGCTGCCAGCAGCGTGCTCTCTCACGATCGAGATCCGCCTGCCCGGTAGCTATGGCACTCCCCGCCAGATTTCCAGACCGTAGAACCAATTCGCCGCCCCCAAGAATAGCCCCTGAGGAGTGCTTTTCAAAGTCCGGACTCCCTGGTTCAAGATCTCTCCAAATCCATGTAAATCCACTGGGGAGTAGTGAACGCCATCACCAGTCACCCAAAAGTCAAATCCCATCCACGGGCCCACGACACTCTGAAACGTGGGGTTGTTGTAAAAGCGGAATGCGTAACTCGAATCGAATGTGCCCACATACAGACGGCCATCGTACACCTCCATGCGCTCGAGTGCGGTGTTGAACTGCCAGCTGAATCCAGCTTTGAAACCGCTGAGGGCGTTCTTGGGTCCTATGGGCGTATTACGCGACTGGCCGACAAGCAGATCCCAGGTGTCATCCGCATGGATCCGGAACAGCTCCGCGCCAAATTGGTAGGTCGTAGACTCGCCGCCTACGTAGAGGTCCCCGTTGAACTCCTGCAGGCTTAGCGCACGGATGTTGGGAATGGCACTGGTGGAGTAACCCGCATTGATCATGACGTTCGTGAAACTGTATGGAGGACTGCCCATAGCGGTTGTCTTCGCCACGGTAAATCCGGCCTTGCTGCTCAGCGTATTGCAAGTGACGACGTAGAACTTCCCATTGTAGACGGCGGTACCGCGGAAGCAAGCGTTGCCGAGATTCCCCAGCAAGGTCCCCGGATCTTGCGGAACGGGGTTGAAGGTGACACCGTCGACGCTGCGCAGAATGCGGCCGCCGGGTAGCCCGGGATGAAACGTCTTGGAACTGCACCCGGAAACATACAACGCCTGGGTACCGTCGGATTCGGTGAAAACCTGCATACCGCGAAAACCAAGGTCCCTGGCAACGTACTGGCTGGCCGTCCCCGGGATGAGCAAATCCTGCGGGGATTGGAAGACGCGATTCCAGATATTCGTAGCCGGAGACCACGACCAAATCTCGGCCTGCAGAGGTAGGGTATTCGGGTCTGTTGGACAGGAAACGTCTGGATCGGTCGGAGGGTAAGCGCTGGTACCGGCGGTGTAGATACAATCGCCGGCCCGTAACGTGCCAACGTACAGCTGGCCGTTGAACCATTCCATGGTCCACGGCCAGCTGTTTTGGCGGTCCCCAAAACCGTGGGGCGCCGAGAGGGTAAAGTTCGCGCGAGCCAGCGCAGGGAACTGCTGCGCCGCGGCGTGCGGAAGCCCGATCACGGCCAGAGACAGTGCCGCAACCCAGGGCGCCTGCATTCTTCGAGCGAACCACTTCGTCGTCACCATTGCCCTCTTTCCGGCAGCGTCCACGGTACGGAAAACTCTCGGCGATCCGTCTCACGTCAAGGGAGGCGCGTACAGACTCGACAGCATCCAGCTACGATAGCTCACCGGACCCTGCATATTCAGCACCGGCGTGGTTCCGCCGAAAATCTCAATCGTTTGGCTGAACGTGGGAAAACCGCCGAAGGGGAAGATACCGGGCTGATACATGTAGTTGCCGTTCGGCAATCTCTGGGCTGCCCCAAGGGCGAAGGCGAAGACTCCCAGATCCACATTCACCAGGAGGCTGGCGGTCTTATTCACCTCATCGATCCGCAACGTCTGTCCCCGGCTGTTGGCGCCCGGAATCACCGTCCGCCGCGTGTTGCCGTTGTCGAACAAGGTGAGAATCTGGTTGCCGCCGCCTTCAAACCCGGCATCGTGCTGATGCGAAAACCACGGGTACGGATCGCCTGAGCTCATGGCAAAGTCCCCGCCCAGGCCCAGGCGCCACAGAATATTCTTTGTGCCGGCGCCGTTTGCGTAATCGATCTTCACCAGCCAGTCCTGATGGCGCACCGAAATCATCAGGCTGCCGTCCAGATGTTGGTAGAAGATGCTGTTCGAGTGAGTCCAATCGTTCGCGATTGTAGCCAGATTCACCGGCGGGCAACCTGGCTGGCCGTTGGCGCAGGTCTCGCCCAGCAATGCCTTGCGGGTGTTGTCCAGATAATCGAAGGAGTTCCAGAACCAGACGACTTGCCAGTTGGTGTCGAGTACTATGACCATATCCCCGAGAACGTCGACCGGGCCGGCGGCCTGAACTCCGGGGGGAACTATGCGCTCCACCGATCCGAAAATGGCGGTATTGCCGTTAGGCAGAACAATGGCTTCGTGGTGAATCGCCGTAATGGGGTCCGTGCCCATGGCGAGAAGCTGCTCCGAAATCCGGCTGGCATTTGTCTCCCGGACAGTGTTACCGGCCAGGTCAATAAGGCGCAAAATCTGCGTCAGCGTCTGACTCGGGTTTGACGCACCAACCCCGTTGGCGATCAAGAGCACGGTCCCCTGGGGAAGCAATCTGGTAACAAGCGTATTTTCCCCGGTCGGATTGGCAGCGCCTCTAGGGTAGTACCAAATCACATTCCCGCTCAGATCGGTGGCCACCGGAAAGCTCGGGGCCAGGAAATCGTGAAGAATGGTGGTTTGTGTGGGATCCGTCTGCGCCGTAGCGGCAACAGGCAGAGTAATCGTCGGAAAGGTAATCCCGGCTGGAAGAGCCCCTGCGGTGAAGAGCAGGTTCTTAGGACCGCTGGCGACAGTGGTCCCGGTAGCCACCTGGTAGTTCGTGTTGTAGGTCTGGTTCGCTCGCATTCCCGCGAGATAGAAGTTATTGCTGAC
>WNFI01014237.1_pt1 | contig 14603 bp, 17 predicted proteins | sample 5400471 | NCBI WGS metagenome assembly WNFI01 (sample SAMN13153348, study PRJNA577476) | soil metagenome | isolation source: 100 cm saprolite on Douglas fir-dominated hillslope | place: USA:California | collected 2013-09-17
TGCGGTCGGCGGATGTCGGTACACCCCCACCTGCTCCCAATACGGTTACGAGGCGATCCAGAAATATGGCTTCTTCAAGGGCTGGAGGCTGGCCCTTTCGCGCATCGCTCGTTGCCACCCGTTTCACGCGGGCGGCTTCGACCCCGTGCCCTGACCGCCGACCCGCTGGGGGGATTCTGACTTGACACACCCGCTTTTTGTGGCGGTGGACATCCTGAAGACGCTGGGCGACGCCTTCGGCGCCCTCCGATACCCGTTCGAGGCGCTCCTCGGCGTGTTTGTAAGCGTGCTCAAGAACTTCCCGCCGGCCAATTTCATCGGCGCCTACGGGCTGTCGATCATCCTGATCACGATCCTCGTCAAGACACTGCTCTTCCCACTGTTCCAGACCCAGCTTCGACTGACCAAGAAATCCCAGGCCGAGCAGCGCAAGGTGGCGCCTGAGCTGGCCGAGCTCCGCAAGAAGTACAAGAAGGACCCACAGAAGCTCAACACCGAGATGATGGCGCTCTACAAAGAGCACGGCATCAACCCGCTGAGCCCGATGATCGGCTGCCTGCCCACCCTGGCCCAGTTCCCGATCCTGATCGGCCTCTATCGCGCGATTTACGACCATGGGTTCTTCACCACGCTCCATGTCAGCTCTCATTTCCTGGGGCTGGACCTCGGCATCCCGGCGTCGGTGGCGGACCCCATCACCTGGATCCTGCCGGTGCTGGCCGGGGCGACCACGTTTGTGCAGTCGAAGATGATGACGCCGCCGGCGGCCGATCCAGGCGACAGCCAGGCCGCCCAGATGGCCCAGGTCAGCTCGACGATGAGCCTACTGATGCCGCTGTTCATCGTCTACCTGTCGTTCCAGAAATTCGCCCTTCAGGGCCTGGTCCTCTACTGGATCGTGAGCAACCTTTACTCGATCTTCCAGCAGTACACGGTTAACGGCTGGGGCCAGCTACCCTTCCTGGGCACGCCCGCGACCCCGCCGCCACCGGCCGGAAGGAACGGTAAAGATGGCTCGGGAAGAAATGGCAAGGACAGTTCCCGGTCCGGGTCCGGCAAGCCGAAGGTGCTGGTCGGCCAGACCGAGATGTCCAGCAGGAGAAGCCGCCGGCGCTGAAGGGGGAGCCGCAGACGCTCCCCGAGGTTGCCCGCGGACAGGATAGCGAGCGCTGGCTCGCGTCACACGGAGAAAACAAATGCCATCAATCGAAAGCACCGGGAAGACGATCGAGGAAGCCCTGGAGTCCGCCCTCTCCCAGCTCGGCGTCCCGCCGGAGCGGGTCGAGGTGGAGGTCCTCGAAGAGCCCGGACGGGCCGTCCTGGGCCTGGTCCCGACCGCCGCCAAGATCCGCGTCACGGTGCTGCGGGAGAACGCCCTCGAGGCTGAGCGCTTCCTCATCGAGCTGCTTTCGAAGATGAATGTCGAGGCCACCGTGGAGCACCGCCTCGACGCCAACGAGGAAGGCCCGGCCATCATCGACATCCGGGGCGACGACCTGGGCCTGTTGATCGGCTGGCGGGGCGAGACTTTGCGGGCGATGCAACTGCTGGTCAACACGATGGTCCGCCAGAGCCTCCCCGACACCGGCGCCATCGTCATCGACGTTGAGCGCTACCGGGCCAGGCGCGAGGACTCGGTGCGAGAGCTGGCCCTGCGGGTCGCCGACCGCGCCAAGCGGAACCAGGAGCGCATCGGGCTCGAACCGATGCAACCGTACGAGCGCCGGGTGGTGCACACCGCCCTCGCCGAGGATCCCGACCTCAGTACCGAGAGCGAGGGCGAGGAGCCGGAGCGCCGGGTCGTGATCACGCCCAAGGACGCTCGCAGCAACGCGATCGTCGACTACGGACGTGGCCGTGGACCGGCCGACCGCGGCGATCGCTTTGGTCGCGGCGGCGGGCGAGGGTTTGGTGGGGGACGCGGCCGCCGCTAACCCCGGGCCCGCGCCCGACGACCCGCGCCCGAGCGGGCCGGTCGAGGGCTGCGTCTTCTGCCACCCCGAGCTGACACCGGCGCCGCTGGCGGTGACCGAGAGCCTCCGCCTGGTTCCCGACCTGTACCCGGTTGCGCCCGGCCACCTGCTGGTGATCTCGAAAGACCACCTGACGTGCTTTGGGGCGGCGCCGCCGGCCGTCCTTGCCGAGCTCGAGGAGCTCTCGCAGCGGGCCCGTGGTTTCATCCGCGGCAGCTACCAGCTCGATCCCCTGATCTGGGAGAACGGGGTCAGCGGTCAGACGGTGTTCCACGCCCATCTGCACCTGATCCCGGTTCACCTGGAGGGCCTGATCGAGACGCTGGCGGCCGATTCGGAGTCGCTCGGGAGCGACGGCTGGGAAGCCGTTCGCGAGCGCTACCAGGCGCACGGCTCCTACCACTACGCGGCCATCGGCGAGCACCGCTGGTTGCTGGAGGGCGACGGCGCGATGAACTGGGAGGTGCGCCGCCTGATCGCGGTGACCGCGGGACTGCGCTACATCGAAGGACGCTGGGTCCGCCCCACCACCGACGACGACGTTCAGCTGGCCACCCGGCGCTGGGCCGATTGGACCGCATCTGAGGTCACGACCCGGTGAGGGTCACCGCCGCAGCGGTTTCCCCCTAGCCCAGGCTGACCGCCAGCTGCGCCCGGGCGGCAAGGACCTCGAAGATGACCGCATCCGGCGGCATGCCGTCGTCGACCAGGTCGCGGGCCTCGCGGAGGTGGCGGACGGCCGCCTCGAGCTCGCCCGAGTCAGGCGCCATGGCCGCCACCTCCTGGACGTCGTCGTGGACCTTCCGCAGGGCCCGGGCGAACTCCTCGATGTCAGAGGCGGCCTCCTCGTCGCCGAGCTGCTCGGCCACCTCCTCGACCTCCGCCACCAACCCCGAGACGATCGCCGCCAGCTCGGCTGGAAGCGGACGGTCGGCTGAGCCCACGTCGGTATAGTAGGTGCGATGCCCTCCAGCGTGAATAGCCTCGCGGCGTACTCCATGGAGGTCCTCGATGGCGGCGTTCGCCTGATCACCGCGCCGCTGGGCCAGCGCAACTCCGCCAGCGTCGCGTTGATGTTCAAAATCGGTTCCCGGTACGAGCCCGAGCGGATCGCCGGTGTCAGCCATTTCGTCGAGCACATGGTCTTCAAGGGCTCGCGCCGTTACCCGACGTCCAAGGCCGTGGCGGAGGCCATCGAGGGCGTCGGTGGAGAACTCAACGCGGCCACCGACAAGGAGACGACGGTGTTCTGGGCCCGCGTACCCGGCGACAAGCTCGCCACCGCGGTCGACGTCCTCACCGACATCATCCAGGATCCGATCCTCGATCCCGAAGAGATCGAGAAAGAGCGTGACGTGATCCTGGAAGAGCTCCGCATGTACCTCGATTCGCCGGGTGACCACGTCCACACCCTTTTCGAGGAGGAACTCTGGCCGGAGCACCCGCTCGGGATCGACATCGCTGGCACCGAGGAGAGCGTGCGCGCGATCACGGGGGACGACATACGCAGCCACCTGCAGGCGAGCTTCGCCGGCAACCGGCTGGTGATGGCGATCGCCGGCAACGTGGATCACGACGCCGCGATCGAGATGGTGAGCCCCGCGCTTGCGGCCTGGCCCGAGGGGCATCCATCGGCCTTCACGCCGTCAGTCGCCCTCCCGGAGGGCGCCAAGGTGCGCCTCCTGGCCAAGCCCACCGAGCAGGCGCACGTGGTCTTCGGCACCCGCTCGGTCGACTACCATCACCCCGACCGGTTCGCCCTGGACCTGATGAACTGCGTTCTAGGCGAGGGGATGAGCTGCCGCCTCTTCCTCGAGATTCGGGAGCGGCTGGGGCTCTGCTACGACATCCATTCCTGGACCGGGCGGCTGGATGACACCGGCTCGGCCGGCGTCTACCTCGGCACCGAGCCGCGACGTGTCGAGGACGCCGTCGAGGCCACCATGGCTCAGCTGCACCTAATCTGCGAGGAGCCGGTGGCAGCGGACGAGCTCGACAAAGCGCGCGAGTATCTCAAGGGCCGCCTGCTGCTGCGGCTCGAGGGCACCGGGTCGATGGCGACCTGGCTGGGCGGGCAGGAGCTGCTGACCGGGCGGATCATGGAGCCGGCCGAGATCATCGCCATCCTCGATGCGGTCACCCCCGACGACATCATGCGGGTGGCTTCCGACACCTACGCCCGTCAGCCGCTGCGGATGGCTGCGATCGCGCCCCTGGAGGACCCTGACGGTCTTCAGCGGCTGATCACCTGGGGCTGAGTTCGGCTCAGACGGTGAGCACCTTCCGGTACACGGCCGCCGTCATCTCGGCGGCTCGACTCCACCGGTAGGCCGCGGCCGCCGCCGGGCCCGCTTCGGCCAGCCTGGCGCGTGCCGACCGGTCGCGGAGGAGCTCTGACAGCGCCCCCGCCAGGGCACGGCTGTCTCCCGGGGGTACTAGCACGGCGGTGCCGCCAGCCAGGGCCGGCAGGTTGCCGGTACGGCTGGCGATCACCGGCGCCCCGCAGGCGAGCGCTTCAACCACCGGCAGGCCAAATCCCTCATGCAGGGAAGGCACCGCTACCACTGCCGCGCCGCGGTACAGCGCGGCCAGATCGGCATCGGAGACATAGCCGGTCAGCACCAGCGGGACGCCAAGCTCGGCGGCCCGGCCGAGGAGACGCTGACTCTCGTCCCCTTCGGCGCCGGTCAACACCAGCGTCGCGCCATCCACCTGAGACATCGCTTCAAGCAGGCCGTCTAGAGCTTTGCGGGGGTCGTGGCGTCGCAGGCTTCCCACCCAGAGGACGTAGGTGGCCGGCAGACCGAGCCGGCGGCGCAGCGGGCTGTCCGCGGCGGCGGGCTCAGCCGTGAACACCGCGTCGACCCCCTCCGGCACCACATGGACACGCGCCGGGTCCAGCTTCAGCTCGGTGATCGCTTCGTTGGCGCCCGACGGGCTGACCGCGATGATCGCGGCGCAGCGTGGCAGGCGCCGGCGCTGATTCTCGACATGTCGCTTGGTCGCCGACACCGGGATGTCCATGGTCCAGGGGATGACGTCGTGGACCGTGACCACCTGTCTCGCCGCCGGCCAGGCCACACTGGCCTCCGAGGCCATACCGTGCAGCAGGCTTCCCGCGTGGAAAGGGCGCGCCAGCGTCAGCCCCGGCTGCGCGTTGAGCCAGCGCGTCACCCATGTATCGAGAAAGGGCGGCACCAGCGGCATTACGGTGTGCAGTTCGATCTCCTCGTGCTTGGCAAGCGCCGCCACCATCGACGACGTGTACCTGCCGATGCCAGCATGGCGCCGGCTGTCCCGCAGCGGGCTGGCGTCGACGACGATCCTCATCCGCCGTCCCGCCTCCGACCAACTGCGCTGCGACACCGACGCGAGTTTAGCCGCCGGCTGCGGAGGTCGGCCGCCGGGTGGCCGAATGCTAAGGTTCCCCGGGTGACGAGTGCGGACGGGGGTTGCGTCCGCGGAATCGATAGAGGAGCGGCCTGTTGAGCGAGAGAACCCTGGTCCTGGTCAAGCCCGACGGCGTCCAGCGCGGGCTGATCGGCGAGATCATCTCCCGCTTCGAGCGGAAGGGACTTCGGGTTCATGGCCTGAAGCTGATGCGGATGGATATGGACATGGCCCGCCGGCACTACGCCGAACACGTCGAGAAGCCGTTCTTCGCCGATCTCGCCGATTTCATCACCTCGGGGCCGCTGGTCGCGATGGTGCTCGAGGGGCCCGGCGCGGTGGGATCAGTACGGCAGATGATCGGAGCGACCGACCCCGCGCAGTCCGTCCCGGGTACCATCCGCGGCGACCTCGGGCTGACCATCGGGATGAACCTGATCCATGGATCTGACTCGGTCGGGCGGGCCGAGGAGGAGATCGCATTATTCTTCAATTCGGGGGACGTGATCGAATACAGCCGCGACGTAGAGCGCTGGATCCTGGAAGGCTAGCGCTCGGAATTCGGAGGATTGAGTTTGGAACAGATGGTGGAAACGTCGGTACCTGAGGTCGGCGACGAGGCGCCCGACTTCACCCTTCGCGATGAGAACAACCAGAAATGGACCCTGTCGGAGCATCGCGGTAACAACGTCGTGCTGGTGTTCTACCCGCTGTCCTTCAGCGGCGTCTGCACCCATGAGCTGCACGACCTGACCGAGCGCGCCGAGAGGTTCGACGCCTCCGATGCGGAGGTCGTGGGGATCTCGGTCGACAGCAAATACGTGCAGGCCGCGTTCAAGCGAGACGAAGGCCTCAGCGCGACCCTGCTGGCCGACTTCAACCCGCGCGGCGCCGTCGCTCGCAAGTTCGGCGTCTTCATGGACGAATGGGGTTACGCCAACAGGGGCAGTTTCGTGATCGACAAGGAGGGCCGGATCGCCGCCAAGGTGATCAGCAGCCCCACCGACGCCCGCGACCCGGAGGCGTACCTCGCCGCCCTGGCTGCCTGTCCCGTCTAGGTCGCCAGTAGCCTGACCGCTGGGACCGCGACCGCCTACGTCAGGTCGCGAATTCGGATTGGGGCTGGAAGATCCGGAACTCGCTGAGCGGCCATATCCGCACCCAGGCTTTGCCCAGGAACTGGTCTTTCTTCTGGTATCCCAGGAAGCGCGAGTCCGTGGAGTGGTTGCGGTTGTCCCCCATCACGAAATACGAGTTGGCCGGCACCACATCCTCGTTGCCCTGGTTCCACGTGTCCGACCACGTCCACGGCTCGGGCAGGTAGGGCTCGGCCAGGCGATGGCCGTTGATGAATATCTGGGCGTGGGCGATACGGAGGTGGTCGCCGGGTACGGCGATGATGCGCTTGATGTAGTCGTGACTGGCGTCGTTGCTGGGTTTGAACACGATGATGTCGCCGCGCTGAGGGTCGTGGAGGTGGTAACTGATCTTGGAGGCCACCAGGAAATCGTTGTTCTGGAGGGTGTTCTGCATGCTCGGCCCCATCACGTGGATGGTCTGGACCGCGAAGTTGATGATGATGTATAGGGCCAGCGCCAGCACCACGACCTCGAGGAGATCGCGGACGAACGACTTCTGCTTCTGCTGTGCGGGGTAGCCCGAGGCGGGCGCGAATACCGTCATCGACGGGTCACGGGCGGGCGGGGGCGCACGGCAACCCGGAGAGGCGCATCGACCTCATTATATGGGGCGCCGATCAGCGGCGCCAGGTGCTGACGCAGGTACTGGCCCCTTGCCATCCACTGGTAGTAGCTTCGTCCACCGTGGTGGTAGGGCCCGTACAGCCGTCCCCCAGGGAACTGGGCCTGGAGCCACCGGAACAGCGTCTCGTGCCTGGTGTGCATGCGAAGAGTGACCTCCGGCTGCCGCCCGTCGCCGCCGAAATGGCCCTCCCCGGCCAGGATTCCCAGAAGAAAACCGAGCTCGAACTCACCCGGAGGCGCCGATTGCCCGTCACGCTTCCCGACCGGCGCGGCGTCCGGACCCGTCTCGCCGCCTGCTTCGGCTGTTTCACCGTCGGTCATGGCCTGAATTCTGCCACAGCCAGCTGGTGGCACGGCATGTTTCACCGTCGAGATTCACGTGGCCCCGGTGCGCCTGCGGGCCGTCGGAGGCGCGTGTGTGGGCGCGAGCGTTGCCCTGCCTACGGTGCGTCGGTGCCTACTCGGTGCCTACGATGCGACGATACAGTCCGTCCAGTTCATCGTCCGAGTAGAACTCGACGACCAGGCGCCCGCCCTTTCGTCTTCGCTGCAGGCTCACACGGGCTTGCAGGGCATCACGGAATCGCGATTCAAGCTCACGGGTCTGCGGATCCTGCTCCGAGTTCGTCCGCTTGCGGGTCTTGACAATGCCTTCGCCCGCCAAGCTCCGGGCCAAGGCCTCGGTCTGCCGGACACTGAGCTCGTCGCGGATGACCCGGCGCAGTCCCATCTCCTGGGCCTCAGGTGATAGCGACGCCAGGGCTCGGGCGTGCCCGGCGCTGATCGATTCGCTGAGCAGGGCGGCCTGCACCGCTTCGGCAATGCCCAGCAACCGCAGCGTATTGGAGATGTGGGCCCGGGTTCGGCCGACCTGCCTGGCCATCTCCTCCTGGGTCATTTGGAACTCGTCGATCAGCCGCTGATAGGCCTGCGCCTCCTCGATGGCGTTGAGATCACGGCGCTGGATGTTCTCGATCAGCGACAGGGCCAGCGATTGGTCCGCCCCGGGCTCCTCGTGGAGGGTGACCGGCACCTCCGCCAGGCCGGCCATCCTGGCCGCGCGAAGGCGGCGCTCGCCGGCGATCAGCCGGTAGCCGCTCTCCTCCGGCACCACCAACAGCGGCTGGAGTACGCCGTGCTGCCGGATCGAATCAGCCAGCGCCTCGAGCGCCTCCTCCTCGAAACGCCTACGAGGCTGCTCCGGGTTGGCGTGAATCGAGTCGATCGGCGCCCGGCCGGTGGCCATCGGGCGTGCTGGAATTGCCTGACTTCCCGGCATCAGGGCGCCCAGCCCGCGACCTAGCCCGAATTTCCGTGGCGACTGCTCGTTTTCAGCCATCGATAATTCCCTCTGGCGCCGCCGCGCCGATTTGCGCTTCGAATCGGGTATATCCGGCGAACTTCTTCGACAACCTGGGCGCTGAGCGTGGTGCGCTGGTCATAGAGCGTCATCACGATGCCGGCCAACTCGAGCCGGGGATTGGACTGCTGCCTGACCATGTCCAACGTGTAAGCCAGATGGCCGAGGCCCTCGAGAGCGTAGAACTCGCACTGGATCGGCACCAGGAGGTGGCGCGCCGCCACCAGGGCGTTGAGTGTGAGCAGCCCCAGCGATGGAGGGCAGTCGACCAGGACGTATTCGTATTCGTTGGCCAGGCCCTCGAGGGCGTAGAGGAGGCGACTTTCGCGGCGGGGCATGCTGATCAGCTCGATCTCTGCGCCGGCCAAGGCGATAGCGGACGGCAGGAGGTCGACCCCGGGTGCGCCCGTGGCGATGACGGCCGACTCCGCGGGCCGGCCCTCGACCAGTACCGAGTACACGCTGGCCCGGTCTGGGTCTCGGAGGATCCCCAGACCGCTGGTGGCATTGCCCTGCGGATCGAGGTCCACGAGTAGGGTCCGATGCCCCCATTCGCCCAGGTAACCGCTGACATTGACGGCGGTGGTGCTCTTGCCGACGCCACCTTTCTGGTTGGCGATGGCGTACTGCTTGGCGGTCACTTGGCGTACAGGGAGATCAACAACAAGATCATGTCGTACCCCGTATGAGCCACGATCGCCGAAGTGGTCTGATCGCGTATTGAGCGTGCAGTATGGCAAAGAGCAGGGCCGCCGAGGCGTTGCCCAGACGCGGCAGGAGCGCGCCGCGAAACAGGATCTCCTCCCCAATCCCGGCCGCCAGCGCGATGGCCACGGCCGGAAGCAGCGTGTTGACGTTCTTGAGCAGCTGGTTGGACACCTGCTGGATGCTTTTACTCTGTTCGGGCGTGACGTGGCTCATGAACGAGTCGAAGACCGTCCCGAAGATGACCAGCGCTACCGCGACGCCCACGGAGCCCAGTATCCACCGCCATCCCGGCCAGTAAAGCCCGAGGCGCTGAAGCGTTTGGGCGAGGCCCCGCCGCGTGAAAAGGCCCACACCGATCACAGCCACGACCAGGAACGGCAGTTGGTTGGTGCCGATGATGAAGGCGACCGACGGCGACTGGCCAGCCTGCGCCAGTTGTTTGAGCTGGTCCGAGGAGACCTGCAGAGAGATGTAGAAGAGCAGCACCAGGACGTAGAGCGAGAGTCCTACAGCGTTGATCGCCGAATCGCTCCGAAAGCCGCGAGCCAATCGGGCCACGCCCCTTCGCACCACGGGCAGCAGGGCGAGGCCGGCGCCGACGGATGCCGCCAACTCCAGCCAACCACCGGCGGCCAGACGCCCGGTCGAGACACCGGCACCCTTCGCCGTCTCGGCCGCCGCGACCGGGTCGAAGGCGATCACGCTCAACCCGGCCAGGGCGAGCATCCCAACGATGGCCGCGGCCCCGATGGTGAGGAGATACGCCGCTGTGCGCCAGGTCGGGTTTTTCTCGCCCAAATTCGCCGCGACCAGGATCGCGACCACGCCCGTCAGGACCAGTCCCAGGTAGATGGCTTGCGACTGGTCGTCGGAAAGCGCGTGAATGATCGTTTCCAGAGGTCCCTCCGAGCTGCCGGGACTCAATTGTGCGGTCTGGCGGACCGGCGCCGCCATTCCACGTGAATCATGACGGTGAAACAAGACCTCGGAGGGCGGTACGGGCGTCGCGGGCAGCTCTCCAGCGGTGCGTCCGGCCGGGACGTCTTCTGGGCGACTTCGTGCTGAACCTAGAATCGAATCGTGCTCGAATACATCCACCCAGCGCTACGCGCCGCCGGTCCGAGAGACGATGCCTGACCCGGCGGGTGACCGCGGCATCGAGGAGTCGCTGCGACGCCAGGCACGTTCGCGACCGGTGCTGGCCCGGGAAGCGGAGCGCGAGCTGCTCAGCCGCCTGCCCGATCCCAGCGCCAGTCGTGACCTGGTGGAGCACAACCTCGACCTCGTCGTGACCCAGGCGGAACGGCACGAGGGCCGTGGGCTCAGCTTCGCCGATCTCTACCAGGAAGGCACTGTGGGGCTGCTTGACGCGCTCGGCGCCTACGAGGGGCAAGGCACGTTCCGGGACTTCGCCAGCCTCCACATCGGTCTGCAGATGGACTCGCTGCTGGAGGCGGAAGGCCAGGCCCGCACCGAAGCGGAGCGCAACGTCGCCGACTGCCGCAGCCTCGACCTGGCCCAGGTGATGTTCAAGCAGCAGAACCGCCGGGACGCCACCCCCGAGGAGCTCGGCGACCTACTCCGTTGGGACCCCGTTCACGTGGCCAAAGTGATCGGAATGCTCGACCTGGCCCGCGAACGCAACGATCTGCTGACCCTGGAGTTCCTCGACGACGCCGAGGACGACGAGGCCGCCGAGCGCGGCTCCGAGCCCGAACGGGACCCACGGCGCCAGCTCCCCGGCCACGGCCCGGATGAGTAACCCGCGACGGAGTTGACCGCCCCCAGCGTGGAAGCGCTCAAGACGTCGCTCTACGACGCTCACCTGTCCCTGGGCGCCCAGATGGTGGAGTTCAGCGGCTGGATGATGCCTCTGCAGTACACGTCCATGCGCGACGAGCACACCGCCGTGCGCGAGCGAGTCGGGCTATTCGATGTCTCGCACATGGGAGAGTTCGGTCTCCGCGGGCCGAGGGCGGAACATGCCCTGGATCGGCTGGTCTCCAATCGCCTCTCGGACCTCGCCATCGGCCAGGCGCGCTACAACGTCATCTGCAATGAGCGCGGCGGGATCATCGATGACAGCCTCGTCTATCGCGATGAGGCCGAACGGTTCACGGTCGTAGTCAACGCCGGTCCGAGGCTGCGCGACCTGGACCATTTCCGGCAGGTTGTCGCCGGCGATTGCGAGGTCGAGGACTTGACGCTTCAGACCGCATTGATCGCGGTACAGGGGCCGCGCTCGCTGGACCTGCTCCGTCCGATGGCTGACTTCGCCATCGACGACGTCGATTACTACCACGTCCAGGGCGGCCGGTTGGACGGCCTGGAGGTGGGCTTCAGCCGGACCGGCTACACCGGTGAGGACGGTTTCGAGCTCTTCGTGCCCTGGGGCGAGGCTGCTGGAGTGTGGGGCGGGCTGCTGGAGGCGGGTCGCCCGCTGGGAATCCTGCCTTGCGGGCTGGGCGCCCGTGACACCCTCCGCCTGGAGGCATCGATGCGGCTCTCCGGCCAGGACATCGATGAATCGACCAACCCGCTGGAGGCGGGTTTGGGGTGGGCGGTCAAGCTGGACAAAGGCGAATTCGTCGGTCGCGACTCGTTATTGACGGTGAAACAGGAGGGGCCGCGCCGGTCGTTCGTCGGGCTGGAGCTCGAGGGACGCGCCATCGCCCGTCACGGCCACGCCATTAATGACAGCGGCCGCCGGGTGGGCGAGGTGACCTCCGGTACCTTTTCGTTTACCCTCGGCAGGGCGGTGGCGATGGGCTACGTCGAGACCGCCAGCCGGGAGTCCCAGGACCTTACGGTCGAAGTGCGCGATTCGTTGGTGCCGGCTCGACCGTGCCCGCTTCCCTTCTACAAACGCCAGAGGAGCTGAATGGACCTTTCGACTTATCGCTTTAGTCAGACGCATGAGTGGGTCGCCGAGGACGGTGGCGTGGCTCGGATCGGGATCTCCGAGTATGCCCAAAGCCAGCTTGGCGACGTCATATATGTCGAGCTGCCCAAGGTCGGCACCGAGGTGACCGCGGGCGGCAAGTTCGGCGTGGTCGAGTCGGTCAAGGCGGCTTCGGACCTGTACTCGCCGGTGAGCGGCAAGGTCGTGGAGACCAACCCCGAGCTTGCCGACAGGCCCGAGCTGATCAACTCCGATCCTTACGGCGAGGGCTGGATGCTTCGGCTTGAGCTCAGCGGCGCGGCCCCGGACACCCTTGTCGACGAGGCCGGTTACACAACCTTCACGGAGGGGCTCTGACGGCCATCGAGCACCGCTATCTGCCCCTGGCGCCGGCCGACCGGGCGGAGATGTTTTCCTCGGTGCCGGCGCATACCGCCGGTTCATTCCGGCCGCGGTCACCCAGGTGATCAGCCGGCCGGAGTTCTTCACCGCCTACACGCCGTACCAGGCGGAGGCCAGCCAGGGCTGGCTGCAGTCGATATTCGAATTCCAATCGATGATCGCCGAGCTGACGGCGATGGACGTCGCCAACGCCTCTATGTACGAGGCGGCGACCGCCACCGCCGAGGCCGCGGTGATGGCGGTGGTTCACACCGAGCGTCACCGCATCGTGGTTGCCGGCACCATCCACCCGGAGTACCTGGCGGTGCTGCGCACCTACGGCGCGGGCCGCGACTTCGAGGTCGTCGAGCTTCCCGCGGACGGCGGTCTTATCGACCCCGACCGGGCGGCGGCGGCGCTGGAGGGGGCGGCCGCCCTGATCATCCAGCAGCCCAACTTCTACGGCGCCCTCGAAGACGCCGCCGCCCTCTGCGAGGCGGCGCACAGGGGCGGAGCCCTGGCCGTGGCGGCCTGCGACCCGATCGCCCTGGCCCTGATAGAAGCGCCCGGCGAGTTCGGCGCCGACATCGCCGTCGGCGAGTGCCAGCAGCTGGGGATCCCGCTCTGGTACGGCGGGCCGTACTGCGGCTACCTGGCGGCGTCCAACCAGCTCCTGCGCAAGATCCCCGGCCGTCTGGTGGGCGAGACTGTTGACGAGCGCGGCCAGCGCGGATTTGTCCTCACGCTGCAGGCCCGCGAACAGCACATTCGCCGGGAGTCGGCGACCAGCAACATCTGCACCAACCAGGCGCTGATCGCACTCGGCGCCACCGCCTACATGGGCGTGATGGGAGCGGCGGGGCTGGCACGAGTCGCCGAGATAAGCGTCCAGCGCGCCCATCACCTGGCCGGTGAGCTTGGTCGCGTCCCCGGTTATTCGGTCGCCTTCGACGCGCCTTTCCTCTGGGAGTTTGCCCTTCGCTGCCCGGGCCCGGCCGCCGAGACCCTGGCGAAACTGCGAGCCCGCGACATTCTGGGCGGCCTCGACCTGGCCTCTCGCGGGCTGCCCGACTGCATATTGGTCGCGGTAACGGAGATGAACAGCCCACGCTCGCTGGCGAAGTACGTCGAGGCGCTGTCGTGACCACCGACCAGACTGTCGACCGATCCGTTGACCAGCCGGCCGGAGCTTCCGCCGACGGCCGGCGCGCCGCGGACGCGCCATCGGCCGACACGGACTCTGAGGTCGCGCCCACCGGCAACGGCGCGGCTGGCGATAGGGTGCCGGCGCCGGTGCTGCACCCCAGTGGCAGCGGGCCGGAGGGCCTCATCAATGAGCTACGCCATCATCCACACGGCGGCCCCCAACTGCCCCCACTGGGAGTGCCCGAGCAGGACCTCGACGCCCTGATCCCCGCCGATCGGCGGCGGCGCTCCAAGCTCGGCCTTCCGACCACCAGTGAGCCCGAGATCCTTCGCCACTTCGGTCGTCTGGCCCGCCGCACCTTCTCCCTCCAGGAGGGCCTCTATCCCCTGGGCAGCTGCACCATGAAGTACAACCCGGCCATCAACGAGGCGCTGGTGCGTCTCGACGGCTTCGCCCAGATCCATCCCTACCAGCCGGAGGACACCGTCCAGGGTGCGCTGCGGCTCCTGCACGAGCTAGAGGAATGGCTGCGGGAGATAACCGGCATGGACCGCATCAGCCTGCAGCCCGCGGCGGGCGCGCACGGCGAGTGGACGGGGCTGCGCATCATCCAGGCCTATCACCGCGACCAGGGTGAGGGCACCCAGCGCGACACCGTCCTGGTACCGGACTCGGCCCATGGCACCAACCCGGCGTCGGCGACGCTGGCCGGGCTTAAGGCGGTGACCGTCAAATCGACGCCACAGGGACTGGTCGACCTCGACGACTACCGCTCCAAGCTGGGTCCCCACGTCGCCGCCATCATGCTGACCAACCCCAACACCCTCGGACTCTTCGAGCGCGACATCGCGGAGATCGCCAGCCTGGCTCACGCCGCCGGCGCCCTGCTCTACTACGACGGCGCCAACCTCAACGCCATGGTCGGCGTGGCGCGCCCCGCCGACATGGGTTTCGATGTCGTCCACCTCAACCTGCACAA
>WNFI01191632.1_pt1 | contig 14603 bp, 11 predicted proteins | sample 5400471 | NCBI WGS metagenome assembly WNFI01 (sample SAMN13153348, study PRJNA577476) | soil metagenome | isolation source: 100 cm saprolite on Douglas fir-dominated hillslope | place: USA:California | collected 2013-09-17
CCGAAAGATCTGTCGAGCGATTTCCGCTGGCTTCGCGACAACACCCGCATGGTGGATGCCGACATCGAAGGAGTAATTGCAACCTTCAAACCGCAAAAGCGACTCCCTCAGGCGCGGGTCGGCAATAAAGGCGTAATCCCGAGAATACTGGCCATCGCCGAAGATTTTCTGGATGCGAGCAGCTTTCAGTTTGGCGAAACCGGCTTCACCGCCTACATGAGTGCGTTTCAGGAAGTGACGGCCTTGCGATTGGTCGAACTGCGCACACTTTCGCCGGTTTTAAAGCTCGTGCTGCTGGAGCAAATTGCCATGCGGGGACGCCAACTGCTGCGAGATCCCGACGGATCGTTCGGTGTGGACGTCCTGGTGCGAAGCCTCCGCGATGTTGGACTGACGTCCTGGAAGGATGTAATTGAGCCGCTGATTCCGTTCGACCACATCCTGCGTGAAGACCCTGCGGGCGCATATGCCCGAATGGACTACGAAAGCCGGGAACTTTATCGTAACCAACTGGTGAAGATTGCTGACCGGTCGGACTGCAGTGAAACCATGGTGGCCAGCGAGGCCGTGTCACTCGCGCGCCGGGCAGCCGCCAGCCACGAAAGTGACGACCCGCGCGTCAATCTGCGACACTCGCATGTTGGCGCTTATCTGCTGGCTGAGCGGACCCCGTCGCTTGAACAAAGAGTAGGCTTTCGCGCTCCGCTCATACACCGCTTGCGCAGTTTCCTGCGGTTGCACCCTGACGAAGTTTACTTGCCCGGCATTACCGTCCTCACCTCGGCAATCGTGGTGAGCGTGGTGTTGCTGATTACCGACCCCCGAAGTTCTCCGGTGATGGTTCTGCTTGCGGTGCTGGCGACGGTGTTGCCGGCGTCGCAAAGTGCCGTGCAGATGATGAACTATTTTGTTTCGGCGCTAATCACGGCACGGATACTTCCCAAGCTCGATCTTTCTTCCGGACTTCCGCAGGATTGCGTCACCCTGGTGGCAGTGCCCACCATGTTGCTGAATGAACGGCAGGTCCACAAGCTGATCGAGGATCTGGAAGTCCGGTTTCTGGGCAACCGCGATCCCAATCTCCATTTCCTGCTGCTGAGCGATCTTCCCGATTCCCCCTTCGCTCCGAATGAGGACGATCCACTGGTCGATCTGTGTTCCGAACTCGTCGACGGTCTGAACCAGAAGTATGCGGAGCAGAAGACCGGCTCCTTTTTTTTCCTGCATCGCCACCGCACTTATAACCCCCGCGAAAAGTTGTGGATGGGCTGGGAACGCAAGCGCGGCAAGCTGATGGACCTGAACAAACTTTTGCGGAGCGAGTTCGACGCCTTCCCGCGCAAGGCCGGCGATCTCTCTCTGTTGCCGAGCGTGCGCTTCGTGATCACGCTTGATTCCGATACCGAACTGCCGCGCGGGTCCGCTCATCGAATGGTGGGCGCAATGGCGCATCCTCTGAATCAGGCGATCATCGAACCACACCGCGGCGTGGTGGTTGCGGGGTATGGCATTCTGCAGCCGCGTGTCGGAATCAGCGTTCAGAGTACGGCACGTTCCCGGCTGGCAAGCATTTATTCCGGTCAAACCGGCCTCGATATCTATACCCGCGCGGTGTCTGATGTTTATCAGGATCTTTACGGCGAGGGCATTTTCGTCGGCAAAGGTATTTACGAAGTGGCAACCCTGCACCGGGTTTTGGATGGCCGATTTCCCCGTAACGCTCTGCTGAGTCACGACCTTGTCGAAGGCGCCTACGCGCGTGCAGGCTTGGTCAGCGACATCGAAATCATTGAGGATTGTCCTTCTCATTACAACGCCCACAACCGGCGCAAGCATCGGTGGCTAAGAGGCGACTGGCAGATCGCCGGATGGTTGCGGCGCAGCGTCTTGGACGAGTCGGGGAAGTGGGTGGAAAATCCGTTGTCGGTGGTTTCCCGCTGGAAGATTCTGGATAACCTGCGGCGCAGTCTGGTGGAACCCGCGACGTTCGTGTTGCTGGTGCTGGGGTGGTTTTTGCTTCCAGGCCGACCCTGGGCATGGACCCTGGCGACGATCGCCATCCTGTTTTTGCCGACATTCGTCCAGCTCATTTTTGATTTGGTCCGCGCCGCCGTACTCAAGACACGGTCAGGCGCACTGGATGCTGTGGGCGCGTTCGTTGACGCTGGAATCGCCAACTGGCTGACGTTTGCTTTCCTCGCGCACCAGGCGCTGCTTTCGATGGACGCGGTGGTGCGAACCATGGTTCGCCGCCTGGTAACAAGGCAAAGGCTTTTGCAGTGGGAAACCGCGGCCCAGGCAGAACTCGCGGGCCAGCAACGCACTGCACTTGATATTTACCTGGACTACGCTCCGGTTCTCGCGCTCGCCTTGTTTCTTCTGGTAGTGCTTGTGAATCGAAGTGCGCTGTTGGCCGCCACGCCCGTCCTTGTGCTCTGGGCTTGCAGCCAACCGCTTTCGCGATGGCTGAACCGGCCTGCCCGGGAACCCCGCAGGCAGGCGGGAAGAAAAGACCGCTGGTTGCTGCACTTTTCGGCGCTGCGCATTTGGCGTTATTTCGCGGAGTTCAGCACCGAAGAACATAACTGGCTGATCCCCGACAACGTGCAAGAGGAGCCGCCAAGCATCGCGGGCCGAATCTCGCCCACCAATCTCGGATTCCTTCTGAATGCGCGCCAGGTCGCCTGCACGTTTGGTTACCTCACGACTCCGGAACTGGCTGACCTCACGCTTAAGACTCTGGCCAGCGTGCGGCGTCTGCCAAGGCATCGCGGTCATCTGCTCAACTGGTATGACACTCGATCGCTGCTTCCGCTGCCGCCTGCCGTGGTTTCCTCGGTGGACAACGGTAATCTTTTGGCTTCGCTCTGGACACTCCAGAGTGGCTGCATCGAACTGTTGCACCGGCCGCTTCTGCAACCAGCATTGGCGGCTGGCTTTCTGGATAGCGTTCATGCGCTGGTGGAGCTCGACGCCCTGGATCGCCGCCGCTTCTCCGAGTTCAAGCGGGACTCCAACCGGCAAAATTGGCTGCAATTCCTTGTAACAGTCGAGGATGGGACTCTCGAAGAGGTCTATCGGGACGCTGCCAATTCGAAGAATGCAGACGACGCCCGCTGGTTTGGCGAACAAGCTCGCCAGCGGATCCACCATGTCCGCCAGGCCACCCGTCGCTACTCACCCTGGCTGCTCCCGGAATTTGCGCCATTGGAAAGTGATCGCGCGGTCCTTCTGCAGCGTCTTCCTTCGGCTTCACCGCTCGGAGGGCTTCCGGAATTTATTGACAATCTCTCGGCCCGTTTGCGGGCGGCAGCGAATGCGGCGCCATCGGTTCAAGCGGACGAACTCTACCGTTCGTTGCTTGCGTTGCTGCCGGAAGCTCGCGCCAGCGTTGTCTCCCTGATCAAGGACCTTAGGGACATCGCGGACGAGGCCGGCCGAATTGCAGCCGAGATGGACTTCGGGATCCTTCTGGATCAGAAGAGAGGACTGCTCTCCGTCGGCCTCGACGTCGCAACCGAGAAACTGCTCACCGGTTGTTACGACCTGCTGGCCACCGAATCGCGCATTGCCGTCTTTGCCGGGATTGCGAAGGATGACATTCCGCAGGAGACCTGGTTCCTGCTGGGCCGCAGTCACACCATCGATCACGGCCGTGCCGTACTGCGCTCGTGGAGCGGAACAATGTTCGAATATCTCATGCCTGCGCTCTGGATGCGGATCTACCCGAACACGCTTCTGGAACGATCGTTGATCGCGGCGGTGCGGTCGCAACGCGCGCATGCTGCCGGCTTTGGCATTCCGTGGGGCATTTCCGAGTCGGCTTACTTCAGAACTGACGGGGGCGGTAGTTATCAGTATTACGCGTTCGGTCTGCCGCAACTCGCCGCCGGCAGGGTCGATCTGGACGGTCCGGTAGTCTCGCCTTACTCGACGTTCCTGGCGCTTCACGTGGATCCCGCGGCGGCGCTGGACAATCTGCGCGACATGTTGCGCAAGGGATGGTCGGGAGTCTATGGCTTTTATGAGGCCATCGATTTTCACGCATCACGACGGCGCTCCCGATTTCGTGGACCCGAAGTGGTGCGAAGCTGGATGGCCCATCACCAGGGCATGAGCCTGCTCTCGATTGCCAATTTTCTCCAGGACGACGTTGTCCAGAGATGGTTTCACAAACATCCGCAAGTGCAGGCGACGGAGCTTCTTCTCCAGGAGAAGCCGGCCACGCATGTCCGGCCGAAGCGGCGAAGTTTTCGGATCAAAGCGGCCTGAGTTTTTTGTCGCTCGCGGCTAATACTTTTTGAAGCCCGCGAGTTCCATGCCCCGCTTGGGTTCTGGATTTTTCATGAACGTCTCCCAGACGAATCCGGTGCGGATGTTTTCGGCCATCAGCATCGTGATTCCAATATCGATTCCATCCACGTCGGGGTCATACCACTGTCTGAGCGGGTTGAACGCATTGACGAATCCGTACTTGCTCCAAGCCCGCGGGTAGTGGTCTTTGATGTTCCTCAGTACCTGCATCACCTGCGGGGGCAGAAAAGGCAACGACCCAGCTGAAGCGCTCGGCACCACGGTCCCGTCAATCGGTCCAATCGCGGGCGGTCCTCCCCACACCACGTATCCCTTTTCCGAGTCTGAGGCGCTGACCCCCCAGAGGTCTTCACTGTAGTCGGGAAACTGATTGGCCAGTTCGAGACAAAAGAGGCGATGTGCCTTGGTGGCGAGAATCGAGTTCTGAAAGTAGTCGGCGTATTTATCGCGTTGGCCCCGGAAGTCAAACCACGCCTGCGAGTACTGATGCACGAACAGGGGCGCGAAGGATCCGATGTAACGCAGGCCGTCGTATTCAAACGTGGTCCGCTTCCACGCGTTCCACGCGTCCACCGGCAAAGGGTGGCTCAACGATCCCATGCCCAGGAGATACATCATCATCAATTCGCTGTAGTAGTCCCAGCGATAGGGAAGAAAGCCGCCCTCCGGCGTCCACCCGTGCGGCAGGAGCGAAGTGTCTTCCGAGAGCCAGCTCCAGTCCACACGATCCACAATTTCAGAAGCCAGCAGGCTGATTTCGGAGTGCTTCTCGAAGTGCTGGCGGCAGCAGAGAATTCCACAAAGCAGGATGGTCGTATCCACGGAAGAGACTTCGGAGTCCCATACTCGTTCGCCGGTGTTGAGATCGGCGAAGTGGTAAAAGAACCCGCGATGGGTGGGCATTTTCTTTCCCAGGAAGCGGAGCGCGGCCAGCACGCGGCCGCGCGCGTCCGCAAGCGGGATGAACCCGCGTTTTTCGCCGATGCACAGGGCAGTCAATCCGAAACCGGTTGCCGCTATGCTGGCGACGGTGCTGGTGTCGTTGGCGAGAACAGTGCAACGGTCTTTGATCAACCCTGTCTGCGGGCTGGCCTGTTCCCAGAAATACTTGAAGTTGCGTTTCTCCAGTTCGTCAAGAAATTGATCGTCTGCAGGCGAGAGATTCGCGGGAGAAGCGCCGGATTGGGGAGCGGAATCCTTTTGTTCGGCCAGCGCGAGCGGGGAAAATAGTCGGGGTCGGAGCAACCCCAGAAGTGCGATCGCTGGAGCCCGGAGCAGCAAGCCACGTCTCGACACCTTCTGGACCTGATCGATGATCTGTTCTTTCTTCTGCATCCCTTGACCTTTAGATGCCGCCTCGCCCAGAATTGACCGTGACCGCTCAGCTAGACCCCGGCGGCAACGGGCTGCTCGCAAAGAGCGTCATAGAAATCTAGCATTAAAGGCTCAGGCTTGGGGAACGCATGAGGACTGGAAACACGGGCCCGAAGGAATGAAACCTGCGAACAAGACGTTGACTTGGGTGATTCTCGCGCTGGTCGCTGCAGGAATCTCGCTGACTGTATATATCCTGCTCCATCGATCGCCGATCGTCCTGAAGGGCGCGGTATTACGGCGAGACCCTGATCCCAGCAAACAGGCGCCGATTGCGGATGTGGACATTACCGCGATTGAAGGCCTTGGAATCGGCAAAGCCAAATCTGGACCTTCGGGCTTCTTCACCATAACTCTGCCTCGGGGCCTCCGGCGGCGCGAACCAATTGTTCTGCAATTCCGCCACCGGGACTATCAACCGCTGGATCTGAACGACGCTATCAGCGACAAGCTCTATGTGGCGCGAATGGCGCCCGTTGCCCAGAACACCGACACCGCCACGCATGGACCTGAGATCGTGGTGGGGAACGCGCGTGTGCGATACACGGTGAAGGCGACGGCCGAAGCGAACGTTGGAAGTTCGGTTCGGACCTTTCAAGTCGAGAACAAAGGGAACGTGCCGTGCGCAAAGACCCTGATTTGCTCGCCGGACAGGAAGTGGAAGGCGGCTGTCGCTTCCATGTCGCTCGATGCGGGGCAGGGAAATGAATTCCGCAATGCCCGAGTTTCGTGCATCGCCGGGCCTTGTCCGTTCACAAAAATCGAATTAGAGGAACTTGCGCGCGAAGGCCGCAATTTTACCGTGTCAGCGCGCGACTGGTCTGACACGGCCACATTCCTGCTGGAAGCGGAAGTGGTCCATCCCATGGTCAGCGATACCGTGCACAATACGTACCCGGTGATTTTTGGCCGCACTTTGAACTTCACCATGCCGGTGTCGGCGGAAGGTCCCAGCATTGAAGCGGACGTCGGTGGAGAGGCCATCGTTTTCCCTTTGGGACCCAACCCCTCCCTGCGATGGGCTGATTGCCATGTCGGCGTTGATAAGGATGAATCCAGAAACTACCGATGCGAACTTAAGCCTGGATACCGGTTTAGTCCTCAGAGTGGAAAGTAGAGTCAAGGAACTCGCAGGACGGCGGCGCGCTATTGCTGGACTTCTATCTCCAAGTCAGGCCGCTGGTAGGTTGTGCTCGTGGTGGAGAGGACGCAGAGATCATTGAACTTGACGGCGCCCGTTACCCGAAACGAATTTTGATCCCGGGAATCACTTTCAGATGTTTCATTCGCTCTCCCCTCGCTGGCAACTCGGCCATCGCGTGAGGAGGCGATGCGGTCCTCGTTTTGCTCGAGTCGGCTCCCGGTTACCAGGATGTCAGAGCCCACGAGTAGTCCGAGTTGATCCGAACTGCCAACAAGGTCGTAAACCGTACCTGTCTCGTCTTCGGTCAACTGATATTGATATGCGCCAGACGGGGAGGCCAACAGACATCCTTTGAGCGCCGATCTGCTCGCGCTTTCCGCAGCGGCCGCGCTGGTCGCTGTTGCCAACGCCAGCGCGGCCAAAACAGATGCGGTTGTCTTTGTCATGGCGCGATTTCCCAGGGGAACCCAACATCGCCGTGCGGTATATGACGAGTTCGGTTGATGGCGCGAGTTTAGACGGGAAGGACGGAGTGCTGGAATCCGGTAAATCCCCTAAGTTCTGTCCTGGGTTGCGGTAGAGGCGACGCGTCACGAAAGCAACGAATGATTGGCCGCCGGAAATCTAAGTAACCCTGGCAGATTCATAGGGCTGGTCTGTTACCGGCAATGGCCGAAGACCCGCCGCTCCACAGAAATCTGTAGGGAAACAGAGTAAGTTAAGCGCTGAAAATACAGTAACCCCTGTATTCCGCCCCCCCGGCCTCAGCACTAGAATTTCCCCTGACGGACGGATGGCTCTGATAGACCCTGAGTGGCAAATGTAACGACAATTCGTATTTTGATCGCTGATGACCATCCTGTTGTAAGACGGGGCCTTAAGAGCCTTTTGGGAGAGCGCCAGGGGTGGGAAGTGATCGCAGAAGCCAGTGACGGCCAGGAAGCGGTCGAGATCGCCGGCCAGCTGCATCCAGACGTCATTGTCTTGGACGTCACCATGCCACGAATGCATGGCTTGGAGGCATGTCGGCTGATTCGCCAGAGCCACCCCGAGTGCGAAATCCTGATTGTGACTCAGCACGATTCTCCGCAAATGATGCGGGAAGCATTTCAATGCGGCGCCAAGGGCTTCGTGGTCAAATCAAACGCGCCGCGGGATTTGCTGGCGGCGGTGGAGGCTGTAAGCCAGCACAAGGATTTTATAGCTCGGAGCCCAGAAGCATCCGCGCCAGGCGAAGATAGAAATAGAAATTAACGCTAACAGTTAATGAACGGAGAAAGACCCTATGAAGCTTCGAATTTTGGTTGCCGATGACCACGAAGTTGTTCGTCGAGGACTCTGCACACTGTTGCAATCGCACGAGGGCTGGGAAATTTGCGGAGAGGCCACGGATGGCGCCGTGGCCGTGGAGAAGGCAAGGCTGCTGAAACCGGATGTAGTGATTCTGGACGTGGGTATGCCGAACCTGAATGGACTGGTGGCCACTCGGCAGCTGCTCCAGCAGGATCCGCAGTGCAAGGTAATCGTGTTGACGATCACCGATTCCGACCAGGTGATTCGGGAAGCCTTAAATGCGGGCGCCCGGGGCTTCGTGTTGAAATCCGACGCGGCTCGGGACCTGGTGACCGCGGTAGAGGCGCTTCAGCGAAACCGGATGTTCTTCACTCCCCGCGTGAATGACATGGTGTTGAACGGATTTCTGGGCCGGGGTCCAAGTGGAGGAGCGCACACGCCGCCGCAGTTGCCGCAACTGACTCCGCGAGAGCGGGAAGTCATTCAGCTGCTCGCGGAGGGGAAGAGTTCGAAGGAAGTTGCCTCTTTGCTGAATTTGAGCACCAAGACTGCCGAGACCCATCGCAGCAACATTATGCGAAAACTGGGCTTTCACTCGATCCGCGACCTGGTTGTTTACGCGGTGAAGAACAATATCATTCAGGTCGAGGTTCCGTCGTTGGCAGCGTCCGAACAGGGCCCTGCCGCGTAACCCAGATATCAGGGCTTCGGCCATACGTCGTCCCATTTGCCGGGTCGGATGTCTGTTTGTCATCTTGCCATCGCAAGAGCGGTTTCGATATTCCGGCTGCTGCGATCCTCGCGCCGCCCTCGCAAGAAACTCGAGCGCTGAATCGAGCGCAATCCTCCTAGATTAACGTTTGTTCTCCTGCGATTTGAATTCAGGCATTAACTTCCGACTATAAACGCGGAAGGAAAAGGCGAGGAGCAGGTGCCAGCCTGTGTTCAGCAAGCTGGCCCCTGCTTGGTTGGTGGGATAAATTGCGGGTGTATGTCATCGTGATTCGAAGCATAGGCACTCGGCATTCGGGACACAATCCTGACGCAACTGTAGATCGGGGCAGGGTTCGCTGTAGCTAGCCCCCGGCAGAGCCTCCTCACTTTCCCCAGCCCCGAACCACACCTTAGGGCATCCCCGAATTTCATACAGCAAAGTACAAAAGGCGATACAGGTTGCCTCGGATAGAACCTTTTCTGAATGGAATCTAATGTTGTTCCTGCCTGGGCAGTTCGTAGAGATTCAGCGCAAGGTTTCCATAAGTCTGATGCTTTCTTGAAAGGAGCTTCACGTGAACAACATCTCTGTATCCGTTCCTTCTGGTGCTCGTCTTGATTCCGATCTCATTGAGCGAGCCCAACGCGGCGACGCCGATGCCTTCGCTGTCCTCTTTCAGTCGCAGAAAGCTCGCGTCTATTCGCTGTGCCTGCGGATGACTAACAATGTCGCCGAAGCTGAGGATCTTACCCAGGATGCATTCCTGCAGGTGTTCCGCAAGCTGGGGACGTTTCGTGGAGACTCAGCTCTTTCCACGTGGATTCACCGCATCGCCGTAAACACGGTGCTGATGCGCTTTCGCAAGAGAACCCTGCCGCAGCTCTCTCTGGACGAGCCTTCCAGCAAGAACGCGGATGCCACGCCGGTCCGGCGCGAGTACGGCACCCGAGACCGCAATCTCGCGGGCTGCATCGACCGCATCGCTCTGATCGACGCGATCCGGGAACTGCCAGAAGGCTACAGGACTGTATTCCTCCTCCACGAAGTGGAAGGTTATGAGCACCGTGAGATCGCCGAGGTCCTGGGCTGCTCGACAGGCAACTCAAAGTCGCAGCTTCACAAAGCAAAAATGCGCATCCGCGAATTCCTGACCAACCCGGAAGAGTTGCGTCCTCAAAACCAGTCGGCCAAACAGGGCAATCGCGAAGCAAATCCGTTCGTGGAGAAGTGGGAAGCCCTGCTGGAATTCGGCGCGGCCAATGTGAGCCGGAATGCAGCGCCTGCCATGTAGCGCAAGCGGCGTAGAGTTTGACCGCGGGTAAGACGCGGTCCTGAAAAATCGAAACTAAAGACAGAACAACAATGGAGGTTTGGAAATGAATTCACTGACACACAAGAGCGTGGCGCTCTTCGCCACAATACTGATGCTTGCAGCTGCAAGTCTGGCTGCTGACGATCATGACAAGGGACGGACCGACATTGACAAGCGCATTCAGGCTTCCGCGAATGTTCTCGACGAAATCATGGGAACACCGGACAAAGCAGTTCCCAACGAGATCATGGAAAACGCGAAATGCATTGCGGTAATTCCCTCGATGGTGAAAATCGCGCTTGGCTTTGGTGGCAGTCACGGAAAGGGCGTCGCTACCTGCCGCACCGAGCACGGATGGAGCGCACCGGCGCCGATCACCATTACTGGCGGCAGCTGGGGCTTGCAACTGGGCGGCCAGGCCGTGGATCTGGTGATGATTGTTACCAATGAAAACGGAATGCAGCATTTGCTCTCCAGCAAATTCAAGCTGGGCGCGGATGCCTCCGCTGCCGCGGGCCCCGTAGGCCGCGATACCAGTGCGGGCACAGACTGGAAATTGAAAGCCGAGATTCTGACCTATTCCCGCACTCGCGGCGTGTTCGCCGGCATCGACCTGAGCGGTTCCGCGATCACCCAGGACAGGGATGAGACTGCGGTGCTGTACGGGAAGCTGGTGGACTTCCGGGCGATTCTGTCCGGGGAAGTTCCACCGACCAGCGAAAGCGAAGGCTTTCTGTCAACGGTCAGAAAGTATTCGGTCCAGGCGCGCGAACGCAGCGACTTGGCATCCCCGGCGGATCAATCCGGCAGCTAGTTGAAAGCGAGCCTCGGTGCGACCGGGCCCATCCTATGGGCCCGGTTGTGCCGTATCTCCCAGCCCTCAGGTGTGATCGATGAGCGCATACCGAATCCTGATCGCAGATGACCACGAGATCGTGCGGCGTGGAATCAGAACGGTGCTTGAGAACCACGAAGGCTGGGAGATTTGCGGGGAAGCCAGAGACGGGCGAGAAGCCGTCTTAAGTACGCGTACGCTGAAGCCGGACCTCGTGCTGCTTGATATCGGAATGCCCAATCTCAACGGTCTGGATGCGGCCCGGCAAATTGCGGCCAGTTGCCCCACTTCCAATGTGCTGATCCTCACTGTCCACAATTCCGAACAGATCGTTCGCGATGTTTTAGCGGTTGGCGCACGCGGATTTCTGCTGAAGTCGGACGCCGGCCGCGATCTCGTCACTGCAGTAGAGACGGTGCAACGCCAAGGCACCTTCTTCAGTCACAGAGCGTCGGAGTCGGCTCTTGAAGCACACTCCAAACCAGGTTCATTGCTCAAGCCCCGCACCCGCAATCGTCTTACGCCGCGCGAGCGTGAAGTGGTCCAGTTGCTTGCGGAAGGGAAGACCAGCAAAGAGGTGGCTGTGGTTTTAAATTTGAGTGTGAAGACGACGGAAACGCATCGCACCAATATCATGCGAAAGCTTGATTTGCATTCGCTCGCTGATCTGACGCTCTACGCGGTGCGTAATGGCATTGTGCAGGTCTTCTGAAGTTGTTTCAAGGAGTCGCTTAACAATGCCTGCGAATCGCCGTCCAATCATCGTGAGTTTTTCCGGCATCGATGGCTCAGGGAAAAGCACGCAGATCAAGGCACTTTACGACCGGCTTACCGATGCTAGGCTGCGGGTCACAGTGCTGGCATTCTGGGACGATATTGCGGTCCTCGGTCATGCTCGTGGGTTCCTCAGCCATACCGTCTTCCGAAGTGAGAAAGGAATTGGCGCGCCTGGCGCCCCGGTTCGCAGGCGCGACAAGAACGTACAATCCTGGTTCATGACCCCGGTGCGTTTTGGTTTCTATTTTCTGGACGGACTTTCGCTCACTCTCTGGGGGTTGAAAGCCCCTGACACTGGATGGGACGTAATCATTTTCGATCGTTATCTCTATGATGAGCTCGCTAACCTCAAACTCGATCGGCCTGCCGGCCGGGCATATGCCCGTTGCCTGCTGACGCTGGTTCCCCGTCCTGATGTCGCCTACCTGCTGGACGCTGACCCGGCTCGGGCGCGCGAGCGCAAGCCGGAGTATCCCCTTGAATTTCTCGACCGCAACCGTTCGGCATTCCTTGCGCTAGCTGATCTGGCAGGCATGACCGTCATTGCCCCAGCTTCGCCGGAGGAAGCGGCGCAGAAGGTTAACCAACAGATACTGAAGCACCTTCAGCCCAATGTTGAGGCGGCGGCTGCAATCTAAATTAAGTCGCTGCTCTGCTGGCAGACTGGCTCTCAGCCAGAGCTGTCAATCCTAAATTGGGCTTTTCCACAGAATATAAGGTGTTTGCTGTATTGCCACCCTACAGTGATCACCTTACTTTACCCCTACAGTAAAGCCTGTATGTATGGGCTTCGCGAAATGGGGAATGAATATGCGGATCAAGATTCTCTTGGTCGTGTTTCTGGCCACGTCTGTTTCTCTTGTGACTCAGGCCCGCGCTCAGGCCTGCAACACCAAGCAGTTTGACATGTTGGACTGGATGGCTCCGCAAGCAGGCACCAGCAATGGTCATTTCAACGTGGTTTATCCTACAGAGGGAAAGTTCTACTGGGTAAAAGGAGCGGCCGGGTTTCCCTGGGATGTGGATAACTTCGACAAACGCTACATTTATCAATCGATCACCGAACAAGTGTGGAACGACCCGACGACGTACAAGATATTTCAGCAGGCATTGCCCTGGATGCCTCGGTGCATAGCCGTCCCTGCAACCCTACACTCAGACCATCGGGAGCCTCCCGCCGACTCCGACCCTGATCTTGTCCTTTCGCTATTCGTGCGACATCAATTACAGCAACTGCCTGGATCAGGAAACCTTTGCCATGCAGAAAAACAACGGCATGGTGCAATGGACGCACTACCATCTGCAAAACGGGGTTTACGGACAGGTGAACCAGACCACGCAGGGGTTTGCGACCTATGCCACGGTGACGCCGGTCCATCCTTGCTGGTGAGCCGGGAACACGCTCGCGAAGCTTGCCTCAGTCGTTAATCGCCCGGGAAAAGAAAAGGCACAGCGTTTTAGGCTGTGCCTTTTTGAATGGATAGAGCCTGAGGACTACGGCGTCCAGGTGAAATTCAACTTGTCCAGATGCACCGCGTACGGGGTCTGCCAGGTGTTGCCGTCAATCTGGTAGTTGATCGTGACTCCATACCAGTTGGTAGGAGTGGGTGAGTCGTAGCGGTTCAGCGTGTTGGTTTTGCCGTTAAGGCTAATGGACCTGAACAGCAGGTGATTGTCGGAGGTGCGCTGGGCCTGGATCACCAGGTGGTTCCATCCCACAATCGGCCAGCAGCCGACTCCGCTTGGGACCCAGAACTGCCCGGCGTTATTCCAGGTGTCCCACTGGTGGCCGCCAGCCACGCGGCACTCGTGTCCCCAGATGAAGGACTGCCCATTCACAAACTGGTTGATATCGAACTCAAGCGCCTGCGCAGCAGTGTTGTTGCTCAGGTAGAACCAGACGTCATAGGTGAAATTATGAAGCGTCGGAATCAGGGTGTGTTTGTAGTCGGGCATGCCCTGGGAAGAAAAGTCGCCGATGAGATGGTTGTTCCACAAGACATCCGTGTAAGCCTGGGTGCCGCCGATCGTGGTTTTGACAGTTTGCGAGCTGCTCGATGCAACCGACACGCCGGGTATCCATGACCAGGTTACGTTTGGGCCGGCAGGGGTGCACGTGGAGCAAATAGCATAGACCGGAGGCAGCAGTCCGTAGCCCGTCCATCCCGCGGTGTTTCCCTGCAGGTTCCAGAAAGTGCCACCACCGCTGCTGCCGCCGCTTCCCACGGTGATGGTGACCTGCTGGGAGGATGACCATCCGCAGTTGTCCCACTCCTGCACCGTCGTCTTATAGGTTCCGGGGCTCAGGGTCAGAATGGTGTTCAGCGAGGAACCCTTGGCGACGTACGCAAGATTGCCGGGGGCGGTGTAGATTCCGATGGAGGCCACGCCTTTGGAGCAGCCCGGGGAAGTAGCGTTAGCAACGTACTGCACCGAGGGAGCGACGGTTGCTCCGTTGGTTGGAGCCGTTACGGTGACACCCGCAAAGGCTAAATTTAGGCTGGAAGCACAGAAGAGGATACCGCAGACAAAACAGAATTTTCCCATTACCCGGCCTTGACCTACTAGATTGAACACGAGGATGTACAGCGAAATCCTTAGTGTGCCCAGATTCTAAAGTTGAGGGTGGGGCTGGGGCAATACAGGATCGACAAGTTTTGTAATCAGAAGTGCATAGGGGCAACCCGCCCTTTTGGTGAGGCGGGGAAGTAGAAACTGACGGCTTAACTGACTCGCGGGGCGGCCACTCGTCGCATCCAGCGACGCGAGTTCTGCGCTGCTCTCGCGTGTTCATGGGAGGCTGATACGCGTCGCAGCTTGGCGTTTGGACTAGCGCCGG
>WNFI01113619.1_pt1 | contig 14602 bp, 14 predicted proteins | sample 5400471 | NCBI WGS metagenome assembly WNFI01 (sample SAMN13153348, study PRJNA577476) | soil metagenome | isolation source: 100 cm saprolite on Douglas fir-dominated hillslope | place: USA:California | collected 2013-09-17
CGACATCGACGACAAGATCATCGAGCGCGCCGCCGCCAACGGTGAAAATTGGGCCGATTTGGCGCGGCGTTTCACCGCGGCCATGCACGAAGATTGCGCCACTCTCGGGCTGCAGGCGCCTGACCTCGAGCCGCGGGCCTCGGAGTACATCGGGCCGATCATCGCCATGACGCAGACGTTGATCGACAAGGGATACGCCTATGTCGCCGGCAACGGCGATGTCATGTACTCGGTGCGCAAGTTTCCGGGGTACGGCCGGCTGTCGGGCAAGAAAATCGACGACTTGCGCGCGGGTTCACGCGTACAGGTGGATGACGCCAAGCTCGATCCCTTGGATTTCGTGCTCTGGAAACACGCGAAGCCGGGTGAACCTTCGTGGGCCTCGCCCTGGGGGGACGGCCGTCCCGGGTGGCACATCGAATGCTCCGCCATGTCGACGAGCCTGCTCGGCAGCTATTTCGATTTGCACGGCGGCGGCGAGGATCTGAAGTTTCCGCACCATGAGAACGAGATCGCGCAGTCCTGCGCCGCCTGCGATACGCCCTTCGTTCACGTTTGGATGCACAACGGTTTCGTGCGCGTGAACGATGAGAAAATGTCGAAATCACTCGGCAATTTTTTCACCGTGCGCGAGGTATTGAAGACGCTGCGCGATCCGGAGGTGCTGCGATTCTTTCTCTTGAGCAGCCACTATCGAGGGCCCATCAACTATTCGTCGGTGCAGCTCGCGCAGGCGGACGAGACATTGCTGGGCCTTTACCGCGCGCTCAAGGACGCCGGCGGATCGGGACCCCCCAATGCGGAGTGGTTCGCCGGATTCCGCGCCGCCATGGACGACGATTTCAATACGCCCGAGGCACTCGCCGTCATGCAGGGCGTGGCGCGGGAACTCAATCAGGCGAAAGCTGCCGGGAGCGCGGCGAAGACGGCCCTGGCGGCGGCGACACTGCGTGCCATGGGTGCGGTGCTCGGTGTGCTGCAGCAGGATCCGGACACGTATTTGAAGCGCAGCGTGGGCGACAAGCTGATGTCCGATTCAGACGTCGAAGCGCTGCTGGCGGCACGGCGGGCGGCGCGTGCCGCCAAGAATTTCGCCGAATCCGATCGCATTCGGGAGCAATTGACCGCGGCCGGAATTCTGCTCGAAGACAAGGCGGGGGGCGCCACGCAATGGCGGCGGGCCTAGGTGCGCCCCCGGGCGAGGCAATGCGGCGGGCTTAGGCGAGCCTCACAGGCGGGCCTGAGGCCGGGCTCAAGAACGCCGCGACGCCAGAATCCCCACGACAAGACCCACGACCGCCGCAAAACCGATCACCTGCCAGGGATTGTCGCGCACGAAGGTGTCGGTGCGCCGGCTGACTTGCTCAGCCTGGCCGCGGATTTGAGAAGCTGCATCCGATGCCGCGCTCTTGGCGGCTACCAGGGCGAGCTTGACCTTGGCGCGCATTCTCGCGATTTCCGGTGATTCGATATCCTTCAGGGCGTTCGTCAAATCCTCGACACTGTCTAGAAAATTATTGACTTGGCCGTTGGCGAGCTCGCCTGCTTTACGCGCCGCCGGCGCACCGGGTACGGATTCCATTTGTGCTCCTCGTTTGAATGAACTGCCGCCCCCTTAGACGCGGCGACCGGCAGTGTCCGCGGGTCGGCTCGGCTTTACAGTCGGAAGCCGTCGTCGCCGCCTGTAGGACATAGCTCACGCCCCCGGCACTCGGGCGCGGCAGTTTCTGCGATACTCCCTTGGTGAAGACACTTCTGATCGTGTACCACTCCATGACCGGCGGGACTCTGCAAATGGCGCAGGCGGCAGCCACCGGCGCCCGCAGCGAGCCTGCGTTGCGCGTATCGCTGCTGCGTGCCGAGGATGCGCAGGCGAGCGATGTGCTCGATGCCGGCGGCTATATTTTTGCTACCCCGGAGAATCTGGCGGCGATGTCCGGAAAGATGAAGGATTTCTTCGATCGCACTTATTATGCCGCGCTCGATCAGCTCAACGGCAAGCCGTACGCAACGCTGATCTGCGCCGGCAGCGACGGCCGAAACGCCGCGCAACAGATCGAACGTATCGCAACCGGTTGGCGTCTGCGGCCCATCGCCGATCCGATCATCGTCTGCACGCATGCGGAGACCCCGCAGGCCGTTCTGCGGCCCAAGCGCATTGCCGAACAGGATCTGAAACAGTGCGAGGAGGTGGGTGCGACCTTGGCCTCCGGGATGGCGCTGGGAATATTCTAGCGAGGCGCTTATGTACGGCAGGCATGAAACTGCAAGCCAAGTAAATCGCAGGAGGCGGCCTCAGGGCTCGAGGTATTGGCTATTATCAGGGATTGGATTGTGCGAGTGCCCACCATGCTTGACGATTTCATCCATTGGCTCGGTGCCACGCCGGTCAGTCAGTTGATTCAAAAGGTGTTCTGGATCATCCCGACGGTGCAGGCCGTGCATATTCTCGCGATCTCGGTGGTTCTTGCATCGATGGCGATGTTCGATCTGCGGCTGCTCGGACTCGCTGGCAAGCGCAACAGCATCGTGTCGCTCTCGCGGCGTTTCATGCCCTGGCTCTGGGGAGCTCTCATCGTGCTGGCCGCCAGCGGCAGCATTCTCATCGTTGGGGAACCGAAGCGCTCGCTCGGCAACCTGTCCTTTCTGTTGAAAATGTGCATGCTGGCGACGGCGATCGCCCTGACGCTCGGCTTTCAAGCCGTGCTGAAGCGCGATCTCAAGAGCGGCAGCGCCGATTTGGCGCCGGCGCACGCCAACCTCGCCAAGATCATCGGATTTTTGTCGCTTACCCTCTGGACCGGGATCGCGGTCGCCGGGCGATTGATCGCCTACACAGGTTAGGCCGTGTTCGACCGTTTCCTGCAATGGCTGGAATCCACGTCGCCTGCGATTGCCATCAGCGAGTCCTCCTGGCTGTTTCCGGGCATCGAAAGCGTTCATGTGCTCGCCATCGCCTTGGTGGTGGGTTCGATCACCATGGTGGATTTGCGGCTGCTCGACCTCAACCTGCGCGAACGGCCCGCGGGCGAATTGATCGCCGAAGTATTGCCCTGGACGTGGATCAGCTTCGCGGTGGCGGTGTGCAGCGGTGCGTTGCTGTTTTCGTCCAATGCAACCCATTACTGGGGCACCGTCCCGTTTCGCGCGAAAATGCTCCTGCTCACCCTGGCCGGCATCAACATGCTGGCGTACCACGCCACGATCCATCGATCGGTCGATCTATGGGGCCGCCGGCCCTCGACCCCTCGGGCAGCCAAAATCTCCGGCGGATTATCCCTGGGGTTATGGATTGGCGTAGTGACGCTGGGTCGGTGGATCGGCTTCGTCTGACGGCTACGGCTACGGCGGCGTGGCTGGGTTCCCCTCGGCCGGGGTCGGAGGCAACGCGGGTGCAAGAGCGCGCGCGCGAGTCAAATCGCTGGGCGACGCCGGAAGCTGCTGCATCTCCAAGGTCGTCGGGTTGATCACCGAGGGGTTGTCGCGCAGCTTCACGTACAGTGGACCGGCGATCGGATGCGGAACCGGCAGCGCAGATCCCAGGAACCCGTCGGGAACCTGCACCGGATGGCTGAATCCCGGATCGTTGGATACGGAGTCGACTAGAAACAGATTAGCCCCGGAGAGTTTGCATGCCAGCTCCGGTGTTGCCGGGCATGCGAGGTCTTTCAGCACGGGCAGACGCACCAGAGTGCCCAGGGGTTGCCAGTCTCCGGTGATTCCCTTGGCAACCACCCGAAACTGTAGAGGTCCGAAAGCGGACGTGCCGAACGCCTTGGCGGGATTGAGCGTGGCCACGGCAACTTGTGCGTTCTCGAGCGTGATGCCGCCATTGATGAAGTTCAACACCGTCGCAGACGACTCGTCGCTCGTGGCGACTTCTATGGTTTCGTCACGTGCAAACACCGCCGGCCACTGGGTGCGCACGGCGAATGTGAGAGTCGCATCAGGCGGCAGTTCACCTTGGTCGGCCAGTTGAATATTGCTGTCCTTGCTCGAGGGTGAGGGCTGTATGCTTTTGCCGATCAGTATCGCGCGGGGACGCGGCGCATCCACGGAGGCGATCACCGGCATTATCCGTCCATCTTTCAGCGTGACTTTGCCGGCGATGCCGCGTTCTTGCTTGAGGTTGGCCGCCGCCTGTGCGTCCTCTGCGACCATCGGCAGCTCATCGCCCCCGTTGCGGGTCGACAGCTCGCCCGGCGCGAAGGCAAGGTTTCTGATCGATAGGCGCGCGACCTCATCCAGGCGGGTGCCCTTCAGCACCCCTTGTGCGTCGCCGGCATGCACGGCGAAGCCGTCGAAATGACCCGCCTCGGCAAAAGTTTGTATCGAGACCGGTTGCGGCTGACTGACGCCGTACTGAGTCACCAACAGAGTCATGGCGCCGGGTTTTGCTTCCTGAAGCGGCAGCTTCACCTCGAGTTCATTGGGTTTGACCGTCTTCCAGTCAGCCTTGAGCACTTTGCCTGCGGGGTCCTTCAGCATGATGCCATCGACACAGCTGACACTATCCGCCTGCAGGTGAACCGTGTCCTGACGGCCGACCACCAGTGCGTCTTCGTCGCCGGCGGCGAGCTCCCAGGACTTCGCGTGCGCATTCATCAACAGGAAGCTCGGACCGTGGTAACGCTCGAAGCCCCAATATGCCTGCAACGTCGCGTGCACGCTGTCCCCCAGGTCCGCGGAATGCAGCGCAGCGGTGTCGACGACGTAACCACCCTGCACCGCATCGGCGTTGGCGGGCAGATCGATGCTCTTTCCGTCTGTCCCCGTCAGGCTCAGCGTCGCGCCATGCGCATAACCCGTGGAAAATACCAAAGGCGCGCCGTCGACGGGCAACACCAACGTGGTTCTGCCGGCGCAGTAAATCTCTTTGGGATTTACCGCATGCAATGGGGGCAACTGGGGCGTTTCCACGGCCGGCAGCGCCGTAACCAACACCGATTGCGGGCTGTGAAAGGAAGGTGCCGCGTTCAGCGTCAACGCGAGCTTGTCGCCATGCAGCGAAGCCAACGCGGGAATATATTGATAGCGCGCGGTATGGAAGGAGTCGAAGATGCGCGCAATGTCGAGGACCGAGGCGATGTAGGGGCTGTAATACCCGTAACTCAGTTGTGGGGTATAGCTCGCCTCCATCGCGAGGTCAGCGCCCGGACCCGAAGTCAGCGCCTCGACGATCGACGTGCTGTGCCCGTCATTCAAGATGAGCGACTCCTGACCCTGCGTCAGGCAGGGCGCTTGCAGCTGGGGAAGCTTGTCGAGACATTTCTCGTCGACTTTGATCGCCAGGCTCCGGGCCAGCAGCGGGGCCGCCTCGGTCAGCTTGGACGGATCGGAGTCGTTCAGGGCACGGATTGCGGAGAGATACCGTTCTAATCTAGAGCGATCGAGCGCCGCCTGGTTGAGATCCTGCGACGTGCGTACGAATGCACCGGGACGCCCCCGCACCGCACTCACCAGGGTTCTAAAATCGCCGCCCGTTTCCGGCGCCAGAAATACCAGGACCTGCTGGGCGCCCTCCGGCACGGTGACCGTCAATCCGTCATGTCCGCACTTGCCCGTCCACGTCTTGCAGGGAAAGAACCAACTCTCCGGCGGGGGATTGGTCGAGCCGCTCAAAAATGCGGTTACCATCAAATAATGGGCGGATTGCGTAGCTGGAAAATCAGCCTTGATCCAAATCCGGTCGCCGGCCGCGAGATTGGGAACTTCAGACGCCGACAGTGTCTGGGTGCCTCGGGTGATCTTGACGTCAAGGGTCGGACCGGCAAGGTCGAACGGCGCGGGAGCGGCTTGCGCCGCCGCAGCGAGAATTATTGCTAAAATAAGCGGGCGACATCGCAAATGCATGGAATCTTCGGCACCTCTTGGTGGGGTTCAGCTGGCTTAGAACGCCGTTCGCCCGCGAAGTTCGCGCCCGCGGCAGGGTACGCGGTCTGTCCACAGGGCCGGCGAGTATGGTTACCATGGTATTCCGTCAACACATGGAAGTGAACGTACCGGCTGACCGCATCGCGCCGCCGCCCGGGGATCGAGAGTTATTGCAACGGAAGGGCGAGCATGGCTAGAGCGAGGCAGCAATGCACACACCTCAACACGGTTAAGGCCGCGACGCCAAGCGGCGACGGCTGTCAGGAGTGCCTCGTCATGGGCGACACTTGGGTGCATCTTCGCTTGTGCAGGACGTGCGGACATGTGGGGTGCTGCGACGATTCGAAGAATCGGCATGCGCGCAAGCATTTCCAGAAATCCAAGCACGCAATCGTTTCGTCATTTGAGCCCGGAGAAGATTGGAGCTGGTGCTTCGTCGACGAGATCGAGGTCTTTTTGACATGACTGCGGAACTCAACAACGAAGGCATCGCGGACAAACCCCCCTTCAGCGGCCGCAAGGCGCAGATGTTTCCGCAATTGACTCCGGCGCAGATTGCGCGGCTGGACGCGGTTGGAACTCACAGCCGAATCGGCAAAGGCGAGATATTGGCGGAGCCCGGTGATCGCCATCGTCCCATGCTGGTGGTGCTCTCGGGCAGCATCGAAGTCGTCCAACCCGGCATCAATGGGGAAGTCTTGGTCGTCGTGCACGCGGCGGGCAGCTTTACCGGAGAAATGAGCACGCTTCAGGGAATCGGCAGCTTGGTGCGGGCTCGCGTCCGCGATGCGGGCGAGGTCCTGGTGATCGCCGAGGATCGCCTGCGCACGGTCATTCAGACCGACGCCGAGCTCAGCGAACTCTTCATGCGTGCCTTCATCCTGAGGCGCGTGGGTCTGATCGCCTCCCAGGCGGGCGACGTCATTTTATTGGGTTCGAGCTACTCGGCGGGAACGCTGCGGCTGCAGCAATTCTTGACTCGAAATTCGTTTCCGTACGTCAACCTGGACGTGAACACGGATCCGTCGGTACAGACGCTGCTGGAACGCTTTCATATCAAAACCGACGATGTTCCCGTGGTGCTGTGCCGCGGGGAAGTGGTGCTCAAGAATCCCAGCAATGAAGAGGTGGCCGCTTGCCTGGGAATGAATCAGCAGATCGACGATGACCGGATCCGGGACGTCATCGTCGTGGGCGCCGGGCCGTCCGGGTTGGCCGCCGCCGTCTACGCCGCCTCGGAGGGGCTCGATGTGCTGGTGCTCGAAACCGGCACGCCCGGCGGCCAAGCCGGATCGAGTTCGAAAATAGAAAACTATCTCGGATTTCCCACCGGCATTTCCGGCCTGGCGCTGGCTGCCCGGGCGCGGGTTCAAGCGCAGAAATTCGGCGCCGAAATCAGGACTGCCTATTCGGCGTTGAAGCTGAGTTGCGATCAACGGCCGTATTCGGTCGACCTTTGCCATGGGGCTGCGGTGCGTGCGCGCGCGATCATCATCGCAACCGGCGCGGAGTATCGCCAGCTCGCGATCGAAAACGCGTCCCGCTTTCTCGGTACGGGTATCTATTACGCGGCGACGGCCACCGAAGTCAGGCGCTGCGAGATGAAGGAAGTGATCGTGGTGGGCGGCGGCAATTCGGCGGGCCAAGCTGCGGTCTTTCTCGCGAGCAAGTGCCGTCACGTGCATCTCTTGGTTCGTTCCAAAGGGCTGGCCGACTCCATGTCCCATTATCTCATCCGCCGTATCGACGAAACTCCCAACATCACGCTGCATACGAACACCGAGATCACGTCGCTGGAAGGCGACGAACAACTGGAACGCGTGGTGTGGAAGACGGCGCCGGGTCACGTCCTCCAAACGCACGCCATCGGTCACGTCTTTCTCATGACGGGCGCCGTACCCAGTACACGCTGGTTGAAAGACTGCATCGCGTTGAACGACAAGGGATTCGTGCGAACAGGGCTTGATCTGACCCCGGCGGATCTGCCGGCGACGAATGGGTCCACCGCGGGGCCGCGGCAGTCTTTCGAGACGAATTGGCCCGGGATTTTCGCGGTGGGCGATGTGCGTTGCGGAAGCGTCAAACGGGTGGCGGCCGCGGTTGGCGAGGGTTCCGCGTGCGTGCAGCAGGTGCACCAGGCACTCCACGATTGAAAGGGGTCGACTTCGTGCAGAACTCCTCGGAGGTCGCCCGCCGGCTGATCGGCATGACGTTGCTCGTCGGCGGGGTCGGCGGAATCATAGTCGAGACCGAGGCATACGACCGGGAAGATCCGGCGTCGCACAGTTTCTCGGGTCCGACGCCCCGCAACGCCGTGATGTTCGGGCCTCCCGGCCGTGCGTACGTTTATCTTTCCTATGGCATCCACTGGTGCCTGAATTTCGTGTGCCGGGAAGCCGGGCATGGCGCCGGTGTGTTGATTCGCGCCCTGGAGCCGACGACCGGCGTATCAACGATGATCAAGCGTCGGCGGCAGGAGGATCCGCGAATGCTCTGTGCGGGACCCGGCCGGCTCGGACAGGCTCTGGCCGTCACTCGCGAACTGAACGGCAAACGCATCGATGCAGCGCCGTTCAGTTTGACGGCAGCGAGCACGCGTGCCAGGGTCGTGTGCGGGCCGCGGATAGGAATTTCCAAAGCGATCGAGCTGCCTTGGCGCTTTGGACTGGCGGGCTCGCGCTACTTGAGCCGTCCGTTTCGCTGAGACCGTATCCGTTCGCATGAGTGCACTCATCGGTTGACCACGGTGCGCCTTTGCGGTATCACTCGATTCACATCGAGAATCGATTGCACTTTGCAGTGCAAAGCCAATGAGGGTGGCAGATGAAAGAGTTACAACAGGCGCTGTCCGAGATTCACTCCATCCGCACTCAGGTGGCGCATGGCACGGAATTTCGCGGCTATGGTCCGGCATCCATTGCCGCGAGCGGAATCCTGGCGCTGCTGGTCGCGGCCGTACAGACGCCGTGGATGGCGAAGTCCGGGAAGGCGGACCCAACCGTCTGGCTCGGCATCTGGGCGGGCACCGCCGTCGTGTCCGTGTTTCTGACCGGCCTCGAGACCTTCGTGCGTGCCCGGCGCGTGCACGTGGGGTTTGCCAGAGAAATGGTCCAATCCGCGGTCGCGCAGTTCCTGCCCGCCGTCATGGTTGGGTTTCTGCTCAGCGTCGTGATGTTGCGGGTCGCGCCGGAGGAATGTTGGATGCTACCCGGCCTCTGGGAGTTGATCTTCAGCCTGGGCGTATTCGCCTCGTGCCGATTTCTTCCACGACAAATGTTCGCCGTCGGCGTGTGGTATCTGGCGGCCGGACTCTTTTGCCTGGCGGCCGGAAGCGCCACCCGGGCGCTCTCGCCCTGGACGATGGGTATTCCGTTCGGCGTCGGCCAGCTTATGGTCGCTGCCGTACTTCAGTTTCGGTATGGAGAACCTCTTGAATAAGCGCGGCAGTAAGAAAGGCGCCGTTCCCCGATTCGCCTACGATGGGTTGGACCGCGTCATTCACGAGCGCGCTCGCTTGAGCGTGCTCACGTCGCTGGTCACTCATTCGAGAGGATTGCTGTTCGGCGACCTGAAACAGCTGTGTGCGCTGACCGACGGCAATCTCAACCGGCATTTGCAGGTACTCGAAGAAGCGAGGCTGATCACAATCACGAAGGGCGTCCAGAACAATCGCCCGCAGACGTTTTGCCGCATAACCGCTTTGGGGCGCAAGCGCTATGTCGAGTACCTCTCGGTACTCGAGCAAGTGCTATTGGATGCGGCAACCGCCGTGAGATCGGAATGGAGCGCGAAAGAAGCGACTTGAGAGGGTTCAAGGCGAGCGTGGCGGCTCGGCCGGCGGCCACATCCTGTCGAGGACGCAATTAAATCCAATGCAAAAATTCTTGATCGTCACCGCCGATGACTTTGGACTGCACGAAGCCGTCAACGAGGCGGTTCAGCAGGCAAGCGCGGCGGGGGTTCTCACGGCGGCGAGTCTGATGGTGGCGGCACCCGCCGCCGCCGACGCGATTCGCCGCGCGCGCGAGCTGCCGAACTTGCGTGTAGGCCTGCATCTCGTCCTTGCGGACGGAAACGCAATGCTGACGCCCGATCTTATCCCGGCTCTCGCCGACGGAGCCGGTCGCATGAACAGCCGGATGTTCGTCAACGGCGTGCGTTTCTTCGCGTTCCCCGGCGTGCGCAGACAGCTGGAAGCGGAGATCCGCGCGCAGTTTGCGGCGTTCGCGCGCACGGGCCTGACTCTCGATCACGTCAATGTGCACAAGCATTTCCATCTGCATCCAACGCTGTTGGAGATGCTGCTGCGAATCGGCCGCGAGTACGGTGTCACGGCGGTGAGGGTGCCAGATGAGCCGCTTTGGTTCGCGGGGCGGGGCGGCCATCGGTTCTCGGCCGCCAATGCCGCGCTGCTGGCTCCGTGGATTGCGCTCATGAAGCGTCGATTGCGCATGGCGCAAGTGCCGTATAACGATCGCATATTCGGCGTCGCCGCGAGCGGCGCCATGGACGAGGCGAAGCTGCTGGCGATTCTCGAGCGGCTGCCGCAGGGCGTGACGGAAATCTATCTTCACCCCGCCACCGAGTCCGGAAGCACGATCGCTTCGTCGATGAGCAAGTACCGTCATGCCGAAGAGCTGGCGGCGCTGTTGAGCCCGCGCGTCCGCGCCGCCATCGCGGCCGCCGGGATCGGCCATGGCGGCTTCGCGGATGCGCTGCGCGCGCGCCGCCTGCGTGCGGCGTGACACTAGGTGCCTGTCTGACTAATGATGCGCCGGCTGCGGCATTGCGCTGCGCAGTCCCTGCTACGCGCAAGCCCTGGGTGGCCTTCCATGGCCACCCGTGCGTCGCACCCCCACAGCGGCTAGGCCGCGAGTTGCTTTTTCGGTTGCCGGCGCTCGCCGCCCGGTTGCGGCTCGAGGGTCGGAATTTGCGTTGACTGACTGTGGTCGCGCGCCTGGACCCACGCGAGCAAGGCCACGGCACCGAGCACGATGGGTAGGCCCAGCAGGGTATTGTTCGAGAACGACTCATTCCCCAGCCACCAGCCGACGCACAGAGCCACCGGAGGGTTGACGTAGGCGTAGGTCGACGCAAGGGTCGGGGATACGCGCTCAACGACGAAGCGGTAGGCCGAAAACGCGATCACGGAGCCGAAAAGAACCAGATAGACCCAGGCCCACCAGACACGCGGCGAATCCGGCAACACCCAGTGCTCACCGAGCACCGCGCTCACCAAGAGCGCCAGCACCCCCGCCGTGAGCATCTCCGCTCCAAATCCCGTGGGCCCGTGCGGAATGTCGATGCGGCGGGCCAGAACCGTACCCAGCGACCAGCACGTGGTACCGAGCAGGATCACCAGCGTTCCCACGATGCTGCCTTGCAGATCCCGCCCCATCAACATGACCGCTGCGCCGACGCCGCCCAGAGCGATCGCCCCCCATTCCATGCGGCGCGGCCATTGGCCGAAAACCCCTGACCAAAGTGCGGTGGCCAGCGGCATGACGCTGATGAGCGCCACGGTGGCACCGGAGCTCACCCAGTGTTCGGCGACGGCCACGCCGCCGTTTCCAACGACGAGCAGCAGAAAGCCCACGAGAGCCGCCCCCCGCCATTGTTTCGCCGCCGGCATCGGGCGGCCGCGAAGGGCCTGCCAGCCAAGCAATAGTGCGCCCGCCACCACGAAGCGAGTTCCGACCAGAAAGAAGGGCGGGGCGCCTTCGATCCCCACCTTGATCGCGAAGTAGGTGGTGCCCCAGATGACATAGACCGCCAGCAGGCAAGCGGCAACGAGCCAGACAGAGGGCTTGGGCGGAACTGGATGCTGCACGCTGGGCGACACGGTACGGTTCTCCTTCTGCTTTTTTCGACGGGAACGAAATCATAACCGGCGGATATCGAATACGCTTTGCACGGTTTAAGATATACAGGTGTTATGGCTTAATATATGAATGCCAAACCCTATAGGAATCTTTACTATGGATGCGCTCGACCTCAAAATCCTTGCAACTCTAGATGCTGACGCGCGTCGACCTTATGCCGACATGGCGCGCGAGTTCGGTATCTCTCAGCCGACGGTCGCCGATCGAATTCGCCGGCTGGAGAGCCGCGGCATCGTGCGTGGCGCAATGCTGTGCGTCGATCATGCCCGTCTCGGCTTCAGCGTCAGCGCGTTCGTGCGGTTGCGGGCGTCGCCGTCAAAAAAACGCGGCCTCACGGAAGCGGCGCGCGCCATGCAACAGGTCATCGAAATGCACAGTGTGACCGGCGATGATTGCATGATTGCGCGAGTGGTCGCGCGTTCGGTCGAAGAACTCGCGGAAATACTCCAGCGGCTGTCGATGTTCGGCGATTCGAGCACATCGGTGGTGCTGGAGACCATCATACCGCTGCGCAATCCGATACCGGCGCAGAAGCCCGAGGCGGTCGCCAAGCGATCGCCCGGAGCCGTTCGCTCTGCCCGTTCAGGGGGCAACGGATTGCCGGAGGAACTGCTCTAGCGCGCTTCGCCCGTCCTCCCGCGATCGATTTACACCTGCAGATGTCCCAACGGAATTCGAGCCGTGCGCTTGACCGTGGCGAGCACCACGCTCGACTGCATGTCGCGTACATTGGGCACTCTGATGAGCTTCTTGAGCACCACGTTGCTCAACGCATCCAAATCCTTGCCATAGACCTCCAGGATGAAATCATAGCTCCCGGTCATCGCGAAACACTTGGTGACCTCGTCCATGAGCAGAATTTCCTTCTCGAACCTCGCCACTGTTTCGTCGGTGTGCTCGGTCAATTTGACCTGGACGATCGCGAGCACTCCGAGACCGACGCGCGCGGGATTGAGGATGGCTGCGTAGCCTTCGATGGCACCGCTCGATTCCAGTGCCTTGATTCGCCGCGCACAGGGAGTGGCCGACAAGCCGATGGCTTCGGCAAGTTCCACCACGGATAGACGGCCGTCGCGCTGCAATGCAGAAAGTATCCTTGCATCAAAGCGATCGATCTCCATGTTATAGCTCCAAAAATCATCGATATTAGTGACTATCGCTAATGAGTATGCCCGTTTGTAGTGTTTTTAGCGATTTTAGTTGATGGGCGTGGACTAGGCTTAGGCAGGTCAACAGGCAGCGAGATCGCCATGAATGCAAGTCCCACGCTAGTTCGGGAGATGCCCGGGCTCGGCTCCCTCGATTGGCGCGCGGTCCTGCGTCAAATCGCCATATCGCGGGCGCTCGATGACCTTGAAGAATCGACACTCCTGCCGGCACGCAAGGTCCTCTATCAGTTCTCGGCGCGCGGACACGAACTCACGCAGGTTCTACTAGGCAATCAGCTCACCGGATCTCGAGACGGGGTGGGCGCCTATTATCGATCGCGACCCTTGTTACTGAGCTTGGGTTTGCGGCTCGAGGACGCTCTGGCGTCAACCATGATGCGCGCCGGCGGGATGAGCGACGGGCGCGATATCGGCGTGGTGTTCAATCTGCCCCGGCAATCCGGTGCCTGCGTGCTGCCGGTGTGCGGCGGCGTGGGTACCCAATACACACCCGCCGTGGGTTGGGCACAGGCCCTGCGCTACCGCGGAACTGTGCTCGGTGACAAGGAATGCGAGGCCAGCATCGCCGTTGCGCACGGCGGGGATGCCTCGACGGCCACCAACGGCTTCTGGGCCGCCCTCAATATCGCGACGACCGAGAGGCTGTCGATCCTGTTCTTCATCGAGGACAACGGCTACGGCATTTCGGTGCCGTCGCGCCAGCAGACTCCGGACGGCAACATCGCCAGAAATCTCGCGGGCTTTCGAGGACTTCGTGTGCTCGACGGCGATGCTTCAGACCCGATGGGTGCGGCGGCGCTGATTGAAAATGCCGTCACGGGCGTTCGTTCGGGCGGCGGCCCGGCATTGATCAGATTGGTGGTGCCGCGGCTTTCCGGACACTCCGGACAGGACACCCAAACATATAAGAGTGCGGGCGAAATCGCCGCCGAGAAAGCGCGCGATCCTGTCGAGAAGCTGCGCGCTCAGCTGGTGCCGAACGTCGTCTCAGCCGCCGACTGGGATCTCGAGATCGCGCAGGGCCGCCAAGCCGTCGCAGAGGCGCTCGACGCAGTCGAACGGCGCAATGCTCCCGACCCTGGCCGCGTTCGACGCTATCTGTTTTCGGAAATCGCAGCCGACGGCACTATTGAATTGCAGAAGCAGGGTGGAACGTACGCCGAAGGCGTGGTGCCGCCGCCGGGCACTCTGCACGCAAGTCCGCAAGGTCCGCGCATCAATCTGGTCACGGCCGTACGCCGCACGCTCGAGCATGAGCTTGCCGTCAACCCTCGAATGCTCATCTTCGGCGAGGACGTCGGCCGCAAGGGGGGCGTACATGCGGCGACTCTCGGCTTGCAGGAGAAGTTCGGAACCGAGCGCGTCTTCGACACCAGTCTTTCGGAGGAAGGCATCATCGGCCGAGCGGTCGGCATGGCCGCCGCCGGACTCATGCCGGTGCCGGAAATTCAATTTCGAAAGTATGCGGATCCTGCCGCAGAGCAGCTCAACGACTGCGGAACCATGCGCTGGCGAACCGTCAATCGATTCGCCGCACCGATGGTGGTGCGCATCCCCGGAGGCTTTTTCAAATGCGGCGATCCCTGGCACAGCCAATCCAACGAAGTGCAGTGGGTGCACGGGCTGGGTTGGCGCGTGGCGATGCCCTCGAACGCCCAGGATGCGGTGGGACTGCTG
>WNFI01708402.1_pt1 | contig 14598 bp, 13 predicted proteins | sample 5400471 | NCBI WGS metagenome assembly WNFI01 (sample SAMN13153348, study PRJNA577476) | soil metagenome | isolation source: 100 cm saprolite on Douglas fir-dominated hillslope | place: USA:California | collected 2013-09-17
GTCGCTGACCGACTCGCTGACCGGCGGCGTCAGTCAGCTGGTCGACGCCGACCTCGCGGCCGAGAGCGCCAACCTCCAGTCGCTGCAGACCAAGCAGCAACTCGGCATCCAGGCGTTGTCGATCGCCAACCAGGGCCCGGGCGCCGTCCTCACCCTGTTCCGTTAAGAACCGGCGAAACGGTTTCGCCAAACTGACGTTGTGGGGCGCTGGCGGGAAACCGCCGGCGCTTTCAACGGCACAAGCTCATAAGACGTCGATCAGCCAACGGACCATGGTATGAACAATCCGGCCTCCGTCGAAGCCATTAGGACCGGCGTGAAGCTGCTCGAAGCCGGACGTCTCGCCGATGCGGAAGACGTCGGCCGGCGCGCCCTGCAGCTCGATCCCAAGAACCCGCACCTCCTCTACATGCTCGGCGGCATCGCTTCCGAAACACGCGACTTCGAAGCCGCGATCGACTGGCTGCAGCGGGCGGTTCGCTACAAGAAAGACGATCCAAACTATTATATCGATCTCGGCACCGCCCTCTGCAGTCTCCGCCGCGACGACGAGGCGGTGGCTTGTTTCAAGAAAGTGCTGAGGCTTCAATCGAACAACGCCCGGGCGCATGGCGGCATCGGCTACATCCTCCATTCGCAAGGAAAGCAGGACGCGGCCGCGGCACGCTACCGGCAGGCGCTGAAATGCGACCCGAAATCGGCCGGCGCCCATACAGGCCTCGGCGCGGTTCTGCAGGCGCAGGGACAGCACAACGAGGCAATTCTCTGCTATCAGCGGGCTTTGGAGTGTGACCCAAAATGTGCCGAGGCGCACGGTGCCTATGCCAGCCTGCTCATACGGCGTGGTTTTCTCGGCGAGACGATCCACCATCTCAAGGAGGCGATTGCGCTGAAGCCACATCTGACGGGGGCCTATGGCAGCCTGTTGCTCTGCCTTCAGTACATGCCTGGGGCGAGCAACGCGCTGATGCTGGAGCTGGCGCGGCGCTGGGAGCAATCGCTGCCCCGGCTGCCGGCGATCGCGCCGTGGCGGAACACGCGCCGCGCCGAGCGGACGCTTCGCGTCGGCTATGTCTCGGGTGACTTTCGCACCCATTCCGTCGCCCATTTCATAGAAAGTGTCTTTCGCACGCACGACCGATCGGCTGTCGAGCTGTTCTGCTACAGCACCAAGGAGCACGCGGATGAGGTCAACGCGCGGCTGAAGGCGACCGCGAGCGGCTGGCGCGAGATCGGTGCGCTCAGTGACGACGTCGCCGCACGGCTCGTGCGCGATGACGGCATCGACATCCTGGTCGACCTGTCCGGCCATACTCAGGGGCACCGGCTGGGCCTGTTCGCGCGCAAACCCGCGCCGCTGCAGTGCACCTGGCTCGGCTATGTCGGCACCACCGGGCTCGAGACGATCGACTACATCATCGCCGACCGCTTCGTCATCCCGCCCGAAGACGAGCGGTTCTACGCCGAGGCGGTCTATCGTCTGCCGGGCAGCTATCTCTGCTTCACCCCGCCGGCCGTGCCGATCGAGGTGGCGCCTCTGCCGTCCCTGCAGGGTGCGCCGATCACCTTCGGCTCGTGCAACTCCCTCTACAAGCTTACGGAGCACGTACTCGATCTGTGGGCGAGGATCCTCCTGGCGGTGCCCGGTTCGCGGCTTCTATTGAAGAACTACCATCTGACCAAGCCGGTATTCGCCGACCAGATCATTGGACGCTTGGCGCAATCGGGAATCGGCGCGGATCGCCTGCTGCTTTCGTCGGCCGCGTCAGCGAGAGCATCCTGACCACCGCCGGGATGAGCGAGTTCGTCGCGACCAGCGCGGAGGAATACGTCGCCAAGGCGGTCGGCCTTGCCGCCGACCTGCCGGCTCTCGCCGGCTTGCGCGCCGGCCTGCGCGACCGCCTCGTGCAATCGCCGATGTGCGATGCCCTGCGCTTCACGCGCGATCTCGAGGACGCGTATCGCACGATGTGGACGCGCTGGTGCGACGCCGGCGAGCAGCGCGGCGCCGCGTAATCATGGGAAAGCCCGACCGCTCCACCGCGCCGCCATGAGCCGAGGGCAGCGACGCGCCGCGGCGACCAGGGGCAAGCGCGCCGATGTGGGGGCTCCGGCGCATCTCGCGACCGTACTCAGCGCAGCGCTTGGCCATCACCAGGCCGGCCGTCTGGGCGAGGCCGAACAGCTCTATCGCCAAGTGCTCGCGCTCGATTCCCGCCATTTCGACAGCCTCCATCTGCTTGGCGTCATCGCTGCCCAGAGAGGCCGGCATGATCTCGCGATCGAGCAGATCGGTGCCGCGATCGCCATCAACGCTCTGGCGCCCGAGGCCCACAACAATCTCGGCATCGCCCTCCGGCGTCAGGGCCGGTTGGATGAAGCGATGTCCTCCTACGAGCGGGCGCTGGCGCTCAAGCCAGACTTCGCCGCCGCCTACAGCAATCTCGGTAACGTGCTCAGCGATCGCCATCGTCTGGACGAGGCGATGCGCTGCTTTCTGCGCGCCTTGGCCCTCAAGCCTGACGACGCCGAGACGCTCACCAATCTGGGCGTCGCCCTGCAACGCCAATCCAAGCAAGCCGAGGCGATCTCGTGCTACCGGCGAGCGCTAGCGGTCAAGCCCGACTACGCCGAGGCCGAGTTCAACCTCGCCACCGTGCTCAAGGACCAAGGTCGCCTCGACGAGGCGGTGGCCTGCGCCGAGCGGGCGCTGGCGCTCAGGCCCGACTACACCGACGCCAGCTTCGCTCTCGGGGCGTTGCTGCAGGACGGCAGCCGCTTCTCCGAAGCCGCATTGCTGTTCGACCGCGAATTTACGCGCCGCCCCGACAAATACGGGTTCTTGTTGAGCGCCCGCTCGTGCCTGCCGCCGATCAGTGCAGGCACCGCGGAACGACAGGCGCTTCGCCGCGGCCTGCTCGAAACATTGCGGCATCCGCCGGAACCGCTCGGCACGATCGGCAATCCGGTGAAGGAGTTCTGCCGACGGTTCTTCTATCTCGCCTATCACGGCGAGGACGATCGGCCGCTGATGGAAGCGGCCTGCCGGCTGTTTCGCCGGGTGAGCCCAATGCTGAACTTTGTCGCTCCGGCGCTGGCAAGCGGGCAACCGCGCCGCCGAGTGCCGGGCGATCGGATCCGCGTGGGCTTCCTGTCGCAGTATCTCTGCGAGCACACCATCGCCAAACTGACCCAGGGCTTCATAAAAGAGATCGGCCGCGAGCGCTTCCACGTGGTGGCGATCCACGCGCCGGGAACGAAGTCGGACGCGACGAGCGCCGCCATCGACGCCGCCGCGGACGAGGTCCTCGTGCTCGGCGAAGGCCTGGCCGGGGCGCAGCGCGCCGTGGCAGAGCTGCAACTCGACGTCCTGCACTATCCCGATATCGGGATGAGCGATTTCACCTATTGGCTCGCCTTTGCCCGACTCGCGCCCGTCCAGACCGTCGGCTGGGGGCATCCGACGACCACCGGTCTCGACAGCATCGACTATTTCCTCTCCTTCGACGCCGCGGAACCCGAGGGTGCCGAGGCGCACTACAGCGAGACCCTCGTACGGCTCGGCCGGCCGCCGGCCTATTACGAACCGTTCTTCGTGCCCACGGACATCCGCTCGCGCGCGGAGCTCGGCCTGCCGGAACACGGCGCCCTCTATGTCTGCCCGCAGGCGCTGTTCAAGTTCCACCCCGACTTCGACGCCGTGCTGGCGGACATCCTCGCACAGGACCCCACCGGCTGGATCGTCGTCCTGGACGGCCCGCAACCGGCCTGGAAGGACGCTCTTCGCGAGCGCTGGTCGCGCACCCACCCGATCCTGGCGATGCGCGTCTGGTTTCTTCCCTGGCAGCCGCTCGACAGCTTCATGATGCTGCTCACCCATGCCGACGTCTTGCTCGATCCCGCACATTTCGGCAGCGGCAACACATTCTATGAATCGATGATCTTCGGCGTTCCGTCGATTACCTGGCCGGGATTGTTCATGCGCGGCCGGATCGTCGCCGGCATCTATCGGTATCTAGGGATCGCCGACGCCCCGATCGCCGCCACATTGGCGGATTACGCAGGGCTGGCGGTCGCCATCGCCAGCGATCGCCAGCACCGCGAGCGGTTGCGCTCGGAACTCCTGCGCAAGGGCGCCGCCCTCTATCGCGATGCCGCGTCGGTGCGCGAATTGGAAGCCTTTTTCGAACAGGCGGTCAGCGCCGCTGCCGAGGGCCGGAAGTTGGAAGGTTGGCGATCGTCACCGTGAGTCGGGCGGCGCCGGTTATGTTTCCGCCCGCCTCGCGCTACGCCGCCTGTTTGCGGCTGCGCCGCCAGGCTTGCCACATCGCCCGATAGCCGCTCTCGAGGTCGCGGGCGAAGGATTTGGCATCGCAGAGCGGCGAGGCGACGAGACGCCGGCGCAAGCTCTTGCGGAAAGCAGTGAGCCGCGGCAGATCGGTTGCGAGCGCGATCGCCGTGGCGAGATACTCGGCCGGGCTGGCGGCGACGAGCTCGGGGAGGCCGACCGCGGTCAAGATGCTTTCGCCGACCCGCCCGACGAAGCGGTCGCCGCGCAAGCTGACCACCGGCACGCCCATCCAGAGCGCTTCGACGCCGCGAATTCCTCCTCGAGCCCGGCGCAGATCGTGGGATCGCCAAGCTGCGCCGTCTTCAAATAGAGCCGCGATTGCGGCACCGCGGCGAGCAGCGAGCTCCACAGATCGACGACCGGGCCGTTGATCTTCATCAGGTTGTTGAAGCAACCAAAGGTCACGGCGCCGGTGGCGAGGGCGGGCAGCTTGCCGACCTTGATCGCCGTCTCCGGCGGCGTGAAGCAGAGATAGCTGTTGGGCAGGCGATAGGGTCTTTCGCTGTAGAAGCGCTCGTCTTCCGGCGGCAGGACGAAGCGATCGGTGAGGATGTAGTCGATCTCCGCCAGCCCGGTGGTGCCGACATAGCCAAGCCAGGTGCATTGGATCGGCGCCGGCTTGCGCGCGAACAGCGTCAGCCGGTTCCCCGCGGTGTGGCCCGAGAGGTCGACCAGGATGTCGATGGCGTCGGCGGCGATGCGCTGCGCCGCCTCGTCATCCGACAGGCCGGAGACGTCGCACCAATGATCGGCGATCGCCGCGATCCGTCTCGTCGTCGCATCCTGCTGCGCGGCATTGCCGTAGCAGAAGACCTCGACCGACCGGCGATCGTGCGCGGCAAGGACGCTCTCGATGAAATAGGCGACCGGGTGCGCCCGGAAATCGCCGGAGACATAGCCCAGGCGGAGGCGGCGCGTGGGTTTGGCCGCCTTGCGCCCTGGGGGCGTCATGCGGTCGCGCGGTATGGCCGCCGTCCACCGCCGCGTCGTATCGGCGATCAGAGCGTTGCTGACCCCGGGAAGATAGTGCAGGGCGAGGACGAGGTTGGTATAGGAGAACGGTGCCGCCGGATTGAGCGCAATCGCTTGCCGGTAGTGACTGATCGCCGGGCGGAGCTGGCCCAACAGCATCAGCATGCAGCCGAGATTGTTGTGCGCCTCATCCAGCTTCGGCGCGATCTCGATGGCGCGCAGATAGTGGAACGCCGCCGCTGCCGGATCGCCCGACTTGCTGAGCGCGATGCCGAGATTGTTGTGCGCCTCGGCGAGGTCGGGACGGAGCGCCAGCACCTCGCGGAAGGCGGTCGCTGCTTCCTCGACCGCGCCTTGCGCGAGCAAGAGATTGCCAAGGCGAAATTTGAACAGCGGCTCGGCGGCTGCCGGCTCGCTGGCGGCGATCGGCCGCATCGGCGAGATGGCGAGGGTCGGCGAAGCGAGCGGCATCGTCGGGCCGAACGGCTGTAAAGCCTGCGGCGAGAGGTGGTCCGCGGCAAGGGTGCTGGGAGGGGCCATGGCGGGGATCCTGTGATCGCGTGACTTAGCCGAGGGCTCGTTTGTGCAGCACGGCCCCGGCGGATCCTTCGGCTACGGGTCTGCCGCCGATGCGCCAGCACTCGGGCCGCTGGATCTGTCGATACGGGTGGCTGTCGTCGAAATAGTCGATCAATCGCCCGTTATGCTCGATGGCGACGTAGCTGGCGATGATCCCGGCGCGCTCCATCTCCGAGACGATGTCGGCGGCGCGCCATTGCGGCGGGATGATGATTGTATTGGCGGGATAGGCGAGCAGCCAATTGCGGTTGCGGATCCGCTGGCCGGTGCCGGGCACGAAGGTATCCACCTTTTCGGGATCGGAATCGACGACGATGGGGAAGCGCGTCGCGTCGACGCCGTAGCGGTTCATGAAGGCCGCCGATTTTCCCGTGCCGCCCCAGATCGCCACCGCCTGGCCGGTGGCGTGGAGCGCCGCCAGCTGGTGCCGGATGACGCGCTCGGCGCGGATCGCCGCGTCGCCGTAGAGGGCGGCTTCGGCGGCGGTGGCGACTTGCTCCAGGGAACCGCCGATGCGCGCCAGGCCGAAGATGACCTCGCCGTCATAGCCGTGGCCGACCTCCTCGACGAGAGAGGCGCAGCGCGACAGCATCCGACCGAACGAGGTGCTGGTGAATTGCGAATTGTGTTCGTAATAGAGATCGACGGTGCGGCCGGTCTCGATCACGCGATCGATGCACGGGACCTCGAGATAGATCAGGCAGCCGGTGCCCGACCGGGCCGCCGCGAAGGACAGGCGCTGCAGGAAGCCGAGCGGGTTGGTAAGATGCTCCATGACGTGGCGGCTGATGATGAGGTCCGGCTTGAGTTCGCTGAGATGGCGGCCCGGATCGAAGAGTTCGGCACGCAGCTCGACAGCGCCTGCGCCGGTCGACGCGCCGTTCGGGTCGAAGCCGATGTAGCGGCCGGCCGGCCGCTCGGCAGCGAGCGCCGCGATGAAGCTGCCGTCGCCATGTCCGATCTCGACGACGACCGGGCGCTCCGGCAGCCGCGCGAGCAGGCTCTGCCGGACGCCGGCGAGGAAGCCCGACCACAGGGTGCCCTTGTTGAACATGAGGTTGGGCTTTTCGGAATAGGGCACCGCGGCGTAGTCGAACGCCGTGTTGTAGACGTGCCCGCAATCGACGCAGCGCATGAACTCGAGCGGCAGAAGCGTCATTTCCTGGGCCGCGGCCGCGCTCTTCGGCCACGCGATCGTCGCCAGCGGCTGCTGTCCCTTGAAGAACGTCACAGCAACGTGGTGGCCGCAGGCCGGGCACGTCGCCTCGTGCAGGTCGGTCGCGACGTCGGTCATTCAGCTAGCTCCTTGTTGTCGCGCCAATCCGCCAATATCGCGTTAGGCGCCTGTCTCTGCCGTTGCTCGGAGGATGACGAAACCGGTCCTCCCACCGGCACGTTGCGAGAACCGTGCCAGAGCGCGCTGCCGGTTGGACCTGGCGATTTGCGTGGCTTTTCGACAGGGAACGGGAGGAGCCTGGGGCAAAGCCTGCCGCTTCCCGGCAAAACCTGCCGGCGGCGGAGCGCACCGCCCGGGCGAGGCGCGATGAACTAAGGCAAAGCTTCCGCGAAAAATCGTATCCGCGTTAAATCCGGTTTAATCATCCTCGGCTAGGGTCCTGCCTAGAAGCATCCATTTCTAGTCCGAGGTGTCATGTCGATCTCCGCGTATCGTCGTCGGCAAGAATTCGCCGAAAAGCCGCGAGAACTCGAGCGTCGTGCCTTCTCAATCGTTATCGGCAAGCTGGTCGGGGCCAAGGAGCAGGGCGGGCCCTCGCTGATCGATGCCTGCTACTTGAACTATCAGCTGTGGAGCACTCTGCAGGCCGATCTCGCCTTGCCCGAGAATGCGCTGCCCGTCGACCTCAAGGCGCGGCTGCTTTCACTGTCGCTCTGGGTTCAGCGCTATACGCATGACGTCATGCGCGGGGCGGCCCCGGCGGATCCGCTGATCACCGTCAACAAGAACATCCTCGAAGGCTTGGCCGTGAACCCCGGCGACGGCGGCGCCGCCACGGCTACGATGCCGCAGCTCGGCGCGGTCTGACCGCGCGGGCTGCGCGGTCGCGGCACCGTTCTCAGATTCGCGGAGATGAATTCCCGCCGGCCGGAGGAGATCCTCCGCGCCGCCGGCCGCCGGTCAGGCAAAAAGATTGAGGATGCTGCCGCCGCCGCTCTTGCCGTTCAGGAAGGACAGATCGACGCCCGCCGGCGGAATGCCGAGATCGGGGATGTTCGTCCCATCGCCGACCGGCTGGATGAGCGCGGCCAGGGGATCGCTGGACGACGATGATTGCTGAAGTCCGGCATTGGCAAGAAACTGGTTGATGAACTTGTTGAGGAAGTTGCGGTCGAGCAGCTTCGTCGGATCGAAGTGCGCGTTCGTGAGCGCGGCGAGCTGCTGGGATACGGAAAGACCGCCGACGGAGGCGGGGAGGCCGAGAGCGCCATAGGTTACGGCAGCGAGCGTCGCGTTGCCGAGCAACTGCACCGTCGAGATGGTTCCAAGGCTCGGCGACGCCACCAGGCCCTGCACCGTCGATGCGATCGATTGCCTGAACCCGTTGGCCTGGAAGGCCGACGTCACCGCGGCGATGCTGCGCGAATCGCCGATCGGAACCACGGCGGCGGTGAGCGCCGGATTGGCGATCACCGCCTCGGTCTTCGCCTCGACCGATTGCTTGAACTGGTTCGCCTGGAAGCCGGCGACGATGGCGGCGATGCTCGCGGCGCTGCTGGTGTGCACGCCGTTATCCGAGTTCAGCGTGTTGAAGGCCGCGACGAACTTTCCGACATCCGGGTTCGATTGCATCAGCGCGGTCGCCCCCGCGCTCGGCGTGCTGCTGAGCAGGTCGGTGATGTTGGCGCCCGATAGAGTCGCGGGATCGAGATTGAATGCGCCGAGCGCGACCGTGAGCAGCTTCGGGTCGGCGACGAGACCGGCTACGGAGGTGACGCTGCCGATACGGCTTTGATAATAGCTGGTTGGCTGCGCGACGCCCGAGCTCGCCGTGAAATTGGCGAAGAGCTTGTTGATCGTGGTCGAACCGTCGGTGAAATACGCCGTGGTCGTCGCCGGGTTGTTGGTCGCGACGGTCTGGGCGAAGGAATTGGTCCGGTAGGCGCTGACGATGGCGCTGACGGTGTTCTGCGCCGCGAGTTTCGTCCCGTGGTCGGTATTGAGCGAGCCGAAGGTCTGGATGAACTGCGCGAAGCGCGAATCCGTCGTCACCAGAGGGTCGGTGGCCTGTTGGGCCGGCGTCTTGGTGAGCAACTGGTTGACGGTGTTGCTTGTCACCCCCGCCGGGTCGAGGCCGAAGGCGGTCAGCGCAACATTGAGCAGTTGCGCGTTGCCCGTCAGGCCGGCGACCGTCTTCACATTGCCGATGTTGTTCTGGAAATAAGTGACCGCATTCTGAACGCTGCCGACCTGCTGGAACTGCCCGAAGAGCTTGCCGATCTCGGAGAACCCGGGGCCGCCATTCAGGCTGAGCGCGCTGAAAGTCTTGACGAAGGCCGCGACGTCCGGGTCGCTCTGCAGCAGTGTGGTCGCCTGGGCCTGCACGGCCGGCGACGCCTTCGGATCGTTGGCGAGAAGTTGGCGAACCACAGCGGCCGACACCTTTGTGGGATCGAGATTGAATGCCCCGAGAGCGACATTGAGGAGCTGCGCGTTGTTGACCAGGCCGTCGATCGACGACACCTGGCCGATATGGCCCTTGTAATAGTTGACCGATTGCGAGATCCCCGACTTCGTCTGGAAATCGGTGAGCAGCGTATTGATCGTGCTGGCCCCCTTGCTGCCGAAATCGACGAGGACCGTCGTCGGATCGTTGACGCCGAGGGTCTTGGCAAACTGGTTCCTCTGATAGCGGGCGACGATGTCGTTGACACTGGTTGACCCGTGGACCGTGGTGCCGCCATCGGTGCTGAGCGAGTTGAAGCTATAAGCAAATTGCGCCAGGCGGAGATCCGCTGTCGCCAGCGGATCGGTCGCCAGAGACGGCGCATTCGGATTGCCGATCGGCGTCGTCGTCGGCTCGGTGAGCAGCCGGCGCAGCGTGTCGGGCGTCACCGTCTTCGGATCGATGTTGAAGGCCGCGAGCGCGACATTGAGTGCTTTCGGATTGTTCAGCAGATCGCTGACCGAGGTGACCTGCGCGATCGCGCTCTTGTAGGCGGTGACCGCCTGCTGGACGTCCGGCGATTGCTGGAACTGCGCGAACAATTTGCCGGTGTCCGAGATGTCGAGAGTGTCCTGAACTGTCCGCTGGAAGTACATTGCCTGACGCACCGTCGGATCGCCGGTGGTGTTGCTGACCCACTTGCCGTATTCGTTGGTCTGGAAACCGGCGAGGACGGAGTTGATGCTGTTCGGGTTCTGCACGCTGGCGCCGCCGTCGGAGCGCAGCCCCGCGAAGGCCTGGGCAAACTGCTTGAAGCGCGGATCGAGGAGTTGCTGCGCCAACGATGTCTTGGCCGTCGGATCCTGCGTCAGCAGCTTGCGGAGAAGGCCCTTGGCGTCGACCTCCGATTCGAGCTGGAAGGCGGAGAGCGCCACGGTGAGAAGCTTGCGGTCCTTGAGCAGCGCGTCGACCGACGTCACCTTGCCGATATTGGCTTGGTAATAGGCCACCGCTTGCGCATAGCCCGGGGACTTCTGGAACTGCGCCAGAAGGTGGTCCTGGTTCTTCACCGCCAGCGTATAATCGACAATCGGCACGCCGATCGAACCGACCATGAATATTGCCCCAGTGCTACGCGAGCTGAATTTTACGGACTATTAACTACAAACGAATTCTAGCAGCGACAAATAAACGCCGCGTTAATATCCCTTAAAATGCGATCAATACACGCGCCGAACGCATGCCCGAATTTGCTCAAAACCGCCGATCCAGCGTGACGCCCAGCGTGCCGGCGATACGGCGCGACGGAAGGTTGGTCTTGGTGTAGCCGGTCGAGGCCGTCTGCTGGTCGCGGATGGCGCGGGTGATGATGCCGAGGACGCGATCGGTGGCGCGCTGCACCCTGCGGAGCGCCTTTTCGTTCTCGACGGAGACGGCCGTGAGCTTGGCGAGTTGCTGGTGCAGCGCCTCGGCAAGGTTTGGTGCGAGCCCGTCAAGCTCGGCACGGACGGTTTTGAGCTGTGCCCAGCGTCCGGCATAGGCGCGCGCCAGCTCCGCCTTGGCGAGTTGCAGCTGAGTGATATCCGAGGTTCGGCCGCTCTGGAGCAGCGCCGTCTCCTTGATCATCAACTCGCTGAGGCGCGCTGCGAGCCCCCCGATCGAGCGGACGAGCGTCTCGGCCGATGGGGTCTCGGCGGGGGCGTTGGCCGGCAGCGGTGCCGGAGGGGTCGCCGTCGGGGGTGCCTGGCTCATTGGACTTCCTGCATGTGGATGATCTCGCGCTGAACCGCGTCGGCGATGCCGAGCCCGCCGGTGCGGGCGACGATCTTGCCGTATTCTTGGGTGAGCAGTGATTTATAGACGTCCTCGCCCGAGCCGCCGCCGAACATCTTGTCGGACGACATGCTGCCGAAGACGCTCTCGAGGCTTTGCGAGAAGAAGAAGGCGGCAAAATCCTCAGCCGCCTTGCGGGCGCCGGCGACGTCGCCGGGCGCCGCATAGGGCCGTGGCGCGGCCTGCGCGGCGCTTGGCGGGACGGCGCTGGCCGGGTCGGGGAGGCCGCTCATCACATCACCTCGATCTCGGCCTGCAGGGCACCGGCCGCCTTGATCGCCTGCAGGATGCTGATCATGTCGCGCGGTCCGACGCCGAGCGCGTTGAGGCTGTTGACGAGCTGCTGCAGGCTGACGCCTTCCGGCAGCACCGCGAGGCGGCGGTCGGATTGCTCGTCGACGGTGATGCTGGTGCGCGGCACGACGACGGTCTGCGCGCCGCCGCCGGGGGCGAACTGGACGCCGTCCTGGCCGTTGCCGATCGGCAGCCCGGTGTTCGGGTCGATCACCGGCGCCGGCGCCGCCAGGCCAGCCGGCGAAAATGGATTTGGCTGCGACACTTGCGGCGTCTCGGTGACCTTGACCGTGAGGTTGCCTTGGGCGATCGCGACGGTGCTGATGCGCACGTTCTCGCCCATCACGATGACGCCGTTCTGCTCGTCGATGACGCGTTGATGACTTGGGCGATGCGCCGCGCGGTGGTGAGGTCGGGATTGCGCAGCATGAGATTGACGCTGGGCATGCTCGCCATCTCGAAGGCGATCTCGCGCTCGACGATTGCGCCGTTCGAGACCCGACCGGAGGTCGGCACGCCCTTGGTGACCGAGGCGGCGGCGCCCTTGGCGACGAAGCCGGTCTGCACCGAGCCTTGGGCGACGGCATAGACCTCGCCGTCGGCGCCCATCATCGGCGTGACCAGCAAGATCCCGCCGAGCAGGCTCTTGGCGTCGCCCAAAGTCGAAACCGAGACGTCGACCTTGGAGCCCTGGCGCGCGAAGGCGGGCAGGGTGGCGGTCACCATCACGGCGGCGACGTTATTGGTCCGCAAGGCGGCGTCGCGCGCATTGACGCCGAGCCGTTCGAGCATGCCGATCAGGCTCTCGCGGGTGAAAATCGACTTGTTCAGAGAATCGCCGGTGCCGTTGAGACCGACGACGAGGCCGTAGCCGACCAGCATATTCTCGCGAATACCTTCGAAATCGACGATGTCCTTCACCCGCGAGGCGGCGCTGGCGCTTGCGGCGCCCGTGGATAGGGCGGCGAGCGCAAGCAGGGCGGCGAGGGCGAGGCGGCGAAACATTGGACGCATGGCTGGTTCACTATCCCGTTGACGGGCCGGTTGACGTGCGACGCGATGCCAATTCCGTGCCAAGACGCGGCGGCGGGCGCGCCGCCGAATCCCTGGCTTTTCGAGCCCGACCGAGCGCGCGGCGATACCCGGCTTGCCGCCACCCCCGGCAAATCTTGCCGCCCTGGGGCCGGCTTAAGGGCTTGTTAACCGAGCCTTGCGATTGTCTGACCACCCGAGTCTTGAGGTGTTGCGAGGATGAGAGTTGAGGGCAATCGGCCGATCCGCCCCGCCGCCACCCGCCGGGACGACAAATCTGGCGCGGCTTCGGTCGGCTCGTTCGCCGAGGTGCTGGGCGCCGAGACGGCCGCGGCGCCGGCCGCCGCGGCGCCGACCGGGAGCGTCGGCGCGCTCTTCGCGCTCCAGGAGGTTCCCGATGCCACCGCGCGCCGCCGCAAGGCTGTGGCGCGCGCCGCCAAGATGCTCGACCGCCTCGACGAGTTGCAGCTCGGCCTTGTCGAGGGCGCGATCGACCGGCACGGCCTCGCCGATCTCGCCGCGGCGGCACGAAGCGCCCGCGAGGATACCGGCGATCCCGCCCTCCAGGGCGTGCTCGACGAGATCGAGCTGCGTGCCGCGGTCGAGTTAGCCAAGCTTTCGATGACACTTTGAGCGTTGGAAAATAAGCCTTTTTTTTCGACATCTGCCGCTTGCCCCGGGGCAGCGTGATTCATATACTCCGCGCGCAATTGCCGCCGTCCGGGCGCGGCCTACGGAGTGATTGATGCGGTCCAAGCAGTCGCCGAACTACCATCCCTCGGAAGACGAAGAGTTCATGAACCCCCGCCAGCTCGAGTATTTCCGCCAGAAGCTGCTGCGCTGGCGGGCCGAACTCCTGGCGGAATCGAGCGAGACCCTGCAGCATCTCAAGGAAGAGAGCCTGCTCAAACCCGACATCACCGACCGTGCCTCGCTGGAGACCGAGCGCGCGATCGAGCTGCGGACGCGCGACCGCGAGCGCAAGCTGATTTCCAAGATCGATGCCGCGCTGGCGCGTATCGCCGATGGCAGCTACGGCTATTGCGAGGAGACCAACGAGCCGATCGGGCTGCGCCGGCTCGACGCCAGGCCGACCGCGACGCTCAGCCTCGACGCCCAGGAACGCCACGAGCGCATGGAACGCACCCACCGCGACGATTGACCGATGGGTGCCCCGTGCCAGCTCCTACAAAGAAGTGTCGGTTCGCTACCTTGTCGAGAATTCGTTAATTATTTCAGGACCTTGTCTACGAAAGTAGGTCAGTTTTTTGACTGTTTCCACCCCTAAAATTGGACTTTAACACGCTAAACCGGCCCCGAAGAACGCCGAGAAACCACGCAACACGCATTGCTAAGTGTTGGCAGGCGGTCCCGCGCACTGCGCCGGCAGTCGCCGGAAAGAGGGCCAAAACACGGTCCCCCACCGCAAAGCGTTCACGAGGTGCTGCCGATCTCCGCGCGGCGTTCGCAGGTACCGGCGATCGTCAGCCGGATGTGTCTCGGCTCATTATGACCCATAGGAAAACAGCGCCTCGATGAGCGGACAGTCCGGCGTCCCGCCCTCGGCGCAACGGGCGATCATGCCCGACAACGCGCGCTCCATGCGGCGCAGGTCGGCGATCTTCGTCCGCACGTCCGCGAGATGCCCGGTTGCCAGGTCACGGGCCTCGGCGCAGGTGCGCTCCCGGGCGTCGTCCGCAAACCGGAGAAGAACTCGCACCTCATCCAAGGTAAAGCCGAGGTCCCGCGCCCGACGGATGAAGTTGAGCCGCTTCAGCTCGCGGATGCTGTAAGCGCGCTGCCCGCCGGCGGTCCGCGTTGGCGCCGGCAGGATCCCCGCCTTCTCGTAAAAGCGTACGCCCTCGACGGTCATACCGGTGCGTTTCGCCAGAGCGCCGATCGGGAGCATCGGTG
>WNFI01148546.1_pt1 | contig 14597 bp, 8 predicted proteins | sample 5400471 | NCBI WGS metagenome assembly WNFI01 (sample SAMN13153348, study PRJNA577476) | soil metagenome | isolation source: 100 cm saprolite on Douglas fir-dominated hillslope | place: USA:California | collected 2013-09-17
CATATAGTTGGACAGGATGCCGCACTGGCTTTTGAACGCCTTCGGAACGCCGCAGAAATCCAGGGGAAACCTATTTATGAGGAACTCATTCAATCTCACTGTCAGCGACTTGCTCAGGAACGCGAAAAAGGAGAGCGTGCATTTCTAGCACGCCGGCAAGCAGTAGAACGAATTGGACTTTCTACAGCACGAACCTACCGGGCTGCACAGCTCTTGCAGGAAGAACAAAGTTGGCGCGAACATCTCGCAAGTAGAGCCAAAGTCGTACCAGAGATAAATCCGCTAATTATAATCCGCATTGAAGGAGAAAGAGTTCATAATCAGGATATGTGAGTAGACCTGGATGACCTTATGCTTTATTATGGTAATTGACTCAGCGTATACGCTAAACGACCTATGGGGAACCTGCCAATGCAGAATAGCTGGCAAGAACATATCTTAAAGGAGTTTATCCCACAAGTAAACCGGCTCACACTAGTGGCCGATCCAGACTACCTTGTTACAGAAGAAAATATTCTCCAGAGGCTTCGAGAACGAGGGTTCGATATTCTCCTGTTTGAAGATCCTGTAGCTTTCCGTTTTGCCTACGAATCTAAGTATCGCTCTAAGTGGGACAACGGAGATTCATCAATAGAATTAATTGTCGTTGTACATGAAGAAGCTGCGAATCTACGTCTGTTACCCCATGACATTTTTCAAACGAATCGGAAGTTATCTTTCAGTTTAGGAGATATATTCCCCAACTTAAGCTATTCCATGATCAAGTCCCTGGATCGTGTTGATCTGGAATCCCTCTATCGAGTATATCTCCAGTACACACCAGGGAAATTAGGAGATAACGGCACCAAAGATTTTTTGCTATCGCGTGTATTCAATCTTGATGCCGAACTCATCCAGCAGCCCTCCGATCTCCTACTTGTTCTCTTGCGGAGACACTACCGAGGTCGGCCTATACCCAAAAATCTGGATCAACGCTTTATTCAAACTCTTCATCAAGGTGGAAGGTTTGAAGATTGGCCTCTGGAAACAATTATTCAGGATCGCGAGGCATTCTTTAGTTTTCTTCAGGAGCGGTGGCCGGTCTTCCTCAAACATATCACTACGAATAAGGGAGTAAATATTCGCGAATCTCTTACTACTTACGAACTGAAGTATTCGGGACCAGCAAATATTCCATTTGACGATGAAGATGTTCGTGTCTATATTGACACACTTTTCCTTGACGGCCTGTTGCAGCCTGTCACGTACCCACAAGTTAGCAAATCTGTGCAACAATGGATCACGGTGGGGGTTCGCCTAGATCCTGAAGCAGACCACTTGAGGCGTTTGGAAGGACTCATCAGGTCAGTCGAGACTGCCATTCCCATAGATGATGCCAGGTATCAGGACTGGTTCTCATTTGCACGCCGCTGGTCAGAACTTATCGTTCTTTGGTACGAGACAAATGTGCAGAAGCAAAGCGAACTGGAGCAGCAATTTTATAAAGTTCAAAAGAAAGTAGACACAAACTTTCAGGCATGGGTCATGAAGCGCTATAGCTCATTACATAATCTTCCTCCCACCCCACCAGTTATGCTGCATCACATTGCTCACGATATAGCACAATACATCCTAACTGCGGCAAAAGAGAAAGTAGCCCTCATCATAATGGATGGTCTGGCTTTCGATCAATGGATTGTACTTCGTGAGGTATTTTCACAGCAACGGCCGGACTTAAAGTTTCGAGAGAATATGGTTTTCGCGTGGCTTCCAACTGTTACATCAGTGTCGCGACAGTCCATCTTTGCCGGTAAACCACCGCTTTACTATCCAGAGAGCATCTTCAATACCAATAAGGAAGCAACGCTCTGGACGCAGTTCTGGAATGATAGGGGTATCTCCCAGATAGAGGTTGCGTACAAAAAGGGACTTGGAGAGGGAACGAGCATCTCAGAAATCGAGGAGTTACTCTCACATCCAAAGATTCGTGTGGCAGGGTTTATTATCGATACGGTTGACAAAATTGTTCATGGGATGGAGCTTGGCACAGCAGGAATACACAACCAGGTACGCCAGTGGGCTACTCAAGGTTTTATGATAGGACTGCTCAATCTTCTCCTCCAGAATCACTTTGATGTCTTTATCACTTCCGATCATGGTAACATCGAAGCCAGGGGATGCGGACAGATATCTGAGGGGGTCATTGTAGATTTACGTGGAGTACGTGCCCGCGTCTACTCTGATAAAGTATTAAGAGCGCAGGTCCAAAAGCGCTTTCCAGACGCTATCGAGTGGCCATCATATGGGCTGCCAGAAAACTTCCTCCCACTGCTCGCCCCTAATCGGTCAGCTTTTATCACTGAGGGGAAACGAGCTGTTGGACATGGTGGCATATCGATTGAGGAATTGATTGTCCCTTACATTCAAGTGAGGAGGGAAGCAACATGAATAGAAATGGAGAAGTGGGTTTTGGTCAGCGTATTCAGCTCGACTGGTTAGAACGAACAGCCAACCTTTATGCTGCAGGTCATACAAGGGATGAGATCGAGGAATCACTTCAAGCCTTCCTGCAAGATCGGTTATCTATTGGTAGTGATGCAAAAAGAGGGAATCGAGCGCTTGCAATTTCAATTTTATTAAAGGTTTGGGTAGTAGTGCCAACTGGATTGGAATCCCTGAGAGATGATGGTTTAGAGTTCCTCAAACAGCTTCCTCCAAAGGAGCATCTAGTTGTACATTGGGGAATGGTAATGGCAGTCTACCCATTTTTTCAGGCGTTAGCTGAAACAGTAGGACGTCTTCTTCGTTTACAAGGAACAGTTGCCGCATCTCAGGTACAAAGGCGCATGCGAGAACAGTTCGGTGAGCGATCAACAGTGGAGCGAGCAGCCATTGCAAGTGGTTCTGCCTCCAGCACCCTTAGAGCGATCACTCAAAATCCTGCACTTTTTCCGTTTACCACCGAATCAATAAACATCAAAAGACTGGAGACACATGGTAGACTGGAGTTATTGCGCCAGGGACTCGATGAAGATGTGATAATGCTTAGAAGTGGGGTTGTAAGGTAAACGTAAAATATTGACAATTCAAGATATGCAAAGGATTTTTCACTTCTTTCATATTGAACCTTCATCGTCTCTTAGCGACGTTCGGCCTGGTGATTGGGGCAGGAATGATCTTGACTGTTCCGCGCTTGACCCTCCATGGCTTTATAGGCTATAGTTTTGAAATAAAGCCCCAGTTATTTTTCAGGTGAGGTCTATGTCAAACGAGCGAACGAGCAGTATCCATTTCGGATTGGTAATTCATAATCACCAGCCGGTCGGCAATTTTCCCTGGGTCTTTCAACAGGTTTACGAGGAATCCTATCTTCCGATGATCGAGGCGCTGGAAAAACACCCCAAGGTACGCCTCTCGTTACACTATACAGGTTCACTTCTTGATTGGTTGGATGAAGCTCATGCAGAGTTCCTGGAGCGAATTGCGGCATTGGTTCAACGCAACCAGATAGAACTGGTAAGTGGCGGCTATTATGAACCCATTCTCCCATCAATACCTGATAGCGACAAAATAGCGCAGATTAACCGCCTCACGGAGCATCTCTTGCGTGAATTTGGCGTGAAGGCGAGCGGGATGTGGATCGCGGAACGAGTATGGGAACCGAGTCTACCTCGCTTTATACGCGAGGCTGGTATCGAATGGACAATTCTTGACGATGTGCATTTTAAGAGCGTCGGGCTGGAAGATAAGGACCTTTATGGTTACTATACAACTGAAGATCAGAGTAGTGCGTTGAAGGTCTACGCCACAAGTAAGGCAATGCGTTATACCATCCCCTGGCGGCCTGTGAGTGAAACTATCGAAACATTGCGTTCTATGGCAACGCGCGATGGAAAACGTATCGTGGTGATGGGTGACGATGGTGAAAAGTTCGGAACCTGGCCTGGCACGAGGGAATATTGTTGGGGGTCCGATAATCAAGTGGGGTGGGTAGAGGAATTTTTTAGCTCGCTTGAACAGAACAACGATTGGTTGTATATGACACCGTTGGGAGAGTATGCACGTAACTATCCTGCGTCAGGTCGAATCTACATTCCCACTTCGTCGTATATTGAGATGACGGAATGGGCCTTGCCACCACAGAAATCCTATCTATTCGGGGCTCTTCTACATCAATTGGAGCAAGAGCACCGCGATAACATCCTCCAGTTCATGCGCGGCGGTTTCTGGCGAAACTTTTTAGTGCGGTATCCAGAGGGCAACAACCAGCACAAGAAAATGTTGCGCGTCCATGACGCCGTTTATGCTGCCGGAGCGACAGAAGCGGCAGGATTGGTGCAGATGTGGAAGGCACAGGCCAACGATACTTACTGGCATGGGCTATTTGGCGGCATTTATATGGGGCATGTGCGTTCGGCTATCTATCACCACCTCATCAAGGCCGAGAATGCTGCCGACCTTGTACGGTTCGGCATTGAAAACTGGCAACACTACGAGTTTACCGATTTCGACCGGGACAGCCAGGATGAATTGATTATTGAAAGCGATCAGCAGAACCTTTATATAGACCTGCAGCGCGGCGGCACTCTTTTTGAATGGGATTTGCGACGCAGTATGCATAATCTGCTGTCGGTAGTGGCACGTCATGAAGAAGGATATCACCAGACGTTACGCGCCTATGAACAAGAACGCCGGCGAGAGGCGGCAGCGGCAAAGAGCATTGAAGAGCAGATAACGAGGGAAAGGAGCACACAACCAGCTTCACCTCATACTACAGTGCGAACGAAAGAACCCAACCTTGATCAATACCTTGTCGTAGACCGCTATCGTCGCTACAGCTTGATAGATCACTTCCTTCCTCCAAGCACTACGTTGCGGGACTTCGCATACTTGCACTTTGAGGAAATGGGCAACTTTGTGGAGCTTCCCTATAACACCGAGATACAGCAGGATGGCCAAGGTATTACCGTCACACTGACACGGGCCGGACTTGTGCGGCGACCAGGTGCGCTAGGGCCCCTTCCTGTGTACTTGAGTAAGAGGCTTTTCATCCCTCTTGGAGAAGAGAGTTTCTTAGTGCGTTACGTAATCGAAAACCGGGGACAAACTCGCCTGCAAACACGCTTTGCCAGTGAATGGAATATCAATCTGCTTGGAGGCGGCGGTAATGACCAGGCATACTACCATATTGAGGATCACAAATTAGACAACGAACGCTTTGACAGTACAGGCGATGTGCCCGAGGTACGCATTTTTCATGTTGGAAATACCTGGATTCAGCAAGATATGCGCTTCACTTTGAGTGAGGCAGCAACACTCTGGCGTTTCTCAATCGAGACGGTGACGGGTTCCGAGGCAGGCTTTGAGCGCAACCACCAGGGTAGTTGTCTCACCCTCATCTGGCCTTTGCTCCTGGAAGCGGGTCAGAGTTGGAGTGTGGAGATTCGATGTAATGGGCAAAGAAGTGAGTAGCTTCTTAATCCATTGTAAGCTCGCTTTTTCTTGTGTACCATACTGATATAGAGTGTGTTACTTCCTCGAGCGAAAGGACATCTACCCATGAGGCGAGTGCTGGCTCTCCAGTTTATCTGGGATGATCCTCCAGGGTACCTGGACGAGATCATGCAAGAACACGACATCTTATGTGAAGTTGTTAAGGTCGATAAGATGCCTGTCCCTGACCCTACAGATTACGATGCTTTCATCGCCACGGGCGGACCACAGCATGTTGGCGAGAACGATAAGTATCCATACCTGGTTGGGGTAGAGTCAGCGATTCGAAGAGCTGTTGAGGAGGATATCCCCTACCTTGGACTTTGCCTGGGTGGTCAGTTGCTGGCACATGCTTTGGGTGCTCCTGTCAAACGACATTCCAGGGCTTCGATCGGTTTCTATGAAGTACAACTTACAGAGGAGGGGAAAGCGGATCCTCTCTTCCACGGCCTTCCTGGCTACCAGCAAGTTATTCACTGGCACGAAGATACATTTGACATCCCCAAAGACGCTGTCCAGTTGGCTACAAACGCGCAAACGGAAAATCAAGCCTTTCGTTATGGACGCCGAGCTTATGGTACACAATACCATATCGAAGTGGATCCCAGTATGCTCGATGTCTGGGTGTATCATCCTGAATTCAGACAGGAAATTATCAATACACTGGGAGAAGCGGCAGCAGACAAGTTTGTGAGCGATGGACCCAGGCTCTACCCGCTCTACCGTGAACATACGCGCATAATGTTCGAGAATTTTTTGAGGATTGGGGGATTGATCAAGTGAGCTGAAGTTTTGATAGTTTTTGTCATGTATCTCTTTTCTTTTCCCGCATATTTCTGTTATACTGCACACACATACATATCATAACCGAATTCGAGCGCCTGACTCAGTTCAAGCAGATAAACAGTATACATTATTAGCGCGATTCATAGGGAGTATGCAACACGGTCTCCAAAACACGTGATCGCAAGGAGCAAACGACATCGATGTCGCAATATAGAATAAGTCGGCTTAATCATCATAGAGGTACTAATCAGGAGTACCCACATGAGAGCGTGAGATCCCTGCGGTCGCCGCTGCCAGCCAGCGCTATCTCCGAAGATCGTTTACCTTTTAAGATTGTCGGTTTTAGCATTCCCTGTGAACGACACCCACAACGAAACGAGGACAGCTTTCTAATAGAACAGCAGAGCGGCTTAGTGGCGGTTTTCGATGGAGTGGGGGGCAGTGCTGCCGGAGAAATCGCATCGCAGGCTGCAAAACGTGCGACACTTCAGGGCTGGAAAGGAGCGCTCCGACAAATACACAAAGGGCGCAATGTACAACGTTTCCTTGAAGATTGCGATAAGGCAGATTTTTGTACACTACTGCAACATCTCATCGAACATGCCGATGAACTGATACGCACCGACGGCGTAAAAGAAGCCGGAACTGATGACCTTGCCACAACTGTCGCTATTGCGGTGCTCTGCCGATCTAGTGAAAAAAATGAGTATAGTATGATCTATGCTCATGTTGGCGATAGTAGAGTGTACTTACTCAAAGAGAATGAATCACTCAAACGCCTGACCGTCGACGACGGTCTTCTAGGCAAATTGGTGGAAAATCAGATGGTCAACGAAGAAGATGCTCATCGTATCGACCAGGCTATACATGCGGACGACCTCACAGATGCAGAATTAAGCTACTTTCGACTCCGTGGGGGTATTACCCAGGCATTGGGTGGCCCCTTCCCTCCAGAAATCCATGTAGGCGAGGTTCCTGTTTCCATTGGTGACCGTATTCTCCTCTGTACGGATGGGATACACGATAACCTTACAGACAATGACATTGTAGAAATTCTAAGAAAAGCGCCTCGTAACGCTGCTGCGCGACAACTGGTAGAACACTCACTCCTGCGCTCACGTGAAGAACGCCATATTACTATCCGGGCAAAGCCCGATGATATGAGTGCGATTGTAATTACGCGCCGATTTTAAGAGCGGTCCAAAAGTACCACGCAAATAGATGATTTTGTGCGTTTATTAACGCGTATGCTACACTCCTACATGGATTATTTTTGTATTTGAGAACGAAAGGGCACAATACTTCAAACCCCTTTAGAGGAGTTATTTGTTTTGAACCGGAAGTTCTGGTACCTAATGAGCGTGGCCTTGATCTTACTGCTTAGCGCGTGTCAAGCTGGACAAGGTAGCCACTTAGCACCAGTGCAGCCAATCACCGCCGATAGCCTAAATATTGCGCAACATCCAACTCCTACTACCTCTATTTCGATACCAAAGCAGGTCGCAACATCGACAACAAAGAACCCTACGGTTCCTACCAGTGATCGACCTAATGTAATTCCTGGATCAAGTAAAGGGCCTGAGCCCTACGGACCGCCTCCACCACTGACAGCAGAAGAAATTCAACTGACGCAGCAACTCTTTGCATTGATCAATCATGACAGGGCAGTCCGTGGGCTCTATCCTTTCACCTGGAATGCTACACTGGCAGGAGGCGCGCTGCTGCACAGTTGGAACATGTTTCATTGTGGATTCAGCCATACCTGTCCTGATGGGTTAGATCAGTGCGTACGCATTGCAAATGAGGGATTCGCAGGCTATACGGATTGTGGCGAGAACATTGGATGGGCAGGACCATCTACGCCTCCGTGGAATAATGTGTATGCCGTGCAAGAGAGCATGATGAATGAGGGACCAACAGGTTGGCATTACATGCACCTGACCAGTACAACATTGCACCGTATTGGTGTTGGCATCTACGTTGACCCCAACGGCTGGGACTGGTTCACCGAGGATATGGTGAGCTAAGCAGGTACGCAAGTTTTTCTCAACCGCTTTGTAGTCCTCAAAGGCAGGGGGTACTTCATCGAACCAGGGCCACTCTAATCGGGCTTTCAGCCTTCACCTCCTCTAAATCAGTATCAAGACGCTCCTTCACCTCGATTTGCCTGGCACGAGTGACGCTCATGATATCCGCCCTGGCTTCTTGCAGCATCCTGGCGATATCAGCTTCCGTCGTTGCCAGTTGCAATCGTTTCAACTCCGAACCCAACGAGATGTTGGACTCGCTTTTATAACGGCGAACGGCAGTAGCGACCTCTATCAGTGCTTCCCCTGCGATATCGGCTGACTCGCTCAGAAAGGAGTGATTGGCTACAGGCCAGCGAGCATTGTGAATTGAACCCTCTCCTTCGATAGGCACAAATAGTGCCTGGTAGATCTCTTCAGTGATATAAGGCAAGAATGGAGCAAACAGTTTGCTGATCGCCAAAAGAACATGATAGAGCGTGTATCGTGCGCCCTCACGCAACACATTGGTTTCATCGTAAAGGCGCTCCTTGGACATCTCCAGGTAGTTGTCCGCCAGCTCCCTCCAGAAGAAACTCTCAGTCTCACTTTTAGCTGCGGCGTAGTCATAGTCGCGGAAGAGATCCGTCACGCGCAGGATTAACCTCTGGGTGCGCGAAAGTATCCAGCGATCAGTAGGCGTGAAATCCGGCAATTCTGCTGGTAGTTCATAACCTTCCAGGAAGCGCTGGCTGAACTTAGCCACGTTCCAGAGCTTTGTAACCAGCTTACTCCCAAGGGCGATCTTCTCCTCGCTGATCGTCGCATCTTTGCCTAAGGCTGTGCTTGCTGCCCAGTAGCGCACGGCATCAGCCGAATATTTCTCGATCATCTTCATCGGAGGCATGGGACCACCTCCCCGGCTCTTACTGATCTTGCCTGCTCCCTCGGCAGCCAATCCCCAGCCGGAGATAGCCACCACCTTCCAGGGCAAGACGCCGAAGTGGTAGTAGGATTTGACAATAGTATAGAAAGCCCAGGTACGAATAATCTCATGTGCCTGCGAACGCAGCGTCATAGGGAAGACTTTCTCGTACAGTTGCTTATTGGTCAGCCATTGTCCAACAATTTGAGGCGACATCGAGGAGGTGGCCCAGGTGTCCATCACATCCTCCTCTGGTCTGTAGGATGTGCTGCCGCAGTCACACGCTTCGGGCGGCTTCTGCTCGGTTGGATCTACGGGAAGCTGTCCTTCGTCGGCAAGCAGGACCTTACCGCAAGCATCGCAATACCACACGGGAATAGGCACGCCAAAGTAACGCTGACGGGAGATAATCCAGTCCCAACCCAGGTTCTCCACCCATTCACGATAACGTGCCTTCATATGCGCGGGATACCATGTGATCTGCTCACCTGCTTCAAGCAACTCTTTTTTAAAGTCCAGGATCCGAATGAACCATTGCCGGGTCACAATATATTCCACGGGCGTATCATCGCGCTCGTGAACGCGCACAGTCTGCATTACAGACTGCCTACCCAGCAGAAATCCACGTGCATCAAGAACCTCGATAATACGTCGCCGCGCCTCGGTAACCGTCTGCCCTGCAAATTCGCCCGCTAATTCGGTCATCCTGCCATCGCGCCCTATAGCCTTCTTAAGGGGCAAATTGTACTTAAACCACCATTCGACATCGGTTACATCACCGAATGTGCAGCACATGACAGCGCCAGTGCCCTTCTCAGGGTCTGCCTTTATATCTGCTAGTATAGGCACCTCGAATCCAAACAATGGGACGGTTACGCGCTGGCCTATCAGTCCCTGGTAGCGTGCGTCATTGGGATGAACAAACACAGCCACACACGCAGGCAGCAGTTCGGGCCGCGTTGTGGCGATAGGAAGTGTCTCACCGTTCTCAAGACGAAAAGCAAGGGTGACAAATTCGCTCTCGCGCTCGAGGTCCTTTAGTTCCGCTTGAGCGATGGCCGTGCGATCTTCAGGACACCAGATAGTCGGGGCTTCGCGGCGATAGGCCAAGCCTTTGCGATAAAGCTCAAGGAAAGACAGTTGGGAGAGTGATATGCATGCGCTTCTCAACCAGTCGCTCGGTGGGAAGTCCATTATCGTCAAAACCCATCGGGTAAAAGACATTGTAGCCGTTCATACGCCAGAATCGGGCGATGAAATCGGTTTGACTATAAGAATAGGCATGACCAAGGTGCAAATTCCCCGAAACCGTTGGCGGCGGAGTATCGATGGAATAAACCGGGGCACTGGCCTCAATCGAAAAGTGATAGGTACCCGACTTTTGCCACATAACCTGTAACTCTGGCTCTGCTGTGCTCGGATTGTAGCGTTTTGGCAAACTCATAGGCTCCTCCTTATGTGTTAAGCGCGCGTGCTTTCCTTGGCCGCTCCTCTGGCTTCGCTTCCAGTGCCGGACGCTCCTCGATCAAACGCAGGGCTTCCGCAATCGCCCGATCCAGTTGCGGGTCAACATTGTGCATGTAATCCTGTGGGGCAACATCGACCTCGATATCGGGATCGGTGCCATAGTTCTCGACGTTCCAGCCTACATCCTTGAACCAGAAAGCGTACTCGGGTTGCGACGTTCTCGTGCCATCGACGAGTGTATGCCGTGGACTGATGCCAATCACGCCGCCCCATGTGCGTTTGCCGATTAACGGCCCCAATCCCATGAGTTTAAAACTGTGGCTAAAGATGTCGCCATCCGAGCCGGCATGCTCATTTGTAAGGGCTACCATCGGACCACGAGGTGACTCATAAGGGTAAGGCCCCGGCTGGCCCCAACGAGGAAAACTATAACCTATACGTCGCCTTGCCAGCTTCTCCAGCAGAAGTCCAGAGACATGTCCCCCGCCGTTAAAACGCACATCAACGAGTAGAGCGGGATAGTCGTACTCGGTCAGGAAACCGCGGTGAAATTCCGCAAAACCTTCTCCCATCATATTTGGAATATGGATGTAGCCCACACGCCCGTCAGATTTCTCGTGGACGGTGCGGCGATTGCTCTCAACCCATTCTCGATAGCGAGCGGGCTGTTCATCCTTTAGGGCTTTGACAGTAACAGCTCGCGTCTCTTTAGTGGTTGCATCCTCAATAGTGAGTTGCACCTCGTTACCTGCCTGGTTCACCAGCAATTCTTGTGAACTACGTTCAGGCCCTACACGCTGCCCATTGATAGCCAGTACAGCATCCCCCACGTGAATATTCAGTCCGGGACTGGTGAGCGGGGAAGTTGCATTACTATCAGATGGATCACCCTCGATAATACGGTCGATGCGATAGCGGTTATTTTCGGCATCATAGCTCCAGTCCACCCCCAGGAAACCTTGCTGGTAGTGTGGTCTCTGGCGATATTCTCCACCCATTTCGTAAGCATGAGAGGTATTTAGTTCTCCCTGCAATTCCCAGAAGAGGTCGGATAGTTCTGAACGCGAACCAACTCGTTCGACCAGGGGCGCATACTGCGTGTAAATGGCATCCCAGTCGATACCTGACATATCTTCTGTCCAGAACTGTTCGCGTTGCAGGCGCCAGGCCTCGGCGAACATTTGCTTCCATTCCGCAGCGGGCTGTACCGATACTTTCACACGGTTTAGCTCAAGCCAGCCTGACTCGCGACCTGGGCGGTCACCATTATCTGTCTTTGGAGGTTTCTCGCCAGCTTTTAGCACACGCAGCCGATGTTTGCTGCGGTAGATCAACGTCTTATGATCACGCGAAAGGCCAAAGTCACTGACATCATCAATGAGCTTTTCGCCTTTGCGCTTTTCGAAGTCGTAACAATCGATGTATCCCTTTGGCTCATCAGAGTCTGATTGCTGATAGATCGACCCTTGAATAGGATAGAGCAGGAATAGCGCCTTCCCCTTGATACCACGTACCGTGTAATAGCGGCCCTCTGCTACAGGGAAAGGTATGGCGCGCGAGGTAATCCCCTCCAGGTCGATAACCATTGCAGGGGGCTTTTTAGTAGCTTCTTCCTGATTGTTATTCTCTTCTCGTGGAGGTTCTTTACTATCCCCTTGCTCTTTGCCGGAATCAACCTCCTCTTTCTCTTTCCCCTTGTCTTTCTCGTCAGGGACTTTGGGTTCTGGAATGAAAGGAGAGCGCAAGTCGCGTTGAAGGGTGATGAGGTAGGGTTTCACGCCACGCGGGAAACTCAGGTCAAACTGCAGATTATCGTACACTGGATTGAGGATGCGATATCCCAGGAAGTACAGGTACTTGCCATCAGGATCAAACGAAGGCGAGACATCTTCGAGTACAGGCTCGGTCACGAAATGGGTTTCGCCTGTCTCAAGGTTACAGAGTTTGATAGCGGTTTGCTGGTTTGAGAAGGAGAAGCCATAGGCCAGCCAGCGCCCATCGGGCGACCAGGCAACACCTCTTATTGGACCGTAATCACTGCGATCAAGCACGCGCGACGTGGCTGCCTTCAGGTCAATCGTAATCAGCTCGCTGCGATGATTGGTCAGGGCAACTATATCATCAGCCGGCGAGACGACCAGGGAGACTGCCCTGCCAAACTCGATTTCGGCATATGTCTTAGGCTCGCTGGCATCCTCGGGGTTGAAGACGACCAGGCTCTCCTGACCGGTCGCGTCGTTGACAGTTACCAAACGCTTACCATCATTGAGCCAGTTCAGTTTGCGATAGCGCACGCCATCAAGTTCCCCATGCTGGAGTACAGGTCCCTCCCAATTGCCCATTGAGAAAGCCTTGCCGCGTGTCGTGAGCGCGACAGCATAGCCTTTAGGATCTAAAGCATAACTATCGAGGTAGTTAGCGGCTGAGACGAACTTGCGGTTGCGCTGGGTGCGCATGCTTGGCAATTCTGCATCGAGGTGTCGTACTTCTCCAGTGGCGGGATCAAACAGGTAGAGGTCTGCGCCCGCATGATAGACCAGGCGCTGCCCATCGCTTGACATATGACGAGCATAGAAATCCTGATGGTCGGTGTGACGGCGTACATCCTCACCGAAAGGCGTGCAAGAATAGACATTGCCAACTCCCTCGTGGTCGGAGAGAAAGTAGATACGTTCGCCTACCCAGCATGGGTCAGCAATATTCCCATCGAGACGAAGCAGTCGCTGGAACTCCCCATCGCCGCTGACATCACACCACAGGTGTCCAACCCTGCCACCTCGGTAGCGTTTCTGGTGTGAAAACTCCCGCACGTTAATGTTACGACCAAGCACGACGCCACCCCGCGAACCATACGAGATGGCATTTGCCAGGCCAACACGAAGCTGGCGAGGCTGCCCTTCCCTGGGACTGATGGTGTAGATTGTCTCAAAGCGTGGGGCAAATTGACCGGCATTGCTGGCATAGAGTATCTCATCACCGCTAAGAGACCAGCCGGAGACGCGGCAAGAAGTGGCAGCTTGGAAGGTAAGTCGTTGGGCAAGGCCACCCAGAGCCGGCATGACATAGACTTCGCTGGGACCCTCTTCGCGACCCACAAAAGCTAGCAGCGCACCATCTGGTGAAAAACGCGGGTAGCTCGCTTCAGCTACACCGGCTGTCAGACGTTCCGCTCGTCCTCCCTCGCTCGATATGAGCCAGAGGTCATCCTCAGAAACGAATATAATATGGTCCCTGTAGATGGTTGGATAGCGCACATAACCCTGAGATGGCATAATATATTCTCCTTTTTAGAAGCAATAGGGGCATTCTTCGAGACAGTTTGATAGATTTGCTGTAACTATGCAGGTCTCCCCTCTACTTGACTCCTCACTGCCTACGGCAGTTCGCCGGGGGTCTGGAGTGGGTGCGGGCGGTGCCGACTGCGGCGGTACCGCCCGCACCCACTCCAGACCTGGGAGAGCTGCCGCAGGCGGCGAGCAGTCCTGAATAGGTACAATTTGCTTTCGACGTAGGTGTAGTAGCACCAGAGAACCCGAGGCTGTTATCATGATTTCGTTGTGTGTTATTTATATCACCGAAACCGCGCCAGGATGCCCCGCGTTTTCCAAACCGGGGAGGAATGGCGCATTCTTTATCTGGGGGTAAGAAAGGGGCTTCCCTTGCCTGGGACGCCCTACATGACAGCATAATCGTATCCGTCTGCTCGCTGGATCAGATAAACGTACTGCGCATTGATCCCATCAAGGTCTCTGTCGCGGGCTTTGAGAGCAAACGAGCCGCTTTTGCGCACCTGCACGCGCCCCACATGGATACCCGCTGGCTTGAGTTTGGCTGGCACGACCGCCCGCACCCTGTCGCCTGTCTTGAAGCCGCGTACCTGCTTCTGCCGCATCTTATACCCACGCGGGAACCCTTCCTTCGTCCAGTTGGTTCGGCAATGG
>WNFI01687912.1_pt1 | contig 14596 bp, 16 predicted proteins | sample 5400471 | NCBI WGS metagenome assembly WNFI01 (sample SAMN13153348, study PRJNA577476) | soil metagenome | isolation source: 100 cm saprolite on Douglas fir-dominated hillslope | place: USA:California | collected 2013-09-17
GCGCGACGCACCTGAGCGTGAAGATGCTCCGCCACTACCACGACATCGGCCTGCTGGAGCCGGCCGGAGTCGACCCGAGCACCGGGTACCGGCGCTACGGCACCGCGCAGATCGCCGCCGCCCAGGTGATCCGCCGGTTCAGGCGCTCCCACCTGTGGCCAGCCATCGGCAGATCTGTACGTCCGCGGCCGCCCGCTCTGCCGGGACGTGCTTGGGGGCCGGCAGACGGCTCAGGCTGCTGGCACAGGTTAGCAACTCCCATGCGGCGCAGCGCACAAATAATGCGCTTGCCATACACTCTGGAGGCTACGTCCGCATCTGGGCCGACGCGAAGCGATCCTTTGCTTGACGAGCGGCAAAGCGCCCGTCAGGTGAGATCAGATCGCAGCCAGGGCTTCCGGCTTGGTCACGACTCGACCGAGCGCACCGAACTCGTGCAGGTCGCCGAACATCTCGATGCGGATGGACTGGTCGAGGCCGCCCACTCGGACGGGCTCGTATCCGTCGGCACGAATAAGCTCCGCAGCCAGGTCGCCGGCAGTGTCGTCGTCGGCTGCATAGAACTGGACGGCCCGGTCGGGCTCCCGCCACGCCGCCGCCGACAACGTGGGCGCCGAGAGCGTGCCGAACGCCTTGACCAGCCTCGCGCCGGCGGGCAACAGCCCGGCCAGAATCTGGCCCGACGATTCCTGCTCGCCGATGGTCTTGTGGTAGCCGCCAGCCCCGTCCGGCCCGACCGCATTCGATGGATCGATGATCACCTTGCCGGCCAGCCGCTCGCCATAGTGGGCGATGAGCTCCTTAAAGCTGTCGAGCCACACGGCGAACACGAGCACGTCGGCCCGGTTGACCGCATCGTCGACGCTCACTACCTCGGCGTGACCGTCTAGGTCAGCCGCGAGCTTGCTGGCCCCCTCCAGGTCCCGGCTCGCCAGCAGGAAGTCCTGACCGCCAGCCGCGAAATTCGCGCCGAGCCTGCTGCCGATGTTGCCAGTCCCGATGATCGCAACCGTGCTGTCCGACAAACTCACCTTGATCAACCTCCCGTGGCGTGTTTCTAACCAGGGTGCACAGCCGAATGGTGAACCCGCATCGCCAGGATCTGGTGACAGTTGCGCTAACCAGAGCTGGCCTGCGATTGCCCGGCTGCCGTGTGGTCCGTCGCCGGCAACGGTGTGCGCGCTGCTGGCCCAGCGGCCCGCTGCGGAGCACCGTGCCGCCCACGACCGCGCCGATGGCGAAGATGCCGGCGGTCCACCAGAACGCAATGTCGTAGCCATGAGCAAGTGCCAGCCTGGTTAGCGACTGGCTGCGGGTCAGGCGGCCGCGGCAAGGTGAGCGGCGATGTAAGAGGCAATTGCGCTGGCAAAGATGGTGTTCAGCAGCGAGGTACCGACTGACGCGCTGAGCTGCTGGCCGGCAGTGACGGTTGCGGAGGCAACGCCGGCGTCCTGCGGAGCGACACCGAAGGTGCCCGTGTTGATCGCCGGTGCGATCACCATGCCGATGCCAACGCCAGACACGATGAGCGGGCCGAGCACACCTGCGCCGTAGCCGGTATCTGGACCCAGCTGGGCCAGCCAGGCCGCACCGTCTGCTGCGGCCGTCATCCCGATCGTGACCAGCGGCCTGGGCCCGAACCCTCGGCATGAGCACGATGGTGGACAGATTGGCTGCGCCAATCAGGCCGCCACTGATCGGCAGGAACGCTACGCCGGTAACAAGCGGCGAGTAGCCGAGCGTCTGCTGCAAGTAGTACGTCAGGAACAAGAAGGTCCCGAACAGCCCCGCCGCGGCGACGAACATCGACAGGTAGGCTCTGCCCCGGTTGCGGTTCAGCACTACGCGCGGCGGTAGCAGTGGGTGAGCCGCCCGGCCTTGCCACAGCGCGAACAGCACACCGAGCGCCACCCCGGTGACGAAGGAAGCCCCACGTGGACGGGGTATGCCAGTTGTGGGCGGCCGCGCTCGAGAACCCGTAGACCTGGCAGAACACCGTCCCGGAAACCAGCAGCACGCCCGGAACGTCCAGCCTGGGCTTAACCGGAGACGGCTGGCGCTTCAGCAGCAGCGCTCCGCCGGCAAACGCGATTCCGGCAAAGATCAGGTTCACGTAGAGCGTCCACCGCCAGGACAGGTACTCGGTCAGCGCGCCGCTGAGCAGCAAGCCGAGCGCCGCCGGCGCCAGCGATCGCCCCGTATATGCCGAAGGCCTTGCCGCGTTCCTTCGGTTCTGTGAACGTCGTGGTCAGCAGCGACAGGGCCGACGGCACCTAGAAGTGCGGCGAACGCGCCCTGACATGCGCGCGGTTACGAGCATGGCGAAATTGACCGACGCACCGCCGATCGCCGAGACGCCAGCAAAGCCGACCAGGCCGGTCAGGAACGTCACCTTCCGGCTAAGCAGGTCGGCCAGCCTGCCGCCAAGCAGCAGCAGGCTGCCAAACGCCAGCGTGTAGGCCGTGACCACCCGCTGCCGGTCCACGGTCGTGAACTGCAATGCGCGCTGTGCCGACGGTAGCGCGACATTCATCACCGTGAGGTCCAGGACCACCATGAGCTGCGCGAGGGCGATCACGCTCAGAACCAGCCAGCGCCGGTCACCGACGCGGCTGACGGGGATGGCGTCAGTCATCTGCCCTTTTCGTCACCATTTTTGGTGCTAGACCTACGTGTTGCCTCTTATCCACCCGCAATTTAGTTTAGTGGCCATCTCAATGAGCGAGCATCACCGGATTCCGATGATTTCAATGCCTGCGCACCTCGGCGCCCGACCGTGGTTCGGCCCGCCAGTCGAGACGGTTTGCGCGCCCTGCGGCGGGGACACTAATGCGGGAACGGGCGAGCACGGACGCGCCCTCGTCCAAGGCGTCGCCGGCGAGCCCACCTCCGGGACACGCGAATCATCAGGATGTGGTGATCAACTTTCACCAGATCAGAGTCGAAGCTGGCTGGACGGGGGCGGACAAGCCCATGCTGACGGTGCACTGCTCTGGACGATCAGGACGGGAGGGAGACCGGGCATGAATGTGGCACTTACCGGCGCTGCCGGTTTCATCGGGTCCCACATACTGACCGACCTGCAAAGGAACGGTCACGAGGTGACCGCGTTTGTCCGCGACGACGCCCAGGCGGAGCAAGCCGCGGCCGCCGGCGCTACGCCAGCGGTGATCGATCTCTACGACACCCCCAGGGTGGCGAGCGAGTTCAGCCACACAGACGGCGCCATTCACACGGCCAGTCCCGGCGATGCCACCAGCGCCAACCTCGACTCCGCCGTGGTCGGCGCGGCGATGGCAGCCTTCGCGGGCACCGGCAAGCCCTATCTCCACATCAGTGGCGACTGGATCTACGGGAACAACACCGCCATCACCGAGCAGTCGCCCATCAAGGCACCGGCCATGGTGGCCTGGAAGGAGCCGATCGAACAACGGGTGCTCGGCGCGCCCGACATGCGGGGAGTCGTGATCGTCTCCAGCGTCGTCTACGGTGACGGCGGCGGCGCAGTTCCCGGTCTCCTGCTCGGCTCCCCGCGCGACAACGACGGCAATCTGATCATGCTCGGCACCGGACGACAGCACTGGTCCACGGTCCACGCGGCGGACCTGGCCGACTTCTTCCGCCGCGCCCTGGAAGACGAATCAGTCAGCGGCCGCTACATCGTCGGCGATGGGCTGAACCCGACAGTCGGCGACCTAACGAAGGCGGCGGCCGTCGCAGCCAACGCCCTGGGCGCGGTTCCAGGATCCAACGACGAGGCCAAGTCGCGCATAGGCGACTATTTCGCCGAAGTCCTGCTGCTCGATCAGGGTACTGATGCGGCCAAGGCTCGCGACGAGCTCGGCTGGCGTCCGTCCCATCCAGGTCTTGTCGACGACTTCCGCAATGGGAGCTATCGCAAGTAATGGAGGCGCGCCGGGGCACGTTAGGCCGCAGGGACGTGGTGATCGCAGTACCGGCCACGCTGCCCGCGAGCATCGGCGTGCGTGGTGCTCGGCACAACAACCTTCAGGACGTCGATGTTGACGTGCCGCCGTGGCGGACCGTCGCCGTGGTCGGCGTGTCTGGCTCCGGTAAGACGTCGCTGGCTATCGGCACGCTGTACGCCGAGGGCATGCAGCGGTTCCTGGAGAGGCTGAGTACGTACAGCCGCCGCCCGCTGACCCAGGCCCGCGGCAAGACGTGGACCGGATCGATCACCTGCCGCCCGCGCTAGCGCTGCGACAGCGGCCGCCGATACCAGGTCCGCGCAGCACCGTCGGGACGATGTCGGAGGTACTCAACGTTCTCCGGCTGATGATGTCCCGGCTGGGCTCGCACCTGTGCCCGAATGGCCACCGTGTCGAACCGTCGGTGGCCACGCTGACCGAGGAGATCACATGCCCGGTCTGCGGAGTGCATTTCGAGCACCCCAGCGCCGAGTCGTTCTCGTTCAACTCCTACGAGGGCCTGCCCAGCGTGCCAGGGCCTAGGAGTACGGTCCGAGGTCGACGACAGCACGCTGGTGGCCGATCCGGGCAAGACCATCGAGGGCGGCCCGGTCCTGCCGTGGAACTCCGGCGGCCGGCGGCTGTCGATGTATGCGGCGCGCGAGCTGGGCGTGCGCCTGGACGTGCCTTACCAGTCACTGACCGAGCATGAGCGCGACATTGTGCTGCACGGCAAGCCTGTCCGGCAGGAAGTGACGCTTCGCTCAGACCGGAGCGGGCGCACCGTTCAGCTGTCTGTCAGCTACGACAACGCCGTCGCCGCCGTCGAGCGCTCGCTGCGCAGTGACAGCGAGCGCGCTCGCCGGCTGGTGCAGCGCTTTGTGGTTACTCGGGTCTGCGCGGTGTGCCACGGCACCCGGCTGCGACCTGAAGGCGCTGGCTTCCCAGCTGAGCGGGCGCAACATCGCCGAGATCAGCGCGTTCGGTCTCGGCGAGCTGCGCGGGTTCATGGCCGACGTGCCTAACGGGCTGCCTGCCGAGCTCAGCCGGCTCACGAGCGGATTGCTGGCCGAGCTCGATGGCTTGCTGACGCCATTGCTCGATGTCGGACTCAGCTATCTGACCGTTGATCGGGCCAGCGCCTCGTTGTCGACGTTGTTACGCGTCGGCGGCCAGGACCTGCCGGGCTTCGGCGTCTAGGTCGATGTTCGCGACGGCCATGTTCTCTTCCAGGTGGCGCAGGGAAGACGTACCTGGAATCAGCAGCACGTTGGGCCGCAGGCGGAGAAGCCAGGCCAGGGCCACTTGAGCGGGCGTGTAACCCAGCCGGGCGGCGGTAGCGATAACTCCGGGGTTGCCAAGAACCCGGTTGCCTCGAGCGAAGGCCGAGCCGAGCGGGAAGAACGGCACGAACGCGATGCCGCGCTTGTGGCATTCCTCGAGTACCGGCATTGAGGTCAGCTCGGCTAGATTCAGCGGATTCTGCACGCACGCTATGTCGGTTCGGGCCAGGGCGTGCAGCAGGTGCTCCCGGGTCACGTTGCTGAGACCGACGCCGCCGATCAGGCCATCGTCACGCGCTTGGATCATGGCGTCGAGCTGGTCGTCGAAACGCTGGTCGGGCTGCGCGTTGTCCATCAGCCGCAAGTTGACCGCGGCCAGGTCATCAACCGCCAGGGTACGCAGGTTGTCCTCGATTCCGGCCCTGAGCTCCGCTGGCGAGTCATACCGCAGGATAGCTCCGGCGGCGTCCCGGCGGGCCCCTACCTTGCTTACCAGCGCGAGACCCTGCGGGTATGGGTAGAGCGCTGCTTGGATGAGCTCGTTTGCAACGACCGGACCGTAGTACTCCGCAGTGTCGATGTGATCGACACCAAGTTCAGCTGCGCGACGAAGCACGGCGATAGCTGCATCGCGGTCGCGCGGCGGGCCGAATACCACCGGGCCTGGCAGCTGCATGGCCCCGAAGCCAATGCGCGACACAGTCTGGGTGCCCAGGCGATAGCGCTGCGTTCCGGTGCTGGCCAAGGACATCAACGGCCTCCCGAGATGAGACGCGACCCAGGCTGCTGGCCCAGACTGCCCAGTCCCGAGGCTAGGCGACCGCGTGGCGATCGGCCGTCACCTAGATCCGGTGATTCGCGGCCATGGCTAGGCGCTGGGCGCATCATCCCCGCTGGCCAGTCGGTGCACCACAGCGAAGCCCCATGGGATGCTGAGCAGGACAACGAGTACCAGGCCGAGCACGATTGGTGTCGGCCGCAGAGCGCCGAGCACGAGGCACGCCGCAGCTGCGCCGGCGCATGTCCGTGTGAGCGGCTGGTACAGGCCGCGGTCGCTCTCCCACGCTTGCAGGCTGGCCGCTACCAGCATCGTGGCACACAGCACGACGGCGGCACCGGCGCACAGTATCCACGCTGAGGCCACCGGGGCACGGCCGCCATGAGCATGATCGATGAGGCGCACCATGGCAGCGCCCATCGCCGCGACGGCGGCGGTGAGCGGCAGGTGGCCGAGCATCCACTGCAGGCTAGCGGCGGCGTTCGAGCTGGGCCGCCGGTGACCAGCGAAGTCGAAATAGGTCCACCAGGCGCCGAAGCCGACGACGACGGCCACCAAGCCGACGCTGAGCGTCAGCGGGCCGATTGGCTGACTTGCCAATCCTGCCACCACGCCGGTGAGGATCTCGCCGAGCACGATGATGATCAGCAGTCCGAAGCGCTCGATCAGCGCATCGGTTATTGTCAGCGCGGTCGCTGCTGCCTGGTTAGCCGTGAGGAGCCCGCCGGCGAATCCGGCCAGGTAAGCGACGTCGATGACGGCCCAGCACAGCACGCGTGCGCCGGCTGGCAACAATGCGGTACCGGCCAGCAGCACAGCGCAGGCAGCCGTCCCGGCCACGAAGGTCCAGCTGGAGCGGCGGTATTCGGGACGGTCACCGCGCGAGGCCAGCAGCCACAACACAGTCAGGATTGCGAAGAGCACAGCCGCTGCGACCGCGAAAGCGCCTCCGCGGCTGCCGTCAGACTCAGGGATAAAGGCGCCCATCGCCGCGAGCACGAGGATCTGCAACAGGAACGTGCTGCGGGCGCGGGCGTCCTCGCGCCCGTGCAGCTCATGGTGCAGGCTGCCGTTGAGCCAGGCGATCCATACCAGCGTGAAGACCACCGTGAAGTCAGCGAGGCCGCGCCAGGTCTGATGCACGGCTAGGTGGCGGGCGTCTTGCGCGACCAGCACCACCACGGCGAGGTCGTAGAACAGCTCAAGCGGACCCACGACTCGCTCGCGCGGCTGCTGACCATGCGCGCGAGGCGGCTGCCACAACGACCTGCGCAGCCGAGCCCAACGCTGCCGGAAGGACGCTGCATCACGCATCTAGCTCTGCCCAGCCCTCGTGCCTGGTCGCTCTCTCACGCGCGGGCGACACCAGCCGACACTAGGCGCAGCTCTCGTGCTCGCTGCACGGCCGACGAGCGGTCCTGAGCCCCGAGCTTGGCATAGATGTTGCGGATGTGCGTATTCACAGTATTGACCGAGACGGACAACTCGCTAGCGATCTCCTGCCTGGACAGGTTTGTCGGGAGGAACCGCAGAACCTTGAGCTCGCTCGGGCTGAGTTGCTCCATCCGCAGCAGCCCGGACTCGCCCTGGACCGGCACCGACGAGCCATGCAGGACGTCAAGGATGTCGGTGAGCAGCCCGGCGTGCGCGGTCTCATGCCGGGGCATCGATTCCAGCAGGTTCACGGCGGCGGTCATCGCATACGGCAAAACCAGCCTGTCTGGTTCGGAGAGAGCTAGCGCGCGTTCGATGGCCGTCTTCGCCGCGCCCTCGTCGCCCAGGTCATGGTGGGCCTGCGCAGCCAGTAGCAACGACTCAACGACCGTGACGTAGCCGATGACGGGTGCGATTCCGTCGAGGACGGCCTGTAAGGCGAGCCTGCGTCGCTATCTTCCACCCGATGACCTGATTCTCCAGCGCGTGCGACCCGGCCAGCTGCATTTGCAGTTGCTCGGCAGCGCTGAACTCCTCGAGCGCTTCTGAATGCCTGCCGCGTCCCGCGCGGAGCATGCCGGTTGCGTGGCGCAGCAGGAGCCTGATGCCTGGGCCGGTGTCTGACTGCAGGGCCCCTCTGGTGCGCTCGAGCCAACGTTCGCTCTCGTCGAACTGCCCCATCAGCATCATGACGGCGGCCAGTGTGACGAGCGCGGGCGCGACTATAGGCTCAGCGCCCCAGCCGTGCCGGTCGGCGACCGATATCGCGGCGCGGCAGAGCTGCCGGGTAGTAGCGAACGGATGGATCTTGGAGGCGAAGGCCAGCTGCGCCAGGCAGCCGACCTCGAGGTAGGGTCGCCCGATCTTCCTGGCAAGATCGGCGCCATCCTGGAGGGGGCGCTCGCTGTCTTCGCCGGGTCGCGACCACGCCTCGACGATTCCCAGGTTCATGAGTGCTACGGCTCGAAGGTCGCTGTCGAGTGCGACTTCTTCCTCTGATTCGCCGCTGATCGGGGAGGCGAGAAACTGGGCCTGCTGCACGACGTCGGCCAGGTTCCCGCGGCGTCTGGCGAGCGAGAGTTTCAGCGACGCAATCGTCACCCTCAGGCGGTGTCGCCGGTCCGCAGGCGCCTTGTCCTCGAACGTCTCGGCAACTGCGATATGGGCAGCTGCCTCGTCAAGGTCTCCCTGGGCGAGCTCGCTGGTGGCGCGCGTCAGGGCAAGGTCCAGACCATCGACCTCCATGCCGGGCGGGAAGGCCCGCAGGAGCGCCTGGATGGTCTGTGCCTGTCCGTCCAGCGTAAGGCTGAAGGAGTGGTCGGCAAGCAGCCGCGCCGCAGCTGACCAATCACCGGCGGCCTGGGTGTGCCGGATGGCGTCGACTACCTGCCCGTGCTGGAGAAACCAGTCGGCGGCGAGCCGGTGCAGTGCGGGAACTTGCCCGGGCAGAGTCCGTCGCAATTCCAGCCGGAGGAGATCGGCGAACAGGTGGTGGTAGCGGAACCAGGTGCGGTCAGGATCCACCGAAACGACAAACGCGTTGGCGTCTTCGAGATCGAGCAGAATCCGCTCGGATCCTGGGTGGCCGCTTAGCAGGTCGCCCAGCTCGCCGTTGACGCGCTCCAGCAGAGACGTATGCACCAGAAGCTGCTGTACCTCCGCTGGCTGGCGTTCCAGCATCTCGGCGATCAGGTACTCAGCGACCGTGCGGCTGCTACCGGAGAACTCGCTGACAAAACGTTCCTGGTCGGCGCGTCCAGCCAGTGAAATCGCGGCGAGCCGCAGGCCCGCCGCCCAGCCTTCGGTGCGCTGGTGCAAGAGGGCTACCCCGGCGTCCGACAGCGCAACGCCGGACGCCGTCAGCAGGTCCCGCGTCTCGCTCTCGGTGAAGCGCAGATCAGCCGATCGTAGTTCCGCCAGCTCGCCGGACAGACGAAGCTGATGCAGATGGAGGGGGAGATCACGACGCGTAGCCACGATCGCGTGCGTATCTGCGGGCAGGTTCCCTAGTAGTCGTGCCAGCTGGGCCAGCGCCTCTGGCGAGGTCAGCTCGTGGAGATCGTCAATAACAAGGAACGTGGTGTCCGGATGCGCTGCCAGCTCGGAGAGCACGCGGTCGACCATGCTCGTGCCGTCGAAGCCCGGTGTCGCGGCGGGTGGCTCGGGGCTCTGCCCTCCGCCGGCCCCGCGGACTGCGGCGAGGACGCCGAGCCAGAACTGCTGAGCGTCCTGCTGATCGCGACGAACCTGTACTTCGGCAATCCGGTACGGCTGGGCTCGCCCTGCTGTCCACGCGCGGAGCAGGCAGGTTTTCCCGCTACCCGCGGGAGCTGAGATGATCGTTACCTTGCGAGCCGCAGCGTGATCAAGAGTGGCGAGGAGGTCACGCCTGTCCACGAGCAGTAGCGCTGGCGGCGTCGCACGCGGAGGTCTTGCCTTAACGTCCATGCCTGAGCGCGAGCGCACGAGCATCCTCCCGCTGCCAACTGCCCCTCAGCACGATGTCAGCGTAGTAGTTCCGCTAGCGGCGAGTGAATGCCAGGTTATGGCAGAGCACCTTCCGGGCAATAGGGCACATTGGTCGTGTTCAACGTGCTACGGCGAGTGAACCCGAAGTCCCGCGCTACCCGGCCGATCACCAGATCCTGGCGATGTGGGCTCACCCGTCCCCGCTCGACGATGTCGGAATGGACCCAGCGCTCTACGCGATCCGGATCAACGGGCACCTAGGTGCCATGTTGCTGACTTCGTTCCCGGCGATGGTGCCCGAACAGCAAGGCCAGGTCACGGTGCTGACTGGCGTGCTGGATCAGTCTGCGCTGTACGGCATCCTGGCTGAGATCCAGGCGCTGGGCCTTGACCTGCTGGAAGTTCGCCAGGTCCCGCCAGAGCCCAGACGACCAGAGTGAGGCCCCGTGACCAGCGCCCCTGTCCGCGATCAGCTATCCGACCATCTTCTGACCCCCGCGTAACGCGGCCCTCGTGCTCATCGACTACCAGCCAGCGCAGATCTCCGCTGTTCGCTCGATGGACCGCGAGCTGCTGCTGAAGAACGCGGTCTCGATCGTCCGTACCGTCAAGACATTCGGAGTCCCGGTTGTGCACTCGACGGTCAACGTCGCTTCCGGGCGCGGGAAGCCAACCCTTCCCGAACTTGCCGATCTGCTGACTGACGACAAGCCGATCGACCGCACGACGGTCAACTCCTGGGAAGACATTGAGTTTGTCGATGCCGTCCACTCGACCGGCCGCCGCAAGCTCATCTTCTGCGCCCTGTGGACCGAAGTCTGCCTGGCCTTTACCGCGCTCGATGCCCTCCGGGAAGGGTATGAGGTCTATCCGGTCGTCGATGCGAGCGGCGGCACCTCACCTGAGGCCCACCGCGCGGGACTTGACCGCATCATGCAGGCCGGCGCACAGCCGACCAGCTGGGTGTCGCTCGCGTGCGAGCTACAGCGCGACTGGGCGCGCCTGGACACGGTGCCGGAAATCATCGAGATCGTCCTTACTGACCGCCTGCTAAAGGAGCATTAGCCGGGAACGACCTGCCTGGCGATTGGTCTGCCGAGTGTTCGCAAACTCAGAAAGGGGTCCAGCCGTGACCGACTATGCGATGAGCGCCAAGGTGGCGATCGTGACGGGAGGTGGAGGTGGGCTCGGCGGAGCGACTGTAGTCAACCTCGCCGCCCGCGGACTGACCGTCGTGGCGGTCGACCGGAACGAGCAGGCGCTGGCCGACCTCCCGGACGGCGTCCTGCGCGAAGCAGCAGACACCACAGACCCCAATGCTGCGAAGTCCGTCGTCGACCGGATCGCAGCGGACGTCGGGCCGCCCGACATACTCGTTAACACCATCGGCACCTTCCGCCTGGGCGACGCGGTCAGCACGACGCCTGAAGACCTGCGGCTCATGGTTGACGTCAACCTGGGCCCGGCACTCTGGCTGACCCAGGCGGTAGCAGCGCACATGCAACGAACCGGTTCAGGTGCCATCGTGCACGTCTCGGCTCGGCCTGGAATCGAACCAACTGCCGGGATGGCGGCATACGGCATCAGCAAAGCTGCGCTTGTCCACCTGACCCGGATTCTCGACCTGGAGCTGCGCCCGGATGGGATCCGGGTTAACGCCGTCGCCCCGCAGCTGCTTTCAACACCCGCAAACCAGGCCTCGTTCCCGGCCGAAGCGTTGGTGCATGCGGTCGCGCCCGAGGCGATCGCCGACGTCATCGCGTTCCTGGTGAGTGACGCCGCAGCGCCGGTGAGCGGGGCAATCCTGCCCGCGTACGGCGCCTGAGGCCGGAATCACCTTGATCCGGCGACGACCTTTCACCTGACCGGCGACCATCCTCGATCTCGTCGCAGCGCGCACGACCACCAACGGACGTGCCACGAAATTCCAAGGAGATACCGTGACATCACCAGCCTCCGGGGCCACCGCTGACCTGCCCGAGTACGCGCCGATCCCGCCGTCGTCGCGCGGCGCGATGCTCAACGACCAGGGTTACCACGTCGGACAAGTAGAGCGGAATCTCTACTGGGTCACCGACGGCGTCTACCAGGCGGCGTTCCTGACCACTGCCGAAGGTGTTGTGCTCTTTGACGCGCCGCCAGCCATCGGCGGAAACCTGCGGCGAGCCATAGACGAGATCGCTGCCGCGAACGGCGTCAGCAACAGGGTCACGCACTTCGTCTACTCGCACCACCACCACGACCATGGGGGCGCGGCTTCGCTGTTCGACGGCAATGTTGTCCGCATCGGGCACGAAGAGACCCGACGACTGCTGGCGCGCGACAACGACGCCGCCCGGCCGCTTCCAGACATCACCTTCGCCGATACCTACACCCTGGAGGTCGGGGATGAGCGTGTCGAGCTGGCCTGGCACGGCCCCAACCATTCGCCGGACAACATCTACATCCACTTCCCCGGCCACGACACGCTGATGTTCATCGACGTCGTGAACGCGGGCTGGGTGCCGATCTACAACGTCAACCTCAGCGAAGACGTCCCCGGGTACATGCAAGCGCCGGAGATCGTGTTGTCCTACCCGTGGACCCACTTCATCTGCGGGCACCTGGGCCGGCTCGGCACCCGCGATGACGTCGCGGTGCACCAGCAGTACATCGCCGATATCGAAGCGAGCGCGAAAGAGGCGCTGGCCGCGGTCAACCCAGTGCCGTACTACGTGCACTACGGGGAGAACGTGTGGGCTGGCGTGAAGGGCCACCTCGACGCCGTTGTCGAACGGGCCGCCGCGCCCATCATCGCCAAGTACACCGGCGTGCTGGCCGCTGCGGACGTCGAGGAGTTCACGACCACCACGACGTTCCAGATCATGCAGTCGCTGCGCCTCGATCGCGGGCCCAGCGGGCCGGTCCACCCGTAGCGGCGCACTCGGGGCCGGCGCTGACCGGCCCCGCTGGAGGTGGCGGTCCGCCTCAGCGCCCAAAGTCTGACCGAGAGAGGCACAGCAGCCTTGTCCAGCCCCACGCAGGACTCCAGCCGCAGCACCTTCTTGCAACAAGCGCGCGCCAAGCTTCGCAAGTCCGACCCCGTGATGGCCCGGCTCATCGACGAACGGCCGGATTTTGACCCCTGGGCCTGGATGGATCAACTGCCCCACATGGACCTGTACGGCGCCTTGCTTTTCCAGGTCACCGGCCAGCAGCTGTCCGTGCCGGCGACTCGGCAGACCATTGGCCGGATCGAGGATCTGTTCGGCGGCCAGCTGCCGTCGCCTGCCGAGTTGCTGGAGACAGATCCCGCCAAGCTTCGCGCAGCTGGGCTGTCCTGGCGAAAGGTCAGTACGCTACGCGACCTCGCCGAACGGTTCTCGGATGGCCGGCTGGACCCGGCCGTGCTGAACAGTCTGTCTGACGACGAACTGCTGGCTGAGCTCACGGCCATCTCGGGCATCGGACCATGGACCGTCCAGGGCGCGCTCCTCATCGCGCTGCGGCGGGAAGATGTCGTCCTGCCGGGCGATCTCGCGCTCCGCAAAGCGGTCAGGAACGCCTACAACCTCGACCATGTCCCAACCCAGCAGGAAGTGCTCGACATCGCCGAGAAGTGGCGGCCCTACCGCAGCCTCGCGACCAGCTACCTGTTCTCGGCCGCCTTCGAGTCCTGACTCAGCTCGCGCCCTGATACGGCTGATCGGCTGCCGTCAGGCCCTCGAGGGCCATGCCAAACGGGACGTCGTCGACAATACGTCGGCGCAGGTTGAGGTTCAGTGTCTGCTTCTGCAAACAGCGGTAACGGGCTGGCTTCGCGGCGAGCTTGCGAGCAATCTCCGTGCCTCGCGCTACCGCGCGATCGCGCGGCAGGACCTCGCTCACGACTCCCCACTGGAGGGCGGTCTGCGCGTCGATTGTCTCGCCGGTCCAGAGCAGCCACTTAGCTCTGGCGGTACCCGCGACCTCCTCCTAGACGATGTGAAGGCCGTCGCCGCCAGTAATGTTGAAGGCGGACCCTTCGCGCGGGCTTTCTCCCACGCAGCAGGTTTGAAGATCTCGCCCAGGCTTGGGCCGTCGATCTCCGCCATGAACGAGTCGCCCGTGCCAGTGATCACCATTGCCTGGTTGTCCTGGTCGAGTGCGATTTCCTCGAGAGCGCCCGGGAGATCTTCGTGCGTCCTCCCGGTGAAGACGGTGGGGCCACCGTCGGTATGGAAGCGAAGCGTGAGGACTCAATCGGCGCGACTGAGGGCGAGATTCTCATATTCGCTGAAGTAGGCGGGCTCGGATATGTTCGAGGAAGGTTTCAGCATCGTCCTGATCAGCCTCGCCGATGGACGGACTGAAGGCGTGCCCGTCGATTCCTACCTTTCCAGCTACAGCCCCGAGGGCGCGAACGGCCACGGCGTTGCCCACTGGACACCGGACCCAGCGGAGGCGATGACCTTCGCGACCGCGGAGGCCGCGACGGAGTGCTATCGCGCCGTGCCTTATAACCGGCCGCTATGCCCGGACGGCAAGCCGAACCGCCCACTGACGATGTTCAGCGTGGCGTTCTGGTAGACGGAAGCGGGTGTCGGCGGACATCAGCGGCCAGCCAGAATGGCTCCCGGAATGGTTCCCAAAGCTCTTGAAGATCATATTCACGCTGAGTTTTGCCTGGTAGATGATGGATGGCTACGATCGGCTTCATTGCGGAACGGCCCGGCAAGGGCGAG